>Ga0116152_10003702_pt1 | contig 12202 bp, 16 predicted proteins | sample AD_UKC119_MetaG_FD_89894 | JGI IMG/M metagenome (GOLD analysis project Ga0116152, IMG submission 89894) | Active sludge microbial communities of municipal wastewater-treating anaerobic digesters from Hong Kong - AD_UKC119_MetaG | ecosystem: Engineered > Bioreactor > Anaerobic > Digestate...
CCCGTTAAATCAGCTTTGGCATAGCGGCGATCCACCATCACATTGAAATCCCGGATTGGGCCGTCTGCCAGTTTGCCTGAAACCTCAATATCGCCGGGAAAGCTGTAAACCTGCAAATCCTCAAAAAGCATTCCCATACCCTGTTCACCGCCATCAAGGGTGATACCGTTTCCTTCAATCAGCATCAGATGCCGGTCTATATTTGGAAATACCGAAAATGGGCCATCATCAGTCACCGCAGCAATACTGATCCGCCATAAAAACGGGCTGTCATCTCGTTTCGGGCTATGTGGAACCATGGCCAGTTCCCGTGTCATGCCCTGACCGTTTTTCCACGGCATCAGAATATAATTCTGCTTCTTCAGATAGTCGATCATGTCATCATTTACTTTAACATCACTTTTTCGAAATTTTGAACGAATAAAGGTCATAAAGTCCTTCTTTATTCTCACCATTACTCATGATTACCATTTTAGTTTTTAACTTAATGGTATAGCGATCGCTAAGCTCCTCTATCTCAACAACCGTGTTTCCGGCTTTGGTTCGATAATAATCAGCCTTATCCCTGTCAACTTTTATGCCAAGCCCTTCGTCATAAATTTTAGCCAGCATAAATGCGGCAGCTTTATCACCTTTTTCACCAACTTCCTTGTCCCGAACAGTGGGATTATTATCTGAAATAAGCCCCATCGGATCAATATTACGGTTTGTGTATGATACATCATCCTTTGCCGCACGGAAAAGCCAGTCGCGGGCATTTTCTATATCATTCTTTACAAATAGTTCCATCGCATAACGAAATTGATGGATTTTTGACCCCTTCTTTGCATGGCAGAGGCGATATTCAGAACTCCCACGTTCAAATACGCCACAATTTTGCTGCATGGTTGCACAACCACTTAACAAAATTGAAATAAAAATAACCCATATTTTCAAAATTTTTCCCCAATTTATTTGGTCTTCATGTTGATAATACAGGTTTTAAATTTCTGCCTTGATCACAATAGTCAGATTTCAATCACAATCCCGTGACCATAGTCACGTTAATAATTCCAGAACTGAAGCCCCTGTTCAATCCGTGCCTTAAGCCGTTCACTATTGAGTTCCTGTTTATATTCCCCGCTCAACAGGTCCCGCAGCACGGTAAAAGCTTCACTATAGCCCATTTTTTCCATATAGCCTTTTTTTCGGCGATAACGTTCCGCCAGATAATTTTCCTTGGCTATAATTTCTTCGATCTTTTCTCGGTCCCCGGCTTCATAGGCTGCCTGTGCCTGATCACAAAGTTCCTTAACGCCAATCATCTGCCGCAGGTCCTGGATAAGCTCAAGAACCTCATCAACGGTGGCCGGCATGCCATGCATCAGGCTGCCGTCCTCATGGCGAAGCGGTCTGTGCTTGCTTATAAAACTGACTGATTGCGGGCAATCAATTTCCGGAAAAACATCGGCGGCTACTTTGCGCACGATGGCTTCTGACAGGAAAAGATCGCCTAAATAAATATCACCTCCTGTCGCCTGCCAATATTCAATGACCATATTATGAATGCGGATATATTCATCCATATCAAAATAGCCTTTTTCCCCGACACGGTTAAATGCCGGATGAAGTCTGTCATCTGTCCAAAGCAGCTGGCATAGTGCAAAGATTTGCTGGTTACTCGCTTTATCCCTGTTTGTCCCCCGATAATGTATACTTGTCACTTAACAACCTCCATATCGTTATGGACAGTTTGATATATTAAATTCCTAAATGTAAAGTAAATTATCGTTGAAACTTTTATCGATGACGAAAAATATTAACCGCATCGCGCATCATGGATGCCGCGGTCGGGATCGGTTCTTTTTCATAAAGCTTATGATACATAATCCCATAAATATCCGAATGGATTTCCACCCCCATTTCCCAGCCGTTACAGGACCCAAGAAAACTATCCATCGGCAGCACTTCCGGCCTGACGCTGTAGCGCCCCTCTTCGGCACTGGCAACAAGCTTAATAATGTTGCCTTTTTCCTGTTCTTTTATGAGCATTTCTGCGGTAATATCCTCAATCCCATCGACGGCGATATTATCAAGGGTGATATCCGCCCCCAGCACTGAATTGGCAATTATCAATAGTTTAAATGCTGTGTCCCAGCCCCCGATATCTAGGGCCGGGTCTGCTTCCGCCGCCCCGACATTTTGAGCTTCCCGAAGGGCATCATCAAAACTCATTCCTTTTGCCAGGGCATCAAAAATAAAATTGCTGGTGCCGTTAAAAACGCCGGATATTTTTGTGATTGTGCCGCAAACCATATCCCGTCTGGCGATATTTAGAACCGGTAAACCGCCACAGACCGTCGCTGAATAGCCGATTCCCGCCCCGCTTTTTTCGGCCAGATTTTCAAGTTCACTTAGCGCCTGAACCACTGGTCCCTTGTTGGCCATCACCACTGAAACCCCGCGGATCAGCGCACTGCGGCATATATCAAGTGCCTCACCCCCGGTTTTTAAATCAACCGGCGTCGCTTCAAAAATAAGATCAAGGGCAAGTTCATTTAAAATATGCTGCTGGCGTGTGCCCTGATATCCGCTCAGGCCGCTCACCCGGCCGCCGCTTTTTTTATGCTCAAGCACCGCAGCCATATCATACCCGTCCTCATTCACGGCAATGCCGCTGCTGTCGGATATGGCAATGATTTTAAAGTCAAGACCATATTGCGCAGCGAGGGCCGCTTTCTTTTCTTCCAATATTGAAATCAGGTTTTTATGGACACTGCCAAGGCCAAGCATGGCCGTTTTTAATTGTTTCATAATCTTTTTTTCAAATGCTGCTTTTATCCATCACTGCCAGATAGAGAGCAACTATAATCAATGATCCGCCCATCACATAATTAAAAATCCGCAAATTGCGCTGCACTCTTAGAAAATGGCTGATCTTTGCCCCGGCCAGACCCCATGACAGCACACAAAGATAACCGACGACAGTATAGACACTCATATAAAGCGCTAATCTTGACCCGCCAACCGCCAGGTTAAAGGCACTGACCCCCGCAAGGCAGGCAATCCACGATTTCGGGTTCAGCCATTGCAGAACGGCACCGAATATAAAGCCCGGCTTTTCTTTCTTTTCGCCGTGAAGATCCGCGCGCGAAAGCGCAATCTTAAGCCCCATATAAGCGATCAATGCGGCCCCAACATAGCCGAAGATACGCATAACCATTATATTCTCGGTCAGCATCACCCCAAACCCCAGCGCAACACTGATCACCATTGCGGAAAAGCCGAATGCGGCCCCGGTGGCAAAAGCAACTGTGCTTTTAAAACCGTGATTAACACCGGTTGTCATCATTAAAATATTGGTCGGTCCCGGTGTGATCGACATGGTAAAAGCATATAACATTGTGGCAATTGCAAAGGCGCTCATTATCATTTATCCATCAAAAGAACATAGAGCGCCACACCCAAAAGGGCCGAACCCATGGCATAATTGAAAAATTTATGATTTCGCTCATTTTCAAGAAGGCGGGTAATTTTTGATCCCGCATAAGCCCACATTGATACACTGAACAGCACAACACCTGTCGAAATCGCGATATAATAAATAATCCCAAGGTGATTACCCGCCAGATTAAAGGCGCCAATCCCTCCCAGGCACGCGGTCCAGGCTTTCGGATTGATCCACTGAAAAAGAACCCCATGCATAAATCCGGCTTCCCGATCACTTTTGGGGGTAATATGGGTCGGGGCCGTGGCAATTTTATAGGCCATATAGGCCATAAAGGCGATGCCGCCATAGCCCAATATTTTTAAAAAACCTTCATTGCCCGCAACAACCGTCCCAATACCAAAACCGATAATGGCCAGCAAAAGGTTAAACCCGATCACAACACCAAGCGTAAAGGGAAGTGCTTTTTTAAAGCCATAATTAACACCTGTTGAAAGCGCAATAATATTATTCGGCCCCGGCGTGATCGCCATTGAAAAGGCATAAATAAACATCGCGAATAGTGCTGTCATGCTTGGTCCCCTAACCCTCAGGTATTTTATCATAGCACTTTATCATTATGTTTTTAAATTGGATAGACAGAATAATTAAATTTCATTATTCTAATTTCTTATAGGATAGAATAATGATTGATGATCTTAAATCCATGGCCATATTTGCCCAGACCGTCCGGCGCGGCTCTTTCCGCGCGGCGGCAAAAGCATTGGCACTGTCCCCGTCCGTTGTCAGCTACCAGATCACCAAGCTTGAAGAACGGCTTGGGACGGCGTTAATCTATCGCTCGACCCGGAAACTGTCCATGACGGCGGAGGGTGAAGCCCTTTATACCCACGCCCAGCAAATGCTGGATCAGGCGGAACTGGGGTTTCGTGCAGTTTCCGGCCGCGATCAGGCGACCGGAAAACTGACCATTACCCTGCCGCTTTCCGTGACCAGTGATGTCATCACCCGCCAGATTGCCGAATTTTCAAAGGAAAACCCCGGAATTGAACTTCACTGTATTTACAGCGACGAGCGGCTTGACCTCACATCCGAAGGGATTGATATTGCCTTTTCGCTCGGCAAACTGCCGGACAGCAGCCTTAATGTCCGTAAAATTGCCACCAAGAAAAGAACGCTTGTCTGCTCACCCGAATATTATGCCCGCCAGGCCGAACCAAAAAACCCCGATGATCTAAAGGACTGGAACTGGATCAGGCATGATATGCTGCCCGTCAGCCGCACCCTTTATAAGGACGGAAAAAAATATGAAATGAACCTGACCGGGAATATCAGCGCTAATTCAGCCGAAGCCATGGTTCAGTTTGCTCTAAATGGTCTTGGCCTGATCACGGCCGCCGGCTGGCTGGTTGAAGATTATCTTGAAAACGGACGTCTGGTCCGTGTTCTTCCCGACTGGGAGGTGGAACCATTAAATTTCTATGCCGTCTGGCATGGCAACATAACCGAATGCAGCAACACAAGACGTCTGCTTAATTTTCTGCGCGATTACAGCCAGTAGCATGGAAAATCCGGAAACTTGCAACCACGGGAAACTTGTAATATCCTCTTCACTTAAGAGTATTTTACCAGAGTATTATAGTTGAGTATTTAATCATGAAAAAACCGGACCTTTTCGTATATAAAAGCGGCCTTTTAACCGCATTGCTTTTATTGGGAACACCAGTCGCGCAGGCCGATATGGTTGATGCGGCCATGTATGTGGCCACTGAACAATATGACAAGGCCTTTGCCGAATATACCCGCGAAGCCACGAACGGCAATTCTGAGGCTTTTTACTGGCTCGGTATGATGTATTATAACGGCACCGGCACCACGCAGGATTATAACAAGGCCATAGACTGGTTTCTGAGAGCCGCCGCCGAGCATGGTGAAAATGGCGATGATAAGGCCATGAAAATGCTCGGGGATATGAATTTGCTTGGCCAGGGTATTGATAAAAACCCCGTGTCCGCCCTTGAATATTATAAGCATGCCGCCGATCTGGGCAATGCTGACGCCGGATATATTACCGGCAATATTTATGCCCAGGGACTAGACACGATTAAACCGAACCTGACCTATTCGCTTATTTACTGGGAACAGGCGGCCGAAGCCGGCAATATCCCGTCCATGCAGAACGCCGCCTATTTATATGAAACCGGTCTTGCCGGAACAAAGGATCATGACAAGGCTTATGCCCTTTATCTGAAAGCGGCGGAAAAGGATTATGCCCCGGCCCAGACCAAAGTCGGTCTTTACGCCAAAAATTACGAAACAAAACGGGATTATGCCGTTGCCCTTAAATGGCTCACCGCTGCCGCGCAGAAGCAGCAACCCATGGCCCAGCATGAATTGGGGCTGATGTATCTTGACGGACTTGGCGTTAATAAGGATATCCCGAAAATGGTCCAGCTATTTGAAAAGGCCTCCGCCAATAATTATATCCCGGCCGCCCGTGACCTTGGTGATTTTTACGCCAGTGCGGATTTTGGCTATCTCAATATGCCGCTTTCCTTTGAACATTATCTCCATGCGGCGCGACTTGGGGACGCTCAATCAGAACGAAACACCGCTATGCTTTATTGCAATGGCAATGGCACGGAAAAAGATATGGTGCGCTGTGCCGCCTGGCTCTTCCGTGCGACAGAAAAAGACGCCAAAACCAATGAAGCGGATATGAACAACGTCACCGCCGCACTGTCCCCCACAGATTTGCAGCGCGCCAAAGCCCTTGCCACGGACAAAGATCTCTGAATTTGCCTAAAGGTCAGGACTGTTGTAACATCATTTCAAAATTAAAGGGGAGCTGGCAAAATGACCTGGATAAAAACCATTTCCTATGACGACGCGACGGGAAAGCTGAAAAGCCTTTATGACCGCATCAAAGGGCCCGACAATCATATTGATCATATTATGATGGCACAGTCCCTGCGCCCCCACACACTGGAAGCGTATATGTGCGTTGATAAAAACCTGCTACATAACAGGGAAAATATCATCCCCGAAGTTTTTCTTGACTGTATCGGTGTTTATGTATCCATCATCAATAAATGCCCCTACTGTGTTGAACATCATTATGCGCGCATGGCCCGGCTGCTCAATGATGATGAACGCGCCCTTGAAATTCGTGCCGCTCTCGAAATCCACGCGCCGAAACAGACATTTGATGATAAACACGCGCTGATGCTGAAATATGCCCGCTACCTGACCCAAAGCCCGTCTGAAATCACTGAGCATCTGATTGAAAAAATGCGCAGCCATGATATTACGGACGGTGAAATACTGGAAATTAATCAGGTCACGGCCTATTTCAATTATGCCAACCGGATCGTGCTTGGCCTTGGCGTGGAACTGGAAAATGATAAAATCGGCCTAAGCCCCGGCAACACAGCCGATCCGGATGACTGACCCCACAGCTGATCATTAATCATAGTTTTGATGAATAAAGCGTGTAAGGCGGATTAATTCAGCGTTCATCTGGCCTCCGCTATGATGAACACAGTAAATTCGCAAAGTAATAATTATTGGTGGTGATTAAAATGATGATAAAAAATATCGGAAAACTGCTTATTCCCGTTGCCCTGACCCTAACCATGCCCGGCAATGCTTTTGCCGATATGGATAAAGCCTATCAGGCGGAAAAGGACGGGGATTTTAAAACCGCCTATACTGAATATCTGAAAGAAGCCGAAGCCGGCAACACCAAAGCCATGGTGATGATCGGCCTCTATTACGCGCAAGGACAGGTGGTTGAGCGCGACGAAAAAAAATCAAACGAATGGATGGAAAAAGCGGCCAAGCTTGGCGATCCCGGCGGTGAACTGAATATGGGCATCGCCTATAAAATCGGTATTGGCGGTCTTAAAAAGGACGACAAAAAAGCGTTTGAATGGTTCCTCTCCGCCGCGGAAAAAGGACTGGCCCAGGCCCAATATGAAACGGCTGTTGCCTATCAGTATGGGGTTGGCGTCCCGCGGGACTATAACAAGGCCCGGGAATGGTATCTAAAAGCGGCAGAACAGAACCACGCCGCCGCCCAGAATAATCTCGCCGGAATTTACGGTGATGGACAGGGTGTCCCCAAAAACCCCGAAGCCGCCCGCGGCTGGCTTGAAAAGGCCGCGGCCAACGAAAATCCCGATGCCCTTTATACCCTTGGTATCATTTATCATCAGGGCGTGGGTGTAAAACAGGATTATACCGAAGCTGGCAATTATTTCCGCCGCGCCTTTGTCGCCGGCAAGTCAGAGGCCGCAGCCTATCTTGCCGAATATCATTATCTGGGTAAAGGGGTCGGTAAAAGTCCGGTCAATGCCATGATGTGGCTGATGCTCGGTACGGAAATCAGCTCAACCGTTCCCGGCGGCCAGATGAACCAGCAGACCCTTCAACGTCTTGAGCAGAATAAGGATTTTCTGGCCAGTGAACTTTCAACTGCCGACATGGAACGGGCCAAAAAACTGAAAGCTGATTTTATCAAGGAAAATCTGGACACTGTCCCGGCGCCGGACGCAAATAAATCCTAATCGTCTTCCGCGTCCGGCAGTGTTTCAGGGTCGCCCGCCCGGCCCTGCCGCCACGCTCTGAGGAGCCCTGACAGGTATATTCCGGCAAAAAAACTGGTTGATGCCATAAAAAGCCCAAGCGGCATGACCGCCGCAATTGCCTCACTGCCGGTCACAAGCATAATCAACGCCAGCGCCGACACGCTCAACGTCATGAAATAAACCGCCCTTTTCGGGGACGTGTCCCGCCACAGATAAAGCGCGAGAGCAAACGGAACAATAAAAATGATAAAAATCAGAAATAGTAAACTCATATTTTGCCGTATTCCTTAAGCTTTTCTGTTACTTTTTTAAAGTCCGGGGCCTCCGGTCCGATCGTGACCGCGCTTAAAATTTCCGGCTCACGTTTGATCGTATCGCGTATGATCAGGCTGTCTCCATCTTTTTCCACGGTTGCAATATCGCTCCAGGCCACATCAAACAGTTTGAACCGTCTGATTTCCGCGACAAAATCATCACTGACCACATAATATTTTCCGAAAATCCATGCTTTAAAAAGCGGCATAAAAGCGCCGTAAGCCTTAAGCCGTGCCGATTTTCCCGAGAACCACAAATAATGAACAATAAAGCCACAGACAAAATAAAACCCAAGGATCAGCAAAAGAGTGAAAATGATCCGCGGCCAGTCGGAAAGCGCATAAAAATCCGGCATCCAGTAGCTTTGCGTATAAAAGCCGAACACCAGAAGCGCCCCCCACATCGGCACCATCATATTTTCACGAAGCCGGAGAACCGGTGGCACCGTAATCAGCAACACTGCCCAGAACCATAGAATATTTTCCTCACTGCCGAATTCCGCCATTTCCCGCTCTCCCTGATGAATTTCCTGAAATCTAGCATAAAGCAGTGCCCCCGCAAACATTTATCCCTTGATCCCCTGTCTTGGGCGGAACAATTTTACATATAATTTTAAACCCGCTTTCAGATATTCCCGGGCGCGGCCGTTGCGAAAGCCATAATAATGGTCCGTGTCCTTTAACGTGACCGGCTCTGTCAGCACATGAATGATGGGTCCAACCTTGATCCGTTCTTCCCCGCATTTGTCAAACCAGTCGGCATACTGGTTCTGAAACCGTGCCTGAAGCGCGCTTTCACGTTCCGTTTCACCGCGGCCGATCACATCAATCATGCTTTCAAATTGCATCACCCGCAGCCTGACGTCGGCCGTTATCAGGCTATAGGCATAACGGATATGTTCCGCCGCATAAAGATCGTAAATATCAATTTCGCCGCGACGGTAAAGACTGAGCAACGGGTCCTGTTTCAGTTTTCTTTTTGTCTCTGTCGTGCCTTTATTAATCTCCGCGCGGATATTTTCAATCTGGCGTCTTGTAATCCCCGGAAATTTAAGAGATATCCGCCCGTTTCCTGCCCCGTTTTCCAGCATTGTGATGATCATGTCCCTATCCTTTCTGCTGATATTTATTCTCATAAAGAAAACCTTTTATATATTTATATCAATCAATTAATGTTCTTTTTTAATGTTTCGCTTTAATATTTCCTCAATCTTTGAAATCCGTTTTTTCAGTTTCCAGTGAACGGGATGGATATATTTGATCAGCACCTTCATGGTCGGGAAAAATTTGTCATCTTCTTGCTCGATCAGGGTGACGATCCCCTGATCAATGGCGAAATAGCAATAGTCCCGCCGTTCCAGATGTTCGCAAATATCTTCAAGAAACACCGATACTGCCTGCTCATTCATCGCCTGGGTCGGTTTTTGCAGCTTCAGGCGCGTAAGCCGCGTCAGAATATGCTCAAACGGGGCCGGGAGTAGCGCGGCCTGCCCCTGAACAAGGATTGATTGCCAATAGTCACGGTCACAATCCGCAATTTTGACCCAGCGGGGATTATCATATCTTTCGCGATCGATTTCGTCGTCGATCAAGCGCCAGTCGCGCGCCGTCAGTGGTGGCAGAGCCGCTATCCCGTTTGGGTCCCTGCTGATTGCCACCTGTTGCCAGTTGCCGGTCAGCGTCTTTACGTACCCGTGACTTCCAGGTTTGTAGCCACCCCCTGGCACCGGCTTTACGTCCATTTTCACCAAGCCACCAGCCTGCCCAGTCAAGGAAGCGTCGCTGCGGGTTAGCAATGCCCCATTGCCTTGCATAGGCAAGATAATCTTCGGGGATATCTCCTTCCGGGTCGAGCACCTGATCGATTGTGCATTTTTTTGGGTCTTTGTTTCCACGCTTTTCTCCGCGATTGTCAGGTCCTGGTTTTTCTGCATTTTCACTCTCCTCTGTTTTGCTATTTAAAGATTCACTTTCACTATTCACTTTCACTTTCACTTTCAGCATTGCCGCGGCATCGCACGTTTCCTTTTTTTTCAATGACTTAGACCAACGACTCTCGGCTCTAACTCTGTTCTTTATCGACAGATCATTGATCTTATTGACCTCTAAACTTGCTCTTTTATTGTGATAAAAGCCGTTTTTGATCTCAATCAGGCCGGCATCGATCAGCCGCTTTTTAAGTCTTCTGTGGCTAACAGGATGAACCGGCATTGAGCGGCAGATCAGCGCATCATTGTCGGGGAGTAGATCATCATGAAGGTAAATCAGGTTTAGAAGCTCATCATAATAGCCCTTCTCTTCAAAAGTGAGCATGATGGTGCCTTCCCGCCAGTCGCGGATGTTACGCATATACATATCAGCCATAGTGAACCTCACAGAAAATGACTGATATTGACCAGCAGCAACCAAAGCCCAAAAAAACAGATAAAGATCAAAACCGCCTCGGAAAATGATGGCGTTATTCTGATCTGATCGCGTTCCTGATCGGTGAGTTTTTCTATTTCTTCTATATTTTTAAATGACATAACGATCCTATTCCCGCCTTGCTGCCAAAGCCGTGCTAAAATGTTTAAATTTAAAAAAGTGAGCGGATGGGACCATGAAAGGGAGAAAAACCCATCCGCTCGAGATTGCTTTATCTCCTGGGAAAAATGAGACAAAGCCATGTGACAACGGAAATGGGAATTTTCGAGGTCGGGAAAAAACCTCGATCTTTAGGAAGCGAATTACCCCCCTGGAGTCACTTTTAACAGACCATCATCCATCATTTTCAGGGTCCCAGCATTCTCAACTGCGACATAGAAACAGGAGGCTGAAGAACCCCAATCACCAAACCGGATTATGAACGGCTCTATTGGCGGGACTCATGATCTGTTAAATCTTAATATACGCTTAACGCATATTTTGTCAAGTAAGAAACACAAATTTATTGCTTGAAATATACGTTAAATGTATATACGCTATGCGCATAGGGAAGATTCGGGAAATCCAAAGTGAAAAAAAAGCCAAACATAAAATTCGGTGAACGCCTGAAAGCCATGCGGAAAAACCGGAAAAACATTAACCAGACCGCCCTCGGCAATCTGATGGGGGTAAAGCAATCGACCATTTCCCGCTGGGAAGCGGGGATTGATGAACCGGAACATGACCATCTGCGCGCCCTCGCTGATTATTTCGACTGTTCGGTTGATTATCTTCTGGGCACAGAAAGCCTTCCCGAAACACCCCGCCTCACCCCGGTTGTCGGCTATGTCGGGGCTGGTGAAGTTAATATTCCCTTTGATGATTATGCCCATGGGGACGGCATGGACGAGGTTGATACCCCGCCAGGCCTTCGTGAAACCGCGGTTGCGGTTAAAGTTTCCGGTGACAGCATGTATCCCGCATATGAGGACGGCGATATTATCTTTTATATTCGTAACGGCATTGATATTGATGAAAGCGAATGTATCGGCCGTCAATGCATTATCAAAGTCCTCGATGGCCCCATTTATATAAAGCGGTTGTCCCGCGGGTCCGCCCCCGGACTTTATCATCTTGAAAGCCACAATGCCCCGCCCATGCATGATAAAACCATCGAGTGGGCTGCCAGAGTGCTATACGTTAAAAAAGCCTGATCACACACTCAGGAAGCGATAAATTAAATAAACCTCTCATTATGGTTAACACTTTTTTAACTATTTTTTCTTGAATTTGCGGATTTTCCTGCCTATAGTTTTTGCAGTGAGTATTTAGTAATAGTTGTAGTATTGGGGAATTTCGTATGTCCGACAGTGATCAAAAGCCAGGCTTTTCCACCACAGTTTCAAAAGCCATCAAGGCTGATTTAAGTAGCGACAATCATAATCAAAAGACTAAAAAATTAAAGCAGG
>Ga0116152_10003705_pt1 | contig 12198 bp, 7 predicted proteins | sample AD_UKC119_MetaG_FD_89894 | JGI IMG/M metagenome (GOLD analysis project Ga0116152, IMG submission 89894) | Active sludge microbial communities of municipal wastewater-treating anaerobic digesters from Hong Kong - AD_UKC119_MetaG | ecosystem: Engineered > Bioreactor > Anaerobic > Digestate...
GCCGTGGCGGTGATCACGTTTCCGCTGTTGATCACATAGCTCTCGAGCGTATACGTCGGCGGCACCTGCAGTGCGGCGCTGGCCACGATCGCGTCGAGTTCCTTTTCGCCGACGTCCTTCTTCTCGGCGATGCGCCGGAACGCCGCGTAGACCTTCGCGTTGTCCTCCTCGGACAGCTCGTAGCCGAGCTTCTGCACGGCGGCGGCGATATCCGAAAGCGCAGACCCGGAAGAGAGGCGCAGGTTGTCGTCGATCTGCCGCTGCACGCTGTTATCGTAGGGCGTGGCCGCGCCGCGGCTGGCGCTGACCATCCGGCGCACCTGCCCCGCGGTCCGGGTAAGCTCCGTCATGGCAAGGCCCGCGTTCAGGCCAAGGTCCATGCCGCGCGCGCGGAGAATCTCCGCGAACGTTTCGAGCGAGAGGAATCCGTCGCCGGCGGCGGATGTTTTCACCAGCCGCGCGCCCGCCTCGACGGCGGCGAGCGAGCAGGCCGCCGAAAGATGCAGCGCGTTTGTGCACTGCACGCCGACGAGTTTTTTCAAAAGCGCGGGCACGCAGGCGTATACGTCCATAACGAATCTGCCGAATTCGTTCGGCAGCATGCCGTCCGAACCGTCGCAAAGAGTCACCGTGTCCGCACCCGCCGACAGCGCGGTTTCCAGCGCGCGGCAGAGAAACTCCCGTTCGCTTCTTGTGGCGTCGCCGGCGGCAAACTCCACCTCGGGGCAGAGCGACTTTGCCTGCCTGACCAGTTCGCCGATGAGCCCGAGCATCTGATCCGGCTTTTTATGGCAGATGTATTCCATCTGCGCGGTCGAAGTCGGAACCGCGATCTGCAGGCAGGGGCGGAACGCGCCGCGCAGCGCGTTCCACGCGGCCTCCACGCCCTCCGGCGTGAGCGCGGCGGGCAGCACGAGGCGGCTGTCCCGCACCGTCGAAGCGATGGACCGGATCAGCAGCGCGTCGGCCTTTTCGTTTTTGATCGGGGGAAGTTCCACGCCATGCAGTCGCAGTCGGTCCAGCGAGCGCGCGATCTCCAGTTTTTCGCGGAAGCTCAGCGCTGCTTCCGCGCGGTTGGATTCCTGTTGCAAAGTTGTGTCGGTAACGAACAGACGTTCCATGGCGTTTCTCCTTCCGGTCCTCTGTCCGACGTTTAAAAAAAGCCCCCGAATCCGCCTGGACGGCGGTTTCAAGGACGTGCCGCGAGGACCTGTTATTCAAGCTGTGCGCAAACCGGCGGCCGAGCGTCTTGAACGGACGGCAAACGCCCGCCGAGCGCCGTTTCCCGGATGGTATCACAGTCCGGAATGTCTGTCAATATATGATATATAGGTTGCGGACGGTAAAAGTATTCCGAAACGCTGCGGTTCCGGCGTCCTGCGGCTGCAGAAAAGCACCTTTGCCGGGCAGTCCGATCCCTCATCATCATCCCGGAAACCTTTCCGGCAGACAAAACGGAGCGGCTGCCCGCTCCGTCAGCTTATCAATATAGTCCCAGTCAAATTGCTGTGTCAATTTAACAATATAAAAAATGAAAGTTTAACCAAACAATCCGTCAAAACCAGCGGCGTGTACGGTGGTTTTGACACGCTTCATGCAGCGAAACCGACAGTCGGCGCAGCCGACCGAGGGCGATGCTGCATGCAGATTCCCGCCACAGCGGCTTCCATCGAAAAACCAAGGTTTTTCGATGGCCCGACGGAGCGGCTGCCCGCTCCGTCAGATTGGCAACTTGTATCAGTAATTCTCGATCGCCACGTGCTCCGCGCGGCCGGCGATATCCGAGCCGAGAAAGAGCGAAGCCATGGCCGCGAAATCCTCCGCGCTGTCGCTGGCGTAATAACGCCGATCGCCGCTTCTCTGCGCGTCGCCAAGCATATCCCGCTCCTTCAAAAGCGCCATGACGGCGCGCGCCGCCTCCTCGCCCGTGTCGATCAGCGTGACGCCGCTTCCCATGTACGCCGCGATCACGTCGTGCAGCAGCGGATAGTGGGTGCAGCCGAGCACGAGCGTATCCACCCCCTCCGCCCGGACGGAGGAAAGGTATTCCTCCGCCACGCGCTCCGTTACGGGATCGCCCGGATACACGCGGCCCTCCTCCACCAGCGGCACGAGCAGCGGGCAAGCCTTCGGGACCAGATACGCCTCCGGCAGCAGCGCGCGGATCGCACTCTCATACGCACCGCTTCGGATGGTCGCCTTCGTACCGACGACGCCGATGCGCCCGTTTAGCGTCGCCGCCGCGGCCGCTTTCGCCGCCGGGCCGACCACGCCGAGAATCGGGAGCGCGTTTTCCTGCCGGAGCACGGAGAGCGAGGTGGTGGAAACCGTTCCGCAGGCGATCACGATGGCCTTGAGATCGAAGCTGCGAAGGAACGCCACGTCCTGCCGCGCGTAACGCACGATGGTCTCCGCAGAGCGTCCGCCGTACGGCACGCGCCCCGTGTCGCCGAAATAAACGATGTCCTCGCCGGGCAGCAGGCGGATCATCTGGCGCACCGCCGTGAGCCCCCCGATACCGGAGTCGAATACGCCGATCGGCCGTACATCCATATTTATCCCTCCCAGACGTTAAAAAACGTTCGTTGCGGTCCGCATTCCGTCCTGAGCGGCGGCATCCGAAAAACGGCGCCCGTTCATCCTATGCATAAATGCGGAACGCGCATGCCGCAGCCAACGGTTTTGCGCGGCGCTCCGTTTGTCTATTGTAGCATACTTTGCAGCGGATTTCCCGGGCAAGGGCAAAGCGGGCCGTCCCGCAGCCGGTCCCCCTGCGGCCGGCGTCCGCTCAGTACCAGAGCCACCCGAACAGCAGCGTGCGGATCAGCTTCTGCCTGAACGTATAGAATACCTCGATTGCGCAGGCCGAGGATGCAAAGCCGTCGCTGCTTTGGCAGGTGATCTCGGCGGTTCCGGCGCCCACGGCCGTGACGACGCCGGCATCGTCCACCCGTGCCACCGTCTCGTCCGAGGACGACCAGACGACGCCGGGATCCGAAGCATCGGCGGGAACGACCGATGCGCGCAGCGTTTCGGACGAACGATAGGCAAGTTTCAGGCCGGTTTCGTTCAGCGTGCAGGACGACACGGGGATCAGCCGGGGGATCGTCTCCTCCGCGAGCAGCTCGCCGCATACCGTGCAGAACTGTTGCTTCAGGCCCTCCGATTCGTACGTCGCGGGCGTAACGATCTCCCATTCGCCGGGCGTGTGCGCGGGCGCCGTATAGTCGTCCGTGTAGGAATAGCCACAGCTCTCGCACGTATAGGTGGTGTAGCCGAACGTCGTGCAGCCGGGCGGCGTAACCACCGCGTCGTAGACGGGATTTTCGCACATCTCCGGCTGCAGCGGGCGGCTGAAGTCCTTGCTCTCGTTGCTCTCGAAGCGAATCGTCGTGTTGTTGGACAGAACCGTTCCTTCGTTCTGCTTCTCGCCGATATAGGGCTTGCAGTAGGCGCGGCGGTCCTCCGTGTCCTCGAAGAACGAAATGGCCGCGTCGACCATGCAGTTCCTTACGTACCCCCAATGAATCTTCGTCTTGGAGTTGACGTCGTCCATGCCGATCAGCCCGCCGTTATGCGCGTAGCCGTGCACGGAGGCGTACCCGTCGAGCCGCACGCTGCAGCCGTCGACGTCCGCGTAGCCGCTGGCGAGCACGCCGCCTAAAAACTCCTCGCTCTCAACGTCCGGGTCGACGGCGATGATCGTCAGCGTCACGTCCGCGTCGCAGTCCGTAATCGTGCCGCAGCCGTACCCTGCGATCCCGCCGACGCCGCACTGCCCGGCCGCCGCGTTCAGGGCGATCCGTCCCTCGACGCTGCAGCCGGCGATCTCGGTGTCCGCCATGGAGCCGGCGATTCCCGCGGCAAAGCAGGGTGCGTCTGTTGTTACATCGACCGTAACGTTGAGCAGATGCAGGTCCCGTATTGTCGCACCTTTCGTAACGGAAAACAGCGCGGCGTAGTACGTGTGATAGCCCCGGTGCCGCCCGTCGTAGGTGATGCTCGACGTATCGCCGGTCCGCCGGATCGCAAGATTATAGATCGTATGGCCGTTTCCGTCGAACGTGCCGGAAAACGGAACCGGCGTCCAGTCCACATCCTTCATGTCGATATCGGCCGCAAGGACGTAATTCCCGAACGGATCGTCCCCGATCGCCAGCAGATCGGCGCTGGTTTCGAGCGCCACGGGTTCGCCGCCGGTCTCGTCCTCCCCGCCTTCCGCCAGCGCGCGGCCTCCGGGAAACGCCAGACAGAGGCACAGAACAAGCGCCGTCCATCTTTCGTTTCTCCGCAAACTGCTTTTCAATGCCGTTTCATCCTTCCATGTTTTGCCGTTCAGCCATTCCGCGCCGGCCGTGCGGATGTGCCGCAGGGAGCGCACAAAAGCCGCCCCCGAGGGACAATCCGGCTGCGCCGGCTTTGCCGGCGCAGCCGCAGCCTGTCAAAAAAGTCCTTTTCAGGGGGTTCCCCCCTGCACCCCACCCAAGGGACACGTCCCTTGGGAATCCCTGACCCCGCAGGGCGCTTGCGAAAACGGGTTCTCAGGGCCGTTACGGCCCTAGGCTGCGGCTGGATGCGGAGCCTCCAAAGTCCCCCCCTTGTACCGGCCGGCGCGGTTCAGTTCACCAGGCTCAGATAGCTGCGAATCGTGCTTTCCCAGTTGTCCCTGTCCATTGCACCGACGATCGTCTCGCCCACCTGATTCCCCTGCGAATCGAAGAACATGGTGACCGGTATCCCGTTCTGATCGGCCATGAGATCGCTGAACACGCCCTCGGCGACGATCGAGGGATACAGCACGCCGGAATCGGTCCAGAACTGCTTCGCGCCCGAGACGTTATCGTCGTCCCAGATGAGGACGCCCAGAACGCCGAGGCCCTGAGACGCATACGCCTCCGAAAGTTCGGAAAGATCCGGTATCTCCTCGACGCAGTAGCCGCACCATGTCGCCCAGTAGTTCACCATGGTGAGCTTGTTCTTCGTGAACAGTTCGCCGCTGACGGGGCTGCCGGAAAGATCCTCGCCCGAATAGGAAAGCAGCCGATCCGCCGTTTCGTTCGCGCCGTCGGCCGCGTCGTCCGCCGGGGTTGCTTCCGCGCCGGCCGTTTGGGAATCGGCCAGTTCGACCGTCAGTTCGCCCGTATCGAACGAATCATCCGAACCGGAGAAATAGATCGTGAGGACCGCGGTCCGGACCGAGCCGTCGTCGGGAACGGTGCTGATCGCATCTCCGCTCAGCGGCGTCACGTTGAATTCCGCCGTCTCGTACGGAAGCACCAGCCAGTTCTCCAGAATACAGGCGCCGTACGGCGTATCGTCGAGGAGAACGACGCCGTCCGACGGGACGGTCGTTCCGCTCGTGTCTTCATACGGGGTTGTTGTAATATAGTAAACTTGGCTCGTTGCGTTCCTCACGCTGAACAGAAGGCTGTTGAAGGGTGCCCCATCCTGGTACGGTCCGATCCCGAGATAGGAGAGCGTGACCTCGTCGTTTTCAAAGATCACGGCGCCCTGCGCGGTTTCGTCCGTCTTCGGAAGGCTGAGCGTCAGCGCACCCGTATCGAACACGGTCTCATTGGTGATATCCGTAAAATACAGCGTCAGGACCGCCGTTTCGGCAAACCCCGCCGACAGCACGTCAAGCAGAGTGCCGTCTTCGTCGGTCGGCGCCAAACTGAATGCAAGCGTCTGCCCTGCGTAGACGAACCATTCGCCGAGCGAGAGCGCGCCGAACGCCGTGTCCCCGATCTTCATTTCGCCGGCGCCCGGATCGATTGTGTCGATGCTGATATCGAGCGGCATGGTCGTGATCGCATAGTCGCAGTCCGATCGATTCTCCACGCTGAAAAGCAGGCCCTCGAGTTCCTCGCCCTCCGAAATCGGTCCGACGCCCAGAAAGATAACCCGCACGTTCTCATTTTCAAACACAACCGCATCGTCGTCCGCCGACGAAGCCGGCGTGTCCGTCGGCGAAGGCGTATCCGCCGCTTCGAGCACCGCCGTCTCCGGCGCCTGTGAATCGGCAGCCGCAGAGGTTCCCTCGTCCGCCGCCGTGCAGCCGGCCGTCGGCACAAGAAGCAGGCAGAGAATCAGAAGTATCGCAGATCGTACGAATTTCATTGTTCCCCTCCGTATATTGATTTTAATAAAATCGATTGATGGAAACAGGAAGAGCGGAAGAAGAACGCTCCTCCTTCCGATGCGCCCGCACCCTGCCGGCCGCCGGCGCGCAGGCGGAACGTGCCCCGCGCTCGATTCATCAGTCCGCTCGCACTCTGTCTGTTATTTTAGTACGAAACATATTGCAACGTCAACGTCCCGCTCCGCAGCCGGTTCCCAGCATAAAAAATGTCGCAGTGTTGCAAGATTCGCTTTATTCCGTCGAAAATTATGGTATAATACGTGCAATGCAGTCTCATTTCGTTCCGACGGACGATTTGTGATTGTTTCGGCTTCATTAAGACTGTCCGAATCATAAATTTCAAAGTGGACCATACGGGGGGGATGTCGCTATGATCCATCATTGTTCCATATGCGGTAAAGACAGCGACGGAAAATTCTGCGCTTTCTGCGGACGGCCGTTCGATACGGCCTCAAGCAGCAAAATCTGGTCGGTCCGGGATCTTCTGACCGCGCTGACGACCATGTCCGGCACGCTGATTCTGCTCTTCGCGCCGCTGATCAAAGTGCCGCTTGTCGGCTCCTACAGCTACGTCGGCGCTTTGCTGGACAGCCTTTCCAACAGCTATCTGTTCGCATACCTCGACCTGACTTCCTCCGAGATGGCCGCTCTGGTCCTGATCTGGGGCATCGCGCTTGCTTTTCTGGCCACGCTGGTTCTTTCCATCGTCGGCATGTTCATAAAAATCGATCTCGTAACGTCCATTTTCCGCTGGATTTCGCTTGGGTTCGGCTGCCTTCTGCTGGCCGCGCTCCTCTATCTGAGGAACGCCGTGATGCAGTCGGCTCTTGCGGGACTTTATATGCCCGTGCGCTTCGGGATGGTGATCGGCCTTCTCCTGCTTGCGGCCGCCGTCGCCTTATCCTTTGCCCGGAATCTGTTTCCGGCGGTGCTCTACCGGCTCTCTTCCCCCCAGCGGCAGAGCGGAGGGTACCGCGAGCCGATTTCGTCCGCCCGTTCGCAGCCGCACGGCGTGCTGATCGGCGTGCGCGGAGCCTACGCGGGCGCGCGGTTCGATCTGAACGGCGTTCCCTCCCTGATGATCGGGCGCGACCCTTCGGTGTGCCAGATCATATTCCCCAAGGAAAGCACAGGCATCAGCAGGCGGCACTGCATGGTCCGTTTCAGTTTGGGAGAGAACTGTTACTATCTCACGGACTGGTCGAGAAACGGAACCTACCTTCCCGGCGGCGTTCGGCTTCCCTCGGGGCGGCCGCACCGCGTCGCCCGCGGAACGACGATCTGCTTCGACGTCGGCGGCGAAAACGCGTTCCTGCTCGAATAAGTCGGTCCCGCATCGGCGGAAGCCGACGGAATCAATCAGCGGTTCACCAGCAATCCAAATATGAAAAGCAATGACAAGGGGGTTTCTTTATGAACATGCAGCGTTGTCCAAACGGACATTTCTTCGACAAGTCCAAGTTTGACCAATGCCCGTACTGCAATCCGGCCACGAGTTCGGAAAACAGGACGATTCCGCTGGAGAGCACCGTCGGCGTACCGCTCAATACCGAACCCGGCGCGGACTGGGGCGGCGCCACCGGCGGAGACGACATCGGCGCGACGGTGCCGCTCAACCCGAACAGCGGCGTAACGGTCGCCATCACGCCGGGAAGCGGGACCGGAAACAGTTCCTTCGATCCGGTCGTCGGCTGGTTCGTCTGCTGCGACGGCCCGGACAAGGGCTCCGATTTCAGGATCCGCAGCGGCAACAATTCGCTCGGCAGAGGCGCGAGCATGCAGATCCGCATTCCGAACGACAGCTCCGTTTCAAAGGAAAACATGGCGCACGTCGCCTTCGACGCCAGGACCCGCAAGTTCTTTTTCGGCGCCGGCGACGGACGCAACCTGATCTATGTAAATGATGAATTGCTCCTGCCGCAACAGTCCCGCGAGCTGAACCCATACGACCGCATTCTGCTCGGCAAAACGACGCTTCTGTTCGTTCCGCTCTGCGGGGAGGAATTCGCTTGGGAATGACGCTTGGCGGTAATTCGCTTTCAGAGAACGAGCCGGTCCCCGGGGAGGTCGACACGGCGCCGCCTTCGGCCGAACAGTCGCCCGACGCGTCGGGACAGGACGGCGCCGGCGGCGAAGTGACGACGGTCCCGCTGATCCAGTCGGAACAGCCGGTCGCGACGTCCGAACCGGTCGCAACGTCCGAACTGGAAGAAACGACGGCGGAAACAACCGTGCTGCCGGCCGATACGCCGCTGCCGGAGTCGGCTGCCGGCAGATTTGGTTTCTCTGCCGTTTTATGGGTACTGGCGGGCGCCGCGCTGCTGGCGCTGTTTCTCGTTCTGCTTCGTTCCGCTCTGCGGGGCGGCAGGCATACCGGCGCGAAACATTCGCCCATGCCCTCCGCCCGAACAAAACCGAGCGGGCTGGAGGTCGGGAACGCGCACCACATCGGCAGACGTGAAAATCAGGAGGATTCTTTTGCGATCTCCGACCTGACCGACACGAAACTCTGCCGCAGCTGCGGCGTGCTCGCGGTCGTCGCGGACGGCATGGGCGGTCTGCAGCACGGCGAGATGGTCAGCGCAGGCGTCACGTCCGCCGTCATGCGGGAATTTCCGAACCTGCCCGGCTCCTGGACGGCGCCGCAAAAACTCCTTTATTTGATCGAGCGCGCGAACGACACGGGCAACAACGTCACCGGCGGCGTGCCCGGGCAGGGCGGCTCTACGATGATCGTGTCTTTGATTCTGGACGGCAACCTGTGGTTTGCCAGCGTCGGAGACAGCCGGATCTGCCTGGTGCGCGGCGGCGGCGTGATTCAGCTTACCCGCGAGCAGGTATACGAGGCCGACCTCGATCTGCGGGCGGCGCGCCGCGAGATCTCGTTTGAATCCGCGGCCGCGGACAGCCAGCGCCGCGCGCTGACCAGTTACATCGGCATGGGGGAACTCGCCCATGTCGACTGCTGCATCCATCCGGTTCAGCTTCTCGCGGGCGACTGGATCGTTCTGATGTCCGACGGCGTGTTCAACGAACTGACAAACGCAGAAATCGCGCAGGCGCTTACCGCGGACGCGCCGTCGTCCGCCGAGCGGATCGAACGGATGGTTCTGGCCAAGGGCGATCCGCATCAGGATAATTTCACGGCGGTCGTGCTGCGGATCTTCTGACAAAAGCGGCTCGCCCGAATCTACCTTTTTATGAATATCATCATTTGAACACATGGGGAGGGAATCGTATGAAAACCTTGAAAAAATGGATCGTTCTGACCATGACGCTGCTCCTGCTGCTGTCGCTGACGCTGCAGAGCGCCGCCGCGTCCTCGCCCGTGCAGGATGCGCGGGAGGGCGTCGTGCGGATTCTGTTTGTCTATACGTACAACGGTTACACCTACAGCCAGATGGGCACCGGTTTCTTCGTCGGCGAGGAAGGCGAACCCGTTGAATATATCCTGACAAACGCGCACGTCGTCACCGCCACGGACGATTACGGCACGGACATCGGCATTGCGGAAGATGTCAGCGTCATCTTCGAAGACGTCGACTCCGACTCCACCGCGACCGCCAAGGTGATCAAGTGCTTCACCAACGGCGTCGATCTGGCCGTTCTGCGGCTGGAAGCGCCGACCTCGCTGCGCAAGCCGCTCACGCTCAGCCGCGCCGATACCGCCGAAGTCACGGAAACGGTCTACGCGCTCGGCTTCCCCGCCGTTTCGGACGATTCGAGCGGCATCATTCGCTCCGGCATCGACGACGTGACCGTGACCAAGGGCAGCATCACGAAGCAGCAGTATCTCTACGGCGAAACGAAATATCTGCAGATCGACAACGCGCTCAACCACGGTAATTCCGGCGGGCCGCTCGTCGATGAGGACGGCTACGTCGTCGGCATCAACAGCATGATCGTCGATCCGGCCTACGGCAACGACACAAGCTTCGCGCTCTACATCGACTACGCGATCGACTATTTCGACACGATGGGCTACCCGTACATGCTCGCATCGGCGGAAACGCCGGCGCCGGAGACGACGGAAACGGCGGCGGAGATCACCGCTTTGCCGGAGCAGACCACCGGAACCATCTCCTCGCTGCCGTGGTATTATCTCGCGGGAATCGGCGTGGCGCTCGCCGCCGTCGTCGTGCTGGTGGTGCTGCTGCTTATGAAGGGCAAGAAAAAGCCGGAAACGCCCTCCAACGTCTCCGTGGCGCCGAACGTGCCGCCGCAGCCGCCGCGCAGGAACCCCAGCGAGGCCATCAAAGGGCGGCAGATTATGAACGTCGGACGCTCGAGCACACTCGGCGGTAAATCTTACGCAGTGCACGGCAAGCTGACCGTTGGCCGCGACCCCGCAAAGTGCCAGGTCGTGTTCCCCGCAAAAACGCCCGGCATCAGCGGCGTTCACTGCGCCGTGCAGGAGATCGCCGAGGGCGTCGTCGTAACCGACCTCGGCTCCACCTACGGAACGTTCCTCGAAAACGGCACGAAGATGGAACCGAACAAGCCCTATACCATCCCGGTCGGCGAGTCGTTCTATCTTGCCTCGCAGGACAACGGCTTCCGCATAAAGTAAAGCGTCTTCCGCTGACAAGCGGCGGCGGACACGGAATCGCAGCGTATGATAACGGAGAACCTTTGCTACCGGTGTATGCAAAACGCGGTTGAAAACGGCGTTTGCAGGTTTTGCGGCGGCACGGCTGACGAAAAGCAGTCCGTGCCGTACGCATTGCCGCGCGGCACGGTTCTGCACGGATGCTACCTCCTCGGCGCAGTGCTCGGCGCGGGCGGGTTCGGCATCACCTATATCGCGCTGCATATCCCAAGCGGGAGGCGCGTGGCCGTCAAGGAGTTCCTCCCGGTGGATATCGCCGGACGGAACTCCGGCGATACCTGCGTCTTCAGCCGCTCGAGCGACCCGGACGCGTTCCCGCTTGGCCGGGAACGGTTTTTAAGGGAAGCGCAGACGATCTACCGCCTGCGCGGCTATGCGGGCATCGTCAGCGTCGAGAAGCTGTTTGAAGAGAACAACACCGCCTACTACTGCATGGAATATCTCGACGGGCGCGATCTTCGGCACCGCATCACGGAATCGGGCGGCCGGCTGCACGTGGACGAAACCGTGCGGATCATGAGCACGGTGCTGGACGCCCTGTCGAACATTCATGCCAGGGGCGTGATCCACCGCGACGTCAGCCCGGACAATATCTTTCTCTGCAGCGACGGGAGCGTCAAGCTCATCGATTTCGGCGCCGCCTACGCGCTCATGCGCGAGAACGCGCAGAAGATGCAGCTCGTCGTCAAACACGGCTATGCTCCCACCGAGCAGTACATGCAGGGGGGGAACGTCGGCGCCTGGTCGGATCTGTACGCCTTTTCCTGCACGATGTACCACTGCCTGACCGGCGTCGTTCCCGCCGGCGCGCCCCAGCGCGAGCTGGAGGACACCCTTGTGCCGCCCTCGCAGCTCGGCGTGCCGATCCCGGCGGAGATGGAACGCGCGCTGCTCAGGGGCATGGCGGTTCACGAACGCGACCGCTACCATTCCGCGGAGGAGATGCGGCGCGAGCTGCTCGGCAGCGCGGGAGAGACCAGGGTCGCATCCGGGCACAGGACTGTTCGGGCGGCGCTTGGTTTATTCCTGGGGCGGGTAAAGGACGCCTTCAAGGCCTTCTTCGGCCGCCTTCGCCCTGTCAAAGCCCAGGAAACGGTGGACGGCCCGCGGCCGGAAAACGGCGCGGGCGGCATTCTGTCCGTCAGCCGGTCCGTCAGGCAGAGCGGCGCACGGCTCGGCATTCAATGCACGGCCGGCGTTTACGCCGGAAACGTATTTCCGCTCCTGCAGACGCCCGTCCGTCTTGGGCGGGACGCGCGTGTCTGCGGCATTGTGTTTCCGTCCGACGCCGGCGGCGTGAGCCGCTCCCACTGCGAAGTATATGCGGACCCGGAAAACCGGCGGGTCGTCGTGCGCGACGTCGGCGGCGGCTTCGGGATCAAGAACTCGCTCTATCCCGAGCAGGTCCTGGTCCTGTGGGCGGCGCGCCGCCTGGGCCGGCCGGTCA
>Ga0116152_10003707_pt1 | contig 12198 bp, 12 predicted proteins | sample AD_UKC119_MetaG_FD_89894 | JGI IMG/M metagenome (GOLD analysis project Ga0116152, IMG submission 89894) | Active sludge microbial communities of municipal wastewater-treating anaerobic digesters from Hong Kong - AD_UKC119_MetaG | ecosystem: Engineered > Bioreactor > Anaerobic > Digestate...
ATGAATGAAGTGAACTTGATATTGACTTGTATTGAATAAGATATAAAATCACAAACAAAAACGAGAATATTTTCCCGTTAATGTTTAAATATTTTTGGGACATTTTCCCAAACTATTGACAGAATTATTTTTGTAAGTACGATTCTTCTATTCTTTTTATAATTTCTTCATCAGGTAATCTATTGTTGCTATTATGTAATTTTATTAATGATTGACTATATTTTTTCTTAGTTATTATTCTATTTTCTAACATTAAATCTAATATTTTTAGAGGACCAATTATTTTAACATCATTCCTTATTGCATATTTTCTAAGTCTTTTATTGTCAGTTGGTAAGACTAAATTGTTATCTTTTGCTAGAATGAAGTTTATAGCATCTTCCGCTGTTAAATTTGGTTCACTCGTAGTAACCATATTCATTTTATAGATTTGCTCGCTAGTTGATGAAATTACTTTTATTTTTTCAATTTCAACTATATCTCCGGTTTTACTATTTATTTCTGTTTCTTTAACTAAATCACTTATTAATAAATTATCTAATTTTACAAACTCTTTCAAAACACCCGCTATGCTTGCATCTATTAATATATTAGTATCAACTATTATTGTTTCTTTGATAATATTCATCTATTGTTATCTCCAAATATTCAGCAGCTTTTTTTGCGCTTATTATTTCTTGAGATTGTAGTTTCAAAACTATTCTTTCATATTGGTGTGTTATTTCTTTTGGAAAAATTTGCTGGTTACTTTTAGTAATTTGTTTGTTAATTAGCATACATAAATTTCTATAAGTGCTCTCATTAATAATTTTTAGGTCTCTTAATCTATAAATAATCGCTTGATTGCTAACACCATATTCATTTTTTATAATTTCTAGTTCTGTAAAATTAATATGATGTCTTTTACTACCAAACTCATTTATCATCGCCTCTTTTGGTAGCAACAAAGCACCGGCGAATCTATGACATATGCTTTCTTCTTGATTTCCTTTAACACTGATTAATAAATGACCCAATTCATGAGCAATAGTAAATCTTTGCCTTGCACCATCTTCTATGTCTAACGAGACAATAAATGGTATATCGCCAATTTTCTCACTAATTCCATCAAAACCATTAAACATACCATTTTGATTTCTAATGCTAATTAGATATATTCCCAAGTTTTCTAAAATATTTGTTAAATTTTGAATTGGTAAAAGTGGCGATAAATATTTTTTTCTAAAATTGTAAGCCACATTTTCTGCATCCTCTATACTATTGCATTCTATCTTTTCTAACTTATAGTTTGGTTTGATACCGCTTAATTGCAATACTTCAATATATTTTGAAACATCTATTTGTATTATTGATTGTAAAACTTCTAATTTTTTGCCAACAAGCCGGCTTTTTTTTCTAAAGGTATCTAATTTCATTGTAGGCATCATGTAAGACTTTATCAAATTATATACTGGAATCTTATACATTTTAGAAAACTCTATTAATCTTTTAGAATCTGGTATTATTATTTCTTTTTCATATTTGGCAACCGCTGTTGGACTTATACTCAACCTCTTACCAACCTCTGCTAATGATAATTCATTTATTAATCTATATCTTTTTAAGTTCTCACCTATTCCCATATTTATCTCCTTTTGTTTATATTTTAACAATTAATCTCCGTTTCGTAAACCTAATTTCAAGAAAAAAACTACTTTTTTATTTCAAAATAGAATGTAGTTCCTTTTCCTTTTTTAGATATAACTCCATATTCATAACCATGTTTTACTAATATTGTTTTTACAATTGATAGTCCAATTCCTGAACCAATTTTTTCTCTAGAGTGAGTTTTATCTGCTTTATAATATTTATCCCAGATGTATTTTATGTCTTTTTTATCTATTCCTTTACCACTATCAATTATTTCAATTCTTATATTTCTCTTATCTTCTATCAATCTTATGATTACTTTTTTATCTTCTCCAGTATAATTTATAGCATTATTTAATAAATTATAAAATACTTGCTCAATTCTCTTTTTATCAGCATTTATCATAACCTTTTTATCAAAATTATACTCTATATTATAATTATCTGTTATTTTGTATATCTCATATGTCTTAATAATATTCTTAATCATTTCATTTAAGTCAAATGAAGATATTTCTAATTTTTGTTCTGCTTCTACTTTAGATAGTTCCAAAATGTCATTAACTAGTAAATTTAATCTTTCACTTTCGTTAATTATAACATTTAAACTTTCTTCTCTTTTGTCTTTTGTCTGATCTAAATCTCTTACCATCTCTGCATATGCTATAATCATCGTAAGTGGTGTTTTTAGATCGTGAGATACATTTGCTAGAAGTTCTTTTCTTGTCTCTTCTATTTTAGATAACTCTTCTACTGTTGTATTTAGTGTGTCTTCTAACTCATTAATTTCATCTATATTGTCTGCTGAATCAAACTTTACATTATAATTTCCTTGAGCAAGATTTTTAGCCTGTTTATTTAATTTAACAATTGGCTCTGATATTCTTTTTGATATAAAATAGGCGATTGCAAGCGTTAAAAGTAATACAACAATTGTTACTATGATAAATTGTGATTGCAGTACTTTTATTGTTGAATCAAGCGGTGTTAAAGAAGTACTAATAAATACAGCATAGTTGTCATTTTTAATAGCATACATCAAGACATTATTATTATATTTTGGATTAACTAAATAATATCTTTGGCTAATAGAACTTCCAAAAATAAAATTTCTTTTATTTATTGAAAGATTTATGTCTCCATTACCAAAACATCCACGATTATAGTTATTAGATCTATATTCTAGATTAGTTTTACTATATAACTCAATACAAACTCCATACTGATTAGCAATTTCATCTAAATATTCTTCGTAATTTTCATTATCAATACTCGCTACCTTTTTAACTATTTTGTTCATCTCGTTAGATTTTGACCACTGATAATATGTATTAAGCAATCCTACTTGAAATACCCATATAAATAGTAAAGTTACAATGGAGAAGATAGTTAAATATAACCATACTGTTACTTTTAAACTATTCTTCTTTAATTTCAAGTTTATATCCTACCCCTCTTACGGTTTTAATCAAATCTCGATATTTTTCAAGATGTGATCTTAACATTTTTATATGTGTATCTATGGTTCTATCTTCTCCAAAATAATCATAACCCCATACTTTTGATAATAATTGTTCTCTACTTAATGCAATATTAACATTTTTAATAAAGAAATCCATCAGTTCAAATTCTTTTGGCGTTACCATTATTTCTTTACTATCTATTTTTATTGTATGTGCTAAAAAATCTACTTCTAAATTTTCATAAGTAAATTTATCTTGATTATTATTCCTTTTAGATACTGCTTTAATACGCGCCATTAGTTCTTTGGGACTAAATGGTTTTGTAACATAATCATCAATTCCAAGGTCAAATCCTATTAATTTATCATATTCTTCTTTTCTTGCTGATAACATTATTGTTGGAATCTTTACGATTTCATTTATTTGTTTCATGGCAGAATAGCCATCTAATCTTGGCATCATTATATCCATAATAATAACATCAATATCTTTATTTCTCTTTACTACTTCTATTGCTTCTATTCCATCGCTTGCTTCCAAATAAAGATATCCTTCTATTTTTAAATATTCTTTTATAACATTTCTAATTAGTTCCTCATCATCCACTACTAAAACTTTCATTAAAATCCATCCCTTCAAGTACTATTATACAAATATTTATGAAATTAATGTGAAAAAAAGAAATTAGTTCCCTAATTTCTATAAATTAAATCTAAAATGGCATATATCTCCATCTTGCATAATGTAATCTTTTCCTTCTATTCTGAATTTACCCGCTTCTTTTACTTTTAACTCTGATCCTTGTTGGACTAAATCTGCATAGGCAATTATTTCAGCTTTAATAAATCCTTTTTCAAAGTCTGTATGAATTATGCCCGCACATTCTTTAGCACAAGTGCCTTTTTTAAAAGTCCATGCTTTGACTTCTTTATCACCACATGTAAAAAATGTTTCAAGTCCTAATATCTCATATGCTTTTTCTATTAATACATCAAGGCCACTATCTTTTAATCCCAATTCATTTAATAACTCTTTTTTATCATCATCATTTAATTCTGCTAATTCTGATTCAATCTTTGCAGATATGATAACTACTTCACTATTTTCTTTTTTAGCATATTCTTTCAATTTTAAAACATGTTCATTTTCTTCAAGTATTTCTTCTTCATTAATATTTGCTAAATATATATGAGGCTTTTGCGTTAAAAAATTATATGATTTAATTGCAAATAGTTCCTCTTCTGTATAATCTACTAATCTTAGTGGATTATTTTTTTCAAGATTTTCTTTTGACTTTTGTAGTGCTTCTAACTCTGTTAAAGTTTCTTTGTCTTTAGTGGTTTCTGCCTTTTTCTTAATTTTATCTATTCTATTATTAATAATTTCTAAGTCTGCTAGTGCTAACTCTAAATTAATTATTTCAATATCTCTTACTGGATCCACTGTTCCTTCAACATGAGTTATTTCGGCATTTTCAAAACATCTAACAACTTCACATATTGCATCTACTTCTCTAATATGTGATAAAAACTTATTACCAAGTCCTTCACCAACTGATGCACCTTTTACTAATCCTGCTATATCAACAAATTCAAATGATGTTGGTTTTACTTCTTCTGGTTTATAAATATCTTCAAGTATTGTTAATCTTTTATCAGGTACCATAACCATACCTACATTTGGATCTATTGTTGCAAATGGATAGTTTGCAACTAAAATATTCTTCTTTGTTATTGCATTAAACAAAGTTGATTTACCAACATTTGGTAAACCAACAATACCCGCTTTAAGTGCCATAATATCACTTCTTTCTATCTTATAATGTTGGGAATACTCCAGGCCCTAGTGGTAACCCTATTATATACCACATAATAATTATAAATACCCATGCTATTCCTAACCAAAACATATATGGTAGCATGTATGCTATTCCTTGTCTAAGGGTAATTGGCTTGTCTTGGTCTTTATTATATACATTTAAATATCCTAAGTAAACAATAAAATATGCAAGTAAAATTGTTATACCATTAGTCATAGATTCTGATGCTCTAAATATATATTGTGTAAATTGTGGTGAAATGTTAGATTGCATCATTATTGGTACTAAAACTGGTGATATTATTGACCATTTTGCTATCGAAGATGGTACAAATATATTGGCAATTGCTATTAAAATCATCACAACTAGAATTAGTGGAATACCTGTAAATGAAATGTTTTTTATTAAATTGGTAATGGATGCTGTTAACAAATATCCAATATTTGTTTCTTTAAATAAGGCAATTAACTGTGATGCAAAGAAAATCATTACAACCAGCATTCCAATATTTACTAATTTATCTTTTAACTTGTTCATTAAGTCTTTATCATTTTTAATTGATTTAGCACTTATGCCATATGCAATTCCTGTAACCGCAAAGAATATTGCAACCATATATGTAAATCCCGCTTGAAAATATGAATTAGATCCAAATAACTGATTTACATATGCACTTTCTTCTAAATCTAGCAGCATTCCTGATAAAGGAAGCCCAGGAATTATCATATATATAAATACTACCGCTATTGCAATCCCTACTATCGCAGCACTATGCAATCCCTTCTTTTCTAGGGACTCTTCTTTTAACTTCTTTTGTTCTTCATATTGTAAATCTAGATATTCTATTTCTTTTGTCTGCCCTAAGTCATCTCTTGTTTTTTGAGCATATCTACCCATTTTCTTAGCAATAAATTTTTCTGTTACAAACGTTCCAACTCCTGCAAGCACAAAACATGAAACTATCATTATAAATAAATTTGATGTCATGCTTACATGAAATCCTTCATCAATTAGTGAAGCTGCAACCGTAGTATACGGTAAAAGTGCAATATCCGTTGATCCTACAAAGAAACTAATACTATACCCAAATGCAACCCCGGCAAATGCCGCTGCAATTCCTGTTAATGGATTTCTACCATTTATTAAAAAGACTAGTGCCCCGATTGGAATCATTACTGCGTAACCAACTTCATTTACAATACTAGAAAATATTGCTATCAAAAAGAGTAAAAATGTCACTGTCGATGGTGAAATTCTTAAGATACGTCTTCTTAAGATCGTGTCTATAAGTCCTGTTGCATCCGCCACACCTAAACCAAACAATGTAATGAGTAACGTTCCTAAAGGTGCAAATGATATAAAATTTTTAGTTGCATTACTTATTAAGTTTTTAACTCCTTGATAAGTGAACTGATTTTCTACTGTTATTATCTGAGTTTGTAGTTCTCCTGTATCTAAATTTATTGTATTATAAGTAGCTGATACGCCAGTTGATGATAATATCATACTTAAAATAATTACTAAAATCATTAAAAGAAAAATACTAGTTATTGGATGTAAATGAAATTTTTTTAATTTTCTTTTAGCCATATAATTACTCCTCTTCTATTATCTTTTTTATTCTTTTATTAAATTCTATTCGTGGTATGATTACTACTCTACCGCAATTTATACATTTTATTTTGATATCTGCTCCTAATCTTATAACTTCCCATAAGTTAGTTCCACAAGGATGTTGTTTTTTCATTATTACTTTTGTTCCTTCGTTATAATTTTTATTCAAAATAACACCTACTTATTTAGATTCATTATTTCTAATATTCTGTTTAAATCTGCACTATTTGAAAAGTAAATGTCTACTTTTTTATTAGATATTTTTATCTTTGTTCCTAATTTTTCTTCTAAATCTTCTTCTAAATATCTATATTCATTAGTATGAGTATGTTTTTGCTTTACTTTTTTTTCTACTTCGGGTGATAATACTAATTTTTCAATATCTCTAACACTTAGGTCTTCTTTTGCTATTTTGTTGGCAAGTTCTAATATTTTATCTTTATTTTCAAGTTTACTTAATACCCTAGCGTGTCCCATTGAAATTTGTGACTCTGCTATCATATTTTTGACTTCATTCGGTAACGACAAAAGTCCAATCATATTAGTAACATGACTTCTACTTTTACCTAATCTTTTTGATAATTCATCTTGAGTAATTCCTAATGATAATATTAAATTTCTATATGCTGATGCTTCTTCTATTGCATTTAAGTTTTCTCTTTGCAAGTTCTCTAATACTGCTATTTGCATCATTTCTTCATCTGTGAAATTTCTAATAATGGCTGGAATAGTTGTTCTCCCCGCTAATCTAGATGCTTTTACTCTACGTTCTCCTGCTATTATTTCGTAACCCTTGATGCTTTTTTTAACTATTATTGGTTGAATAACACCATTTTCTTTTATTGAATTAGCAAGTTCATTTAAGGCTTTTTCATCAAATTTTTTTCTTGGCTGATAAGGGTTTGGTCTTAATTCGTTTAAATTTAATTCTACAACTTCTTCACTATTTGTTTCTTCCAATATTTTTTCTTCAATAGATTCGTAATCTAATACTTCATTGGAAAATAACTCTTCTAATCCTTTTCCTAATGCTTTTCTTTTATTAGATGTTTCCATTTCTTTCTATCACCTCTTTGGCTAAATTAATATAAGCCTCTGCTCCTCTTGATTTTGGATCATATGCAATTATTGGCTTACCATGTGATGGAGCTTCTGTAAGCCTTATTAATCTTGGTATAATTGTATTATACACCCTGTCTTTAAAATAACCTCTTATTTCTTCTACTATTTCAAATCCTAATATAGTTCTTGCATCTAACATTGTTAAAAGAACGCCTTCAATCGTTAAATTAGGATTTAGTTTCTTTTGAGTCAACATAATTGTATTTAGTAATTGTGTAATTCCCTCAAGTGCTAAAAATTCACATTGCACTGGTATTATTACTGAATCTGATGCTGTTAGAGCGTTTGTTGTAAGAATTCCTAAAGATGGCTGACAATCTATTAATATATAATCATAATCTTCTTTTATCTTAGATGTGTGTTTTTTTAATTGCTCTGCCTTTGCATATCCTGTTTCATTTCTACTACGATCATATATTTCAATATCTACTGCTGCTAGATTAATAGTAGATGGAATTATTGATAAATTCTTATACTTTGTCTTAATAACAGAGTCTCTTACATCTACTTTTTCTATTAAAACTTCATATATGCTATTATCCACATCACCTTTATTGATACCTATTCCTGTTGTAGAATTTCCTTGCGGATCTAGGTCTATTAATAATACTTTTTTGCCTAGTAATGCTAGTGATGCTGCTAAATTGATGCTTGTTGTTGTTTTTCCTACTCCACCTTTTTGATTAACTAATGATATAATTTTTCCCATCTTTACCACTCTTTTCCTGTGCTATATATATTCTACCAAAAAAAAGCAGTTTTGGAAATGAAAAAAGAATAAAAAAAATAGTGTCGCTTCAGCACTATTTATTCTTATCAATTTTTATCACTATTTGATACTTATCATCAAAGTCAAATTCTTCAGATGCCACTTTAAATCCAAATTTCTCTGTTGATTGAATTGCTTGTCTTATATTATTAATTGCAAATCTTACATCATATGTACTTTCTTGCTTATGTTCTTCTTCTACTGGCTCTAGCGATTCTATTTCCTCTTTTTCTGCAAAAACATCATCATTTAGGGGTTTTAATGTATCTGGTTTAAACTCGTGCAATTCTAATTTTGATTCTAATCCATCTAAATCTTTTATCTCTTCTTGTATTTTATCATATGATTTTAAGAATTCTTTTTCAGTTGCCGCATTATCTTCTAAAATAGGATCTTCTTTTATTTCATCATATGTCTGTAAAAATTTAGCTTCACTTGGATTATTTTCTTCCTTTATCATGTCATCTAGGTCTTTTACTGTCATTCTTGTATCAATTACTTCTTTTAATAATTCTTTTTGTCTTACTTTATCCTCAATATTTAATAAACTTCTTGCATGACGCTCTGATATTTTTTCTTCTAAAAGCGCTTCTTGTACCTCTTCATCAAGTAATAACAATCTCATTTTGTTGGCAATTGCTGATTGTGATTTGCCAAGTGACTTGGCTAGTTCTGCTTGAGTTTGACCACTTATTTTTATAATGGTCTGATACGTACGAGCTTCTTCAATTGGTGTTAAATCTTTTCTTTGCAAATTTTCTAAAAGTGCTACTTTTGAACTATTAACATCATCTAAATTTCTTACAATACACGGAATTGTTTCTTTATGTGCAATAGTTGATGCCTTATATCTTCTCTCTCCTGCTATTATTTCAAATTTATCTCCAACAGGCCTAACTATTATTGGTTGAATTACGCCATGCTCCTTAATTGACTCTGATAATTCTTTTAATGCTTCTTCATTAAATAACTCTCTTGGTTGAAAACGATTTGGAATTATATCATCAAGCCTAATATCTCTTATCTCTTTTTCGTTCATATTTATTACCCTCTTTACCTATTTTATCTATTTTATTATAACATTAAAATAAGTCATTTTACAATGACTTATTTTTTATTTTTGAAAAATTTCTTGGATATTCTTTACTTGTAGACTTTAACTTAATTATTTTTATTAAGCTTCTTCTACTTTTTTCTCTAGGTAATTCATAATTAATAACTTGATCTAAAGAAACATCTAATATTCTTAATGCTTGTACAGATTCTTTTAGCTCCTCTTCTGCGTCTGCTTTCATTGCTATAAAAGAACCTTTTACTTTAATCATCTTTGTAGATAATTCTAATAATACATTAAGTTTTGCAACTGCTCTTGCTGTTACTATATCAAACTCTTCTTCGTGACTTCTAGCATAATCTTCTATTCTTGATGTTACTACTTTTATATCTTTTAGATCTAATTTCTTTATAACTTCTTCTAAAAATATAGTCTTTTTCCTAGTACTATCTATTAATGTAATATTTAAATTAGGAAATACTATTTTTAATACTAATCCAGGAAAACCAGCTCCTGTACCTATATCACACAATTTTATATCTTTATTTAAGTCTATTATTTTTATAATACAAAGGCTATCATAAAAATGTTTTAAATATACATCTTCTTTGGCTGTTATTGCTGTTAAATTAGTATGTGAATTATATTCTATTAATAATTTGTAATATTCTTCTAATTGTTCTTGTTTTTTAATTGATAAATTAATACCTAATTTTGTTACTTGTTCTAAAAATTCTTCTTTATTCATTTTTAACACCTTTTTTCAAATATATCATAAGTATTGATATATCTGATGGATTTACTCCACTTATTCTCATCGCTTGTCCAAGTGATGTAGGTTTTACTTTAATTAATTTCTCTCTAGCTTCTGTTGCTAAGTTTTTAACATTTTGATAATTTATAAAGTCTGGTATTTTAATATCTTCATAGCTATCCATCTTATTCTTTTCTCTTATTGCTTTTTTAATATACCCTTCATATTTAATGATTGTTTCTACTTCTGATATAACATCTTCTTGATATTCTTTATTATCTAAAAACTTTGTAATCTTGTTAAATTCTACATCTGGTCTTTTTAATAAATCAAACAAACTTATCTTATCGACAATCTTGTTGATATCTTGACTTTCTAGATATTTATTTATTTCATCTTTTGGTGTCAGATATGTTTCTTTTAATTTATTTTCTAAATATTCAATATCTTTCTTTTTGCTTTTAAACTTTTCATATCTGTTTTCGTCAATTAGTCCTATTTTCTTACCATATTCTGTTAATCTTAAATCTGCATTATCATGTCTAAGCAGTAACCTAAATTCAGCTCGAGATGTAAGAAGTCTATATGGCTCTTTTGTACCTTTTGTTACTAAATCATCTATTAATACACCAATATATGCTTCATTTCTTCTTAAAATTAATGGTTCTTTTCCTTCAAGTTTCAAAGATGCATTGATTCCTGCCATTAAGCCTTGACACGCTGCCTCTTCATAACCGCTTGTGCCATTAATTTGGCCTGCTGTATATAGGTTTTCTATTACTTTTGTCTCTAACGTTTGTTTTATTTGTAGGGGGTTTATTGCATCATATTCTATTGCATAAGCATATTTATTTATTTGCGCTTGCTCTAACCCTGGTAATGAGTGAACCATCAAATCTTGAATATCTTCTGGCATACTTGTTGAGAATCCTTGAATATAAATATCATCATATTCTCTACTTTCTGGTTCTAAAAATAATTGATGACGCTCTTTATCTTTAAATCTTACTATTTTGTCTTCTATTGATGGACAATATCTAGGACCTATTCCCTCTACTACTCCACCATACATGCTTGATTTTGTTAGATTTGCATTAACTATTTCATGAGTTGTTGGCGTTGTATATATTAAATAACAATCATCTTGCAATTTAATATCATATTTTATTTCATTATCAAAAGAAAAAGTATGATATTCTTCATCTCCTGGTTGTACTATTGTTTTTGTAAAATTTATAGATGATCTTTCTATTCTAGGAGGTGTTCCTGTTTTTAATCTTTGAATTTCATAACCTAATTTTTTTAAATTATTGCTCAACTCATTAGACCTTTTTTCACCGTGAGGACCTTCTTCTTTTTTTACTGTTCCTCTAAGAGTTACTGCTCTTAAATAAGTTCCTGTTGTTAATATAACTACTTTGCTATTAATTATTTCGTTAGTTGCTAAAACTATTCCTTTAACATTATTATTCTCTACTACTAAGTTTTCTACCATAGCTTCTTTTATGTCCAGATTTTTAGTATTTCTTAATGTTGTTAACATGTTTCTAGGATAAACTTTCTTATCTATTTGTGCTCTTAATGCTCTTACTGCTGGGCCTTTTTTAGTATTTAACATCTTTATTTGAAGAAGTGATTTATCAGTATTTTTACCCATTTCTCCACCTAAAGCATCTATTTCTCTAACAACTACACCTTTCGCTGGCCCACCTATTGATGGATTACATGGGGTATCTCCTATATTATTAATATTTCCCGTTACTAAAAGTGTTTTATGGCCTTTTCTAGCACATGCTAGGGCCGCTTCTATTCCGGCATGCCCGCCTCCTACTATTATTACTTCATACATAATATCACGTATAATCTAATTATGGTCTAAATGACCTATATTAGACCCCTTTCTTATATATTTTAAATATAACTTTTTTAGGGCTATAATATTTAAGCACTGCGGATTTGTTCCTATATTATTAC
>Ga0116152_10003708_pt1 | contig 12195 bp, 13 predicted proteins | sample AD_UKC119_MetaG_FD_89894 | JGI IMG/M metagenome (GOLD analysis project Ga0116152, IMG submission 89894) | Active sludge microbial communities of municipal wastewater-treating anaerobic digesters from Hong Kong - AD_UKC119_MetaG | ecosystem: Engineered > Bioreactor > Anaerobic > Digestate...
CATCTGCATATACAATATAAGGAGTATAGACTGAATCTGGATTTAAATCCACAACATCAAGATCCAATGCTGATATACTAAAATCTAAATCATTTGATTCTAGATATGTTTTTACAAGCATTGTAATAAAATCTCCACGTGTAATAAGATTGTCAGGATTAAACTTATCATGTTCTGTGTTTGTGATTCATAAATTTGCCAATCTCTCTACAGCTCATCCATATTGATGATACAATGTATCTTTATAATTTAAATCTTCTGTATCTTGATCTAAAGTCATTATTTTTACTATATTTCTAACTACTTCTCATCTTTTGAGAGTATTATAGGTGTTTTCTAAATCCATATACTCTATATGTATCATTTCTGGATATTGAGACTGGAAGTTGGATAATATGGTATAAAACTCTTGATAAGATATAAATCTTTCAAAGTCTTCCAAATTTTGAATATTATCTAAAAGTCACATCTCATATGCTGTATTGTAGTATTTTGGCATAAGATTTTGAAAATAATTTTGATTTGTGAGTCAAATATTTCATTTTAAATTGTATCAAACTTTGAAACGATAAGAATTTACAAGAATCTTTGATAATTCGTGTAAACGAATAAAGTTATCAGGATTAAATTTTTCCTGATTTGAAGATATTATATTTTTTTGTGAAATATAATTGATATAATATTTGTCTAAATGGTCGGAAATATCGACAAAACTATCTTTGTTGTTTAATATCTTTTGTGTGTCTTTTTGTACATTGAATGTATATTTATTTTTTGCTGTATTTTCTTTGATACCATCTTTTACAAAATTTACGAATTTTTGTAATGCATCAGAAAGATCTATACTTGTACCAGTTTCGTTTGCAGTGATTATTGTAGGATAGAGATTTTCTGCAGCAACTTTGTTGGACAAAATAGATGCACTTGAAAGTCACGCTAACAATAATATAGCCAACACTAAACAGATTTTTTTCTTTTTGTTTATTACCATCAATTGAAATTTTATAATCTAAATGGTGTTTGCATTATATATCTTTTTTTTAATTTGTCAAGTGTAGTTTTATTTTCGATTTTAATAAATCATCTTGTTTAAGGTTTTAGTTTATATAAATATGATATTGTTTATTTTATAAAAAAATTGAAAAATATGAAGTATATGTCAAAAGAAATATGAGGCGTAGGCTGTGTTTTTGTACCTATGGATGATATAAATTCTACTACAGTTTTGGTACTTGCTAAGGCAGGTAGTATATATGAAACAAGAGAGACAAATGGTATAAGTCATTTTTTGGAGCATTTGTTTTTTAAATGATGAAAAAAATACAAAAATCCAAAAGAAGTAGCAGAAGCTATAGATTCTTTTGGTGGAGAATTTAATGCTTTTACAGGTGATGAATACGCAGGTTATTATGTCAAATCTTCACCAGAATTTGTAAATAAATCTATAGATGTACTTTGAGATATGATGACAAATGCTTGTTTTCCAGAAGAAGAGATGCAGAGGGAAAAATGAGTTGTGATACAAGAAATCATGATGTATCAAGACAATCCGGTGGCATTGGTAATGGACAAGTGGAAGGAGTTTTATTTTGGAGATAATAGTTATGGTTGGTCTACACTTTGACCAAAAGAAAACGTAGAATCTTTTACAAGAGAAGACCTAATAAAACATAAAAATAACCTGTACACAAAAGATAATTTAATCTTGATAATTTCCGGTAAAATAGAAGATCAATGAAAAATTGAAAAAGATATTGAAACTAAATTTGCTGATATACCTTCAAAAAGAAGTATGAAAAAACCAAAATATCTAGATATTTTGCCGGATAAGAAATTTGATCTTTTTGACAAGAAAACTGAACAAAATCATCTAATTATTTCTGCAAAATGATTTGATGGAAATGATGAGCAAAAATATGCTGCAAATGTTTTGGCTACGATACTTGGTGGTAATATGTCTTCTAGACTGTTTCAAAACATTAGAGAAAAAGAATGATTATGTTATTATATCAAGGCGAGTCATCACAGCGATGTAGATAGTGGTGTATTTTTGATAAGAGCATGACTGGAAAAATGAAGATTTGATTTTGGTGTGAAAAAAATATTTGAGGAATTGGAAAAAATTGCAAATGGAGATATTAACCAAGATGAGTTTGCAAAAGCAATATGATATAACATATGACAATTGCAGATGTGAATAGAATCTAGTGATGAAATGGCTAATTTTGTATGAACACAACAGTTACTTTATGATAAAATTAAGACCTTGGATGAAATATTGGATATATACAAAAATATCAAAATTGAAGATGTGATCAAAGTCGCTGAAAAGCTAAAAAAGGAGAATTTGTATCATTATTGGATACAGTAAGACTAATTATTTGGAGTCTAAAATTGCTTGTTCTAATTCATTTGAAGAGAGGGATTTTTTTAATGTTTCTATATCTTTTATTGTTCTTGGGTCTATAGTTTTATTATTTTTTTTGTCTATATCTTCTTGTTTGTACATATCCCAAAACAATTCTATATGCTTAATTACTTTTTTGAAATCTTCATCTTGGGATTGGTACTTTTTTATTCGTCTGTGAAAAGTAGCAAAAGGTTCTATATCTCAATAATTTTTGTGCAAACTATCATAAGAATTAAAATAATTGGAAAGGGATAGTCATTTGTCTGTAAATTTTAATTGTGTAAGTAGATAATCTAGATTGCTATTATATTCATTTTCTATTTTTTCCAGTAAGTTTAAATGCTTGCTTATTATTCAATTCATATTTACAAGATCATTAAATCTTTTTCTAAATTTATTTTCTGCTCATGTGACTAAGTTTGAATCAACACTACGATTTTTAAATGTAACTTGTTCTAAGTTTTGTATTTTGGCTGCAAACTCTTTTGAGTTTCTTATATTTTTGATGTCTTCTAATATATTTTCTATATTATTTTTTACAAAATATTGTTTGCTACCTTCTTGAAAAAATAATTTTATATCCATAGTCAATTTTTGTAATTCTTTTTGTAGTATTTTATTTTCATCTATACTTTCTTTTTGTTGCTTTAACGTATGATATTGGCTTCTTGTGGCATCATAAATATTGTTGAATGTGTTAAAGGTAGTAAAAATCTCTGTACGTCTTTTTTCTCATTGAGTTAATTTTCTATCTTCATTTTTATGCACTAATCTTTCTTCATTTCTAAAAATTATTATTTTATCATCTACAAAAACTATCCTATGTGATCCATCAAATCACAAAAATCTAGCTTTTTTGAATATATTCTTAACTTGTTGTTCAAGGTTTTCTGAATTTATATCCAAATTAAACTCTTCTATAAATTTTGGTGGTATTTTGTCTTTGTCTATTATGATTGTATCAGTCAAGGTATTATAAATTTCTCTGTTATAAATTTTATCTCATTTTTTTAGCTTAGATTTGTTGATATGGAAAAAATAATCTATATTTCATATGGATCTTTGTAGATTTTTGTATAATTTTGATTGTAATATTTCTTTGGTCAAAGTTCGAGAAAATTTTCATTTTGCTGGGATTATCAATCATTCTTTTACTTTATCTTCTCGATTTTTTATTTGATCCATTTATTTTTTTAATCATAAACATATTATATAATACATTTATATAAATAAATGTCAATATTATTCTAATTCTAAACTAATAGGACAATGATCTGATCACATTCTTTGATCTTGATGTTCTATTTTTTTTACTTTTGAAATTATATTTTCTGAAATTCGGAAATAATCAAGTCTTCGTCAAACATTTCTTGGTCTAGCTCAAGCTCTATAAGACCATCGAGTATATTTATCTTTTAAGTCCGGATTGAAGTGGCGGAAAACATCTATATATCAGTTTGACTGTAACTTATCCAGTTCTGCTCTCTCTATTGGTAAAAATCATATAGAATTTGCATTTTCTTTTGGTCTAGCTATATCTATCTCTTTGTGACAAATATTAAAATCTCAGGTAGTTATAATGTTTTCTCAGTTATCTCTAAGTTTGTTTATATAATCAATGAATTTATTGTAAAAATCTAATTTGTAACTAAGCATCTCTGTACCATCAGCTTTAGTTCATCAGTTTGGGAAATAGATATTTAGTAGTGTGAAATTAAAACCCCCTTTCTTCCCCTTATTAAGGGGGACTGAAACCTTGATTTCTGTCACTCTACCGTGCTCAGAGAACTCCTCTATTCAGTCAAAATGATTGTTTGTGTCTAATATTTTTAGTCATTTTTTGTAAAAAATAGCTGTACCAGCATATCATGGTTTTGTACCAGTATGTCGCACATAATCATAATCTCTCATAATGTACTTAAACTCTGGTGGTATCTGATTCTCAAATGCTTTGGTTTCTTGTATGCACAAAATATCTGGATCATCTTTTTGGATCCATTCATCAAATCATTTTTTGATTATAGCTCTAATTCAGTTAATATTTCGTGATGTTATTTTCATAAGTTTTCCGCTGGAGATAAAGTCTTTTCATGAAAATTCTCTGTCATCCTTGAACGAAGTGAAGGATATGAGAATTTTTGTATATAATACTTTTTATATCCTTCGTTGCGTTTCACTCCACTCGAGGATGACAAAAAAGTATTAATGGTGATTTAAAAATAACGTTAGTCACAGTCAGATTAATATAAAAATAAGATAAAATATTTTTGTCTTTAATCATCATTTATTTTTAAATTCTGGCAGAATGTCTGACAATGCTAAGTACAATAGAGCTCAGGCAATCATTGATATTATTATAAATTTGTTTGCTATCAAAAAATCTGTAAATGGGAATAATATCGCGGCTCACAAAATTCATCAAAGTGCTGCTAAGATCACATAAAATTCTTTATTGTGATTCATGATATAATTGGCGGTATTTTGTGGTATACTGTGGAGTAATATTGCAATAGTTGTGGCTATACCAAATTCTTTCCCTATAGAAAATGCTGAGAAAATAATTACTCAATGTAACATATTGTGCACTAAAGTTCATACAAACATTAGGGTTTTGTTTGAGTGTAATTTGTGGTCATGACAGTTTAGGTCTTGACAATGATGGTGATGTAAAAATAATTCAAATATGTAAAAGCCAAATAGTCCAATAAGAAAAAATATTCATATTTTATGTTCATCTAGTCAGCTGTAAATTACTTCTGGTAAAAATCACAAAAAAATCATTCAGAGTAATATTCATACTGTCATTGCTATGAAAAAATCTAGATATTTGATTAATTGTTTTTTGAATAATCTTAATACAAAAAGCAATAGTACTAAGGTAGATCATATTATTAGATTTGCTATAAGTGATTGCGTAAATGGCATGTATATATTCTATTCTCAATATTAAATGTGTTTTATGAAGGCTCAAATTGTTTTTTTAGATTTTTCTACATATTCCTTATCGCTCATTGTTGATTTATCTGTAAGTTTATCTGTAGGATCATTTGAAAGACTCATAATACCAGAAAGCCTATCTCTAATATCTTCTGGTGTTAAATTGTCTGATCTATTTGTACTATCTGTATAAAATTCTTGTTTTTCACACATTTTATTATTTGCAATAATATAAAATTAAAATAGCTCTAAAACTTTGGGGTCTTTTCATTGGACAATTAAATCACTTCATCATCATTTCAATCAAAGATCTATTGCAATTGTTTTGGCTGAACTATCTGATTTTGATGTTATAATAGCAAATCATCATTCATTGTTGTATATGACAACGTTGGTATCTTGAAATAGTCACTTTGCTTGGAAAATAATATCTTTGAAAGATAAGTCTTTGAGTGAATTTTCTTGTGAAACATTTATAATTTTATCAAATATCTTATTTGATTTTGATTCAACCGATTTAAGATTTTCTATAATTAGTTTTGTATTTATGGATTCAAATTTTGATTCCATTAATTCTTTTTCTTTAAGTTCTTTTTCTATTTTATCTAATATTTGATTTTCTGCTTTTACTCAAAGTTTATTTTGAACTTCTTGCAAAATTTCTCTTTGTTCTAATATTCTTTCAAGTACTTTTGGTCAAGTATAAGCAGATATTCTTTTGATACCACTAGCTACTGCTTCTTGATTTACTATAACAAATGAACCAATATCTCTAGTATTTTCTACGTGTGTTCATCCACATAATTCTGTAGAAACAATTTCATGGTCGTGCTCTCAGATTGATACTACACGAACCCTGTCTCCATATTTTTCTTCAAAAAATGCTTTAGCTCAAAGTTCTTGGGCTTTAGATAAAGACATTTCTTGATTTAATACTGGTAGCGCTTGTAATATTAAATCGTTAATATTTTTTTCTATTGTAGTCAATTCTTGATTTGTAAGCATCCTTTCTGCTTGAAAATCAAATCTCAGTAAATTATCATCTACTAGAGATCAAGCTTGTTTAGTATTTGGAAAAATATTTGAAAGCTCCGCATGTAAAAGATGTGTCGCTGTGTGAGCTCTCATCTTTGCAAATCTTTGTGCTTTATCTACTTTTAATTTCATTACATGAGTTTATCAAGTTAAAAGTTTGTAAAGTTATCAAGTTTATAATTCAAAATTACTTTGAACTTTAAACTTTTAACTTTCAGCTAGTTTACGCAGACTTCGTTTTCTTCGTATCGTGTTCATCATATCTCAACACATTCTTCTTTTGGTGAAATTATAGTTTCTGCATCTTCAAAACATTGTTGAATTTCTTCATCTCGTACTCATCATACGTTTTCACATTCCATCATCATTTCTTGTATTTGTGCTTGCTTTGGTGTTGATAAATACATTACTGCAGATAGTGCTGTAAATGCCAAAAATCATACCAATACAAGTATAACGATAATTTTAATTACTTTTCTTTTTGTAGGATTTGATGTCATTATTTATTTTTTACTCAATATAAATCAAAAATACAATAAAGTTTCCATATATTTATTCAAGCATTTTACACAACAAAAAAAGAAAAAGACTCATCTTTTAATTTAGATACTTTCTCTTTATACCAAACTTTTATATCTTTTATATAATCACCATTTTTAATATTTTTGATAAGACAGTCTGGTCAAGTTGTCTCTTTTAATTTTAATAAAATATATTCTTTTTTGTCTGGTTTTGTGTCTAATAATTTTTGATTAGATTCTTTATCCCTTCACATTACTGCGAATCATCGATCAAATATTTTGAATTTTCAATACTTGATAATCTCTGCATCTATAGGTAAAATATCTTGAGGAAATTTTTCCAACAAAGATTTTAATTTATCTGCATATCAAGGCTCTGTAAGACGACATCATCCACCTGGAGCCTCATAATCTTTGAGTCAAAATTGTTTTGCTAATTCTATCTGTCTGTATCTTCACTTTCACTGAATATCCAACAATTGTGATCTATCTATTAGTCATTCTTTTTCATATTTTGTCTCTGGGAGTAGTTTTGCAGAAAGAGGTCTAAGTATATCTATTTGGGCTAATTTGATCACTGCATTGAGTGATTGTTTATTTTGACTCATAGTTCTTTGTCCCAAAACTTCTCATGAAGCGACTATATCAAATCATTGTTCTATGGCTATTTTTCCGGCTAAATGAAACATAAGTCCATGACAATCAATACATGGATTTAGATTTTTCCCATATCAATATTTTGGATTTTTTACTATATCAAAATGTATATCTGAGATATCTTTACTCATAAATTTTATTCAAAATTTTTCAGCTTGTTTTTTTGCTTTTTCTTCACCAAAAAATGGTGTAATGAAGGTAAGTGCTGTGCAGTCTATATTTTGTGATTCTAAGATCTTGATTGCAAGTAGACTATCAAGTCCTCAAGAGAACATTACAAGTGCTTTTATCATAAGAATAATTTAATCTAAACTAACGTAAGGAACGCTCGCGAGCGTTCCCTACAAAAATGTATTTATATATCTTAATCTTTTTTTGTTAAGTTTAACTTTATATTAAGTATATCTAATTCTTTATCATCAATAATTCCAGGAGCTCACATCATTATGTCCTCTGCTCTACCAGATTTTGGGAAAGCATAGCATTCACGGATATTATCTTCATCCAACAATATCATCATCACTCTATCAAATCCTATGGCAAAACCTCAATGTGGAGGTGCTCAATATTTGAAAGCATTGTACATAGCTCCAAATTTTTCTTTTATCTCTTTTTCTCACATTCCTGCAGCTTCAAAAACTTTCAACAATACTTCTGGATCATGATTACGTATCGAACCAGATAAACACTCAAATCAATTGATGATAAGATCATATTGAGTAGTTTCTAATTCCATAGTATCTTGTGTATCAAAAGCTTTTGCTCATCATTTTATATTTGAAAATGGATTGTGTGCAAAATCTAGTTCTCATGTTTCTTCGTTTATTTCAAACATTGGGAAATCTTCGATTCGTACAAAACACAAATCATTGTTGTTTACTAGATTATATTTATCTCTTATAGCCAATCTTACTTTGTTTAGAGTTTTTACTGTTGTGCTGTAATTATCAGCAACAAACAAAACACAATCTCACTGTTTTGCTCAAAGTTTATTTTGTATGTTTTTTAGCTCTTCTTCCTTGAAAAACTTTACTATGCTACTTTGCGGTCATTCTGCTGTAAAATTGATATAAGCCAATCATTTAGCTCCAGCTTCTTGAGCTATTTTTGTCAGTTCATCCATTTCTTTTCTAGAAAAATTTTGTCATTCTATTTTCATGGCCTTGATAGATCCTTTGTCTGTATTTGCTACTGTTTTAAATACTCAAAATTCAGAATTTTGAAAATCCTCTGTCATATCTACAAATTCCATAGCAAATCTAAGGTCGGGTCTATCTGTACCATATTTGTCTATAGCATCCATATATTTCATCCTCACAAAATCTGTGGTAATTTTTTTGTGTGGGACTAATTCTTTGACCATTTCTTTCATAAATCATTCTACCACTTGATACACATCTTCTTGCTCTACAAAAGACATCTCACAATCTATTTGATAGAATTCACAACTATGTCTATCTGCTCTAGGATCTTCGTCACGAAAACATGGAGCAATTTGAAAATATTTATCAATTCATCCAACCATAAGCAATTGTTTGTATTGTTGTGGTGCTTGTGGTAAGGCGTAAAATTTTCCTGGATTTACTCTAGATGGTATAAGATAATCTCTTGCTCATTCTGGAGAAGAAACAGTAAAGATTGGAGTCTGTATCTCCAAAAAATTTCTATCTGTAAACCAATCTCTAGTAAATTTTGCCATCTTAGTTTTAAATTCCATATTTTTCAATACTGGATTTCTCCTAAGATCTAGATATCTATGCTTAAATCTATTTTCTTCACTAGTTTTTGGATCATCTGTAATAGTAAAAGGTAAAATATCAGATTTTGATAAAATCTCAATTTTTGTAGGTTCTATCTCTATTTCTCCTGTCTTCATATTTTTATTCTTCATCTCATCTGGCCTAGATGCTACTTTTCCAGTAACTTGCAAAACATATTCAGACCTTATCTCTGAAATATTCGTATCTATTTTTGATGGATCTATATTTATTTGAGTAATACCATAACGATCTCTTAGATCGATAAAGGTCATTCATCACAAATCCCTAGATTTGTTTACCCAACCAGAAATCGTTACTTCTTGTCATATATTTTTGGCTGTTAATTCTCCACATGTGTGCGTTCTTAACATTTTTTATAATTAAATTTTGTAAAATATTATTTTCAATCCATCAATGTTTCATAAAGCAAGGATCACATTTCTTTACTCATTTCAGTATAAGAACATGCATCTTCATAACCTTCCTCTGTTTCTTTTATTTTTAATTTAATTCATGAAATATCAATCTTTCATTTTTTATCTGATCGTTTTTCAAATACTTTACGTATCCTATCTTCACTAAAGTTATATTTCTTTAATTTTTTCTTTATCATAGCTTTTGAATATGTGTTTATAGGATTTTTCATTTTTTATAATAAAATTATAAATTATTTTTAATTTCTTCAGCTACTTTTTGTAAATTTTCCATTGTTTCCTTGGGACCAGAACCTACTCAAGTTTGAAATCACATTCATTCATAAAATGGGTATAGTTTCATATGTGCATGAGGTGCCTCTAATCATTCAATTACCATACCAACTCTATCTACATTCAATCATTTTTTGAGTATATTTGCTACTTTTTTGCTAGCTTTGATATATTTTGCTAGCAGTTCATCATCCATTTTAAATATATCTGAATCATAATGGTCCTTTGGTATCACCAAAGTCATTCATTTACGATTTGGAAATACATCCAATATTGCAATAAAGTCATCATCTTCTCGTATTTTTACGCTAGGAATTTCTCATGCAATGATTTTGCAAAATATACAATTTGGATCTTTCATGTCTTTTATAGATATAAAATGATTTATTATATATAAACTTATAACTTAAAAATTCAAAACTTTTTATACTATTCTTAATTCTATATATAGCAGATTTGTCACCTCGAGTTGTTCTAGTTTGTAGATTTGTCATCTCGAAATGTTCTGTCTTGTGAAGGATCTAATGTTATAAAAACAGATTTCTCGCAAGATATGAAACTCGAAATGACATGAGGATAATACTACTTTCTACCAAAATCAGCTGGGATTTCTCATCGTTCTTTGGTGTTTCGTTTAAGAATTTGTGTATCAAATTTGTTTTTAGACAACCACTGCTCTGCTCTATTTATCAGATCAAAAATCTCTTTGTTTTCTTTTGTTTTTTTGAGATTTGTTTTACATTTTCACTCAGATATTCGCTTCATAGCATGCTTGGAATCTGTGTATATAGTTTTGTCTGATCATTTTTGTTTGAGATAACTCAATCAATGAACTAAAGCCAAAAACTCTCATATATTGTTGGTTCAATCTGACATTTTTTTGTGAAAGATGGTCTCTCATGAGATCAAATCTACTCACTGATACTCTGTCACTCAAGGATTGTGAGAGCATGCAGCATCTACAGCAATACTGTGCTTTTCAAAAGGTAGATCTTTGTGCTTTCGTTGTTCTGTCTTGTTTTGATAATACGGCTTGTATCCATCTTTGAGTGCTTTTTTGGCTTGATCTATAGATTCAAAAGATTTGTATTTTGCTCATTTTACTCATACTACAAAATCTTTACACTCATCTCGTGATTGGAATATTCATTTTTTCTTTCACTCTCGGATTACGTAATATTTCATATTTTTCCACTACTTTAAAACTTATTTTAGAATAAATAAATCTAAACAAGATACAATAAAAAAAAGTTTGAATCTGATTACAGACCCAAACTTTAATAATTCTTATTAAAGCCACTTAAATGACTTTAAGTAGGACCAAAATGTCCTATAATCCATCTCTTTGAAGATTTGTATTTCATTTTCAAATTCCTCTATTTTCTTTTTTTCATTATCAGTTGATTTTTTAAGCTTTCTTGTGATTTTGTCTTGAGAATCACCATAAGGTGCTAACAAAATCCATTCATCAACAAGCAAGTTATTTGTGCTAGCTTTATCATATTTACCGGAATAATCTTTAAAATCTTTTTTAGATTTTTTTAGTTTTTCTGATAAAATTTTTTGACTATCATCTAAATTAAATTTGCTAATGCCTGTTGCTATCAAAAGATAATTTATGGAACAAACTAGGAATACACCAAGAACAATAAAAATGGTTGCAAAAACAGAGTTTACGGTTGTGCCAAAATTTATGAGTACACCAAAATTTAGTGTAAAGTATAGAGCCAAAAGCCCCATATGAGCAAAAAGCCAAAGTATCAACAACATTCTCATTACTGATTTTCTTTTTTCTTCGAAATATTTTTTATCTTTTTCCATAATTAAAAATTTTAGTTTTTGTTTTATATATTTTATAAACAATAAGACCAAAAAGTCAATAAAAAAAACTTGCAGTCTTGCAAGTTGTATAAATTTTTATTAAAGAAAAAGGAAGGAAAACCAAGGTCAAAAATAATATTGGTTATGATCCAGTCTAAGACCAGACCTAAGCCTAAGTTATAGACTAAATAAGACTACAATGTCGTTGCGTAAATATAAGATATAATTTATTAAAGTAATAAAGTATAAATTATATGGTTTTGTTTTTGTTTAAAACACAACAAAGAATTGTAGATAGATAAGATCTTATTCTTGTAACTGCTTCTGCTCCAGGTTAGTTTGGCATG
>Ga0116152_10003710_pt1 | contig 12195 bp, 9 predicted proteins | sample AD_UKC119_MetaG_FD_89894 | JGI IMG/M metagenome (GOLD analysis project Ga0116152, IMG submission 89894) | Active sludge microbial communities of municipal wastewater-treating anaerobic digesters from Hong Kong - AD_UKC119_MetaG | ecosystem: Engineered > Bioreactor > Anaerobic > Digestate...
TGCGAAGTAGCACCCGGAAAAGAAAACACCTGGGATGCGAATGTCGGAGCAAGAGTTTTATACCTCCTTTCGCTGCTGGCAATTACCAATGGATGAACGAAGGATAATGCCCACGATAAGCTGGAATAAAAACAACAACAAATGGTTTGCGGGAAACCTGCTAAAGGCCATCCGCAAATTCAACATGATTACACCGGGAGAAACTGTGGCCGTGGGTATGTCGGGAGGTATCGACAGCACCGTTTTACTTTATGCACTGGACTATATTAACCGCTATTCGCCACTACATTTTCAACTACTGGCACTTCATGTCGAAACCTTCTCCACAGAAGCCAGCGAACACATAACCGCCTTTGCCCAATCACTTGGCATACCCGTAAAAATATTGTCGGTGACCCGGCAAGGCGATCTTCCGGAAAAAGGAATCTGCTACACCTGCAGTAGGTTAAAAAAAGGAGCCCTGATAAACTTTGCAGAACAGAACCAGATAAAAACCATTGCCTATGGCCACCACGCCGATGATTTCGCGGAAACATTCTTCATGAATCTTTTTGAGCATAAAAAAATTGAAGGACTTAGCCCGGTTAGTCAACTGGCAAAAGGAAATATTGCCTTTATCCGTCCTATGATTTATCTGGAGAAAAAAACCATTGAACGCATGTTTACCCACTTTAAGCTCCCCGACCTCGCCGTTCACTGCAAGTATGAGGAGGAAAATATCCGTAGCCACTACCGCGACTTACTACAGCAGTTTGGTAAAACAGCCCGTTTACAAAAACCAGCAAAACGAATTGTAGAAGCCTGTTATCCAAAAAAAACTCATCATGGAATATAAAGGTCAAAAGGAACTCTATCAGTTTTTTGAAGAACACCATATTTCTTTTCAATATTTCGGGCATAAGGAAGCCGGAACGATCGAGCAAGCATTGGAAGTATGGAAAGGGATAGAGGCAGCGAAATGTAAAAATATTTTTTTCAGAAACCATAAAGGAAACCAGCATTATTTGGTTATCCTTGAACATACGCGTCAACTGGATATTCACCAACTGGAAAAAAATTTAAAACAGGGAAAACTCACTTTTGCCTCCGGGAAACGATTGCTACACCATTTGGGGGTAACCCCCGGATCTGTTTCACCCTTCGGGCTTATCCATGATAAAGACAAACATGTTGTGGTTTTTATTGATAAAGTGCTGGAGGAAGCAGAAAGAATCAGTTTTCACCCAAACGATAACCGCGCTACAGTGGTAGTCAGCAATCACGATTTCAAAAGGTTTCTTAATTTGTGCGGCAATAAATTTGAATACATTGAGCTATACACCTAACGCGGCTGTTCTTTTAACTGATTAAGTTTCCATAAGTCGCGGTAATCCATGCGAATTAAAGGCGATAGAGCAATCCAACCTGTTTTACCAATCTGTTTCTTTAAGGCTTCCAATTCTTTAAGCTGGTTGACTGTATCCGGTTCAATAATGGCGGAAAAACCATTTTCACGAAGCATCAGATTGCGCTTGGCCTTTATCGATAATTCCAGATAGAGACGGATAAAGCAATACATATCGAGCACGACTTCCGACGAAAACCGGTCTTTCACGGAAACAAGGTACGCGCCGGCTTTTGTTGCAAGGAATCCTCCCTGACGCATTTTATTCAACAGTTGCACCTCGGTATCAAATTCTATTTCCAGCCATTGCTGTAATTTTGACTCGCTGTGTTTAAACATCAGCATAACCAGTAGCGGAAACGACACAAAAATAAAAAGGGTGGAAATTACGGGCGAAACCAAAAAATGGTTATATACCGAATGCAACACCACGGCAGGTAAAATACCCCAAAAAAAGCCCCGCGAAGAGGGATAGCCCCGCGAGATGGCACTCAACATCAGAACAGCGAAAAGTGTTGTACCCCCTCCATGCATCAATGCAGTTCCAAAACCCCGCACCATCCAAAGGATTACCCCCGTATTTTCCGCTGTCATTATATAATAAATATTTTCAGCAACAGCAAATCCGGTTCCCACCGCAAATCCATAAATCGCGGCATCAATCATAAAACCGACCTTACGCCGCATTACAAGCAACAGTACCAACCCGGCTTTCAGCAGTTCTTCCACTACCGGCGAAATAAGACGCGAATAAGGAGTAAACTCCATGCCTAAAAAACCACATAACCAGGTATTAATAAAATAAGCCACTACCGTGGTAAGCATTCCATAGAAAAAACAAACCACAATCGTCCGAACCGAAACCAGTTTAAAACTGTCGATATATATCAAAAACACCAGAAAAAGCACCACAGGCAAAAGACTGACAATAAGGGACATAGATTTTTATTATTGTATTTCGATCGGATCAGCATACAAAACAACCTGATCATTCGCCACAGTAAACAGTATCTCCTGGCTCAGATGGTCTTTCATTTTCAGAAAAACAACCGCTGAAAGCGGGCCCTTCGATTCCAGTGATACCTGTGTATAACCCGTTTGGGCCGCACTATTTTCATTTCCGGTTAAAATCTTAACCGCATAAACAGAAAAAGCGGCAGGATTGAATTCCAGCCTTGAAACCACTGCATCCTCACTGTTTACTTCCAACCTGATACTAACCACTTCATTGGAATAACAGACCTCCGCATCTACAGTAGCCTCCGACGAATGATAAACTAAAGGATAGCAGGTAGAATTCTTCAACATGGAACCAGATAGCAACTCATTATCAAATGATTGCTTTTGAGAGAAATAAAGGACAGCAAAGCCTGCGATAAGACCGGCCAGAAAAACATAGGCATAGGCCCATTGCGGTGAAACGAAAAAATTTCTCATAGAATTAGTATGTTTTTGTGCGGTACGACTGTATTGATAGGGATCAATAGCCTGAAGCACCCGCGATTTAAGCCGTTCAGGCACTGGCATGGTAGTGGCGTTATTTTTCAGGGTATTATGTAACGCTTTCTCCTGCAGCCACTGCTTGTGTTGCCGGGGATTTCTCCTGAAATACCGATCTAAATCAGCCTTTTCGCGAGAGTTAAGCGCATCGTCAAACCACTTTTCCAACAGTTTTTGCATTCGATTCTGAGCTCTCATAGCCTAATCCCTGTTAAGTTTTTCCGTTAATAGTTTCCGGGCTGTAAACAACCTTGATTTTACCCGTTTCTCAGGTACAGATAACACAGAGGCAATTTCAGTGTATGTCAATTCCTGATAATAAAACAACAAAATCACCAGTCGGTATTTTTCATCCAGGGTATGAATTATCTTAAGCAACTGATTTTGCTGTTCCGTGGCAATAAATTGTTGCTCGGGCGATGCCACCGTTTCATCATGTATTTCCTCAGCCATCACTGCGCATGGTTTCTCTTTTTTAATACAGTTCAACGCATGATTCAGTGCCAGCCGGTAAAACCAACTAAAGAATTTGTATTCAGGCGCATATTTCGCAAGGTTATTATACATTTTAATAAAAGCTTCCTGTGTCAAATCTGCAGCCACCTCATAATTGCCGCATAAACGGTACATCAGTTGAAAGATGGGATGTTCATAGCGTTCATAAAGGATTCCAAATGCGCCGGATACGCCCTTAAGAATCTTTTCAATCAGCAGCTGATCCTCCCTGTTCTCCTTCATAAATACCATTTTTACCCTTGAAAGTTGGTTTGAAAATGTTAAAAATAAAAATATAGAAACTATTTCTTCCGTAGCTCAAAATTCTGTCCCAGGTATACCTTACGAACCTGTTCATCGCCTGCCAGTTCCTCAGCCGTCCCTGATTTCATCACAGCACCTTCGAACAGCAGATAGGCCCGGTCGGTAATCGAAAGGGTTTCATGCACATTGTGGTCAGTAATCAGAATGCCAATATTTTTATCTTTCAAACGGGCAACTATGTTCTGAATATCTTCGACTGCAATTGGGTCGACACCGGCAAAAGGTTCGTCGAGCAGAATAAATTTCGGGTCTACAGCCAGGGCACGGGCTATCTCAGTGCGGCGGCGTTCTCCTCCTGAGAGGGTTATGCCCTTGCTTTTTCGCACATGCTGCAAGCCAAACTCCACTAGCAACGATTCCAGCTTGTGTTCCTGCTCCTGTTTTTTTAACCCTGAAAACTCGAGAACAGCGCGAAGATTATCTTCCACACTCAAGCGCCTAAAAACCGAAGCCTCCTGTGCCAGATAGCCAATACCCAACTGTGCACGACGATACATCGGAAGCTCCGTAATATCCCTATCATTCAGGTATACACGGCCTGAGAAAGGTTTTATCAATCCCACAATCATATAAAAAGAGGTGGTTTTCCCTGCACCGTTGGGACCCAGCAACCCCACAATCTCCCCTTGCTTCACAGTGATGGAAACATCCTCCACCACTGTTCGTGAACGATACTTTTTATAAAGCGACTCTGTACGCAATAACATGCTCATACTTCTTCCCCAATTAATTCTTCCCAAAATTCCACCGCCTTACGCATGTGTGGAATCACAATAGTACCCCCAACCAGTACAGCAATCGACATCGCTTCGAAAAGCTCATCCTTTGATACATGCTGTTCATTACAGGCGATCAAATGATATCGGACACAATCGTCGCAGCGCAATACCATGGAAGTAGTCAGACCGATCAACTCCTTGGTTTTCACGGGAAGGAATCCGTCCCGGTAGGTGTTGGCATCGACATTATACAAGCGTTTGATTACCTTATTATCTGCTGCAAGAATCTTTTCATTCATGCGGGCCCGGTAGGCATTAAACTCATCCAACATTTTTCCCATAGTGTTTTGATTAGATTATTCCTTCTTTAAGAATATCATGTAAATGAATCACGCCCAGATACTGATCATTATCGACTACCAATAACTGGGTGATCGATCGTTGGTTCATTATTTCCAGTGCTTCGGAGACCAGGCTGGAAGATTCAATTGTTTTGGGTGTTTTGCTCATAATATCAGCTGCTGTAACCCTTTCAAAGTCCATTTTACGGTGTAGCATACGCCTCAGGTCGCCATCGGTGATTATTCCGGATACACTACCTCCGGCGGTTAAAACGGCGGTACAACCCAAGCGGCGTGCGGAGATTTCAATAATTACTTCCGCCAATGGCGTGGATTCCTTAACCGCCGGTTTTTCATTTGCGGGATAAAGATCGGCCACACGCAGGTACAATCGTTTTCCAAGCGCACCACCCGGATGCACACGGGCAAAATCGGCTGTGGTAAACCCCCGGCATTCCAGCAAGGCTACCGCCAGTGCATCGCCCATCACCAACTGTGCCGTTGTGCTTGAAGTAGGGGCCAGGTTATTGGGACAGGCCTCTTTCTTCACCGAGGTATCGAGTACAATATCGGCCTGCAACGCAAGATACGAAGTTGGATTGCCGGTTATTCCAACCAACAGGTTCCCCCGACCCCTCAGCAGAGGCAGCAGCACTTTAATTTCCGGAGTATTTCCACTTTTACTCAAACAAATGATAATATCCTCTTTACGGATCATTCCCAAATCACCGTGAATGGCATCAGCGGCATGCATAAACATGGCAGAAGTTCCGGTAGAGTTAAAGGTAGCCACCATTTTGCCTGCAATGCTTGCGCTCTTTCCGATTCCGGTTACAATAAGACGGCCTGACATCGCCAATATGGCACGAACACAGCGCACAAAGCCTTCGTCAAGTAAATCACTGAGATGGCGTATTGCGTCCGACTCCTCTGCAATGGTTCGTTTGCCAGCGCTTAAAATCTGCGTATCTGAATAAGTTGTAGTGGCATTCATAAAATAAATTTATAAGGGTATAGCAATAACGCAAATATGTGGTTCATGGTATACTAAGCCAGCAGCAATTCCAGGTTATCGACCAAACGACTGGCGCCTATTCGGAACAAATCGGGCGTAAGCCAGTTCATGCCCAGTACCTCCTGAACGATAGAAGCATAGGCGAGTGCATCATCCGGGGTTGAAATGCCACCGGCAGGTTTTATTCCCACTTTTTCACCGGTTTTCCGGAAGTGGGTCATAACCACCTCAGCCATCACGCGAACAGCCTCCAGCGTAGCGGCAGGCATTGATTTCCCTGTGCTGGTTTTGATAAAGTCAGCTCCAGCGGCTATGGCCAGTTCAGCGGCCAGACGGATATGCCCGGGTGTCTTCAGTTCTCCTGTTTCCAGGATCACCTTAAGATGTGCTTTACCGCATGCTTTTTTTATGGCTACCAGTTCCGCTTTTACCTCCTCGTAACGACCTTCAAGAAACATTCCACGATTAATAACCGCGTCAATCTCGTCAACCCCTTGTTCGGCAGTCCATTGTACTTCCAAAACCTTGGTTTCCAGGGGTGACTGGCCTGAAGGGAAAGCACCTGCCACACATGCCGTTAGTATTCCCGAGCCGGCAAGCTTAGCCTTGACCTGAGCTGCGAAAGGCGGATAGACACAAATGGCTGCGGGATGGCCCTGACCGTTATTTTTCTTTTGAAGATTTAATGCTTTTTGACAGAGCGCATCCACCTTTGCGCGGGTATCGTCGCCTGAAAGGGTGGTAAGATCGACGAAGGAGAGGAGTTGCTTTACGGTATGCTTATCCATAGTAAAAATTTTTACAAAGGTAATGAATTGGGGATAAAAAAAACGTGCCCTTATAAGGGCACGTTTTTTTCATAATTCAAAAAATCGATTTAGGGTTTAAGAAAAACAGCAACAGAACTGCTTGTTCCTGTGTCCCATGAAATGCCATTATCTGAATATTGAAATTCCAGATTACCACTTGAATTGATGACAAACCGCCAGTAGTCAGTTCCATTGGAGAGGATAATTGCACCACTAAACGTAGCCGTTGCATTGACCCTAAGATCACCATTCACGGTAGCTGATGCCGTTGTCAACTCATTGGCCACCATATCATCGGCAATCATATGTGTTGACGACACGGTAGTTGCAGTAATCCCTGCCACCCCAGTCAGGTTACCCCCGGTGAGGGTAGCCGTACCGTCGGTGAAGGTAGTTCCGGTTATTGCATCACCATAGATATTGCTCAAATCACCAACGGCACCAACAACTCCATCAAAATAACCACCTGTTTCAATATTTCCGGTGGTTGTCAGTGTTGAAATACCGGATAAGGCAGCGGTTCCAAAGCGAAGGTCTTTATTGCTTTCAGAAATCACACCATAACCAGCAGTGGTTCCGTCGATAGTGATGGAGTTACCGGAAGTGATGGTACCGGCAACATATACATCACTGGCAGCATAGACATTTCCATCCTGATTAGCCTCAAATTTCAGAACGCCATCTTCAATAATCCGAAGATGTGCATCCGAAACATCGGAGGAAGTAGCGCCAGCAAAAGATGTAGCATCATTGGAAACGCCACTTAACCAACGTGTGCCATCATGGGTCATAAGAACACGATTTGCACCTGCATCACGAACAATAAGCGATCCTTTTCCAGTGGATGCCATACCCATCAATACTAAGTTATTATTAGAAGCATCAAATGTTTCAAGAAAACCTTCATGGCTTCCGCCATGCCCAAACTCAAGAATAATTCCTCCTGAAGGATTTTTCACCCGGAAACTATGATCACCTTCCAACACCATTTCATCAGCGAAAGTTGAAGTTCCACTCACTGTGAGCGCTGCATTTACCGCTACACCATTTCCAAAAACATCTCCCTCCGAGTCAACCCCAAAAACCGTTGTATTATCTGTTATTACCGATAAACGGGCCTCATTATTGGCACTTACTTTCGCAAAGGACATCATTACCCCATGAGATGTTGTATTACCCGCTCCAACTGTCCATTGGTTCCCATCATTGGCCATCCAGGCACCTAAACCTGTAGCATCAAATGCAGAAACTGCACCTAAATCATTATACATTCCTATTGTAACCAATTCGTTACCAGCATTATCCCAGGTTTGGACAAACCCTTCATGGCTTCCGCCATCTCCCAATTCCACGATCCTGTTCCCATTTTCATTCGCTATGGTAAACTGGAAATCTCCGCCTGTAAGAAGAATGTCGTTATTGAATTCAGCAGCCCCGGAGACATTCATTGCTCCCTGAATATAGGTGGGAACAACTTCTTGAGCAATATAAACTGCTGATGCAGTAGAAGTTCCAAGATACAAATATTCTCCAGCATCCATCCAGAAATCATTTTTGGCCTTAAACTCAATGTCTGATGCGGTGCCAAATAGTTTTGCACCTCCGATCAGGACCGTTTCAGAACCTGAAACAACAGAAATCATATTTGCAGCCAGATCAACTTCGCTGGTTGCATTCTCCTTACCCAGTTTAATCTCTCTAGCTCCATCATCATAACCAATTTGAATATTACCAGCAGCATTATTTGTTCCAATACCGATAGCAGTAGTCGAACCTTTAGCCGCCGTACCGTTGATATAAACTGAAATACCGTCGATAGTTACATTTCCTGCCTCTGCATTGAAAGAAAGATTACCACTGGATGTATTGAAGTTAGAAGCGGCATCCGCATCAAAGCTAATGGCTCCAACCACATCAAAATCTACCCCGGAATCTCCTGAAGTACCATTGACGTCAAACTGTTCATTTTCAGCCAGATCGATTTGTGTGGCATCGAGTGTAGTTTGTCCATCAACATCAACAGTGGATTTAAACCAGGCAGCTTCAGAAACGGTTAACGTTCCATGATTATAGGTATTTCCCCCTATATCCAAGTCTCCTCCGATATTAGTTAAGGCATCGAGCCAGGTATTAATATCAACCGAATAACCTGTACCCGCATCAATGTAAACGCCCTCACTACCAAAAGATTCAATTACCTTAGCATTGTTGCTAATCCTTTCTGCCGCAGTTAGATTCAAATTACGCCCTGATTCAATCGTTACATCACTGGTTGTTGTAATAACCATATGCTGACCTGAAACAATAGTTACATCACTATTTGTTGATTCAAGACGAATTCCATCAGCAGCAGTTGCGTAAATATTTGCTGCATCGATTGCTATATTGGCACCGGATTCCATATCGATACCCCCTGTAGCATTCATCTGGATTGCAGCGAGGGTACCTGTACCCACTGCAGCATCCTGTGCTCCGAGAGCATCAACCAAAAACTGATCAGCAGCATTGATATCCACATCAGCAGTACCAGTATAGAGCTGTAAATCGCCTGTACTTACAGTGAAGTTTGAGGTGTTTTCGGCATCAAAACTGATATAATCAGTAGCATCACCGGTAATAATCGGTGAATCCATATCAATCTGAAGGAAGCCATCCACATCAACGATACCTGCTATCGCAGTAATCTCAACGTTTGTTTGACCATCAATATCCACATCAGCAGTATTAGTTATCAGCTGCAAATCTCCTGAACTTACGGTAAAGTTTGAAGTGCTTACTGCGTCAAAACTGATCGACTGAGAAGCATCACCATAGATATTCTCAGCATCCATATCAATGTCGCTATCAGACAAAATCGTAGTATTGCCAAAAGAATGGGTATTTATCGTATTACTTCCCAGATTAATTTCCTGAGTAAACCCTGCATTAGACTCATATTGACCGATGTTTATAATGCGCTGGCCTTCATCGTATCCTACATGAATATTCCCATTCGTATTATCGGTACCGATACCCACAGCCATGTTCGTTCCTTTGGCTGCGTCAACACCATTTATATAGACGGTATTGGCGTCGACGTAAATATCTTTTGCGGCCTGAATATCAATACCCCCCACGACAGCGTTCACACTGATGGCGGCTGTAGGACGGGTATTTTCATCGATCGTCTGGACGCCAAGTTGTGCGTTACCACTGTTTACAGAAGAAACGAGCCCGATATAACCGTTTACATCAGCCATTATGCCATTATTCGATGCGGAAGAATAGCCCTCTCCATCATGGATCAGAAATTCACCGTCATTGACATCAATGGTGGTTTGATCGAGGAAGCTATGTCCGTTAACATAAAAATCCTTATAAATATATCCTCCGCCATTTACTTTAAACGCACCGTCACCAATCAGATGATTCGGGCTTTCGCCGGCGTTCATGGTTTTTGTCACCGTAGTAATGGCATTCAGGTTCAATATATCCGTATCAAATTCACCGTAAATCAGTGCTACATCGCGGCCATTGGTGAGGTTTGCACCCCGGTCGTTAGCAATATATAATTTATTGGAACCGGTTTCCCAGTATCCGGCTTCATTCCCGATGAAAGTATTCTGAATTCCATCGGTATTGGTATATCCGGCCTGGAACCCGATAAAAGCATTGCGGTAACCGGAAGTGGTATTGTAACCGGCCAGGTTACCAATATAGGTATTGGCTTCACCGGTTGACATCTGGTAACCCACATTTGCACCAATCAGCACATTACTTGAACCACTGGCGGAGTTATAACCGGCGTTTATACCTATATAGGTATTGTTACTTCCATCCGAGCTGCTAAAACCGCTTCGGGCACCAATGAAGGTGTTCCCGCTGTTAAGCTGCGAGGCTCGGCCGCTGGCGGCACCAATAAAAGTATTCTCACTTCCATGTGCATTCAATAAACCGGCTTCATTACCAATATAGAGGTTATTCGAACCGGAAATATTAGCTTTACCCGCCGAATTACCAATAAAGAGGTTATTAATACCGGAAGTAGTGTTATGCCCTGCGAAAGAGCCCACAAAAGTATTTTTCCCATCCGAGTTTAACTGATTGATTCCACTGCCTTCGCCAATGGCCAGGCTTTTACCCATTACTTCAAGCACTCCTTTTTGCGGAATCCGCAACACTTCGATGCCACTCTGGAAAATATGAATTTTATCCTCGTCTGCGGTAGCCTCTACGGTAACATAGGTATCCTGATCATCATCAAAGATCCAGTGACTATTCTGGTCGATCAGATTAAAGTTACTTTCAATATCCGAAGCATTGGAGGCAATCAAAACCGTATTAGTTTGAATCAATCCCAGATTAGCGGTAATGTTATCCGCATTGGTTTTAATCTGAGCATCGAGAAGTTCATCAGCATTGTAAAGACTTGTTGCTGTACTTATGTAGTTCAAAGATTTAGTAATGCCTCCTGGATATGTTCCGTCCGGATTTAATCCGGCACCCTGTTGCGTAACATCCAGCTCATCCTGCACATTTTGAATATCGGATGCATTTTGTGCAATGGCCACCACATTAACGGCAATACTGCTGGCATTATCTGCAATAAGGCCGGCATTAACAGCGATTGCAGCTGAATTAGTAGCAATATTCAATGCATTCAAGTCAATTGCCATTTCATTCGTATAGATGGCTTCATCCAGCAATAAATCAGCACCATAAAGACTGGAGGCCGTATTCAGGTAATGGGAACCCGATTTAACGAGAAGCCCCGGATAAGAACCGTCATCGGTCAGTCCGGCACCCGCCTGCGTATTATCCAGTTCAACCCGAACATCAATAATTGCATCAGAATTTATGGCAATATTGTTGGCATTAATGCCAATGGCCGTTTCATTGAGATAAATCGCCTGATCGAACAATTCATCGGCATTAAACAGGCTGATAGCATCTTGCATGTAATGATAAGCAAACTTGGTTGCATTCAGCGGATAGGATCCGTCGCTATTTAAGCCGGCTCCTTCTTGTGTCTCATCCAACTCGCTCTGTACATCCTGAATATCGGATGCATTTTCCTGAATAAGATAAAAATTAGCGAGGATATCGTCTGTATTCTGAAGGATAGCCGCAGAATTAGTGGCAATATTCAAGGCATTCACATACAAGGCCGCATCGAGAAGTTCATCGGCATGGTAGAGGCTTGAGGCGCCTGTAATATACACATGGTTTTGTATGTCTCTGGCCGTTGAAGGGTAGGAACCATCGTCTTCCAGTCCGGCACCCACCTGTGTGTCATCCAATTCACCCTGCAGGGCATTGATTGCGGGTGTATGATCACCCCAGCCAAAGGCGGTATTCCAGTCAGAAATATTGAAGGTAGTAATGCCTGCAGCAGCAGATTGAATAAAAAACGGATCGGTTTCTGAATAGGTAGTAAGGTATCCCTGTGTTGAATGATCACCCCAGAGATACGCGGTATTCCAGTGGGTAACTTCACTGGAAGTGATTCCGGCTGCGGGAGACCCCATAAAATAGGGATCGGTTTCTGAAAAGGTAGTAAGGTATCCCTGCGTTGCATGATCACCCCAGAGATACGCGGTATTCCAGTCACCCACATCGGAAGCTGAAA
>Ga0116152_10003712_pt1 | contig 12194 bp, 7 predicted proteins | sample AD_UKC119_MetaG_FD_89894 | JGI IMG/M metagenome (GOLD analysis project Ga0116152, IMG submission 89894) | Active sludge microbial communities of municipal wastewater-treating anaerobic digesters from Hong Kong - AD_UKC119_MetaG | ecosystem: Engineered > Bioreactor > Anaerobic > Digestate...
CGCAGGAATGTTGCGTGATATACCCAAAATGATTGCCATTACCAAAACCATAGTTCAAGCCGTTTCGCTGCCCGTTACCGTAAAAACACGCCTGGGATGGGACGAACAGAGTAAATCGATTGTTACGGTGGCAGAACAATTGCAGGATGCCGGAATTCAAGCCATTACCATCCATGCCAGAACCCGTTCGCAAATGTACCGCGGTGAAGCCGATTGGTCGTGGATTGGAAAAGTTAAAAATAACCCCCGGATGCATATTCCTGTTATCGGTAACGGTGACATCACTTCCGGGCCAATCGCGAAAAATATGCTCCTTACCTACGGCGTTGACGGAATAATGGTGGGTAGAGCAGCAATTGGATATCCCTGGATATTTGCCGAAATAAAACATTACCTGCATTCAGGAACAGAACTGCCTCCACCGGATCTCGCAGAACGGGTGGCCGTGTGCCGGAAACATATTATGCACGAAATACAACGTAAGGGAGAACGTTTGGCCATCATTGAAATGCGAAAGACCTATAGTCACTATTTTAAAGGAAAACCGCATTTTAAACCCTTCCGGATCCGACTGGTGGAAGCGGAAACAGCACAAACGCTGTATGCCCTTCTCGACGAAATTGCAGCACTCCCCGACCCGGACTTTAATTAAGTAATTACAAATCAGGCCCAATCGATGCCGGAGGCAAGATGCAACACCTGAAAACCCAACGAAGCGGCAGCATCGGTATTCGCTTTTGAATCATCGATAAAAAGCGTTTCTTCCGCATGCAATTCTTTTTCCTCAAGAATATAATTAAAAATAGCCGGATCGGGTTTACGTAAACCGATATGATGAGAAAACCAGGCCCGCTCAAAAAGCGCTTCCCAGCCTTTATACCCGTATTGTTGAACAAACCGGCGGGTATAGAACTGGTAATGGATTTCCGAGGTATTGGAAAGCAGAAAGATACGGTAATGATTCTTCAAAGCCTCCAGGGCTTTAATACGATGGGGTGGAATATCGAGTATCATAGCATTCCAGGCAGCATGAATCTGCTGGTCGCTAACCGGATTATTAAGGAGTACCCGCATCCGGCCACAAAACTCGGCAGGAGAAAGCTCACCGCGTTCAAATGCAGGCTCCAGGCTATATTCCGACCATTGCTCAAAAGAAATGGGGGCATTCGGACCACGCAGTGCACTAAAGGCAGCAATAGAGGCTCCTATGTTCAGATTAATAATCACTCCTCCAAAATCAAAGAGGATATTCTTAACGGAATCAGCAATCACCATCATAGCACAAAAGTAGGGTAAAATGGCAAAAGAAATTGGAAATATTACAAAAACAGTTAACTTTGCGCTTCTAAAAACAGAAAACGCCGGCAGCAATGCCATGGGCCTATAGCTCAGTTGGTTAGAGCACCTGACTCATAATCAGGTGGTCCCTGGTTCGAGTCCAGGTGGGCCCACTTAATAATCAGCCACTTACAGCGACAAGAGCAGTAGGTGGTTTTTTATTTGCCCAACAATTTGCCCAACAATTCGGGTTTTATTTTTGACGAATTTCACGATCCTTCAGAGTAATTCTTACCTTTGGCTGAAATCCTAAACCAAATAATATGAAATCAAACTCTGATGTGTTCTTAGATGCATATAATGAAATTGACCATGATCTCAGAGTCAGAAGTGGTGCAAATAAATACGTACCATATTCGAAGCTCATTAATGATTCTGATGATAAAATTGTCCGGCTACATTCTGAGAAATTACGATCATATGGTGACCTTAGGAATGCCATTGTACATAACCCCAAAAAGGATAACCTTGTGATTGCAGAACCTCATCCAGAAGTAGTAGAAGATATTGAGAAGATCAAGGATCAATTACTGAACCCAGTAAAAGTTATCCCGAAATTTGGCATAAAGGTGAAACACCTGAACTTGAATGATAAAGTCTATGACCTCCTTAAGCTAATAGCGGACCATGATATTTCACAATTTCCTATTTTTAATGCAGAAGATACAGAAGTTGTTGAGATTGTAAATACCAACACTGTTTCTCGCTGGTTATCCAATGTTCAAAGTGACCAAGGCCATCTTGCTGAATTAGATGTACCTATTGAGAGTTTACTCGTTGCCATTGAGGTGAAGGAGAATTTTCGCTACCTGTCAAAAACCAGTAACGTTTATGATGCATATGACCTGTTCATGAAAAACGTCCAATCAAAAGGCTATAATTTGGATCTCATCCTAATAACTGAGAATGGTAAGAGAGCTGAGAGTATTTTGGGAGTTATTACCTTCCAGGATATTATAAAATTAGTAAATGAGATTTTTTAAATCAGGGTAGCATTATGAGAATTTAATGTTATGGTTGGTTATTGAACTTTCAACGATTTTTTCCTACCTTTGCTCGAAGACTAACTTTAACTTTTATTAAAGGTATGCTGAAAGATATTCTCGCTGCTAAAGGGATTAAACAGGTCTATGTGGCTCAGAAACTCGGTGTGAGTGTGGTGACGGTGAGCAACTGGGCGAAGGGTAAGACCGCTCCCAATGAAAAGAATTTGAAACGACTGAGTGAGCTGTTACAGGTTCCTGTGAAAGATATTGTGCACTAATGACGGAAGAAAGAAAATATGACTTCTCCTATACGGCGCTCTCCCTGGGTGTGATGGAGATGGCTTATGTGGCTAATGCTCAAAGGTCAAATGAAGACATAGACCGGGAAGAGTTTGGAATGGGAAAGTCAACTACAGGAAAAAGAAAGCTTGCTGACATCAATAAAAGGCTGAAAAATATTACCTTAGCGCAACGGAATTTATTAATCGATGGTGACCTGATCCTGAAAAGACAAATTGCCTTTCTGGCTGTATGTAAAACACACTTGTTTATTAGGGACTTTATTGTAGAGGTTGTCAGGGAGAAATACCTGCTTTTTGATTATCAAATAACAGATGGTGATTACCTCTCGTTCTTTCGTCAAAAAGCTGAGCTTCATGAACATGTGAACAACCTGACCGATAAGACTAAGGCTAAAATAAGACAAGTGTTGTTTAAGATACTGGAACAGGCTGGTCTAATTGATGACGTGAATAACCGAAATATTCAACCACAATTCCTGGATCCTGTATTGGTGAAAGCGGTTGTGGATGATGATAGCGCATTACTAAAGGTCTTTCTTTTAAGTGATGCGGAAATCCAAAACCTGACGTGAAATGGAAAACCTAGTGGCTAAATTCGCCCACCATTACAATGTGATATCCTCTGAGCGGTTTTTGAAACGGGAAGCGCTTGGTGGGGAAATACCGTTTTTTATCTCAGCCTACAACCCCGAAAATGAGCTTGAGGTCAGAAAGTCGATCAAAATGCTCAAAAAGAAGCTAGACACCTCCGGAATCCGTGTGCTGGAGCTGAACCTTTATGACCTGGTTTGTGATATTCTGGAGCAGAAGGGTGGGATGAAACGTATGTTTCTGATAGAGCAGAAAAAGGGCAAGGATAAGTTTCTGAAGGCATTACAGTCCACACTCAACATCCATGAAGTGCTGATGCCTCATATTGCCGGGAAAATAAAGGATGCTGATGCTCAGGTCTATTTCTTGACCGGTGTGGGTTTGGTTTATCCCTATATCCGTTCGCATAATATTCTTAATAACCTACAGAGTATTGCCATTGAAGCTCCCACCGTATGCTACTTTCCGGGAGAATATGATGGACACACTTTAAAGCTCTTTGGAAAGCTTAAAGATGATAATTACTACAGAGCCTTTAACATTGATAAAATTGACCCAAAATGAAAATAAAGGAATTATTTGAAAAGCCTGTTGATCGGTATATAGAGACCGTTATAAAGGCTGATGACCGGAATAATATTTCCGATGAAGTAACAGAGTATGTAATTACAAATGAAATTGGAAAGAAGATCAGGGATCTTTTCTCTGCCTATAATGATTATGACGGTGCCAATGGTGTTTGGATCTCCGGTTTCTTTGGTAGTGGTAAGTCACATCTGTTAAAGATTCTATCCTATGTATTGGAAAATAAGGAACATGATGGCTACAACTGTGGTGAACTCTTTGCAGAAAAGGTAGAGGATGATGAGATGCTAAAAGGTGATATCCTGCAGGCTACACGCATCCCCTCTGAATCCATTTTGTTTAACATTGATCAACAGGCTCAGATTACCAGTAAAAGTGATGAGAACGCGATCCTTTCTGTTTTCTATAAGGTGTTTTATGACCACCTTGGTTTTTATGGTTTTCAACCCCATGTGGCAGAATTTGAGATTTGGCTGCAAAAACAGGGAAAGTACGATCAATTCAAATCTTTGTTTGCGAAAAAACACCCCAAAACCTGGCTTGACGTAAGAAAGGATTATTTTGATCCTGCTGTTACAGGAGATATGGCTAATGTTCTGAGTCAGCTCAATGGCCATGATGCATCAAAGTATGAGAATATTCTGGATGAACTTGAAGAAAACCATAAGCAGTCGATTGAGGATTTCTGTCTAAGGGTACATGAGTATATCAAGTCAAAGCCTGCAGGATTTAGGCTGAATTTCTTTGTGGATGAGGTTGGTCAATATATCAGCGATAACACGAGACTGATGTTGAACCTGCAGACCATTGCGGAGACTCTTGCAACACGTACGAAAGGCGCATCATGGATCCTGGTTACTTCCCAGGAGGATATGGAGAGGGTTGTTGGAGATATGACAAGACAGCAGCAGAATGACTTCTCGCGTATTCAGGCACGTTTTAGAATTAAGATACCCCTTACTTCAGCAAATGTGGATGAGGTTATTGAGAAACGTCTTCTAAAAAAGAAAAACGAGGCACATACAGAATTGAGTGAGGTTTATCGCACAGATAACAGTCGCATTGATTCCTTGTTCTCCTTTTCTGATGCCGGTGTACAGTTTCGGGGTTATGCAGGGGACAAAGACTTCTCAAGTAAATACCCCTTTATCCCTTATCAATTTGACCTCTTTCAGAATTGTCGAAGAGCATTGTCGGTCCATAATGCTTTTATGGGGAAACATGCTTCTGTGGGTGAGCGTTCCATGCTTGGGGTGTTTCAACAAGTAGTGACACATCTTGAGGGTTCTGATGTAAATACTTTTGTGAGTTTCGATCTGATGTTTGAAGGTATCCGAAATGAATTGCGCGGAGAGATCCAACCTTCAATTACCCTTGCAGAACAACACCTTGATAATCGTTTTGCTGTTCGGGTTCTGAAGACGCTTTTCCTGGTGAAGTACTTTGGCAATTTCAAAACGACGCTACGTAACATCGCTGTGTTGCTTATTGATGATCTGAATGTCGACTTGAAGGCTCATGAAAAAAAGGTTCAGGAGGCATTGAATATTCTGGAGAACCAAAGTTATATCCAGCGAAATGGTGAATTGTATGAGTTTCTGACCAACGATGAAAAGGATGTAGAAGAGGAGATCAAGAATACGGAGGTGGATGAAGATGCTGTAAATCAACTTTTGAAAGAGATCTTCTTTGATGAAATTATTAAGGACAACAGGATTAAATTCCTGGAGAATAAGCAGGACTATGATTTTACCAGTAAGATTGATGGCTCTGTGATTGGTCGTGAAAAAGAGTTGGAGATCGAAATCATTACTGAAAATAATTTTGATTACGACAAGGAGGATTTTATCAAAGCCCAAACCATGGGAACTGCAGGAATGAAAATGGTGCTGGCTCCGAATCCTGTTTTTATCAAAGATCTTAAGATGTACCTTAAGACTCATAAATATGTACGGCAGCACCTTACAACATCCAACCGTCTGGAATATAAGCGAATTCTTCAGGATAAAGGACAGCAGAATACAGACCGCAGAAGAGCGCTGATTGTGCTTGCTAACAATGCGCTTGCAAAGTCTTCTGTTTATATGAATGGAGGGAAGCATGAGATGGGGCAAAGCTCCGACGGGAAAACAAGAGTAATTTATGCTTTTCAGGATTTGGTGAAGATGGTCTATCCTAACCTTAAAATGCTAAAATCCGAGCAGTATTCCGAGGATACAGTGAAGAATACAATCATGGGTAATTATGATGACCTCTTTGGTCTGGATGGAAGCAATATTTCAGAAGCAGAATCGGAAATTGTTAACCTTATCATTCGTAGGAAAAAGCAATCAGACAGAACCTCATTGTTGGATCTGAAAACACACTTTAACAAGAAACCTTACGGATGGTATAATAATGCGATCTGGACGCTGACAGCTCGGCTTTTCAAACGTGGCAAGGTGGAGATAAAACGGGATGCGAACCTGCTGGATGAGGATAGAGTATTGAATGCATTGCTTAATAATGCTACACATGCAAATACACTATTGGAAGTCCCGGGAGAAATATCTCCCAAAGCAATAAAGCGACTGAAAGAGGCCTATTCTGATGCCTTTGATGAAAGCTGCGCAGCAAAAGAGGGCAAAGATGTTGCCAATGCCTTTAAAGATAAGCTGAATGAAATGCTCGTTGTAGCAAATCAATTGCTGGTGCAAAAAAGTGATTTCCCATTTCTGGGTAGCCTTGAGGCTTTTAGTGAAAAACTGGCTCGATGGTGTAGGAAGGATTACAGTTATTTCCTGACCGGACTGGATGAATTTGAAGATGACTTACTTGATGCAAAGGAAGACCTGCTGGATCCCATAAAACGGTTTATGAATGGTGATCAGGCAAAGATCTATAGCAGTATAAAAAAACTGCTGGGTGATGATACTTCAAACCTTGATTATGTGGATGGTGAGGAATTAGGTGCTCTTCAGAATTTGCTGGCAGATAACAAGCCCTATATGGGGAGTAAAATTAAAGATGCTAAAACCTGTAAGGATGCACTCTCGAAAAAGGTTCAGGACAAGATCAACGCTGAACTGGATGATGCAGTTAAAGCCATTGAAAAAGCCATTGGTGACTTAAAAGCAAAGGAGGATTTCTCTGCACTCAGCCTACAACAGCAGCACTCAATCTTGAAGCCTCTTGAAGAGGAATTGAGAAAACTCAGGGAAACAAAGTACATCGCCCGAATACGTGATATCAAACGAAGAGCTGCCGATGAGATCTTCACAAGGCAACTGAATGCAATGGCTGCGCTGGCAAATCCTGTTAAGGATGGCAGTTCCGTTTCTGAGCCTAAAGTTCACTACGTAAAACAGAGCAATGTGAAGCCATCATTTCCAAAATCGGAGCTAAAGACCGAAAAAGAGGTGGATGAATATGTGGAAGCATTAAAAGCAGTGCTTAAGGAACATATTCGAAAAAATCGCAGAATTCAATTATAGATGACCAAAGACGAACTTATAAAAAAACTGAGCGACCTTGAATGGGAAGATTTTGAGGTTAAGTCGGCAAAAGCTGAAGTCCCGAAAGATACCTGGGAAACCGTAAGTGCTTTTTCAAATACTTCCGGTGGGTGGCTCATTTTTGGTGTGAAGCAAATTGGAAAAAAATTTGAGGTGCAGGGAGTTACTAACCCTGAGAAAATCGAACAGGATTTCCTGAATACCATCCGGGGTGGGAAGTTTAATGTTTTTGTGCCAACACGTCAGGAAAAACATACCATTGAAGGAAATACTGTATTGGCTTTTTATGTGCCGGTTTCGAAAAACAAACCAGTCTATTACAACACCCTGGCAAATACGTTCATCCGAAGAGGTAGCTCTGATCAAAGGGCTGCAAAGGAGGAAATTGATTCTATGTTCCGCGATCAGACTTTTGGGACAAAAACTTCTGAAGTGGCCGCAGGTACCAGTCGTGCCAGTATTAATGATGCATCACTTTCCCGCTACCGTGATTATATGAGCCGCTTTAATCCCACTGTAAGCTATAACCGATACAACGAAAGTGATTTTTTACAAAAACTTCGGATTATGGAAGGTGAGCAATGTACATTGGGCGGTTTGCTTTTTTTGGGAAATAGAGATGCCATTGAACGCTATTTCCCTGATTTTAGAATCGATCTTTTGGAAGTTCCGGGTACTTCTTATACTGATGCAAAGATTCGCTACACTTTTCGGTTAGATGAGTATGACAATCTCTGGGAGTACTATTTTGAATGTATTACCCGGCTAAGGTCAAAAGTAGATGTGGAATATAAAATGGGAGATGAAGGTTTTGCTATTGATGTATCTCCGGGGTTTAATGCACTGCGTGAAGCATTGGTGAATATGCTGATGCATTGCGACCATTTCTCACCAGCTTGCCCCCGGATTAGAGTATTTACAAACCATATTGAATTTTATAATCCAGGAGGAATGCCTAAGCCCATTGAAGAGCTGAAAGGTAAAGATATCTCCCTGCCACGCAATCCTATTATTACAAAATTATTCAGGGTTGTTAAACTGGCTGAAAATGCGGGTTACGGACTTGATAATATGGAGTATAACTGGAAAGCTTATAATGGCTATTCCCCTGTTTTTAATGTGGATTTCGACTCCGTAATTGTGGACTTTATGCTTGCAGAAAAGCAAAGCGACAGGAAAACAAATAACTATTCCGCTTTTATGAATGCGTTGGAAGATAAACTCAACAATCAGCCGGCAAATATTGATGCGATAATTGAATTGTTGCTCTCACATGAAGAAATTCTAAAAGCCCAACTCTCCTCAAAAGATGATTCTGGGATGGAAACAAATCCCCGGGTGAACGCTCTGGGAACGCTCTGGGAACGCTCTGGGAACTCATGGGGAACTCTCCGGGAACAACAGGGTGATAAAGCATTGGTCTTTCTGCTTTTAGTGCTTTTTAACAGTACCATAACGGTAGAAGAAGCCAGCAAGATAATCGGTGTAGGCGACCGAATGATAAAAAAGTATATCCGGAAATTAAAGGATAGTAATTATTTAAAGCGTGTTGGCGGTGACTTCGGAGGATCCTGGCACCTAATACCTAACCCCTAAATCCTAACCCCTAATACCTAAAAACTAACACCAAAAAACTAACACCTGGAAAATGAACACCAATACACTCAAGAAATTCGCTCAGCAGGCACGACGTAAGCTGCTGGAACAGATAGAAGCCAAGCTTGATATGGTTTTGACCACCGACTCCGCTGAATTGCGTGAAAAGAGCGCGCAGATCAGTAAGCTCCGTGAGGCCATTAATATTACAAGCCGGGAGCAAGTGATTGAGAAAGTGGCTTATACCTGGTTTAACAGACTTATGGCATTGCGGTTTATGGATGCCAACGACTACCAACCCACAGGCATAAGCATTGTGACTCCCCGTGAAGGATATACGACACCGGAGATCCTGGAAGAGGCCAAGCAGGGGATGATACCTGATGATCTGCAGGTAAAAAGGCAACATATCTTTGATGTGCTGGACGGAAAGATCCCTGCCTCCAATCCACAGAATGAAGCCTATAAAGAGCTCCTTACCGGTGCCTGTAATCATTTACATACCATCTTCCCGTTTTTGTTTGAACGCATCAACGATTACACCGAGCTGCTGTTACCTGAAGACCTGACCTCTGAGTTCTCAATAGTGCATGATGTACGCACCGGAATGACAAACGAGGATTGCCGTGAAGTGGAAATTATTGGCTGGCTCTATCAGTTTTATATCTCGGAGAAGAACAATGAATTAATAAATTCTAAGAAGAAATATGAGAAGTCAGAGTTAGCACCGGCATCTCAGCTATTTACGCCAAAATGGATTGTGCGGTATATGGTTGATAATACACTTGGACAGCTTTGGGTGGAATTGTCTTCGGACACAAAAGTTCATGAGGATTTGGATTTCTACATAACGCCAGCATACAACGATCAGCTTAAGCCAAGGGATACAAAAAGCATAGAACAGATCACATTTTTTGATCCCTGTACCGGATCCGGACACATCCTTTCATATGCTTTTGATGTATTTTATAAAATGTATGAAGAACAAGGATACAACCCATCTGAGATACCCGAGTTAATCATTACACACAACCTTTTTGGAGCTGATATAGATCAAAGAGCGGCTCAACTTGCATCTTTTGTTCTTCTTATGAAGGGAAGGCAAAAAAGCAGACGTTTTTTTCGCATAATTAGAAGGAAGAACCTGCAGCCTAATATTTTATTTTTTCAGGATTTTGATTTTGATGAAAAGTTTAGCAATGCCTCAGCATTAGGATCATTAATAAAGATTGATCAAAATAAAGAGGACAGTATTGAGGTTGATGAGACTAGCTTATTTGGCGAGAGACAGGAAGAATTGAGAAAAGTATATTCTTTGCTTAGTATGCAGTATGATATAGTCGTCACAAATCCTCCTTACATAAGCTCTTCCAGGATGGAGGGTTCTTTAAAGCAGTTCGTAGAGCAAAACTATCCGGATACAAAGACGGATCTTTTTGCAACCTTTATTGTAAGATGTCTAGAATTGACCAAAAGAGATGGTTTTACCGGCTATATGTCACCTTTTGTCTGGATGTTTATTTCAAACTATCAAAAACTTAGGGCAAACATTATCAACAATCACCATATAAATAATCTTATTCAGTTAGAGTACTCCGGATTTGACGGTGCTACGGTGCCAATATGTACTTTCACTTTGCGAAAGAATCCAATGAAGGATGCCAGGGGCAATTATATTCGATTAAGTGATTTTAAAGGTTCTAAGCTACAGGCTCCCAAAACCCTCGAAGCCATCAACAACCCTGACTGTGGTTGGTACTACACCGCCAACCAAAAAGACTTTGAGAAAATACCGGGCAGCCCGATTGGATATTGGTTAAGTAAAAGTTGGATTACAAATTTTGAAAAAAATAATCAGTTAGGGAAAGTCGTTTCTGGGAAATCTGGCATGTCAACATGCGACAATGATAGGTTTATGAGGTTATGGACTGAGATTGAAGCAGATAACTTTAATGTTGAATGCAATTCGCATGAAGAGGGCATAGCGAGTGGAAAAAAATGGTTTCCCTATGGCAAAGGTGGAAGTTTTAGAAAATGGTTTGGCAATAATTTCTATGTTGTAAATTGGGGAAATAATGGGAGTGATATAAAAAATTATGTTGTAAATAACCCAAGGGACCCAAAAACCACACATTGGTCTCGCAGAATTTTTAATATAGATTCATTTTATAAATTAGGAATTACTTATTCCGATGTTTCTTCTGGTGACCCAGCTTTTAGATTACAAAGACAAGGTGTTATATTTAGTGGCAGAGGACCATTAATTATTTCAAAGGATTTATCATTATTAGCATTCTTAAATAGCAAAGTCGCAAAAGAGACTTTAAAATTAATTGCCCCAACATTAACTTTTAACATAGGTGATATACTCAAATTACCGTATTGCAAAAAACAAATTAATGTAGATGTTAATTCAATAATACAAGTTTCTACAAAAGAATGGAACTCACGTGAAACTTCTTGGGATTTTCTCAAAAATGAACTGATCCGAATCAACGGCCATGACCTGGAAGAGGCTCTTGACCTTTACCAACAATACTGGACAAACAAATTTTATCAGCTGCATCATAATGAAGAGGAACTCAATGCGCAGTTCATTGAAATATACGGGCTGCAGGAGGAACTAACGCCTGATGTGCCGTTGAATGATATTACTATCCTCAAAGAGGAACTGGACCAAAAGGCACTCAAAAAGATCAGCGAGTCCTACAAAAGTGGCTGGGAGCTTAAGGATGATAAATGGCACCTAACACCTAACACCCAAAACCTAACCCCAAAACCCACTCTCCCTTTCAACGCTAAGGAGATCTTCGCCCAATTCATTAGCTACGCAGTAGGCTGCATGTTTGGTCGTTATTCATTGGATAAAGAGGGACTTATCCTGGCCAACCAGGGAGAAACGCTTGAGGATTACCTGGATAAGGTATTAGGTGTTAGGAGTGAGGAGTTAGGAGACAACCTAAAGCCTAACACCCAAAACCTAACACCTTCTTTCCTCCCCGACGATGATAACATAATCCCCGTATTAGATGATGACTGGTTTGAGGATGATATCACAGGTCGCTTTACAGAATTACTGAAGGTCTCCTTTGGGAAAGAGAACCTGGAGAAAAACCTGGCCTTTGTGAAAGAGTGTATCGGAATGGATATCCGCAAATACTTTATCAAAGAGTTCTACAAGGATCATATTAAGCGCTACAAAAAGCGCCCCATATACTGGATGTTCTCCTCTCCAAAGGGTTCTTTCAACGTACTCATATACATGCACCGCTACACACCGGATACGCTCAGCCGTGTACTCA
>Ga0116152_10003714_pt1 | contig 12191 bp, 9 predicted proteins | sample AD_UKC119_MetaG_FD_89894 | JGI IMG/M metagenome (GOLD analysis project Ga0116152, IMG submission 89894) | Active sludge microbial communities of municipal wastewater-treating anaerobic digesters from Hong Kong - AD_UKC119_MetaG | ecosystem: Engineered > Bioreactor > Anaerobic > Digestate...
CCCCTACCCCGATCGGCCCGCCGTGCTGCGCGAGTACTTGGGCGACCAAGTCGAAGCCACCGGCGTTTCGTACGGCGACATCCTGGCCACCAGCCAACACTCGACGCTGCGGGTTTCGATTGGCTTCTATTCGGACTGGTATCGGCGCGACAACCCCCTCGATCCGCTCGACCCGGGGCGCCCCGAGTTGGAGTGGAGGGACCAACCCCGGCTCGACGAGTTGGCGGTTGGTGCGCGCGTCAGCGGGGTGGTCGATGTGGGGGCCGAGGGCATGTTCCAGTGGGGCCTTTCCGCCCAGGGACTTCCGGACTACGGACTGCAGGCCACCGCCGACGATGGAACCGAGTTGCGGCTCGAGAACCAGAGCCAATGGCTGTATGGGCTCGACCTGACCTTCGGTCACGCGGACGAAACCGAAGGTCCCGCTTGGTCGCTGGGTTGGCAAGGCATCCTGGCGTCGGGCGACGGGGGCGGTCAGGTGAGTCCCGGACCTAGCCCTGTCCTCTCGACCTTCGAGGGAGATCTGTTCGGGCACTACGCTTGGGTCGAACGCCGGACCCGATCCGGTAGGGCCCTGGGACTCATCGTTTCCCAGCACGAACGGCCCCTGGCCGGCAAACCGTTGGCTACCGAAGCCAGCGTGTACTTCAGCCGCCCCCTGGTGGAAAACGCCCTGCTGCGCTTCGCGGTCCGGCACCGCGATGCCGAAGGGGAACCCGATGGGCAGGCCATCTTGGTGCAGTTCGTGGCTTTGGCTGGCAGCCTGGGCCATGCCCTCGACTGGTAGGCCCAAGCCGGGGACACACACCGCTCGCCGCAGCCGGGGCCCTACCGATTGGCATCGCGAACCGAATTTGGGTCCCGGTCGCAGGGCCCGTTTGCATTTTCTTGGGTTTGGCCCCCCCTTACCCGCCGCTTGATTCTTAATGCCGTTAACCCTCCCGGGGCCGCGTGGCCCCTTAGGAGAAACGTACCGTGCCCAACACTTTGCCGCCCACCCTGCGTCCCTTCCCCGGTGGATCCTCAGAAGAGGTTCCGCTTTCGCACCCCGAGCGCATCCCAGGTTTTCTGGTGCGGCGCGGGCGTTACGCAATGTACTTCGCCACCACCCAGGCCGAGCGCGAGATGGCCCTGCGCTTGCGCTACGAAGTGTTCCACTTGGAACTGGGCGAAGGCGACCCTGCCGCGGCGATCAGCGGCTTGGACCAGGATCCGTTCGACGAGCAATTCCAACACTTGATGGTGATGGACATGACCACTGGTCTGCCGGTGGGAACCTATCGCATGCAAACCGCCCAAGCGGCGCACGAAGGCCAAGGCTTCTACACCAATTTGGAGTTCGACCTCGACCGGCTTGGTGACGAGTTCCTCGATCGCTCGGTGGAGTTGGGCCGCGCTTGCGTGGCACTCGAACATCGCAACCAAGTGGTCTTGTACCTCTTGTGGCAGGGTTTGATCCTGTACCTGGACTTCCACGGCAAACGCAGTTTCTTTGGTTGCTCTTCGCTGACCAGCCAAGACATGGCCGAGGGGTTGCGCTTGTACGACCAACTGGCGCAAGACGGACACCTGCATCCCGAATTGCAGACGGTGGCGCGCCCCGACTGGGCCTGCGTGGTCGATGATCCGCGCGGACCGGCGGTCAAGATTCCGCCGCTCTTCCGCGCCTACCTCCGCCAGGGCGCCAAGATCCTCTCACCGCCGGCCATCGACCGCGAGTTTGGCACCATCGATTACCTCACCTACGTTTGGGTGTCGGACTCCATCGCCAAGAAGTACGCCTTGCCTAGCGCATGAGTTTGATCTCCACGCTGCGCGCAGCGATTCGCATTCCCCTCCTGGCCTTAGCCACGCTGATCCCCCTGCCCATCATGTTCGTGGGCCGGGCGGTCGGCTTTTTGGGAGCCCGGCGAGTCAGCTCGAAGATCTGCCACTTCGCCATCCGAGGCTGGGCACGGAGCTGCCTGGCCATCATGGGGGTGGACCTGCGCGTCGCCGGGGAGGCACCAGCCCCCCCGTTCTTTTTGGTCAGCAACCACCTGTCCTATCTGGATATCGTGGTCCTGCATGCCACCTGTCGGGCCCGGTTTCTATCCAAGCTCGAAATCGCCCATTGGCCCGTGGCCGGGTGGCTGGCACGCTTGGCGGGGACCCTCTTCATCGACCGGACCCAACGGCGGGACGTGGCGCGGGCCATTCCCGAGCTACGCGACGCCCTGGCGGCGGGGGATGGGGTCATCATTTTCCCCGAAGGCACCTCCAGCGCCGGTTCGCTGGTCCTGCCCTTCCACGCCTCGCTGCTGCAGGTCCCGATCTCGCTCGATATGCCCACCCATTGGGCTTCCCTGGCTTACAAAACCCCTGAAGGGTCACAACCGGCATTTTGGTCCGTATGTTGGTGGGGCGATATGCCTTTTGCCTCGCATTTCCTTAAGCTCTTGACGTTACCCAGGATCCAGGCGGACCTGGACTTTGGGGCCCCCCCGGTCGAAGCCGGGGACCGCAAAGCCCTGGCTGCAGCGCTGCATGGCGCCGTAACCAGCCGATTCCGCCCCAGCGCCCCCCCGCACGTGGCCGAATCCCCCGCACACGACCCCCACACCGCTTCCCTGTGAGTTCCCCCGAATCCGTCTCGACGGCGCCCTTCGCCAGCTTCGTCGAGGACAACTTGGCGATCCTTGGCCAAGCCGTAGCCTTTGTGCGCGACTTGCAGCCCGAGCAGTACGGACGCCCTCACCCCGAACTCGGATTGTCGAGCATCGGAAGCCACTTGCGTCACATCTTGGATTTTTACGCGCGCTTCTTGGAAGCCATGGAATCTCCCAGCTGCGGTACGGGGTTGCGCTTGGTCGATTACGACCGCCGCGAACGCAATCCCCAGCTGGAAACCGATCCGGCTTTCGCTTTGGAGTTCCTCGACGGAGTCCGCGACCGCTTGCATCGTCTACCCCTGGCCTTGGCCGGCCTCCCCTTGGAAGTCAAGACCGATAGTTTGGCGGCGGGCGAATCCTTCACCTCGCGTTCCAGCGTGGATCGCGAATTGCAGGCCATGCTCAGCCACACCGTACACCACTACGCCTTGATCAAGATCGCGGCGGGCCGGGTGGGCGTCGATCCGGGACGTGGATTTGGGGTGGCCCCCTCAACGCTGCGCTACTGGGAGCAGTCGGGCGCGTGTGCACCCTAAGTTGGATCGAGACCCAAGACACGCTTGAGGTCTTTTTCAATCGCGACGAGCAGCGCGGCCGTGGCCCCGAGCAGCCTCCCAGCCTGCACCGCGAAGGTGGCATTCCCTACCTCGCCCCCCTCGACAGCGATGCGGGCGGAACGTGGATTGCCGCAAACGCCGCGGGCGTCGTGGTGGCGCTGCTCAACGGCTACACCCAACGACGCGGCCCGGCGGCGGCGAAGCGTCGGTCGCGAGGACTTCTCGTCCGCGACTTGGCGAGTCATCTGACGCGGGCCGAACCCGATTTGGATGCTGCCGATTTGGAACCCTACGACCCGCTGCATTTGGTGCTGTTGGCTCCGGGGCTAGTGCGCGCCTACCGTTGGGACGGGCTCGAGTGGAGTGGGCCCGAAACCCCGCAAGCTCCGGTCGTCTCTTCGGGCTGGAACCCCGAGGCCGTACGCCCCCATCGCGAGTCCCTCTGGCGTACCTGGCAAGCTGGCTCGCCCCCCACCCAGTCGGCCGAGGCGCTTGCCTACCATGGCTTCGCCCCCGGTGGCGGAGATGCCTTCAGTCCCTGCATGCGCCGCGACGACGCGGCCACGCGCAGTCTGTGCCACATCCGAATAGCAGCCAACCGAGTCAGCATGCGCTACGCGCCAGGCCCCCCCGACCAAACGCCTCTGGGCCCTCCCCAGGAGTTGCCCCTCCTGAAGCCCACCCATTGAAACCCGCAGCTCGACTGGGTCGGTTGCGCATCGGGTTCGGGCTGCTTGCCCTATGGCTGGTGCTGTTGGTGGCTTCGCGCATATACATCGCCAAGCTCCCCGCGCCCTCTCCCCCCGAGGGTGCCCGTGCGGTGGCCGTGGCCCTCGAGACGGCCGAAGGTCCGGTGCCCGGGCAAACCCAGTTGCACCTATTCGAATACGGCCCCGTCGATGCACCCAAAGTCCTCTTGTTGCACGGAAGCCCCGGCAGCCACCATGACTTCGATGGGTTGAAGCCCCTGTTCGAAGGCAAACTGCACGTTTACATCCCCGACTTACCGGGCTTTGGCGTGCTGACCCAACGACTGCCCGATTACAGCACCAGCGCCCATGCGCGCTACTTGCTGGATTGGATGGAGCAAGAACACATCGAGGGCCTGCACGTAGTGGGCTTCTCCATGGGCGGCGCAGTGGCCTTGCACCTGTGGGATTTGGCGCCCGATCGAATTCGTTCGCTCACCCTGGCGGCCGGGCTGGGAGTCGAGGAGTGGGAGCTGTTGGGCGACCATGCACTCAATCATGCGCTGCATGGTTTGCTATTGGGGGTGGTGCATACGATCGACACCTTGGTACCCCATTTCGGCGCGTTCGATCGGTTTCCCGTGGGCATTGCCCATGCGCGCAACTTCTTCGATAGCGACCAACGACTGTTGCGTCCGATCCTCGAACGGATCGATGTCCCGGTGCAAATCCTGCACGGCGATCAAGACATTTTGATTCCGCCAGGGGCCGCCAAGGAACATGCACGCATCGTGCCCCAGGCCGAGCTCTTGATGCTGCCCGGCCAGAACCACTTCTTACCGTGGACCGCCACCAACGAGCTGGCGCTGGCGGTCGAGGATTTCGTGAAGCGCGTCGAGGCCGGCGCGGCCGCGTCGCGCGCCCAGGCCGATGCGACCCGCATCGAACGGGCGCAGGCGGCTTTCGATCCCCGTTCGATTCCTGAAGTCTCGGGGTTTCCTCTGGCGTTGATGGTGCTGCTGCTCGCGCTGTCGACGCTGGTCTCCGAGGACTTGACCTGTCTGGCGGCGGGCTGGTTGGTTTCCCAAGGCCGCTTGGGGTTCTTTCCGGCGACCCTGGGGTGCTTTGTGGGGATCGTGGTCGGGGACTTGCTATTGTACATCCTCGGACGGGTCGTCGGCCGTGCGGCCCTCGAACGCCGACCATTGAAGCGCTGGGTGCGGCCCGAGACGCTGCAATCGGCTGCCGACTGGCTTGAGCGCCGGGGCATTTGGGTCGTATTCCTATCGCGTTTCACGCCGGGCTTGCGATTGCCGACGTACCTGTTGGCCGGCGCCCTGCGCACGCGTTTCCTAGCGTTTGCAGGGTTCTTCGCCTTGGCTTCGGCGATTTGGACTCCGGCTTTGGTGGGACTCTCGGCTTGGCTGGGCGAGCGGCTCTTGCCGCGCGATGCCGACTTGAGCGCCTCCCTGTGGCGAGCGCTTCCGTGGCTGATCGGGTTCTGGTGGTTGCTACGCTCGGTGATCTTGCCGAGTTTCCACCACTACGGTCGGCGCAAACTTGTCGGTCGCTGGAAGCGCCTCACCGAATTCGAGTATTGGCCAACCTGGGCATTGTACGGCCCCCTGATCCCCTACTTCGTATGGCAGGCCCTGCGCTTTCGGAGCGCGACCGTCTTCAGCGCAGCCAACCCAGGCATGGAGGGCGGCGGGTTTGCGGGCGAGTCCAAGGGGGACATCCTCGACGGGTTTGGCCCCAATGCGTCGATCGCGCCCTACCTACGCCTGGACAACAGACAAGCCCTGGAGGCGCGCATGGATGCGATCGAACGCTGGCAAAGCGAGCGCGGGATCGGTTTCCCCTTGGTCCTCAAACCCGATGTGGGCGAACGCGGCAAAGACGTGCGCATCGTGCGCGAACGCGAGACATTGGAGCAAGCCCTAGCGGCTTGCCCGGGCCCCTACCTGATCCAGCAGTACGTCGGTGGACAGGAATTTGGAGTGTTCTATCGCTACGACCCCGAGCGCGATGAGGGGCAGGTTGTTTCGATCACCGAGAAGCACTTGCCCCAAGTCGTGGGCGATGGGACACGGACCGTGGGGCAATTGGTGCTCGACGATCGCCGGGCCGTCGCCATGGCTGCAGCATACCAACGGGGCCTGGGCGGCCGCTGGAACGAGATCCCCGCCCTTGGAGAGTCGGTGCGGATCGTGGAGGTCGGCACCCACAGCCGCGGTTCGATTTTCCAAAACGGAGCCCTGCACCACACCCCCGAGTTGGTGCGCGCCATCGACGCCATCAGCCGCAGGTTTCGGCCCCTGGCCCACCAACCCGGTTCGTTGCGCGGCTTGTGCCTGGGCCGCTACGACTTGAAAACCCCCGATGCCGAACACCTGCGGCGGGGCGAGGACTTACACATCATCGAGCTCAACGGGGTCACCTCCGAGCCCACCCATATCTACGACGCCCGGGAATCGCTGCTGTCGGCCTGGCGGACCTTGGGCCGGCAGTGGCGCTGGGCGTTTGAGTTGGGCGCTTGGCAGCGCTCCCAGGGGGCCAAGGTCGATTCGGTGCTGGGTCTTTGGCGTCTCTCGCGGCGTCGCAAGTAGACGCACCGGGCGCCGAGCTTGCCGTGGGTTGCTCGCCGACCCACAATGCGCCCATGAACCGAAGGAATCTGCTCGTGCTGCTTGGGTGCTTGGCCATGGTCTCCTGCCGCTCGCTCGGGCGCAGCCACGACCCGTACGTCTTGGATACGGTCCAAAACCAAGCAATCCCCTTCGAGACCATGGTGGCGGACTTGGCCCACTACGACGTGGTGTTCTTGGGCGAAAACCACGATCACACCCAGACCCACGCGTGGCAGATGCGCACGACCGAGGAGCTCTTCGCCCTGCGGCCGGACATGGTGATCTCGATGGAGATGTTCGAGCGCGACGACCAAGCTTCGTTGGATGCGTACCTGGCCGGCGAGTTGACCGAAGAGGCATTCCTCGAACAAGTCCGCGAATGGCCCAACTACCGCGAGGACTACCGCCCCGCGGTCGAGTTCGCGAAGCAGCACGGATTGCGAGTCGTGGCCGCCAACTGCCCGCGCAGCTTGGCAAGTCAAGCCTACAAGGAGGGTTTGGAGAGCCTCCAGGGCAATCCCATGGTGGCGGCCCAGGTGGATACAAACCAAGGACGCTACTACGCCGAATTCCAGCGCATGTTGGGTGGCGATGAATCGCACGGTGGAGGCGATGAATCGATGCTGCAGCGCATGTACGTAGCCCAATGCGTCAAGGACGACACCATGGCCGAATCGATCGCACGCCAACTGAATGCGCCCGGCGCAGGCCCGCTGGTGGTGCATTGGTGCGGACGCGGGCACTCGGACCACCGCCTCGGAACCGTGGAACGCTTGGTCCAGAGGGTGCCGGAGCACGCCATTGCCGTGGTCTCGATCGTGACTTCGCCCGAGGATATGCCCGAAAACCCGATCGACCTGGCGGACTATCTGTGGGTCTTTGGGGAATAGGCGCCTAGCAAAGCCCTAAGCGCGCTCGGGCTCGAAGACGTGGTCTTCGATCCAGCTGGCAACCTGGGAGATGCTCTTGCCGTCGGTATCGACTTGGAATTCGCAGCGGCCATACAGCCGCTGGCGTTGTTCGAGCAACGCACGCAATTCGTCCAAGGCCCGCGGGCGACCCTGCATGGGACGCTGATCGCCCTGGTTCATGACGCGCGCCAAGTGGGACTCGGGCGAAGCCTTGAGCCAGACCGTGCGGCACGCGTCGCGCAGGCGAGCGTAGGTGCTGGGCGCGTTGACGATCGATCCTCCGGGGGCGATCACCTGGCGCTGGCCTTCGGCCAAGACCGCTTCCAGCACTTCGCGTTCGATCCGCCGGTAGGTTTCGCTCCCCGAGAGGTCGAACAATTCGCCCAAGGGCAGGCCCGAGCGTTCTTCGATGCGCCGGTCGAGCTCGACGAAGGGACACTCCAGCCGCCGGGCCAGCTCGCGGCCAACGCTGGACTTGCCCGCGCCACGCAGCCCCACCAGGGCGATGCGCTCCCAGCGACCGGCCGCCAGGGGTAGGTCGCAGAGCTCCCCCAAGGGCAAACCCAGGGCCCGGGCGAGGTTCGCGAGCTTGAGCAGGCTCAGGTTCGCCCGCCCCGCCTCTGCCTCGGTCACATAGCGCCGGGAGAGTCCGGCCTGGAGCGCCAAGTCCGAAACCGACAGCCCCGAGGCCTTGCGGGCCTCCCGAAGGCGCGCCCCCAAAGCCGAAAGCAGTGCTTGATTCGCATCCATACGTGCAGTATGATACCCACTCGACGCGCCGTAGGGCAATATAAATCCCATCTCAATCCCCCGCTTCGCCCAAACCCCAACGCACACCCCCCCGCACCGTGAGCAGCACCTCCACCTTGGAACAACCCATCCATTTCCAGACCAGCCCTGACCAGTACCGGCACTGGAAGCTCTCGTTCGATGGCGACATCGCTACCCTGGCCATGAACGTGGACCCCATGGGCGGGATGCGCGAGGGATACGAGCTCAAGTTGAACTCCTACGACCTGGGAGTCGACATCGAGCTCAACGATGCGATCAACCGCCTGCGTTTCGAACACCCCGAAGTGCGCTGCCTGGTCCTGACCGGCTCGCTCGACCGGGTGTTCTGCGCTGGCGCCAATATCGTGATGCTGCGCAGCTCGAGCCACGCGTTCAAGGTGAACTTCTGCAAGTACACCAACGAAACCCGCTTGGGCCTGGAAGATGCGGCCGAGAATTCGGGGTTGCGCACCTTGGCGGCGCTCAACGGAACCGCTTCGGGGGGTGGCTACGAATTGGCTTTGGCCTGCGAGCGCATCGTGCTGGTGGACGACCGCAACAGCGCGGTCTCCTTTCCCGAGGTGCCGCTCTTGGGCGTGCTTCCGGGCACCGGTGGACTGACGCGTATCACCGACAAGCGCAAGATCCGCCGCGACCGCTGCGATGTCTTCTCTTCGATCGCCGAGGGCATCAAAGGCAAGCGCGCGGTGGAATGGGACCTGGTCGACGCGGTCGCCCCGCTTTCGCGCTGGGACGAAACCGTCGCCAAGGAAGCTCGCACCCTGGCCGATGCCCAACCCGCTCGCGCGCAAAAGGGCGTCCAATTGCCTCCGGTGGCCTGCGAAACCGTGGAAGATGAGTCCGGCCGGACCCACCTCAAGTATCGCTACGTGACCCTGTCGCTGGCCCACGCCGAGCGCATCGCGGAATTGTGCATTGAAGCTCCGGACACCGGCGCCCAGAGCGCGGCCGAAGCCCTCGAGCAAGGCGCCGCTTGGTGGGTCATGCAGGCCTTCCGCGAATTCGACGACGCGCTGCTCCACCTGCGCATGAACTACCGCGACAACGCCCTGGTGCTGCTGCGGGCCAAGGGTAGCGAGGCCGTGGTGCGCCGCACCGACGCGCTCCTGGCTGCCGGGGAAAACTGGTTCACGACCGAAGTGCGCCACCTGGTCAAGCGCGTCCTCAAGCGCCTCGACCTGACCTCGCGCAGCTTGTACGCGATCGCCGACGAGGGCACCTGCTTCGTGGGCTCGTTCCTCGAGCTGGCTTTGGCCTGTGATCGGATCTACTTGCTCAACGACCCAGACCACGAGGTCAAGCTGGGCGTGACCGCGCTCAACGCCGGCCCGCTGCCCATGTCCAACGGCATCTCGCGCTTGGAAACGCGCTTCCTTGGGACGCCCGAGGCCGTCGGCGCGATCCTGGCTCACCAGGACAAGGATTCGTTCGATGCGGAAACCGCCAACGAACTCGGCCTCGCCACCTACGCCCCCGACGAAATCGACTGGGAAGACGAGCTGCGGCTCGCCATGGAGGAGCGCACCAGCTTCTCCCCCGACGCCCTGACCGGCATGGAGTCCAACCTGCGCTTCGCCGGCCCCGAAACCATGGAAACCAAAATCTTCGGCCGCCTTTCGGCTTGGCAGAACTGGATCTTCCAACGCCCGAACGCCGTCGGCGAGCGGGGAGCGTTGCAGTGCTACGGCACGCCCAACCGCCCCGAATTCCTCATCGAACGGACCTGATCCACCCCTACCTCAACTAGGAGACCAACATGGCTGGAATTGACTACTCCCAGAAGATCCCGAACAACGTGGATCTCAAGTCTGACAAGCGATTGCAACGCGCCCTTGAGCGCTGGCAGCCCGACTACATCGAGTGGTGGAAGGAAATGGGCCCCACCGACTTCAACGAGAAGGACGTGTACCTGCGCACCGCGGTCAGCGTCGAGAAGGACGGCTGGGCCAACTTCAGCTACGTGAGCATGCCCGAGTACCGCTGGGGCATCTTCCTGACCCCCCATGAGAAGGACCCGCTGATCCAATTCGGCGACCACATGGGCCAAGAGGCTTGGCAGCAGGTGCCCGGCGAGTACCGCAACTGGCTGCGCCGCCTGATCGTGACCCAAGGCGACACCGAGCCGGCATCCGTCGAGCAACAACGCCTTTTGGGGCACACCGCTCCCTCGCTGTACGACATGCGCAACCTGTTCCAGGTCAACGTCGAAGAGGGACGCCACCTGTGGGCCATGGTCTACCTGCTGCACCGCCACTTCGGTGCCGATGGCCGCGAAGAAGCGGACCAGATGCTCCAACGCCGCAGTGGCAACCCCGACCACCCGCGCATCCTGTCGACGTTCAACGAGCCGATCGAAGAATGGCTGTCGTTCTTCTGCTTCACGATGTTCACCGACCGCGACGGCAAGTTCCAACTACTTTCGCTGGCGGAGTCAGGCTTCGACCCCCTGGCGCGTACCACGCGGTTCATGCTGACCGAAGAGGCGCACCACATGTTCGTGGGCCAAACCGGTTTGCAGCGCATCGTGCGTCGCACGTTGGAAGTCATGAAGGAATTCCCCGACGCGGATCCCGCCGAGAAGGGTGCCTTCCCGCTCGAATTGATCCAGCGCTACATCAACTTCTGGGCTTCGAGCTGCTACGACCTGTTTGGCGCGGAAGTCTCCAGCAACTCGGCCAACTTCTTCGCATCGGGGCTCAAGGGCCGCGCTTACGAAGACAAGTTCGAAGACCACACCGCCCTGAACCAGTTCAAGGCCGTCGAACGCTTCGTGGACGGCAAAGTGGTCACCGAGGACGTCCCGCTGCGCAACGCCATGAACGAGGTGCTGCGCGAGGCTTACATCGCCGACAACCAAAAGGGTGTCGACTCCTGGAACAAGGAATGCGAAAAGGCCGGTGTCCCCTTCCGTTTCTACCTACCCCACCACCGCTTCAACCGTCAGGTGGGTGAGTTCGCAGGCCTACGCTTCCACGTCAAGACGGGCGAGCCCATGGGCGAAGCCGCCTACCAAGCGATGTTGGAAGAGACCATGCCGACCGCGAAAGATCGCTCGCACGTCAAGAGCTTGATGGTCGGCGTACGCGAGCCGGGCAAGTTTGCTGGTTGGATCGCCCCGCCGCTGCGCGGCATCAACGGGCAACCGGTCGAAATGGAATACGTGAAGCTCTAAGCAAAGATCGGGCGCTCCCCATTCCTGGCTGGCATTCCTGGTCGCCAGTTCGGGTTGGGGTGACTCCGGATCCCAAGGCTGCCCTCCCGGGTCCTTCCCGGGGGGGCAATCTCAGTTTAATTCACCAACGATCCGCGCCTGCCTGACAAAGGTGTATGGAATCGAGAGCTCTGGTACCTTCCGGCTGCTTTCCCTCCTCGAAACTCTCCCGCGCTTTCCGTGCCCCTACAACGCCCCTACAACGGGGGTCGGCTCTCTCACCCGCGCGTTCGAGGCCACCATGCACAAATCCATCTTTGCCACGGCAGTGAGCCGAGGTCTTGGACAACTGGGCCTGACCGTCGGGGTCAGTCTGGGACTTTCCGGACTCGCGCTTGCTCAGGCCCAAGTAGCTGTCCTCACCCATCCGGCTCCGGCCAGCCTGGAGTACGTTCTGCACGCGACCATGCCCATCCCTGCTGGGGTATGGGACGGAAACCGTTCGCTCTCGACGTTGGCCATCCAAAACCCCGATGGTTCGCTGGCCACCACCCAGATGGAGGTCGTCACCCGCTCAGCGACCGGAGTGCCCGAAGTGGTCGAACTGATCGCCAAGGTAAACCGCCCCAGCGAGGAATCCGTTGGCGATCGACTTGAGTACTCGGTCGTCACCTGGACCCATGGACAAACCCCGCACGTGCTCGACGACGACGTGGAAAGTTTGGTGGATACGCCCGGAGCCTTGCTGTTGAGCACCGTGGACGTGTTCGGCAACGCCTACCAGGCGGACCTCTTGCGGGGTCGCCACAC
>Ga0116152_10003715_pt1 | contig 12190 bp, 14 predicted proteins | sample AD_UKC119_MetaG_FD_89894 | JGI IMG/M metagenome (GOLD analysis project Ga0116152, IMG submission 89894) | Active sludge microbial communities of municipal wastewater-treating anaerobic digesters from Hong Kong - AD_UKC119_MetaG | ecosystem: Engineered > Bioreactor > Anaerobic > Digestate...
ACGCTGGCCAGGACGGCCGGTATGGCGATTGGCTCCAGCAATCGTTCGAGCCGTGCCGCCTGATCGCGATTGGCTGCGCTGTGCCACTGCAGGCGTTGGATGGTGGCGTCAGCCAAGGCCGCGGCGCTCGGGCCTGTCGCCAGCTCCCGATCCATGCGTGTGGCATCGTCACGCAGCTGTCGCGTCAGCAAGGCCAGTCGCGCACGCCAGTCGGACAACGCGTCCTGCGGGTCACGCAGCAACCAGGGTATGTCGCCAACCAGCGGATACCCTGAGCTGCAAGCCGAACAGATCCAGCCTGCCCGCGCGAGCTCGAGCGCCACGCGCGTACAACGCGGGCACCTGAGTAGATGGGCGAGCGAATGCGGATCGCCGCTGGCTGAGTCTGTCAATCCAACTACCTCGCGTGCTCGGGCACTTCGCAGCGCTGCACTTCGACGACGGGATGCACGATCCCGAGCTGACGTTCGAGCGGTGCCCGATAGTCAGCAGGCTGCTTGTCGCCGTGCACGATAACCGATGCCACGACGGTATGAATACCGGGGCCTACTGCCCAGATATGCAGATCGCCCACGCGTGTATCACCGTCGGATTCGAGCACCTCCCTGACTGCTTTCCTCAAGGCCTCCGGCGCCTCCCGATCCAGCAACACCCGGGCGGTCGCCCGTAACAGATCCAACGCCCAAACCGCGATGATGAACGCCGCGATGATGGCAACACCAGAATCGAGCCAGGCCCAGCCCAGATAACGCCCCGCCAACAGTGCAGCGATCGCACCAATGGAGGTCAGGGCGTCCGCCAACACATGCAACACTGCGCCGCGCAGATTCGAGTCTGCGTGGGTGTGCTCATCGCCGAGCAGGTGTTCGTGCGGCACATCGGGGTCGTGCGGCTCCTGTGCAGCGCCCCTCAGAATCCAGAACGATGCCAGGTTGGCCAACAAGCCGATCACTGCGGCGATCAGCGCTTCCACATACCTGATCGACTGCGGCGCAAACAAACGATCGACCGCCTCGATCAAGATCAGCACGGCGCTGACGCCGAGCAGTATGGCGCTGCCGAATCCAGCGAGTTCCTGCACCTTGCCCGTGCCGAAACTGAATCGTCTGTCGGTGGCATGGCGGCGCGCCAGCACGTACGCGGCCCACGCGACACCCAAGGCCAGCGCGTGTGTGCCCATGTGCACCCCATCCGCCAGCAACGCCATCGAACCCGACCAGATGCCGACGATCACTTCACCGATCATCACGGTGGCTGTCAGCACCACGGCGAGCAGCATGCGTCGCTCTTTGGCAGTGCGCGCGCCCTGCCCGAACCGGTGATCATGGCGCACGGGATGGCGGCAATCGACTGTCATGGTCACCATACTGACGCGCGTGAGGGTCACGGGCAACCCGCTGCAGTTGCTCTGCGACCGTCGCTCTGCGATTCTGTCGCGTCGAACAACTACGATCCGGCTCAGCCGAGAGTCATTCTCACTACCCAAGCAAGGGGAACATATGCACAAATCAATCATTCTCATGGGCCTTGCCGCGCTTGCGACGCCGCTCGCTGCCGAAGGCCTGCTGACACCCGAGGTCGTCAAGACGGGCAATGACGCGTACGTGTGGCGCGCCAAAATGACTTGCGGCACCACCGAGAAAGGCGTGACGCGCTACGGCATGTGGGAAGGCAAGCTCTACAGCCGTGTCCCGGGCGAGCGCGACCGGCACCTGTTCGACGTCGTCGGCATCAATACCCGGCAATGCAATCAACTGACCGACCCGAAGCGCGGCAACGGCTTCCGCAGTGTGTCGCGCGAAATCATGGTGTATCTCGATCCGAAGACCAACGAGATCATCGACAAGTGGCAGAATCCGTGGACGGGTGAGCTGGTGGAGGTCGTGCACGTCGCCAACGATCCCGTCAACATGCGCGCAGCCGCCTATGCGATGAACGAAGATGGCCAACCAGTTACAGTGACATTGCGGCAGTACGGCGACACGCTGGTCGATTCAACGGAAGTGCCACTCTTCTACACCAACCCATTGACTGGCGACTACCAGGACTACGTGGGTGGCAAGTACCACGCGATGGAGATCTTCAATACCTTCTACAATGCCGCGGATTTCACCAACGCCAAGAAGACCCGTGTGGGCGAGTCGCGCATCAGCTGGCAGCGCGTATCCGGATTCCTGCCATGGATGAAGATGGGTGATCGTCCGGGCACCATGATTTTCAACGCGACCGGTTTCTCGACCTTCGACAGCAAGAAGATCTCGCCGAAACTGATGGAAGTGCTCAATACGCGCTATCAGAAATACCTGACGCCGCCGCCCGTTGATGACGCGCGACCCAATGAAACGACCTGGACAGTCGTCAAGAAATGGCTCGACGAGAAGCGTGCCTCCGAGAAAAAGTAAAATGGCAGCATAGCCAGGGCAGTCGTGCCGCTTGTGCAGCGCACGAATGCCCTGGTTTTGCGAACTGCAGCGTAGACTGCAGCAGCCTCGTATCCGACACTGCGGCGATGATGTCATCGTCCACCGAACGCGCAGCGTGAAGATCGCGCGGCTAGCAATTCTGGTGCTCCTGACGGCTACCTCCGTAGCCTCGTTCGCCAATGGCACGACGCGCGCCGGCCAGATGACCGTCTCGGTACTGTGGGACGACGCGATGACCAACAAGCAGGCGGCCGTCTGGATGGGCTATTTGTTCGCCCGCGTGCAATATGTATCGCGGCACGCACCCGAGTACCCCAACGTACCGGGAGTCGTGCAGGCGCGCTTCGAAGAAGAAGTGCACGCGCGCAGCGAGGCGGTCGAGATCTATCGCGATATCCGCGCGCGCAAACCAGATATGGCGACCGAGTATTTCGATTCGCTCGAGCGTGTCCACGCCGCGGGCTTCATGCGCGAGTATGTCTGGCGCTACTTGAAACGCCCAGAGTGGCAGCGACCTGCTGGTGACTTGCGGGAGACTGAATTCGATCGCTGGTCACGCGAGCATCTGACTAACCACCAGGCCGAAACCCGCGGCCGAGTAGCACTCGCCGCGAATTAGCTCGCTGCCGTCGGCCGGAGCGGCTTACTTCAGCCCAGCTCCACGACTTTATCGGCTGCCAGCGCGTCGATATCGGGCGCCGACATACCGAGCCCCGCGAGGATCTCCCTAGTGTGCTGCCCGATACGCGCCAGCGTGGCACCCTGCGATACGCGCTCACCATTCATTTCGATGGGTAACGTCGGCAGTTTGGCAGACCGGCCGTCGGGCAGGGTCACGTCGGCGAGACCACCGCTCGCGAGCAGATGCGGGTCGTCGAACATGTCCTCTGGCCGTCCAATCGGTGCGAACGGAATGCCCGTGTGCTCTAGCTTGTCGATCAACTCGTCGCGCGTGAACTGCCGCAGCAATTCACGCACCTGCGGCATCAGCTTGTCGCGTGCCAGGACGCGTTGATTGTTGGCTTTGAATTCAGGATTGGCGGCCAATTCCTCGAGACCGAAGGTCGCACAGAACTTCTCCCACAGCGAATCCGACACGACACCCACGAACACCTGTTGCCCGTCCTTGGTATCGAACACATCGTAGATGGCCCAGGCGGAAATCCGCGCCGGCATCGGTGCCGCGGGCTTGCCCGTGACCGCCATCTGCGCCATGTGCTGGCCGATCATGTAGACCGTCGTCTCGAACAACGAGCTCGACACCTTCTGACCGCGCCCCGTCGCATGTCGTTGCTGCAACGCCGCCAGAATGGCGATGACGCCAAACATACCACCCGAGATGTCGATCACCGATGAACCAGCGCGCAGCGGGCGGCCCGGCGGACCGGTCATATACGCGAGACCACCCATCATCTGTGCCACTTCGTCGAGTGCCGTGCGATGCTCGTACGGACCCGAAAGAAAGCCTTTCTCAGAACAGTAGATCAGCCGCTCGTTGGTCTTCGCCAGCTCCTCGTAAGACAGACCTAGCCGATCGAGCGCACCTTGCCTGAAATTTTCTACGAGTACGTCGCTCGATGCCGCCAGCTTCCTGGCTACTTCAAGTCCCCGGGGGTCTTTGAGATTGAGGACGATGCTCTTCTTGTTGCGGTTGTATGTCGGGAAGTAGCCGGCGCCGGATCCTAACAATCGTCGCGTTGCGTCACCGCCGACTGGCTCCACTTTGATGACGTCGGCCCCCAATTCGACCAGGATGGCGCCCACTGCCGGTCCCATCACCATATGCGTGAATTCGACTACCTTGATTCCTGCGAGTGGCAATGCCATGAATGATCCCTGATTTATTGATTAGGTGTGAAGCCGAGCGGCAAGCCAGCGTCGGGCGTGAAACCGTAGAGTTGCTCGCCCGGCAGCGCATTGCTGAGGATCTGACGCACGGCGAGCAAGCGCGACAAATCGATGCCGGTTTTCAACCCCATTGCCTGCAGCATGAACACCAGATCCTCGGTGACGATATTGCCAGATGCGCCGGGCGCAAACGGACAGCCGCCCAGCCCCGCCATCGAGCTGTCGAAGGTAGTGATGCCCACGTCGAGTCCTGCCACGACATTGGCCAGCCCCAGACCGCGCGTATTGTGCAGGTGCAGGCCCGAGAGGTTGTGGTCGCCCACGGCGCGCTTGACACACCGCACCAAGTCTTTGACTTGCTGCGGATTGGCATATCCGGTGGTATCAGACAGACCAACTTCATCACAGCCGGCCGCCATCAGTTGCTCCGCCAGCCGCACGACGGTATCCGGCGGCACGATACCCTCGATCGTGCACCCGAAAGCGGTCGACAGCCCGCCTTCGAACTTCGGGCGCTGCGCTGCGGGCTGAGCACGGATCAGCGCGACGATATTGCGCGTCTCGTCGAGCATCTGTGCATGCGTGCGACGCACGTTCTTCAGGCTATGCGTCTCCGAGCACGACAGCGGAATCGTGATCTTGTGCGCACCAGCCTTGACTGCCGCCTCTGCGCCTTTGAGATTCGGCACCAGCACCGCGACCGTCAGTTCGGGGATCGAACGCGCGTGGGCGACGACGTCGGCGGTATCCGCGAGCTGCGGTAGGATGTGAGCCGGCACGAAGCTACCTACTTCGATCTCGCGCACGCCCGCCGCCGCCAATGCACTGATCCAAGCCTTCTTCGCCGGCAATGGCATCACTGGTTTGATGCTCTGCAAGCCGTCGCGCGGCCCTACCTCACTGATCAGAATGTCCTGCGTCATCGGCCACCTATGTCGTAGATCCAGGGTCGCCGCGCTCGATCCGCCTGTTGGAACGCTTTGATTGCCGGCGCGTGCTTGAGCGTTAGGTCGATCGCATCGAGGCCCTCGAGCAGCATTTCCTTCGGCTCACTCGCCAGCTCGAATCGATACGCCTGCTCATCTGCTACCACCGTCTGCGCGGGCAGATCGAAACTGACGCGGTGTTGCTGCGGATTACACTCTACCCAGGCTGCGATCGCCGCGACGTCCTCGGCTGACAGCCGCACCGGCAAGATCCCATTGCGCACGCAATTGCTGAAAAAGATCGGCGCAAAACTTGGTGCAATAATGGCGCGTATCCCATATTCGGCCAAGGCCCAGACGGCGTGTTCCCGACTCGAGCCACAGCCGAAATTGTCGCCGCCCAACAATGCTTGCGTGCCCGCATAGGCCGCCTGGTTCAACACGAAATCAGGATTGACCTCGCGACCACCAATCTGCTGGTAGCGCCAGCCCGCGAACAGGCCATCAGCCAGCCCGGTCTTCGACACTGTCTTCATCTCGCGCGACGGAATGATCGCATCGGTGTCGATATTGGCGCGCAGGAGCGGCGCGGTGACGGCGATCAAACGAACGAAGGGCTGCATCTCATCTCCCCGGCGACCCCTTAGCCTGCCAACTTGCGCGCGTCGGCGATCCGGCCGGCGATCGCACTCGCTACGACCGTCTCGGGACTGGCGATGTGGGTGCGTGTCTCAGGACCTTGGCGGCTCTCGAAGTTGCGATTGGTCGAGGAAATCACGCGCTCGCGCGGCCCGAAACTCTCGCCGCCGGCGAAGAAACACATCGAACACCCCGACTCCCGCCACTCGAATCCGGCGTCTTTGAAAATGCGATCGAGTCCCTCCGCCTCGGCGCTACGCTTGACAGCCATCGACCCGGGCACGCAGATCGCACGCACGTCAGGCGCCACTTTGCGGCCTTTCAACAACATCGCCGCACGACGCAAGTCCGACAAGCGGCTGTTGGTGCACGAACCCACGAAGGCCGCATCTATCTTCAGGCCCTCGAGCGGCGCGCCCGGCTCCACCGCCATATAGCCAATTGCGCGCGCGTACGCTTCCGCGCTTGCGCCGCTCGCCTGCTGCTGCGGCACTGCCGCGGTAACCGGCACAGCGTGTTGCGGGCTGGTACCCCAGGTCACCATCGGCGCGAGATCAACGACATCGATGCTGTGCTCGGCATCGAAACTCGCACCGTCGTCCGAAGGCAGCTGCCGCCACGAACTCACCGCGCGATCCCAGTCGGCGCCCTGCGGCACGAACCGCCGGCCCTGCAGGTAGTTGTAAGTCTTGTCGTCCGGCGCGATGAGACCCGTGACAGCCGAAAATTCCGTCGCCATGTTGCAGAGTGTGAGTCGCGCCTCGATATCCAGCGCCTCGACGGCGCTGCCCGCGTATTCCACCGCATAACCATTGCCGCCGGCAGAGCCGAAGCGGCTGATCATCACGAGGCTAAGGTCCTTCGCGGTAACGCCCGGTGCGAGCTTGCCGGTGAACGTCATGCGCATAGTCTTCGGCTTGTTCATGCGCAGGCAACCTGTCGCCAATGCATGCTCCGCTTCGGTCGAACCAATGCCCCAGGCGAAGGACCCGATCGCCCCTTGCGTGCAGGTGTGGCTGTCGGGACAAACGATGGTCGTGCCGGGCAGCACGATGCCGAGTTCGGGAGAAATTACGTGCACGATGCCCTGGTCGGCATCCCGCACATCGAACAGATGAATGCCCGCGGCCCGTGCCGCCTCGCGTGTTTCCACGATGAAGGCTCGGCCACCGGGCATCTGTGTGTCATCACCCCGCCCCGGCAAGGTGTCGACGATATGATCCATCGTGCAGAAGACGCGACTCGGATCGACGATCGGGCGCCCCGCTTCACGCAGTGACTTGAGCGCTATGGATCCGGTGCGCTCGTGCAGAAAGACGCGGTCGATCGCGAGCAGCGCGACACCGCCAGGCAGTTCCTTGACGAGATGCTGGCGCCAGATCTTCTCGAATAGCGTCAGCGGGGCATCGTAAGTCATGCCCTATTGTCGCAAAGCTGGCGCCCGGCTGCGCGCCCTCGCGGTGCACGTCCGCTACGCAAGCAGCATGGCGGCCTCGTTCGCGGTTTCGCGGGGCCCGAAGTCCTCGCCGAACCATCGCGTCAGTGCCTCGCAACCGGACATCCGCTAGAACTAAGGTGATTGCGTCCGGCGGGGATACCCTATGCGGCCAGCATACGCAACTCGGGTTCCCGTTGGTCGAGCATCGGTGCAGATTCGCGCCCGCTGGCACCGGTCAGCTATCAGCATGCACCAGGTGCGCCTGTCGTCACACACCTACAGGGCGGTTACACTGCCGAGCGTCGCGAATTTCCGCACAGGAGCCAATATGACATCCTCCACATGGACACGCCGGGCGGCGATTGCCGGGACTGGCCTGCTGCCGCTGGCGGCTGCCGCGGCTAACAACTTGGCCCGCTCGATGAATGAGCAGCCGCGCTTCGCCGGCAAAGTCGCAATCGTCACGGGCGCCACATCCGGCATGGGTGCGGTGACGGCTCGTCATCTGGCGGCGGCCGGCGCGCGTGTCGCATTCTGCGGCCGGCGCGTCGACGAAGGTCGCGCGGTGGAGAAGTCCATTACCGATGCGGGCGGCGAATCCCTATTCGTGCAAGCGGACGTTACGATCGAGTCCGAAGTCAAGAGTTTGTTCGCTGCGGTCGAGCAGCGTTACGGCAGACTCGACTACGCCTTCAATAACGTCGGCACATCACAGGGCACGGCGCTCCTGCACGAACTGCCGACCGAAGACTTCGACGTCGTCATGAACACGAACCTGCGCGGCAATTTTCTACAGATGAAGTATGAGATCCCGCTGATGCTGCGCGCGGGCGGCGGCGTGATCATCGGCAACAGCTCGATTGCCGGATTGCGATACCTGCCTAACAAAGCCCATTACAGCGGCGCCAAACATGGCGTGAATGGTATGTACTGTGCCGCCGCCTTGGCGTATGCCGAGAAGAACATCCGCATCAACGTCATCTGCCCCGGCCTCATCAAGACGGAAAAGGCCATGCGCGTGCTGGGAGGCAATGAACACGCCTTGGATGAACGTATCCCGATGGGTCATATCGGTCAGTCAGAGGACGTTGCGGCAGCGGTGATGTGGCTGTTTTCCGACGAAGCACGCTACCTCACTGGTGCCGTCCTGCCGATCGACGGTGGACAGTCAGTCGTCTGAACTCCCGTCTTACACGCTGCGCAGAGGATGAACGTGCGAATAGCACGACCAGTGCCAGTGACAACGTGAACAAGCCATCCACTGCGCCGACCGCACCGACGCCAAAGCCGGACCGCTTGACAACTCTGATCGGCGCCGTGCCCTGTCGGACGCGCTCTTCGAACGTTGCCAGTTCAGTAGCGAAGTGGTTGTTCAAGTCGGCCAATGCCAGGTTGAATCCCTCCACCTGTTGATTGCGCAGCGTGACTCCCTGTTCGATCATGGTTGTCGAGCCCACGAGCATGCTGGTGCCGCCAGCGCGCAACAGCAAGGTACGAGTCTGCGGCTCGATCACCGCCAGATCGATTAGCGTTCCGGTTTCATTGCGGTTGCCGCGCACCAGGAACGCGCCGACGATCGTGAGATAGCTCAATGCGCGACGATTCTCGTCACGCTGGCTGACCTGGTCGTAGGAAGCCAGCGCGACGACGTCGAGATCCTGTAGGTGCGCGATGCGTTGCAGAGTCTCGAAATTGCCAGCGACAGCGCCGGCGCGCAAATAGTAGTCAGGGATTACGACGATATCACTGACGTAATCGAGTCCGATGAACCGCTCCTTGATTCTTTGCAGGAGCATTTCTCGCTGGACCGCGATATCCGCGCCAGCTGGGCTGGCTGGCGGCAGGAATGTGAGTCCAACACGCAATGGCACACGCAGCGCGGGTGACTCGCCGGGCTGCGGAACATCGCCGTCTGGATATAGGAACTCCACGAGTGTCGTTGACGTCGCGTGACTCTTGCCGCAATTCAGCAGACACATCGCATCCAGGGACTGGCAGCCCGCCAGCACCAAAGGCAGCAAGCCAAGCATGCACTTCCGTGCCGTCGCCGATGTCATATGTACCTCCAGGCCAATCGTTTTATTGAACGATGTTCAATTAATACCAGATTATTGAACACCGTTCAATTGTGTGCAACAATTGTTTCTGCCAGGCTGGAGTCGACATGGGACGCCGCAACGACCACACGCGTGAGGAATTACGGGATCTAGCACTGCGAACAGCCGCGAGCATCGTGGAAACGGCCGGTCCAAGCGCACTGACCATGCGCGAGGTGGCGCGCCGTATAGGCTACACCGTCGGTGCGCTCTATCATTCTTTCGCGAACCTGGACGATTTGATCGTCCAGCTCAACGAAAGAACGGTATTCGAGTTGCGGCAGGCCCTGGAAAACGTCAACCGGCAGTCCAACGATGCGGGGCAACGTCTGAGGTTGCTGGCGGCGGCCTATCTTGGCTTCGCACTGTTGCACACACATCGCTGGCGCCTGGTATTCGAGCATCGACTGCCGGTCGGTCAGGCGGCACCGAAATCATATCGCTCCCACACGGCCGCTTTGTTCGAGATGGTGCAGGAGAATCTGCCTACCAACTCCTGTGGCCGACAGCGTGTCAATGCACCCGTGGTCGCTACTGCACTCTGGAGCAGCGTTCACGGAATATGCATGCTGGCGGTTAGTGGCAAGCTGCAGGTGGGAACGACGGCGTCGGTGCAGAAGCTGCTGGACGTCTTGCTGGATTGCTTCCTGGAGCCGCGAACCAGCAGATCGAAACGTGGCTAGTATCGCTGCGCGGCGCGCGTGTACTAAATTCCGGCTTTGCCGAACGCGTCCGTGAGCTGACGCAAGGCGACTGCCAACGACGGATGCTCTGCTTCGAACTGCGCTGCCAGTCGCCGCGCCGTCGAAACATGCGATTGAAACTTCTCGAGATCGTTCGCGACAACACCGAGCAAGGCCTTCGACTCCGGGTCGAGCGACTCGGCGTTCGCAAGCTCCGCATGAACCCGGCGCAGCAAATCGGGCAATTCATTCTTGCTCATGGCGACGGCTTGGCACTCGTGCCGGACGAAGCATCGGTACGGCGAATCTGAATCGACCGCAGGAATTCCATCAGTCGATCGATCAACTTGCTGGCCTGCTCGGCACCCGCCTCCGGATCACTGATGCTCGCGGCGGCGAACTCATAACCCCAGATGGGCATACGACGCGCGCCATGCGCAGCCGGAATGTCTCTGCCATCGACGATGCGGCGCACCTGTTCGACCGGAAAAATGCCTCGGTGCCGTACCGCGAGTCGCGTCAGATCGGGGACTGCGACGTTCAACACACTGGCCACCGGGCCATCACCTTGAGCGGTAGTGCCGTGGCAACTGGCGCAGAATCGCTGATACAACTCCGCCCCGGAATAGTCGGAAAAATCCTGGGCTCCTGCGCTTGTAGCCAGGCCCTGCAACAGCAGCGCAGCCCCCACTGCCGATATTGCCTTGCTCTTGTCCATGTCACCAAAAGGATGCGACCGACAGCGAACAGCGTCCATAGGTATATTCCTACGTCTGGCACACTCCCCTATCATGCGTCTGCATGAAGACGCCTGAAATCTATGTCAGCACGGATATCGAAGCCGACGGCCCAATCCCCGGCCCGCATTCGATGCTGAGTTTTGGGTCGGCCGCCTTTCTCGGCGACGGGACCTTGTTAGGAACGCACACGGCCAACCTGGCCACGCTCCCCGGTGCCAGCGGTCATCCAGTCACGATGAAATGGTGGGCCACGCAGCTCACAGCCTGGGACAAGAGCCGCGAGCAGTGCCAGCGTCCCGAGATCGCGATGCCCGCCTACGCCACGTGGATCAAGTCCCTGCCAGGCAAACCGGTATTCGTAGGTTATCCCGCGTCCTTCGATTTCATGTTCATCTGCTGGTATCTGTTTCGTTTCGCTGGCGAAAATCCATTCTCTTTCGCAGCGCTCGACATCAAGACGTTCGGCATGGCGTTGATGAATTGCGACTACCGGCAGGCCACCAAGCAAAGCATGCCGGAAACCTGGAAGGTGGCTTTGCCGCATACGCACGTCGCCCTCGACGATGCACTGGAGCAAGGTCAGATCTTCTGCAACATGCTCGCCGAGCGTGCACGGCGGGCTGATCAGTCCAGGCCGTAGATTCGGTGGCGCTCCGGCGTCATCAACCCGAGCTGGGTACCTTCGGGTGAGAGCGCTCGATTGCGCTGCCCGAGGCCTTCCGGCCCGAATGCGCGGCTGATCATCTCGTTCCAGATAGCCTGGGCCTCGGCGTCATGGCGCAGCACAATGGGGCCCCATACGATTACGTGCGCCATCGTCCCGGGCTTGGAGATCGCGACGCAGCCGCGTGGATCACGCTCGAGATTGCGAACCTTCTGCTTACCCGTGAAACTGAACAACAGATGGGGTGGCTTGAGACCCATCATCATCGGCGTGACATGTGGCCCACCGTCGCGCCCCACGGTCGCGAGATGCACCCACGCCGCCGGCTCGTGTAGTTTCTCGATCGCTGACTGCAGCTTCTGATCCATCGTTACTCCTCCTCATCGAAAGTGCGGCATGACATCGGTCGCAAACAACCGCGTCTGCTCGACCATCGCTGCCTGCCGCTCGCCGTGCGGATGCGCGACCGGCGAACCGCCCAATAGATAGACGTGCTCCAATCCCAAATCGACCAGCACCTGCAATCGTTGCCGGCACTTATCGGGCGTACCGCAGATCGAGAACCAGTCGACGAACTCGTCCGGCACCGCAGTCAGATGCGCGCCTTTTTCTTGCGCATGATGCGCCATGTCGTACTTCGTCTGCATGTGTGCCGCGACACCTTTGAGCTTGTCGGGCAAATGATCGAGCGGCGCACCCTTGAGGCCCGCAAAATGCGCCACCATGCCGGAGA
>Ga0116152_10003716_pt1 | contig 12189 bp, 11 predicted proteins | sample AD_UKC119_MetaG_FD_89894 | JGI IMG/M metagenome (GOLD analysis project Ga0116152, IMG submission 89894) | Active sludge microbial communities of municipal wastewater-treating anaerobic digesters from Hong Kong - AD_UKC119_MetaG | ecosystem: Engineered > Bioreactor > Anaerobic > Digestate...
CGAAAGCCATCTTGCCAAAGCCCTTCATGCCGCCTTACGCTCAGGGCGTGGCGGCATGAACGCCGTACGACAACCCGCCGAGTCTAACAAATGGCTCGGAGCACCTCGATGGGTCAGGCCAGGTCCGCGCGCTTTGCGCCGCGCCCGTCAGGCGCGCATGGCCGAATTGGGAATGGTTTTTGGCGACGACGACGTCGAACTGATCGAAGGCGAGCAGTGGGACGAATTATCCGTCGAAATGCGCGAGCGCGCCGCGCGGGAAATGGAAGTTTATGCGGCGATGGTCGAGGAGATGGACCGTAATGTCGGGCGCATAATTGAAGAGTTGACCAGTCAGGGGACGCTCGAGGAGACGGTCATATTATTCATGTCCGACAATGGCGCCAGCGGATCAGACTGGTCAGAGGTGCGCAGGATATTTGCGGGAATGGGCGTCGGACCGGACCTGCTGGCGGATTTTGACAAGGCGAATTCAAATCCTTCCGCAATTGGCGCGCAAGACAGTTTCATCGTTTATGGCCCGCAATGGGCGCAAGCCGCAATGGCGCCCTTCAGGCTGTACAAGGGTTATACCAATGAAGGCGGTATTAAGTCGGCCGCCTTTGTGCGCGGACCTGGGATCGTTCATGCGCAATCAAGCGATGCGCTATTGTCCGTGCGGGACATATTTCCAACCCTCCTCGATTTGGCGGGCCTGCGACCCAAGGCGTCGAATAATGCGGGCGGAGCCCGCTCATGGAGCGCATTGCTCTCAGGTCGCGAGGGTGCGGTGCGCGCCGGGGACGACTTCATTGCGATGGAATTTAACGGACGTCGGATGATTATCCGCGCCGACGGCTGGAAGGCGGTGTATTCAAGCGCCACTGTGAGAGGCCTTGGCGGCGGAACGCCGAGCTGGCAATTATTCAACCTTCGAAATGATCGTTCCGAAGTCAGCGATCTCGCGCTCAGCCGGCCGCAAATTCTCACTGAGCTCGTCGCTGAATGGGAAAAATACGCACGGGAAAATAACATTAGAGCCGACCTGCTCAAAAAATAAGTCTCTCCTACCGCATCGCAATTCACAGGGGAATTCGGGACATCATCAAATCAAAAGCGCGAGGGTATCTTAAATTGCCGTTCCAATCCAAAATCGAGCGCATTGAGTGGTGTCGCGATGGCGTCTAGATTGCGGCGACTTTACCGAATTTCACTAATTGGGCGTTGGTGCGGCGCAGGGCCAAATGACGGGCAACCCAATTTGATATCGTCGGATCGCCTTCGAAAAATTGCCGGCCGGTTGATAAATCCGGTCGTCTCAGTAACAGGTCGTTGAATGCTCAATGCGATTTGGTTCGTGGAACCGATACTCAACAGCTTATTGCGGTCGGATGATGCGTACTCGAGAAGTGGAGTAGTCATTAATGCTCAGTTGACCGGCTCATCAGACCAACAATTCACGGCATTGCGAGATTGCACATCTGATTTTGCCGTGACCTCAATGGACAACGTTATCATGTGGAGGCGCCGAGCGGGCGGCGAGGCGATGCGTATCGTCGCGCAATTCGAAGAATCGCTGACGATCGATCTCGTGGCGAGGAAAGAATTCCCTGAAATTTCGTCTCTTGCCGGCGCCCGCCTGCTTGTCGACTCTGCCGACAACGGCCATGTCGTCGCGCTTCACAAGCTGTTGCTAGACGCCGGCGTTGATTTCCATAGTTGCGCGGTCGAGGAGGCGGGCGGCGTCAGGCAGCGGCTTCAGGCGCTGATTGAAGGGAAGGGCGATGCGGCGACATTAGGACCGCCATTCACTCAAATGGCGCAATCGAACGGGCTGCGCCTCGTCGCCAATGTCAATCAGCGTTATTCGGATTTCGCCGGCCAGGGCGTCATCATGCGTACCGATATTGCGCGTGCGAAACTTGAGGAAATCGTGCGTTACCTCGCGGCGTGCAATCATGCGCTTAACGTCGCCAGCGCCGATCGCGAAGCGGTGATCAGCCGACTCGTCGCGAACTCGATGCCCGAAATGGCGGCGCGATCGATGGTCTCGGCCCTCGGCAAGTCGTTGACGCCGGACCGCCGCGGTGTGGAACTGCTCACCGAACATCGTCGAGATGTTGGTCGGCCAGGAAGTTCTGATCGCTATGATGACCTTGTCGATCTGACGCTGCTTGACCAAGCATTGGCCCTTCAGGCTGACGACGACGACGCGGATTAACTGGAGAATTTCTGATGTCACGAAAATACGCACTCGCCACATTTTCATCTGCGGACCAACCGAAAACGGCGGGGATCGTAATTGACGACAACATTATTTCGCTCGACCTAGTTCTGGGGGGCGAGCCCTTTGGACCCATAGAACCAGGCATGAGCGTCTTTCAGCTAGTCCAGCGGTGGGATGCCGCGCTTCCGGCGCTAGATACGTTTTGTGAGCGCGCATGCGGGCGTGAAACCCTGACATGGCGACGCGCCAAGGACGTAACCCTTCACGCGCCGGTTGAGGAAGCGCGTCAGATATTCTGCACCGGCGCAAATTACCGAACCCATGTAGTCCATCTCACCATGGACACAGGAGTCGGGCCCGAAGGACTAACGCGAGACGAACTCCGCAAATGGGCGGAAGACATGATGGACGAACGGCTGGCGAACGGTGAACCATACGCATTCACCAAACCGGTATCGGCGATCGCCGGCCCGAATGATCCTCTCTTGCTGCCGAGTAATACGACAAAGCCTGACTGGGAGTTGGAACTCGCGGTAATTATCGGAAAAAAGGGCCTCAATATTTCTCGTGCGGAAGCGATGGATTTCGTGGCGGGTTACAGCATCGTGAATGATATTAGCGCTCGCGATCTGATCGCACGCACCGATTACAAGCAGCTCGGAACTGACTGGCTGCGCGCCAAAGGGCAGCCCGGTTTTCTCCCATTCGGTCCTTATCTTGTCCCCGCGCAATTCGTTCCCAATCCTTATGACTTGAAGATAAACCTAAGCGTGTCCGGCAAGATGATGCAGGATGAGACGACCGGCGACATGATGTTCAATATCGCTCGCCAGATTGAGCATATTTCGCGGTATGCTTGGCTTTTGCCGGGCGACATCATCTGCACAGGCTCGCCAGCCGGCAATGGCACGCATTACAATCGGTTCCTGCGGGATGGCGACTTGATGGTCGGATCGATCGAGGGCTTGGGAACCCAGACCATCCGCTGCGTCGCGGCCGGTTATTAGCCGCTGCGCAAAAGCCCATAATTGACCATTACAAAACGCCGTGTATGGTATTTAGCGCTTGAGGCGCGGCTGCGTCAGCTGGAGAAGTCGAATGACATTTCTCAAAAACGCTTGGTACGCGGCGGGTTGGGAAGAGGATTTGTCCGGGGACCCGATCGCCCGAACCTTCCTCAACGAGCCCGTCGTGTTGTTTCGTGATTCGACCGGTGCCGCGGTCGCCTTGGCCGACCGCTGCCCGCACCGATTTGCCCCGCTCAGTCTCGGCAAAGTCGAAGGGGACGCGATCCGCTGTCCCTACCACGGATTGGTATTTGACAAAGGAGGCGCGTGTGTCCGTAATCCTCACGGAAAGGGCGCCCGACCCTCATCGCTCAGTGTGCGGACATATCCGCTGCTCACGCAGAACGGCATGATTTGGATATGGATGGGGGATAAAGAATTGGCGGGCGGTTCGCGTCCGCCTGCCTACGACTTTCTCACCGATAACGAACACAAGACCTTGCACGGGTCGCTTCACGTGCGCGCTAATTATGAGCTGGTGACTGACAATCTGCTCGATTTAAGCCACGCCGAATTCTTGCACCCGTTCATCATGCCTGAGGGCGTCGCATCGACGATTAAGTATAGCTGCCTTGTTGAAGGCGACACGATCGGCGCAATCCACGAAATGCCAGATCAGGACAATACGCCGCTCTTCCGGTTGCTGATGCCGGACGTTCGGCGAATCGACGGCCGCGCCAATAATTTCTGGCGAGCGCCGGCGAACATGTACCTTGATGTTGGAATGCGCGAGCTTGATTCCGGAGAAAGGCGGGACTGCGCCATCCCGCAAGTTCACCTATTGACGCCCGAAACCGAATTCAGCACCCATTATTTCTGGGCCGCGGCGAGATTATTGGCGAAAGACGACCAGCGGGTGGACGACGCAATTCTCGCCGGATTCTCGAACGCCTTTGAGAATGAGGATGAGCCGATGATTCGAGCAGTGCAAGAACGCATGGGCGGCGTCAATCTGTTTGAGCTCGATCCGGCGCTTTTGCCTATGGACGAAGCGTCAGTTCGGGCCCGGCGCGAACTCGCGCGTTTGATCAGGAACGAGCAGGAGAGCGCAGCGGGGTGAATAGACCGTTTGCAAGATGAAGCGAGCGGAAACCGGCGGGCGTCAACAGAAGAGAGTGTTTTCTTAAATGAGCATTGAATTGCGCAACAGAGCGCTCGAGTACGTCAACGCCTTTGATGGTCGTACTCTCGGGCACTTCATCAACGGAGCGGCGGTCGAAGGCGAAGGCGACAGATTTGAAGTTTTCGAACCCGCGACCGGCGAAATTCTTGGCGGCGCCTGCGATGCGACCGCGAAGGAAGTCGACGCCGCCGTCGAAGCGGCGAGATCGGCTTTCCAAAGATGGGCGGCCACGCCGGGGACGAAGCGCCGCAAGATTTTGCACGACATTGCCGATTTGATTGAAGAACGCGCAGACGACATCGCGGCGATGGAATGTCTTGACGCCGGGCAGGCTTGGCGTTTCATGTCGAAAGCGGCCTTGCGCGGGGCGGAAAATTTTCGGTTTTTCGCCGATCAGGCGCCCTTCGCATCAGACGGCAAATCTCTGCCGACCCAAGACCATTTGAACTACACGATCCGCCATCCGATCGGTCCGGTGGCTGTGATTACCCCCTGGAATACGCCGTTCATGCTGTCCACCTGGAAGATTGCGCCTGCGCTGGCTTCCGGATGCACCGTCGTGCACAAGCCCGCGGAGTGGTCGCCCTTTTCGGCTCGATTATTGGTGGAGATCGCGCATGAAGCTGGATTGCCGGCTGGCGTATTAAATACCGTAAATGGGCTGGGCGAAAGCACGGGAAAACGACTTACCGAACATCCTGACATCAAAGCGATCGCGTTCGTCGGCGAATCCAAAACCGGTTCCGCGATCATGCGGCAGGGTTCGGAGTCTCTGAAGCGCGTGCATTTCGAATTAGGCGGCAAGAACCCCGTCGTAGTATTCGAGGATGCGGATCTGGACCTCGCGCTCGATGCCGTCATCTTCATGATCTATTCGCTGAACGGCCAACGATGCACTTCGTCTTCCCGACTCTTGGTGCAGCAATCGATTCACGATGATTTTGTCGCTGAACTGGCTAAACGCGTGAAGATTCTGAAAGTTGGTGACCCATTCGATCCCGCTACAGAGGTTGGCCCGCTCATTCACCGCCGCCATTTTGAAAAGGTTGCGAGCTACATGGACGTGGCGCGCAGGGACGGGGCGATCATTGCGGCTGGCGGCGCGCCCCACGAGCTGGGGAACGGCGGATACTACTTTCAGCCGACGCTCTTCACCGGCGCTCGGCAGTCTATGCGGATCGCGCAGGAGGAAATATTCGGTCCAGTGCTGACCGCTTATTCGTTTGAGGATGAGGCCGACGCCATCGCACAGGCGAATGATGTAAAGTACGGCCTCGCGGCATATCTTTGGACTGCGGACGTCGGACGCGCGCTTCGTGTTGCAAACGCATTTGAAGCGGGCATGGTTTGGGTCAATAGTGAGAATGTGCGCCATCTCGCAACACCGTTCGGCGGAATGAAAGCCAGTGGCATCGGGCGCGACGGCGGCGACTGGAGCTTTGACTTCTACATGGAAACGAAAAATGTCGCTCTGGCGTACGGCACGCACAAGATTCAACGAATGGGAGTCTGAACGCTATTATGATTGTGGGGACGATCTACGGCGTGGCGCTCAACGACGCGGAAGAAATTGAGCGATTACGCACATCCTTCTCCGCCGCCCCTTACAACGCCCCGCCGTTGTCGCCCATTGTTTATATTAAGCCTCGTATGTGCGCCACGACCTTCGGCGCAGCCATTCCATTGCCGAAAGACGAGAGCGAGCTCAAACTTGCGGCGACTGTGGCGCTGACAATCGGACGAGATGCGTCCAGAGTCGAAGCGGGAAAAGCGATGCATCATGTCGCGAGCGCCGGCCTTGCCCTTGACGTTGCAATTCCCTTCGAGAGCTACTATCGCCCGCCGGTCGCAAATATCGCTCGCGACGGTTTTCTTCCTCTCGGAGCGACGGGTGCGGTCGGAATTCCAGATGAAATCGTGACCGCTATTGACGATCTTGATGTTCATTGTTGGAAGCTCTCTCGTCTGGTGCGATCTCCTGCGCAGTTGATCGCTGACCTTTCGCAATTCATGACTTTGCGTGCGGGAGACCTGATTTTGGTGGGGCTGCCAGGCGACGCCCCTAGAGCCCGTCTGGGTCAAAGGATTCGCGTAACTGCGCACGGAATGGCGCAACTCACCACACTCATTGCAACGGAAAATGCGCTATGAGGCGCGCGCGCATCTTTCATCAGGGGCGCGACATTTGGGCGACAGCGGCCGGCGACGGCTCTTTCCTCACACTAGCGCATGGCGAAGTGATCCCCGCCGCTTCGGCGCAGTGGTTGCCGCCCTTGACGCCTGGGGCGTCAGTCTACGCTTTGGGCCTGAATTATGCAGATCACAACAAGGAGCTTGGCTTTTCACCGAAAATGCAATCGCCGCTAATCTTTCAAAAGGGCGGCAACGCTTTTGTCGGCCATAATGGCAATACGCTTCGCCCCCCGGACGCCGATCAGATGCATCCCGAATGCGAACTGGTCGTTGTTATCGGCAAACCCGCGCGCAAAGTGAAAGAAGCGAAAGCGCTCGATTGCGTAATGGGGTACTCTATCGCCAATGATTACGCGATCCGCGAATATTTGGAAAATTATTTCCGGCCCAACGCTCGCGTGAAAAATCGCGACGGCGCCACCGCGTTGGGACCGTGGATCGTCGACGCCGCCGACATCGCCAATCCTCAAGCGCTGCGGATGGAAACTCGCGTCAACGGCAAATTGGTTCAAGAAGGAAACACCGCCGATATGATCATATCGGTGGCGGGACTGATCGAATACCTTTCATCGTTCCTGACATTGATGCCGGGCGACCTGATTCTCACTGGAACGCCGCAAGGCGTCCATTTTTGCAATCCAGGCGACTTGGTTATTTGCGAGATCGAGGGGATCGGAGCCCTCGTCAATAATCTGGTTTCGGCTTGAATCGCTTCTTGGCGATCAAGAAAATTGTTTCTTGAAGTTCAGACTGAACCGGAACGGGAGAACGAAAATTGGCCAGCGATGACGTCGGGAGTGAAACGAGCAAGCCGTCATTTGTTATCCCGGAAATTCCGATTGCAGCGCCTGAGGCGACTGGCGATAATTTTCCCGAACAGATGGCCCCGCTCATTTTCAGCGCATGGTATGTCATCGCTAAAAGCGAAGATGCGGGGCGGACGCTTTCCGCGATCAGGGTATTGGCGCAGCCGCTGGTCTTCTATCGAACGGAGGCCGGCGAACCTGTAGTGCTCGATGATCGTTGCGCGCACAGGCGATTTCCATTGTCAAAAGGTCGGCTCAAGGGAGATCGCATTGAGTGCGGTTATCACGGCTATGCTTATGAGAAATCCGGCCAATGTATTTGGGCGCCCGGAACGCCGGTAGAGCAGGAATTAAAGAAAGGGCTGCCCTTCGGCGTGCGAAGCTACCCCTGTGCGGAAAGGGGAGGATGGCTATGGGTTTGGATGGGCGATCCGACAAGAGCCGATCCTTGCGAAATTCCGCTGCCGGATATCGGCGGCAATTGCGCCGCCACGCTCTACGGATACAAGCTTAACCCAGCCAACTATATGCTCTTAATCGAGAATTTGCTCGATTTGACGCATGTGCATTTCCTGCACGGCGCAAGCGACCTGACCTATGCCGCCGGTTCGCTGCCGAGGGAGGCGCCATCTCCCGTGAACGGCGTGTCATGGATCAAAGAAATTCCGCAAACTGAGACAGGATTGCTTGGCTCAATGTGCGGCGACGATCCTGAAAGACTGGTCCGCATGGCGGAAGATTCGACGCAATACGGCCCATCGCTAAATATCGGCCGACAGTCGCGCAGTCCTTTGCCGGGCGATATTGAAAAATGTAAGCTCGAAAAATTCGTAGTTGCGCATGCCCTTACGCCCCTCGATCATCGCAATACGCATCAATTCTTCATGCTTTGCTACAGCGACCCATTGGTCATAGATCCGCAATCGGTTTTGAAACAGACCGAGGAAGTCGTGTTCGAGCAGGATGCTGATGCGGTTTTTTCCATGCAGCGGTTCATAGACGAGGAAAATCGCCCTGGCCGTGTCGAATTCAGCATGGCTTGCGATCGATTTGGCATGGCGATGCGCAAAATCCTTCGTGTAATGAAGGAACGGGAACTCGCAGAGCTCGAATCCGTCGGGCATGCAGAACGAAGGGCGCAACCATGACAATCGAACGATCCTACGCCAAAGTCCGGCGAATTGTGACTGGTGTCAACAAACTCGGAAAATCCTGCATTCTGTCCGACCAGCAGACGCCGAACCAGACGGTGACGCCCTTCGCGCCATTGGTCGCGCAGGTCCCTTGGCAGGCCGGAATCAATGCGGCGCGCGGCGACGAACCCGCCCCGGCTGGAATGGAAGTACCAACCTATTCGCCTGGTCACGGGGACTCAGTCTTCAGGATCGTCGATTTCCCGCCGGACACAACTTACGATGTGTCCGGCTTGCAAAAGATGCTCGACGCGCATGGCACTCGCGACAAGGCGGGCGGCAGGCATTTCTGGTTCCACAAGTCGCCGACGCTTGACTACGCAATCGTCCTTGACGGCGAGATATGGGCCATGCTTGACGAGGGCGAAGCTCTGATGAAGACGGGTGATGTCTTAATTCAGCGAGCTACGAATCATGCATGGTCTAACCGTTCGGAAAAGTCATGTAGAATGGCGTTTGTGCTCATTACTTTGAGCGCAGAGCAACTGCATGCGATCGATCCGAATTATTGATTCAACTGATTTTGCGCAATCGGCTACTTGGCTTTGATTCGAAGCGGCAGTGATGCGAATCCGCGCAATGTGTTGTTGTAACGTAATTTTGCCGGGCCGATTAGTTCAAGCGATTTCGCCTTTCGGGCAATTGTGGCGAGAATGATCTCTCCTTCGAGCCTCGCGAGATTTTGTCCGACGCACATGTGAATGCCATGCCCGAAGCCTACGTGACCAATCGCTTTACGGGTTATGTCGTACCGGTCCGGGTTTTCCCACTTACGCGGATCACGATTGGCCGAACTCAAGACCAGAAAAATTTTTGTCCCCTCCGCAAGATGGACTCCGGCCAATTCAGTGTCTTGTGAGACTGTGCGAAAGAACGCCTGGGCTGGAGATATCCAGCGCACAGCCTCTTCGAACGCGTCGCGAGCAAGGTCCGGATTTTCCGCGAGTTTGGCGTATTGGTCTGGCGCTTTCGCCAGAGAATATATGCCGCCGCCAATCCCGTTAACTGTCGTGTCAACGCCGGCCATCAGCATGGCTCGCACCATGACTTCGCCTTCACGCTCCACTAGATGGCCCTCGTCGACCAAATCGAACATCGCTTTTCCGAAGCCGGTCGGCGCCAGGTTTTCACGCCGACATTGCATTTCCAGCCACGCGAAACCCTTTTCGGCGAGTGGCTTAGACTTCAGGAAAATCTCGTTTTCTGGGCCAAATGAATTGAAAACGAGGTCGCCCACCGGCAATAGGTTTTCACGGCCTTCGCGCTTCATGCCGAGAGAATCCGGGAAAACAGTCAGCGGGAATCGTTCAGCTAGATCGGGAATTCCATCGAATACCTCTCGATCTAAAAGCTCGTCTATTAGTTCATCAGCGACGTTTTCGAAATGCTTTCGTAGACCGCGCATTACACGCGGCGACAAGACTTTCATCATTGCTGATCGCGTTCTGGTATGGACTGGCGGGTCGGCTTCCAGGATCATGCTTTGAGGGCGAAATCTTTCGTCCTTTGCATAGTCCACCAATCCGACGCCGCGAGCGGATGTGAAGCGTTCCCAATCCTTCAGCACTTCGACGACCAAATCATAGCGTCCGGTGCCGATGCAATTATAGCGGGACAGCCAAAACAATGGCGCCGCCTCACGCATGATCGCATGGTGAGGGTAGGGATTGTCGAAATAGGCATAGTCGAATGGATCGAGATCCAGGATCGGCAATCCCGGGGGCGGAACCAATGCGGGGTCGCTTTTTGGGATACCGCTTGTCATCTCGATCATTCTCTCTTCACGCATTTGCGCAGCGCGCTGGGCGCCTACCCGCAATCATCTTTGGATTCTAATTCTAGACCACAACATGCGTACGCGAATTATTCTTCATGGCCTCTCGGTGAGCGGCAATAAGGTCGGGCACGCGTTCTGGTTTGGTTCGCCCCCAACCGCACTCCGTTGAGACGCCAAAATCTGCGACTACCTGACTGGCGGTCTTGATGCGCGCCTGGTCGCCCATACGATCATCGAAATGGATCAGGCCGAGATAGAGGTCAGTCCCTTCCGCAAGGTTTAGGTGCTTCAACGGCTTGAAATAAGCCTCATCGGTCCGATCTTTGGGTACCGGCAAATGCAGGAAGTTCATCGGCCGTGAAAGCTTGGGGGCGAACAATTGCGTCATTTCGACCATGACGCCGGTGTCTGTCGGCATGACCAGGTGACGGTCGGCCGGTGTTGCGTAACAAAGATGATATCCCAATTCGACACCCGCAGGCACCGCGTTGCCAAGCCGCGCCAATTCATCCGAGATCTGAGACTTGAAGTCGTCTGGTCGGTGACGAAACGGCGGATATCCTTCCCAGACCAATACTTCCTGGCATACATCCCACTGAATCGACAGGTCATGATGGGGGATCGCATTCACGATTTCAGCAAGATCAGCCAGCAGAGCCGATTCGTAAATCGCCAAATAGTCGCTCAGCGAGTCAGGCGCTATATACATATAGCCAGACGCCATTGGCGTAGGCAGCGACACTTGAAAACGAACGCCGCGTGGAATCGTTCCGCTGTTCCTGAGCTCAATGAATTGCTTATAGGACTCCTTGGCTGCTTCCGCGTAGCCGCACTCGATTGTCACGCCGGCCGGATCAATTCCCGGTTTCAGCCGGATGTATTCCAGCGTACGCAAGAATTGGCCATCCCACTCGTGAAGCGTGATTCCCGGAATATTCGCCGCCAGTTCGAAATCCGGATGCTGCATTAGCATTTCGCGTTGCCAGTAGATCCAGCGACTGCGTTGGCCGGTTTCTCCGTCAGGCAAGCGCTTTAGCCAAGGGCCAAGACTGCTGGAAAGGTTTGTAAAGACCGCCTTTCGGTCGGGCAAAGCGACCGAGCCGATAAGATGCACACCCGATATGTCGCACATTGGATATCAATCTCCGGAAAAGCATGAGCTTTGTTGACGATTACAATACGGCCTGTATAGTAATGTGCAACCGGCCATGGATCGTCAAGATGGGCGGCAAACCCAATGAGCAGACGGCATGAACCTCTATACAATCCAGAAATTGCTTTACACTTTGAACCGCGACGACGCTGCAAAGGCTGAGTTCAAAGCCGTTCCCTCAACATTTGCAAACCGTTTCAATTTGTCAGACGAGGAGCGCGCCGCGATTCTGGAACGCGATATCGGAAAGCTTTACGTCCTGGGGGTGAATGGCCAAATCCTGATGCATTTTGCAGCGTTGTGCGGAATTGAGTGGGCGGACTATCTTCAGCTCATGCGCGACGGGGTGATCAAATACGGCCCGGTAAGGGAGGGGGTCTATGCGATGACCACCCAAACGAACGAGAAAGTCGCGGGGGTTTGAAAATATGCCTTTAGTATTTGCCGGCGCTTGTTCCCATGCTCCGGGCATCACCGGCAGGAGGAAACTAGCGCCCAAGGAACTGTCCAAGCCTTTTTATGATGCCTATGGCGAGATGCGGGACGCACTGCACGAAGCCCGGCCCGACGCCGTGATTGTACTTGCCGCTGAGCATTTCGCGAATTTTTTTATGAACAACATGCCAGCCTTTGCAATCGGAATGGGTGAAAGCTATTCCGGCCCCATCGAA
>Ga0116152_10003717_pt1 | contig 12186 bp, 8 predicted proteins | sample AD_UKC119_MetaG_FD_89894 | JGI IMG/M metagenome (GOLD analysis project Ga0116152, IMG submission 89894) | Active sludge microbial communities of municipal wastewater-treating anaerobic digesters from Hong Kong - AD_UKC119_MetaG | ecosystem: Engineered > Bioreactor > Anaerobic > Digestate...
CATTGATAGCCGAAAGAACAGCCACGAAAATCAATGCATTTACAACTCGCCTGATGTCCATTTTTCTTAAAATGACCCCGAGAAGCTGTCAGAAAGAAGATAGCTAAAAACAAAGTCAGAATTTCGCGTATTGGGAACGGTTTCAAGCAACAGATATTTTTTATGGCCCTCGGCCAGATCGCTGCGAATTTCTTTAAGTAACGGCACCAGATTCAAATCGCCATTTTGAAATAAACCCAAATTTGAATCCAGATTCTTGAAAGCTTCATAATAATCTTTCAAAGCGGTGTTAAATCGCTTCAGACATTTTTCAGAATATTCTTTATCGCCATCTTCAAGGCTTTGACGATATTCCTTTTTAATGGTGACATAATTTTTCAGAGATTTTTCAAGGGCCGTTCTTCTGGCTTCCCAGCGGTCCAGGCCTGGCAGAACCTGATGCAGCATCAGTATCTCAATTTCGTTTTTCCATTTACAATAATTATCAAAAATATTGTCGCTTTCAAGGTGGGCAATACCAACATTGTAAGCCAAGCCACAGCCAAAAGCCTTTTTAAGACGCTTGTAAAATCTTTCTGAAAGTCCGCCATTGCGAACATGCAGCCTGATTCCATTTGCCTTTGCAGATTGATCGAGCTCGGCAAAGCTTTTTTCAAATTCTTCTTCAGCCATGCGATCAAGATACTGACCTGGCTCGGAAACTGGGACAATGATTTTATCTACGCCAAATTCTGCGGCAAGCTCGATAATAGGAATGCAATCAGCAGTTGCGAGCCTGGCAAAAGAAGCTGAGCCTCTCACAGCCTGATAAAGGGCCAGAAAAGCCGGTTTGAAATAAACAAGCTTTTCAGGTTTCTTCTGGCTGGTTTTTCGGGCTGGGACCGCCATTTTTTCAGGGTCTTCAGGCGGAAGGTCGAACAGTACAGGACTAAATTGCGGCAGAGTAACAATGGTTTCAATGCCAAGCGTTTGGGCTTTCTGCAACATCTGGCGAAAATCTTCCCGGTGCTTTTTCAGGCCGGGATCATTTACCCGCAGATCGAGAAAGTGAAATTTACCACGCCATTTCGCCAGAGAACCGTTCCGGCTGATCGAAATGGGCGGGGAAAGAGGATCTTGGCGGCCTGCGATGGCCTGTTCGACATAACCTACAAAAACTGAAGATTCTGGATTTTTCATAGTCTGGGCATTTTACCACAAAACCGCAAGCGGCTCAATTTAAAGAATAGAGAATCTTTTCAGAGTTTTTCGGTTTCAGAAGCAATAATCTGTTGAACTTCGGTTTCAGCGATGAACTTTTCCGTGCCACGCAATTTTGTCAGAACCTGAATGAACTTCTTTCCGTCTTCATCAAGATGCATGTTCAGCATAGCATCAGCAATCCCTTTTTTTAGATTTTCATCGAAATCAGTTCTAACGACCATCGGGTCATTTGGAATGGGATCGGTTCTGGCGATTACCTTCAACCCTTCAGCATCTTCGTATTCTTTGTTCTCGTATTCCAGCAAACTTGCCGAGAAGACTGCGGCGGCGTCATAATCGCCCTTAATTACGCCAAGAATGCTATTGCGATGGCTCTGAGAAAAAACGACCGCACGGAAAAATTCGAGCGGTTTGATTCCTCTTCTATCGAGCAGAAGATTTGGATAATAGAAGCCGGAACCGGAATAGCGATCGACATAGGCAAAGATTTTTCCATTTAAATCATTTAAATTTTCGATCTCGCTGTCTTTTCTGGTGACTATCTGGCCCCGATAAACGACGTTGCCGTATTGAACAGGACGACAGAGGACTTCCCAATCGTTTTCCTTTTTCAATTTTCGGTATGAGGTGTCAGAAAACCAGGCAATCTGAATTCTATTGAGCTCAAGAAGTCGACCGAGCCCTTCGTAATCTGAAATGGCAATGAACAGGACTTTGCGTTTCAATTTAAGCGAAAGATATTCGGTTATCGGCAAAATCTGTTTTTTCAGCTGTTCTGGCTGCAAATATGGAATAACCCCCATAAGTAGAGGCTTATGCTCCTGGGTTAAAACCTCAATTTTTGGTGGAACGACCTCCGAATTCAATGCAAAAAAAACTGGAATAAAAAGCGCAATAACCGCGATGATGGCAAGTGGAATTTTCATTGGACAACCTCTTTTAAAAACCTGGCAAGACGATTTTTGATTCTGGATTCAGCAGCTTCAATTGAATTGGCATCGAGTTCGATATTGAACTCAGCGGCTTTTTGAGAAAGTTCTTTTGCATCAAACTCATTTTCCAGACAGGTTTTCAACAATGGCAAAATAAGTTCGGCGGTCGACCTGCCGATTCGGGTCTCAATAAATTCTTCGGCGAGTGATCTGGCATAGGAACTTCCTGACAGTGATTTTTCAAGGGAATTTAGCAGAGCCACCGGCTCTGAGGCTAGACAGCAAACCAACTCACAGGCGATTCTGGTTCTTTTTCGAATAATTCTCATTTGTGACTCGTTCAATTCCATCCTTGCAGTGGCAATGTTTTCAGCCCAAACAACCCGCAGGAAATTCTTCATCGGTTGGAAATGAACAGAATCCGGATTTTCCAATGATCCGGCTCCAATGGCTCTGAAAAGTTCCACCCATGGCGGAAGATTCTGCAGAAACTCGTCAATGGCCAGAGAGAATGCCGGTGCCAGCGTAAACATGACCTTTTCTTCGCGGCTCAAAATGAGACATCGTGACAACAGATCGAGAGTTTCAGGCTCTGCTTTTTCAAAGAATCCTACCAGTCTTTTACGCAAAGCCACTTCTTCAACGCAAAGAATCAATGAAAGCAACTCAAGGCTATCGTCATCACCAATCTGCCGGACTCTTGACGCCAACAACAATCTTTCTTCTGCGGTTATACTGGTTAACAAACGACCAATTTGACCAACATTCTGTCTCACCGAATTCTCGGCCAAACGACGGGCAGTTTGCGCGACATTCTCGATCTGGTGATTTTTCAGGCGCTCAAGACAAGCCAAAGACAAAGGGCTTTGGATTCGAGAAATCGCATTTAGCGCACTAACAGCAACTGAAGTGTTGTTTTCAAATGCCAGCATTTCAAGACAGGGTAAAAACAAAGGTAAGCCAACCTCTCCCATTATCGCAGCAGCTGAAGCTCTCATCATTTCAGCCTGGTCCCTGACCATATCTGCGAGATGGTTAAGAGCCGATTCAAGCCGGTTGCGATCTCTGGCAATCCTGAGAAGACTTATAATAGCGCTTGCACGCACCCGGTGATGCGGATGATCAAGATAATTGGCGACACTTTCTTCGCCCGCACCGGGCAATCTTCCCACCGCTTCGATAAGATCTGCCTTCAATCGTAAATCAGAGGTTTCTGCAAGCAATTCTTCGATTGTCGCAAAGGCCGACGCTCCGGCAACTCTTAGCAGCACCCTGGCGGTTTCAGCAATACAGCGCGACTCAGTCTCCCTCTTTAAATGCTCAGACAGAATTACAGATGCAGACTGTGGGGTTAACTCCCCCACTTCCTTTATTGCGGCCACTCTTGTGGTCAGGTCACCATTTTCCAAAAGCAATTTTAATTGTTCTACGCGGTCCTGCTGTCTCAAATATCGCACTGATGAAAGTTGCTCTTCGACCCCGTGGTATTCCTGGCTGACGATCTGACTTTTCAAGGTCAGCAGATAGGCCCTGTCGAGCAAAAAATGAATGATCGCCAGAGCCAGATAAACGAAAGCGGCAATGATAAACATCGTTGAAGGCTCAAGTCGATCTCTGATGATCAGCAAAAAGAGACCAACTCCCGTAGAAGCCACAGCGCAGGAAATGGAAATATCACGACGATAAATAACCCGCTTGTGTTGGGGGATTACCCCCATCAAAAGAGTTGTGGCCGGCACAGTGAAATTCTTTGAATTCACCATTACCAGAAACTGAATCGAGGCAACCACAGCAAAACGCATATCCAGCGAGGCGGCAATACACAAAAAAGTCAGAATTGCCGGAACAATCGTTAAAACCCGGCCAACCGGCAATGAAGAAAAAACCGCCTTCATAACAAATGTTTGCAGTCCTATCACCAGCAAATCGGCAGTTGCCCCGAATATGCCCATAAATGAGGCAATATCTTTGCCAGAAATGAAGTAACTGCTTATCGCAGCAGCGAAAAGGAAATCAATCAGATAGCGATTGAAAATGATCAAAAAAGATGAAAAAACCAGCAATCTGGCCAAAGGGTGCTTTATTGAGGCTTCGATTCTGGCATCGCCGGAGTTAACTTTTACAGTTTCATCATCCTCGGCATTTTTAAGGCGCTCAACCTCATAAGGTCTGAGCTTTTGCACAATCAAATAGCCGATTGCAGCAATCATGCCGTTCAAGAGAAGAAGCCCCTTGAACCCTGCAATATCGATGACGAATTTCAAAGTCAGGCCGCTAAGTATATAGCCCAAACTTCCGGCGGCGTAAACGAAGGGAAGAATTCTCTTGGATTCGTTCAAACTCAAGAAATGGTTGAGCATGGCAGTGAATGCCTGATTTGAAATCAGATCAGACAGCATTGCTGCTGCCAGAAAAACGATTAAAACCAGAGTAATTTCGGTTGGCAGAACCATTGCCGCAGTGAAAGACATAAGGATCATCGGCAAGCTTACCTTACCAAGCAGCCAGTGCCCCTCGAACCCCGCAATCCTGGTAATGAAGTTGAACTGAATAAAAATGAAGCACAGATTTACCGAAAGATAAACCCAGGGCAAAGAGTTTGCGCCGGCCTTTTCGAGAAAAATCGTCAGGACCGAAAGATACAGAAGATTATTTACCGCTTTGATCAGCATGAAAAGAAATGAGAGCAAAAACGGTAGAATTTTCCTGGAGCTCAAAGCATTAGAAGCACTAGAATTAATCTGAGTGGCTAACATCATTATTCTTTTCTTGGGTGGCCCCCCACTCCCGGCTCCAGATTTCGTCGATCATGCGATGTTTTTCCAAGGCCCCGACTATTTCATTGAAGGCATTGCCCGCCTCAGCAAGCTCGTCCTCTCCAGAAATTTCAACGCGATGGCTTACAACCCCATCTGCAACCTGGCGAATTCCAAGAATAAGGGAATCGATTCCGCCCGCAAGGGTGCTTGCCATATAGTACCCGGCCGCCACGGCAATTACCAGCGCGATTGCAAACACCAGCGCAAGATCCAGTAAAAGCTGATTTAAAAAGGCCATAGCCAGATTCCAGGGTTTTGCGGCAAGCAAAAAACCATCAAAAACAGGTACATGGGCGATGGTTCCAAGGTATTCGACCATGCCGAGGTCAACTCTGGCAGCGTGCGCTCGTTTATTCGCATGATAATCGGCAGGAATGCGCAAACCGGCGAAATTCTCGGGCAAATTCCCTTGCCATGAAATTACCAGGCCATTCTTGTCGGTTAAAATTAAAATATCCTCTTTATCTATGGGGTATTCACAGATTATTTCATGAATTCCCGGGTCAGAAAGGCTGATTGAACAGCTGATGACTCCTATGACACTTTCGGGGTCAACAAAATCAAAAACTGGGACAAAAACAAATAGCATTTTTTCGTGAAAGGCCTGAGAAAAAAAGCTTGAAAAAACCGGCTTGCCCTGACGAATGACTTTTTCGAAAGCAATAGTCAATGGGCTTTCGCTTCCATCCGGTGCAGTTGAAAAGTCCTCCGGGGCAAACTCAACCGCATCCTTGCGGTTTCGCAGTGCCACTGATTTTATCGACTTATGGCGATTATAAACTGCGCAACTGAAAAAAATCTTTTGTTGTTCGAGAAATTCTCTGATTAGAAAGTTCTGGTCAACGGGGTTCATACCCTGAATCATCGGCAATCGGGCCAGGGTTTCTATTTGCTGATAATATTCGGCCAGAAGCGATTCAATGCCGTGTTTAATGGTTTGCGCCCTTTGCTTCTGGGCCAATACGGTTTGCTGAATCAAATCGTTTCTCAGCTTTACAGCAATCGTACTCGAAATGATAAAGAGAGGTAAAGCTGCTGACAATACCGCGACCAGAACAATGCGATTGCCAATGCGCTGGTACCATTTGAGACCGACTTGTTTTTTTTCGCCTGATGACATATTGAACAGCCTTTCACAACAACCTTAACCAGAATACTCATAAAACACATTTTTCGCAAACAGCTGTTTAGTTGTTAATTTTTTTAAAGAATATGCCGATGTTTATTAAAGGAAATAGTAAAAATAGCAGGAGGCAGGCATGAAGTTGAATCAGGATGAAGCGTATTACATTTTGACCAATCTCGAATCGTTCGTCAGTCGTTTCGAAGCAACGACCAGGAAAAAAGTGACCCCGGGAGCCCTGCAGATAATTCAGGAAATCCTTACGGAAGCCTCCTTTCCAGATGGAACCGGCACTTCGAATCTTCACTGAAAGGTTAGCTGAAATACAGCCAGATTGCCTTGTCGCAGAGCGCTGAAAAATATTTCGGCTAGAATAAAAAACAGCCCCCGTTGCACAAAATGCAACGGGGGCTTTGTTATCAAGAATCAGTTGCTGGAAAAGCTATAATTTGAAATATAAACTACCAGGTCTCCGGTTGTGCGGTTTTCTGGGAGAATGCTGGGGTCTGGAGCCTGGATGATAACATTGAAACTCACCTCAGCTCCCGAAGAATTTCGCAAAGTGCAGGGCACAGTTGTATTCAACGTGACGTTAACACCGTTACCCGGAAGGCTAGGTGTAATTCCTGCCGGAGCAGATGGCAAAGAAGGATACCAGCTCCATCCACCCATAGCACCAATCTGAACTTCATTGCCAAAAGATGATCCGTCTGGAGGAGTTTGGAACAGCAACAGCAAGCCTTCGCTATCGGTTCGAAGATTGAATTCACCGGTAGATGTGTTGACATCCATACTGGCAAACAGATAATTCGCCGGAGCACTTGAACTTTCGGTCATAGCCACATTGCCGGCGGTTACTCCACCGGTTGGAGTAGTAGGCGTCGTGGGAGCGCTTGGTGTTGTGTATTGAGAAATCTTTTCCGAATACATGGCAGTAGAATCGGTAGGATTCATAAAGCTTTCGAAAACCGCCTTACCAATATTGGCGGCATACCAGACTTTGGACTTGGAAACACTTGTGCTGCCAGGGTATTTTACTGTGGTAACAAAAGTTACCGGAACGGCCTGCATATCGCCCATGTCTGTTGGAACAGTTTCGGGATAACCAAAAGAAACGGCAACCGAATGGTTTATCAAATTTGATTGAGAATCACGGGAAGTGAACTGAATCGTGTGACTCGAACCAAAAGCATGTGATGTTTGAAAGAAGTTGAATGGCTCACCATCATTCAAAGTTGGGGAATAAACCCAAAGACCACTGCTTTGATGCGAGTAAAATACTGCTGGAGCGTGAAGCACAGAAGTTTCGGCCCGGATTGAAGTACCTGATCCTGAAGAATCATAACTCTCCAGAAGTTGATAAAACATCATTCCATTCTGATCTGTGGGGGAGGACGCGAATGTTCTGGTGTATATTCCGCCGGTACTCGTGTCCTGATAGTAGTGGTTGTATTTCGCTATAGCCCCGGGAACCACAGGGAAATAGGTCGAAGCAACGAAACTGCTAGCAGCGTCGGTATTGGTAGCTCCAACAGTAATGGTTTCGATGATCCAGACTCCACTCTCTTTTATCAAAGCGAAAGTGAGCCAAAGCGGTTCGCCGCTTTGGAGCTTATAGTATGCCTTGACCGTCGCAACACTGTCAGAAAGCTGAACAATATCTGATTCAGTCACGGTAAATGGATAATGGGCTCTTTCGTCATTTGGATCATTGATATCGCTGCCAAAATCATAAACCATCAATGTGTGTACGCTTGATTCAGAGTGCGAGGTTTCAGCGGCAAGAAATTTGCTAGCCGCGACTGAATCACGATTGGCAATCGAAGCCATGAAGCCACCTATAGTGGCATTGATTCCAGCAACGTCTTTGGTTACAGGGGCTGAAGATCCGCCACCGCCGGCACAGCCCGTCATGACAATCAGGCTGATAATAGCAATAAAAAGGAAATGTCTCCTTAAAAGATTCATTTAAATACCTCTCTAATAATTTTGTTTAACAGATCAGAATTCGTATTCCAGGCCGCCATAGAACTCGGTAATGGTCATTGGTCTGGTGAATTCCCACAACAACTCCTGGGAACGATTGTCAAACTGTCGATAGAAGGTCTTTTCCCATGAGGCGCGAAGCTTAAGTTTAAGCTCATCATTCAGTGCAACGTTGTAACGAACTTCAGTCAGAGGCTGTGCTTCAGATTCCCAGCCAGTGCTGATATTGTTGCCGTTTCTGAAAGAGAACTTCCTCCAGCTCTGCTCAAATTTCCAATCATACTTTCGTCCGTGGGCGTATGAGAAAACGAGGCCGGTAAGGAAATAGCGGAAATCGCGATAAACGATCTGATCATAAATCCTTGAGAGATACTCATTTTGCCAGGTCAGAGCAATTCCATTTTTCAGAGCCCAACTAAGCTTGGCATTGAAAAGGTTTTCTTTGAAATCCATGACTTCGCCCTGTACTGAATTGCGAACATGGAAGGTGTCGTCGACCCTAATCTTGAACTGATCGGTAACTTTTCGCTGCCACATGCCATGAAATTTGTGGTTTTTATGGGCTCTCAGAGTGGTGTTTTCATCATTGAAAACATAGCGATAATCGAACTGTCCGCGGGTATTTTTGTCAAATTTCATCTTGGCAGCAGAGAAAAAGTTAAATTGAGCATAACCACGAGGCTCATCGGCCAGATAATTGCGTTTCTGGTATTGCCCTTCAATCAGGTAGGCAAGCTTATCATGAACCGGCAGGTCATAATTTACGCGGAAATAGTTATCCCAGTAGCTGGCGCGATAGAGATTGATCGCTTCCTGGTCATACATGCGGCGGTCATAGGTGTTTGAAACACTAAGGTCCGCTTTGTTACCACTGTAGGTTTTGTTATATTCTCCATAAAAGTTGAAGTTATCGTAATCAAGATCATCAACGTTGCGATATCTTCTCCAGTTGCCCTTCAATTCGGCAAAAATGTTACCGTTGTCGATGAACCAGGTTTCCTGATCAGAAAGGTTGAACTGATGGTAATCAGACCTGGTGTAGCGCGGATAAACTCTGGACTGATAGCCAAGATTTGCCAGGCGCTCACGTTTGCTCCAGCGGTCGTTGAAAAAGATTTCGGCCAGATTGTCGCGATAATCTTTCACCCCATTGTCTGGATACCATGAGTGATGCAAAGTATTTTTAAAGGTCCAGGCTCTGTTCTGAGTGACCTTGTAAAGATATGCCAAGGTCAGATAGTTTTCATGAACCGGTTCATTTCTTTCGCGGCGCAGAAAACGATTTTCAAGAAAGAGTTTTCGATTTTGGTCAATTTCGTAACTCAAGTTGAGTTTTGCCTGGCTGAGATTGTTCGGCAAAGCGGTTTCAAGATTTGTAAAAGGCAGGGTTTTAGTCTGGGTTCGATAAACTTCGTTACGATTTCTGAAATCCAGTTTCAAAGTTCCGCTGATTTCTACCTTGCGCGGTTTTTCTACTGTTTGTCCAGTAGATTTTGCAGTTTTATCATCGCTGGCAGCTACAGGAACTGGAGCTGAAGTAGAATCTTCAACTTTTTTATCACCGGCAGATTTCGTTCTGTTTCCGTTAACAAATCTTTCGAGATAGAAATTTCTTGTTTCCCGGTAAAGATCATCAATTCTTGAAAAGTTTTCGAAAAGTTCGGCGCGATCGAGTGGATAATCACCAGAAACGGTAGTGAACAGATCTTCCATCAGATCATAGCGTTTCTGAACATAATCCATAATGTCATCGGCGTCGGAAACGACTTCTTTGTATTTATCACTTTTGAGGTCCATGCTCTGGTTCTCAACTTTGCGGTCGAGCTCTTCCAGACGACGAAGTGAATTTGAGAAATCGGGTTCATAGCGATTAAAGGCTTCAATTGCTCTCTCACTGGCAACGGAGAGAGCAAAGGCCGGAATGGCAGCCAAAGCCAGCACCAGAATAGTAACGATAAATAATGACTTTTTCATGATAACTTCCTCCCGCTATCTTTTACTTAAGCAGCTGGCGCAGCTGGCTTTCGAGGTCTTCAATGTTTGCCTGCAACTCATCGGCAACGATGCCAAGCTGCTGAAAGCGGTCACTGATGTTCTGCCAAAGTGTTTCAACTTCTTCCTGTTCAGCGGTTTTGTATTTTGCACTGACAGTTGAACGCATAACGCTGTCATAAAGCCTCTGGGCCGACAGATAATTTCTTCTGACCCGGGAATAGTTATCCATTATTCTCAACGATGACTGCAAACGTCTTTCGCCACCTTCAGAATCAAGTTTGGCAATATCATTGTAAGCCGAGATTTCGTCCTGCAGGGCGACCATCTGGTCAGAAACCGTGTCATCGATCTGCTGCATTTCGGTAATGGTTGCCGAATCGATCTCAACTACGGCAAGATCTTTCATCATAGTTGCAATATTGGTCTGAGTGTCCGTAATCAACTTCAAAAGGCTTCGGGCAGAAGCATCTTCCGGATTCTTTTCAATCAAGGCCTGGACCTTTTGCAGCATTTCGTCGAGTTGCAACAAACTTGCCTGCAGATTTTCGAGGGATTCCAAAAACCAGTCCTGACTTTTTCCGTTAGGGTTATTGGCAATTTCAGCTCTAATCGAATCGACTTCGCCCGAAAGACCGTTAAACTCGCCCAATGCAATTTCAACTTCAGCGGCAACGTCTTCATAAACAGCGCCGATTCTGAACTGGTAACGCATCATTTTTGCAGCTTCGACCTGGTATCCCTGGATAGTTGAAGATGCCTCGACAATTTGTCTCAACAAACCAGAGAAATATGCCTTATCAGTTTCAGATGATCCTGGAAGAGCCATCGCCTCTTCAACCTTTTTGCGCATAGAAGCCAGAATCAGAGTGTCTTCAAGACCGATGCCGATGAATCGTTCTGCATCTTTCTGAACTTCGGCAGCCTCCTCAAGCTCAACGGTTTCAAGAGCGAGCAACTTTTCAAAAACAGCTTTGATTTTGGCAAATTCTTCTCTTTCAGAATCGAGAATACCTTTGATAGTTTCAGGAATTTCGTTCATCTGAATAGATTCACCAAGTTTGGAGGTCTGATCTTCCCATTCCTTCTGTTGCTGTTGAACGTCAATTTCAATCTTTTCAGGCTTTACGCCTTTTTTGATAACGAGTTCTTCGCCTTCTCTAAGCTCGATTCTTTCTTTGGATTCTCTAAGCAAAATACTTGCTACACCGCGAAGAACCTGAACACGGTTTTCATTGCCATCCTGATCAGAAGAACAGGTAATATTGGTCCCTTTGATCCCGGCGACGGCCTGACTCATTTCAACATTCATCGAACCGTCTTTGATCATTTTTTTCACGTTGACCCAGACCTTACCATTCAAAAGCTGAATTTTGCTTTCTTTTTCCGACTCGGTATCCAGAATGATTTCGCTCTCTGGCTTCATGACAAAAGTTGTCATGTCAGCCAGACTGAGAATCGCACTGGCCTCTTTTTTGGTTTGAATATGATCCATTACGTTAAGGATCATTTCCAGTTCAGCAAATTCCCAGCCAAGCCTATTTTCATCTGGTCGAACCAGAACCTCTCCGCTCAGGTCGGAAAATCTGACACCCGAGTCCTTTGCCTGTACAACACAGGCCGTCAAAAGGAAAAAGACAGCAAAAACAAGTAATCCAACTCTTTTCATATGATCAGAGACTCCTCAAAGTAACATTTTCTGAATTAAGGGTACAGCAAAGTTTCATTTTTATCACAAATTAAAAAGTCGGTCAAACTTATTCCTACTGATTGTTTGACCGACCTTTAACAGGCTTTTCTCGAGCAATTCATCAACCCGAAGGTTTTAAAGTTTTTTAACCACCTTCGATAGATTTCCAGCATAATCTTTTACTGTCAAAGCCAAGGTTACTGTTTTTTTATGTTTTTTTCGTAAAACATAGATCTCGGATTTGTCGGGATCAGAATAAACTTCTGCCTTTTCGCCGTTTATGGTGGCCGAAGAACTTAGAAAATCAACTCCTTCACCGAGGTCTCGGGCCTTGAATTTCCAAATTTTGCCCAGATGATAGTCTTTGCCCTTACCAAGATATGAAATCGTTGGGGCAACTTTATCTTCAAGAATCACCCATTGCCTTTTTAAACGAGTTTC
>Ga0116152_10003720_pt1 | contig 12184 bp, 8 predicted proteins | sample AD_UKC119_MetaG_FD_89894 | JGI IMG/M metagenome (GOLD analysis project Ga0116152, IMG submission 89894) | Active sludge microbial communities of municipal wastewater-treating anaerobic digesters from Hong Kong - AD_UKC119_MetaG | ecosystem: Engineered > Bioreactor > Anaerobic > Digestate...
ATCGCGCAGCTTTTCCGCGACTCCCGGATCGATACGATCCATGGCGGCGCATCGGAAGTGATGAAGCTCATTATTGCGCGCTCGCTCTGAACGCGCCGACCAGCTCAGACGATCCCGCTCTTGCGCAGCTTGTCGATCTGTTCCGGTGTCAGATCGAGCAGTTCGGTGAGCACCTGCTCGGTATGTTCGCCGAGTGTCTCCGGTCCCGACCAGCGCACGCGACCCGGCGTGGCAGACAGTTTGGGAAACACGTTCTGCATCTTTATGGAGCCCCAGCGCTCACTGGCCAGATCGACGAGCGCGTGCCGCGCCGCATAGTGCGGGTCCTCCAGCATGTCGCGCGCGCGATAGACCTTGCCGACCGGCACCGCGTGCTCGATCATGGTCCGCTCCACTTCGTCAATCGTGCGCGTTTCCGTCCACGCATTGATGAGGTCGTCGAGTTCCTTCTGGTTTTCGCCCCGTGCAACGTGCGTCGCGTAGCGGGGGTCGTCTTTCAGTTCCGGACGGCCCATTGCGGCGCAGAGGCGCGCAAAGATCGTGTCCTGATTGGCCGCAATGATCACCATGCCATCAGAGCCGTCATAGATGTTGGACGGTGCAATTGCGGGAAGGAACGAGCCTGACCGCTCACGCGTGTAGCCCTCGATCGTGTATTCCGGGACAAGCGATTCCGAGATCGCGAGGATCGATTCATAAATGGCGGCGTCGACCACCTGCCCCTCACCCGTCCGCTCACGGTGATGCAATGCGGCAAGGGCGCCGACGGTCGCGAAGGTGCCGGCAAGCGTGTCGCCCAGGGATATGCCGGCGCGCGAAGGCTTGCGGTCGGGCTCACCCATCAGGTAGCGCACGCCGCCCATAGCCTCGCCGACAGAGGCATAACCCGGCCGGCTCGCATACGGTCCGGTCTGTCCGTAGCCGGAGATCCGGATCATGATGATGCCGGGATTTTCCTTCTTGAGATCTTCGTAGCCGAGACCCCACTTCTCCATCGTGCCGGGGCGGAAGTTCTCGATGATGAAATCCGCCTGCCGCACCAGCTGGCGGACAATGTCCTGGCCTTCCTTCTCGCGCAGATTGGCGGTGATGCAGCGCTTGTTCCGGGCACAGACCGACCACAGCAGCGGATATCCCGTACGGCCCCAGGTGCGCAGCGGGTCGCCCTGCCCCGGCGGCTCGACCTTGATCACGTCAGCGCCCATGTCTCCGAACAGCTGCGCGCAGAACGGCCCTGCGATCAGCTGGCCCAGTTCCAGTACCCGCAGTCCGGCGAGCGGCCCCTGCGGCGATCGGGCTGTCTCGTTCATGTCCGCACCTGTACTGTGGCTTCAGGCCCTGAGGCCAAGGGTAAGGGAGTTCGCAAACACTTTGGCGACTTCCTCGCCGGAGTTCGACGCGCTGGGCCGGAACCATTTCGGCACCCAGTTCACGGCGCCAAGAATTGCATTGCTCACCATGGCGGCATTGTCCGCCTGCATCTCTCCGGCAGCGATGCCTTCTTCGATCAGCGCCGTGATGCGGCGCGTGTGGTCCCGCGACCGTTTCAGCAACTCGTCCTTGTGCCCTTTCGAAAGCGACGGAATCTCGGACAACATCGCCACCGGGCCCTCCTCACCGCAGACGGCTTCGATCTGGTAGCGGATGTAGTGCTGAAGCCGTTCCAGGCTGGTCTTGCCCTCGTCCAAGGCACGATCAAGGGCTGCGCCGCCGATGTCGAGCGCACGGCTGTAGCACAGGTAGATCAGCTCTTCCTTGTTCTTGACGTAGTAGTAGACGGCCGCGTCCGTGATCCCCAACTGCCGCGCCACGTCCTTGAGCGAGGTTCCGCTCGTGCCCTTGTCATTGAAGCATTGCGCCGCGACCTTCAGCAGCATATCCCGCTTGAGCTGGTGTCGAAGCTGGCGGTCGAAATGCCATGTATCCGGTGCGTTCATGCTGATAACCTCGGCGGGGGACGTCCAGGTGAGCGAGCCATGGACCGGCTGCCCGGCCCATCAGGCCCACATGTCTCTGAATAGACTCACGTATTTAATAGGCTCTAGATTTTTTTAGCAAGCCATAAAACCGGAGGTGCCTGTCCGGCCCGGACGCCTCCCCCGCCGGAAGGCTAAGGCGCGGGTGTGTTCCTGCGAGCACGGCGGCGATAGAAAGTCCAAAAACTTTACAAAATGGCTTGCAAAAGTTTCGTAGCCGATGTTGTATTTTAGTGAGCATTAGAAAAAGTTGCTCGAAACAAGAAAAATTCTGGCGAAGCGACAATGCTGACGCCAGGCCGGACGGCCGCTCCGGTTGAGGGAGGAAAACTTATGAAACGCAAGCTGTATGGCTCTTCCAGCCGCGCCGCTGTCGGTGCACTTGTCGGGACGGTTGTCATCGCCCTGACCGCGCCCGCGCATGCGCAGGAAACGACCACAAACGAAGATGGCGACCGGCGCCTGCAGGCGGTGATCGTGAAATCGACCAAACGGGATACCACGCTGCAGGACGCGCCGATCTCGATCGGTGTTGTTGAGGGCGAAACCATCGACGACTATCACGTCGCCGACCTGACCGATCTGCAGAACTTCGTGCCGAACCTGACCGTTCAGAAGACGTTCGGCAACTGGGCCGTGCGCATTCGCGGTCTTGGATCGGGCGTCACCAACATCGCCTTCGACTCTTCGGTCAGCGTCTTCAATGACGGCGTCTATTGCGGCCGCTCGAGCTGCCTCGAAACCGGCCTCATGGATGTCGGATCGGTCGAAGTCGCCCGGGGCCCGCAGGGCGCCCTCTTCGGCAAGAGCACAATTGCGGGTGCAATCACTGTGACGAGCGCACGCCCGACCGACAAATTCGAAGCCTATGCCAATGCAGGCGTCGAACTTGAGGACGGCGGCTATCGCATGAGCGGTGCCGTTTCCGGCCCGCTGGCCGACACGCTGCGCGGCCGCCTCGCTGTGCAGTACACGGACCTCGACGGTGGCTTCAAGAACCCCTTCACCGGCCATGACGACAATGCGAAGCAAAGCTGGGGCGCGCGCGGCAGCATCGAGTGGGACATAACGCCTGATACGTTGCTGTTCGCCAAGGTCGAAGGCGGCTCAAGCTCCACCGACGGCCGAAGCAACCAGCTGGTTGCTGCCGGAGCACTTGCCTCACCGACCGCGCCAATCAACCGGGCGTATCTCGAAACGGTTCCGAACGACATCCGCTATGCGGCAACGGGCGTTCCGAAGCCGGAATATGACGATCTCGATACACTGGCCTTCACCGCCCAGCTGTCGACCATGCTCGGCGACAACAAGCTCGAACTCTTCGGCAACCACTGGCATACGGAATCGGAGCGCTACCTCGATGTGGACGGCGTGCCGGAGCACCTGCTGAACACCGGTATCGGCGACGACTACACGCAGAAATCCTTCGAAGCGCGCATCCTGTCCCCGACCGGCGGCACATTCGAATACATTGCCGGCGCCATGTATCACAGCTCCGAACTTGATACGTACCAATACAGCCCGTTCTTCCCGGAATTCTACGCAACGGTCGGCGTACCGGCGCCAGCATTGGCCCTCATCAACGGAGCGACCAGCTCCTTGCGTGAATTCCACAGGGAGTCGGACACCTACTCGCTGTATGGTCAGCTCACCTGGAACCTGACCGAAAAGCTCAGCCTGATCGGTGATCTTCGCTATACGGAAGAAAAGCAGGATGGCCGGGCCCAGAACCGCCATGGAGACCTCCCGGACCTGGTCACATTCGTCTTCAATCCGAATGCACCGTTCCGGTCAAATCCTGAGTTCATCTTCATGGAAACGCGCAAGGACTCGAATGTCGATCCGTCGATCCGGCTGCTTTACAAGCCATCGCCGGATCTCAGCATGTATGCGGCCTACTCGACCGGTTCCAAGCCGGGCGGCCTGAAGGCCAATGACGATGCACTTGGCACGATCCTTCTGTCGAAGGACTCAGCGTTCCTGACGCAATACGCCGGCGTAGCCTCTTTGACACGCGCAGAGCTGAACAACGGCATTACGCTGAAGAAAGGCAACGGCGTCTTCGACTTCGAGGATGAGAATGCCGAGAACGTCGAAGTCGGATTCAAGTCCTTCCTCGCCGATGGCAAGGTCAGCCTGAATGCTGCGGCCTTCCTCATGAAGTTCGACAACATGCAGACCTCTTCCTATGACGGAACGCGCTTCATCATCGGAAATGCGGCCTCTGCTGAGGTCAAGGGCCTCGAACTTGAAGGCCAGTGGCTCGCAACTGACCATCTGACGTTCAACGGCTCGGCAGCCTTCACGGATGCCAAGTTCGACAAGTTCCTGAACGCTCAGTGCCCCATCGCATCCGACGGGACCCAGGAAGATCCGACCTGCGTCGACGGCCAGGGCGACCTGAGCGGCCGGCAGATCGAGCGGGCACCGAAGGTCGAACTGAACATCGGTGCCGACTGGTCGCAACAGATCAGCTCGAACCTCAACTTCGACGCCAAGATCGATGCCTATTATTCGGACAAGTACTATGTCCGTCAGGACTTCGACCCCAATGGCCTGCAGGACGCCTTCACCAAGCTGAACGCGCGTCTGGCTGTCAGCTCGGCGAATGACCGCTGGGAAATTGCTCTCGTGGGCAAGAACCTCACGGATGAACTGACCATCCAGCACGCCTATGAAGTGCTTTCTTCGTTCCAGGCGCTGGGCGAAGGCCGGAAGGTATTCCTCGAAGGAACGCTTCGCTGGTAGTACCTCCCACCAGCGAAATTCGGAAGGCCGCTTCTAACCGAAGCGGCCTTTTTCGTTGCGGCAGCGGAAGGTCGGAGATGCGGCCCCGCGCGAAGCCGGCTATTTGTAGTCTTCCCTCAACAGGCGCTTGAGCACCTTGCCGTTCGGATTGCGCGGCAGGTTGGCGCGAACCTCGATGCCGGAAATGCGCTGCCGCTTCCCGACACGCTCGTTGGTCCAGGCGAGTATGTCCGCCGCACCATCCGCACTCGCGCCCGGCTTCATGACCACAAGCGCAAGTGGCGTCTCGCCCCAAGTTTCGTGCGGAATGCCGATCACGGCAACCTCCGACACGTCCGGATGCTTCACCATGACGGCCTCGATATCGACCGGGAAGATATTTTGGCCTCCGGAGACGATCATGTCCTTCTTCCGGTCCGTGATGTAGAGGTACCCGTCCGTATCCGTACGGCCGATGTCCCCCGTCCTGAGCCAGAGCACGCCGTCAGGATCGAAATACTTGATTTCCTCCGTTGCGTCCGGACGATTGTGGTACTCGACCATCCAGTGCACGGAGCGGACACAGATCTCACCCGAGCCGCCCCATGGAACGGGCTGTTCGTCATCGTCCACCAGGATATAGTCATGCCCCCGCACCGGCTTGCCGACGGAAGTCAACCGGCCTTCCGCCTCCTCCGGCTGCAAGGTCGTCATGAATCCTTCGGTCAGGCCATAGAGTTCGATGACCGCGCACCGGAACTCGTTCACCACCCTTTCCTTGAGGTCCTGGAAGAGCGGCGCCCCGCCGGAGATGACCGCCTCGAGGGACGCTACGCGCTCGGGCCGGAAAGTCGGCGCGTCGAGGATGCGCTGGAACTGAATCGGCACCATGAAAGTGTGCGTCACGCCATGCGTTTCGACACATTGCAGCCAGTCTTGCACATCGAACTTCGAACGCACGACGCAGGTGCCGCCCACGATCAGGGCACAGAACAGGGAGGCCCAGGCGATATTGGAATAGAGCCCGATCGGACAGATCGACACTGCTGCGAAGTGATATCGGTGCGCCAGCGACAATTCGTACATGGATTGCACCCGCCTCCGATAGGTATGCTTGATACCCTTGGGCAGGCCAGTCGTGCCGGAGCTGTAGATGATATTGCAGGGATCATCCTCGCCGATCGAAACGGCCGGCTGACTGTCTGATTGAGCATCCCGCCAGGCGTCATACGCCGCAGCACCGGCAGCGCCTCCAACCACGACAGCGAAGGGATCGACACCATCGAAGGGCGCATTCTTCAGCCGGGCAAACTGGTCCGGCGTGTAGAAGATCGCCTGCGCGGCAGAGTCCTCCATCATCCGCGCAAGGCCTTCCTCATTGACCGCGAGGTTGAGAGGCACGATCACCGCGCCGGCCTTCAGCACGCCATACATGATCTCCACATATTCGGTGCAGTTCGACATCAGGAGCGCGACGCTAGCGCCCTTGCCGATCCCCATGCCGAGGAGGCCGTTCGCAACCTGGCTGGAACGGCGGTCCAACTCGCCCCAGGTCAGCGTTTCGTCCTCGGTGATGATCGCCGGCTTGTCGGGATACCATTTGCCGTTCAGGCGGATGAAATCATGGAACAGCGGCGGAACGATCTCAAAAGTCACGGCGGCCCTCCCCTTCTCAGGCACTGTAGTCAGCGAAGTCCAGTCTCATCTGACGCTTCAGGACCTTGCCGGTCGCATTGCGCGGAAAGCTGTCGACGAATATGTACTTGCGCGGAATCTTGTAGCCCGCGAGCCGCGGTCGCAGGAACGCTTCCAGGTCAGCCGGTTCGGGCCGCGCGCCGGCCCGCGGGATGATGCAGGCCAGCAGGCTCTCGCCCCACTTCGCATCGGGAATGCCGATCACAGCCACGTCATCAATATCCGGATGCTGAATAAGTTCATTCTCGACCTCGACCGGATAGATGTTCTCCCCGCCGCTGATCACCATGTCCTTGATGCGGTCGACGACATAGAGAAAGCCCTCTTTGTCGAAGTAGCCCGCGTCGCCACTGTGGTACCAGTCATCGCGCAGGGCTTCTTCCGTCGCTTCGGGGCGGTTCCAGTATCCCTTCATGACGCGGTCGGTGCGGCACAGGATCTCCCCCGTCTGCCGGACGGGCAGTTCCTTGCCATCCGGCCCTACAATCTTCAGGACGGACACACCGATCGGCTTGCCTGCCGATTTCAGCTTGTCGCCGGCATCATAGGTGCAATCGGCCGGGCCCAGATAGGTGAGCCCACCGCAGCACTCCGTCATCCCATATGACAGCGCGAAGCCGCACTTCAGGATGCGCTGCGCCTCGCGCAGCAGTTCGACTGGAATGCCGGACCCCGCGATCAGCAGCGTGTCGAAATGCGTCAGGTCAAGTAACGTCACTTCCGGCAGTTTGATGATGTCGTGGATCAGCGCCGCAGGAAGCGGCGCGACCGTGATGCGGTGCTCCGCAATCAGATGAATGATTTCGGACGGCGTTCCGCTGCGCAGGATCTCCGCCCGCGCGCCGGCATACAGGCCCGCAAGGCCGAGATTGCACGCAGCGATATGAAACAGCGGCATCGTCGCGAGTACGGCCGCGTCGGGCCGGAACATGGCAGGCCAGACCGACAGGCCCTCGATCGCCGCGCGGATCATGGCGTAATGGGTGAGTTCCACGCCTTTCGGATTTCCGGTTGTGCCGCTCGTATACATCTGCACGGCGGTATCGTCCGGCTCCGGATAAGGCACGGTAGCGGCAAGTTCGTCAGCCTGACCGGCCCAGGCGAACACCCCCTCGCTTCCATCCGTCTGCACGACGGTCCGGAGGCCGGGCGCCTCGGCCCTCGCCGTCTCGACAATGTCCAGGTATTCGCCGCCGGCGAAGATCATCTCCGCGGCACTATCCTTGAGGATGTAGGCCACCTCCTTCGGCGCAAGGCGGAAGTTGACCGGCACCAGCGTCGCGCCAAGCCGGGAGGCGCCGAACAGGATCGGATAGAAGGCGTCCGAATTCTTGTCGAGGAAGGCCACCCGGCCGCCGGGTCTGACTCCGGCCGCCTTCAGGGCCGAAGCAATCCGGCTTGCGCAGGCATCCAGCTCTCGAAAGGTCAGCCGGTTGCCCTCATACAGTGTGGCGATACGGTCCGGCGAACGCTTCGCATGGGCGCTCGGGATGTGCGCAAGCGTCGGGATATCCGGGTCTGCAATCTCGTCCAGCGTGCGCCGTCTGTCTTGCGGGGCCGGCATGGCCGTCAGAGCCCGTGTCTCGAAAGCCAGTCCGCACAGATCTGCGCCGCCTCGACGGCCTTTTCGGGTTGGCCGAAATAGTAGTGGTTTGCGCCTTCGATCCAGACCAGTTCCTTGTCATCGTGCGGTACCGCGCCATACAGGCGTTCCGTATGCTCGGGCGTTATGCCGTCGTCGGCTGTATTGCCGACCACCAGGGCGGGAACCGAAATCTTCCCCGCACATTTCACGCCGTCGGCACGCGCATCGTCATAGCTCCATTGCGACAGCCAGCTGCGCAGCGAGCAGAATCGTGCAAGTCCGACCGGGCTGTCATTGACGACTTCCGGGTCGCCGAGGAAACACCAGTTCGGCTTGCGGCCGTTCGGGTCGATCGTCGGATCAAGCCATTTGGGATCGGCCATCGTTCTGTGTACGACGAAGCCGTATTCGCGGTTGACCTGGCCCGCTGCCTTGTAAGCGGCCAGCTTCTCCTTGACCCATTTGGTGATGCGCCGGTTGCGATCGATCTGGGCCTGCCGGAAGCGGGCGAGAAACTCTGCCGAATAGGGCGGCTGGTTCGGGTTCCGCTTGTCGTAGATGTCGAGTTCCAGGATCCGGTTCTCGGGATCGTTTTCATCGATCACGGACGGGTCAAGCCACTCCGTGAAAGTGACATGCCGGGCATGGTGTGCGGCGACGAGCATGACAGCATCGGCCGGGATGAAGTTCCGCTTCGTGAGATCCGGCGGATCGCCGGCCGGCGTGCTGGTGACCGTCGGATGCTCTGCTTCGGACTGGTAGAACAGCGACATGGACCCGCCGCCACTCCAGCCGCCCAGGACGACCTTTTCGTATCCCAGCCGCTCCTTGGCATCCCGGACCACCGCGCCGAGATCGCAAACCACTTTTTCCATGATCAGCGCCGTATCGACGCCGCGATAGCGCGTGTCGCAATAGATCGTGTCGACGCCGCACTTCGCCAGGGCCGCCATCATCGGCAGGTAGGCGCCGCCACCGATCGGGTGTGACCAGATCACGACGGTCTTGGACGGGCTGTCCTTGGGCTTCAGAAGCTGGCAGGTCAGCGCGACCTTGTCGATCTCACCCGCATAGGTGTCCTTGAACGAGGACTTGTCCTCATAGACGACAAGATAGGGAATCCGCTCGTACTTCTGTGTTGCTGCCGCCATGGCGGTCCTCCCGTGCAATTGCTGGGGCTGGGCGCGTCCGGAGCAAACTGGAAACGCCGCTTTGCCCTCTCAAGAAGTTTTTAATCTACATTAAAATCCATCGTGGTCAAACGTTCCGTCGGGTCATTCCGATCTATTCATCCGGTATTTCCGCTTTCGCCGTCAAAGGCCGCACATGCTGCAAACGCCGGCTCGCTCTGGTGGCGCTTTCGCGGCTGCCGCCGGCCTCGATCGCCGCCTTGATCTCGGCTTCCGCGCGCATGTGGATTTCCGCGTCCGCAATGATCTGCGCAGCATGTTCCTGTGGCAAGACGCACACACCGTCATCGTCGCCCAGGATCAGGTCTCCGGGCCGGATCGTCACCGCGCCCCAGATGCCCGGAAGGGTCACGGGCTGGTTCATCGCCGTATATTTCCACTTCCGGTGCGCGTTGATCGGTGAAGAATAGCGGCACCAGACGGCCGCCGCGCCTTCGGCAAGTGCAGCCCGGTCGCGGATGCCGCCGTCCAGCAGGAAGCCGCGGGCACCACGCTGCACCATGCTCGTCACCATATTGTCGCCAATGATCGCGCCCTTGTCGCAGCCCGCCGTGCTGATCACCACCACGGCGCCCGGCGTGACAAGCGCGTCGAGATCGAAAGTCGGCAGCCCCGCCGCATCGGCATCCGTACGCCCCTCCGCGCACAACGCAACACCCGCCATGCCCGGATGTCCAAGCGGCCGAAGGTCCGGCGCAAGCACCTGGTTTTCGAGTCCCATCGCAACCATCACATCGGCCGCGGCGGCCGCTTCGAGCTCCGACAGGCGATCCAGCAGTTCCCGTTCGGACATACCCTCCCCTTTCGTTCCGGCCGGCTGTAGTGGACATTCCACCGACTCTGATATATCACTCGTACACCAATTGACAGCACCTGCCAATCCGCCAGCGCCGGCCAGGCGACAAATTACAAGGGAACTCAGCCATTCCTGATGCACCCGACATGATTGCCGAAGCGATCCGCGATCTCGGATTTGCCGGGGCGCGCGAGCCGCTGTCCGGCGCGCCGCTGAGCGGCGGCGTATCTTGCGACATCTGGCGGATCGACCTTCCGTCCGGGCCGGTCTGTGCGAAGCGCGCCTTGCCGAAGCTCCGCGTCGCCGAAGACTGGTTTGCGCCGACAAACCGGATCGACCTCGAAGCCGCCTATTTCCGCTTTGTCGGCGGGCTTCAGCCGGGCGCCGTTCCAGGCGTACTCGGTTACCATCCGGCTCTTGGCGTGCTTGTCACCCGGTACCTGCCGCCAGCGACCCATACGGTCTGGAAGGAAGAGCTGAAGAACGGCGTCGTCCGGACGGACCTCATCATGAAACTCGCCGCACTTCTGCGCCGCGTTCATGACAGGAGCCATGGCAATGCGCCGCTCAAGGCCCAGTTCTACAAGCCGGACCTGATATTTTCGCTTCGCCTGTCGCCCTATTTCCTGGCGACGGCGAATGTGCATTCCGACATGGAAGTAGAACTGTCCGGCCTTGTTCGCCAGTTTCAGGACAATTGCCACTGGCTGGTCCACGGAGACTTCAGCCCCAAGAACATCCTGTTCGGGCCGGACGCGCCCGTCGTCCTTGATGCCGAATGCGCGAACTTCGGCGATGCGGCCTTCGATGTCGCCTTCTGCATCACCCACCTCTTCCTCAAGGCCGTGTGGATGCCGCAGTACACCTCCGCATACCAGGAAGCATTCGACGTCTTTGCCGCAAGCTATTTCGCCAATCATCGTGACGCGGAGCTTGAGGCCCGCGCCGCCCGGTATCTGGCCGGCCTGATGCTCGCCCGCATCGATGGCAAATCGCCTGTCGAGTACATTTCGGACACGGCCGACAAGGACGCCGTCCGGGCGTTTGCGCGCGCGCATCTGGCGACACCTGCCTCGCGCCTCGGCGACATGGCGGACAGCTGGTTCCGGCAATGGGCCGACAGATCAGAACGGGGAGCAGCCAGTTGAGCGACCTTGATATTTCCTCCGTCGCCGCCCGCCAGGTCTGGGACAGCCGCGGCCGGCCGACGATCGAGGTCGAGATCCATCTCGCAATCGGGGCAAGCGGGCGGGCCATCGCACCGGCGGGGGCGTCCACCGGCTCCGGCGAAGCGCTCGACCTGCGCGACGGCGGCGCAACATTTGGCGGATACGGCGTCACCAAAGCGCTGGCGGGGTTGCGCGACGAGATCATCCCCGCCCTTGTCGGCCAGCCGGCAGACCAGCAAGCCCATCTCGATTCAATCCTCGCCGATCTTGACGGTACACCGCAGTTCACCCGGCTTGGGGGCAACGCACTCATCGCCACCTCTCTGGCCGCGGCACATGCCGCAGCCGCAGGCCGGAACATGCCGCTCTGGCAGTCTCTGGGCGGCACGACTGAACCGCTTATCCCGGTGCCGGAGATCCAGATTTTCGGCGGCGGCGCCCACGCCGCCGGCGCGATGGACCTTCAGGATTTCATGGTCGTGCCGTTCGGTGCGTCCAGCTTCCGCGAGGCGCTCGAATGGGTCGCCGAAATCTACCTCGCCGCCGGCAAGCTCGTGTCTCAGCGCGGTCTGAGCGTCGGGGTTGCCGATGAGGGTGGCTTCTGGCCGGTGTTCGAAAGCAATGAAAAGGCGCTCGATTCACTTCTGGCCAGCATCGAGTCCGCCGGGTTCGATCCCGCCACACAGGTCGGCATGTCGATCGACGTGGCTGCCAGCCAGTTCTATCGCGACGGTGCCTATCAGCTGAAAGCCGAGGGGCGCGCTCTCTCGCCCCAGGACTGGTATGCGCAGGTCTCGGGCTGGGTCCGGTCCTATCCGATTGCGATGATCGAAGATCCCTTCACGGAACACGATCACGCATCGCACCGGGCCTTCACTTCGGAATTCGGAAGCCGTGTCCAGATCGTCGGCGACGACCTGCTAACCAACCGGCAGAATGTCGAAGCCGCCGCTGCCGGGCATACCTGCACCGCCCTGCTGTGCAAGCCCAACCAGGCCGGAACCCTGACCCGGACAAGGGAGGCTTTCGATGCGGCAAAGGCCGCC
>Ga0116152_10003722_pt1 | contig 12180 bp, 14 predicted proteins | sample AD_UKC119_MetaG_FD_89894 | JGI IMG/M metagenome (GOLD analysis project Ga0116152, IMG submission 89894) | Active sludge microbial communities of municipal wastewater-treating anaerobic digesters from Hong Kong - AD_UKC119_MetaG | ecosystem: Engineered > Bioreactor > Anaerobic > Digestate...
GGATATTATGGTCATCGTGGGCGGTGTAATACCCGCGCAGGACTACCAATACCTTTTTGATGCAGGTGCTGTGGCGGTATATGGCCCCGGCACCCGTATTAGCGATGCCGCGATTGAAATGTTGGGGATTTTGATTGCTGGAACAGAATAAATTACCAACAGAAGTATGGTATTTGGGTAATTTACGAATTATCTATGGGTCATTATTGACTATCCTTATCAAAAAAGAAACGCAATGCTCCAAACCCTAGTCCATTACACGCTGCACCTATTAGTTCCGGGACTCATAGCCTATATTTTTTTCAGAAAGGAGTGGAAAAAAGCTTGGCTCATTATGCTCGCCACAATGCTGGTCGATTTGGACCACCTTTTTGCCACCCCAATCTTTGATCCCGGTCGTTGCAGTATCAACTTCCACCCACTGCACACCTATTGGGCAATGGCGGTGTATGTGGTATTGTTGTTTTTCAAAAAGACAAGAATCATAGCAGTGGGCTTATTATTCCACATGCTAACAGACTTTATAGATTGCCAGTGGTAAACCAATAATTCCCCCTTCGAAGGTGGCTACGGGGATGTTTACGATTCACGTCTCACTACTCACGACTCACTACCGATGATGATATGGCTCATTCCTCAAAATAGTAAACCCCCGATAAAGCTGTTCGATAAAAAACAACCGAACCATCTGGTGCGAAAATGTCATGGAAGAAAGTGAAACCTTGCCGTTGGCACGCGCATAAACTGCCTCGCTAAACCCATAAGGTCCACCAATAACGAAGATGAGGTTCTTTATGCCGCTGTTCATCTTCTTCTGGAGAAAGTCCGCAAACCCTTCTGAAGTATAGGTTTTCCCTTTTTCATCCAGCAGAATCAAAACATCGGCAGTAGAAGTTCGTTTCAAAATTTCTTCCCCTTCGGCTTGCTTCTGAAGCATTTCGGAAAGATTTTTAGCATTCTTCACATCGGGAATGACCTCCATTTCAAACGGAATATAAAACCCCAATCGTTTGGTGTAGTCATCCATCAAGGTTTGCAGCTGCTTGTTGTCAGTTTTGCCAATGGCAAGAAGTGTAATTTTCATTAAAAACTTTTCAGAAACCAAAAATACAAAGATAAAATGTCTTTAAATTAGACTTTTCGGTTGCTGAGCATAGCCGAAGCATCGTCCTTCGAACTTTTTAAAGTATTTTAGCTGAAATTTCCTTGCCATGATTTCACAAAAACAATTCAACAAAGAGATAGACATCATCATCGCCAATGCCATTCGGGAAGACGTAGGCGATGGCGATCACAGTTCGCTGGCCTGTATTCCTGAAGATGCAAGAGGCACGGCAAAACTTTTGGTAAAAGATGAAGGTATTATTGCAGGAATTGATTTTGCCCGCCAAGTTTTTGAATACGTTGATCCAGGTTTGGAGCTTGATATAAAAATAAAGGACGGCAGCCCCGTAAGGTACGGTGATGTGTGTTTTTACGTTTCGGGACTTTCGCAATCCATATTAAAGTCTGAGCGATTGGTTTTGAACGCGATGCAGCGTATGAGTGCCATTGCTACCAAAACCAACGAATATGTAAAGCTGTTGGAAGGAACCAATACCAAAATCCTTGATACCCGAAAAACAACTCCGGGAATCCGTGCTTTGGAGAAGTGGGCCGTAAAAATTGGAGGTGGGGAAAATCACCGTTTCGCTTTGTATGACATGGTTATGCTGAAGGACAATCACATAGATTTTTGCGGCGGAATAACCAAAGCCATAGAAAAGACGAAAAAATATTTAAAGGAAAATCAGCTTGACCTCAAAATAATTGTTGAAGCTAGAAATCTTACCGAAATTGAAGAAATATTGCAATTAGAAGGAGTTTACAGAATTTTGATAGACAACTTTAATTACGAAGACACATCTAAAGCAGTAAAACTAATAAAGGGCAAATGCCTTACGGAATCCAGTGGTGGAATTACCTTGGAAACCGCCCGAAAATATGCCGAATGTGGTGTAGATTATATTTCCAGCGGCGCTTTGACACATTCTGTTTACAACATGGACTTGAGCCTAAAGGCTGTTAAATGAGCGAAGAAAAAAAAGAAATAAACATTCCTGTTATCAGGGAGTTAGTGCAGTTCAGCAAAAGGATAAAACTTCCTGGACTGGGTGAGTTTTCATTATATAATTTATTGGACGTTTATGGCACTGGAATTATAAAAGGAACCTTTTCCTTCCGGGCCAGTTCCATTGCCTATAGTTTTTTTCTTGCCCTTTTTCCTTTTTTGTTATTTCTGCTTAACCTTATTCCATACATACCTATTGATGGTTTTCAAACACGATTTTTGATATTCTTTGAGGCACTTTTACCAGCGCAGACTTCACAGTTTTTTTATCCAATTATTGCGGATATTGCTGTAAACCCCAGAGCGGGCCTAATATCTATTGTTTTTTTTCTATCAATCTTTTTATCTGCAAATGGTGTGAATGCAATATTCAGCGCTTTTGAGTATTCATTTCACGTAACCATCAATCGTAGTTTTTTTAGGCAGTATTTTGTGGCTTTGGTGGTTTCCATTTTCTTGGCATTGTTGTTGTTAACTTCAGTTGGGATCATTCTTTATGGAGAATATATAATCAATGATCTACAGTCCAGAGCCTATATTGAGAATGATCTTTTCTGGATTTCGTTCTTTCAGTTTATTGTCTTTTTGGTAATGATCTATGTTATTATTGCCACACTGTACTATTTTGGAACCAAAGAAGGCAAGCAGTCCCACTTTTTTTCAATTGGAGCATTTACAACAACGGCACTCTTTGTCTTGACAACTTATTTATTTGGTATTTACATAAATAATTTTTCAAATTACAACGAGTTATATGGTTCCATTGGTGCACTTTTAATTTTGATGTTCTATATTTGGATAAACGCAAACCTCTTGCTGCTAGGTTTTGAACTGAACATTTCCATAAAGCGGCTAAAGGAAAAAATGTAACTATAAACCTAAATTTTTAAACAGATGAAAAAAATACTTTTAACTATCTCCCTTGTTGTCCTTACTGTTATGACGGCAATGTCTCAAGATGTAACCGGAAAATGGAAAACCATTGACGACGAAACCGGCGAGGCAAAATCAATTGTTGAAATCTATAAACAAAACGGAAAGGTTTATGGGAAAATCGTAGAAATCTTAAACCCGGCAAAGAGAAATGTAAAGTGCGATAAATGCCCTGGGGAAGATAAGGACAAACCTGTACAGGGCCTTGTAATCATTAAAGGACTAGAAAAAGATGGTGATGAATACAACGACGGTACCATTATGGACCCCAACAATGGAAAAGTATATAAATGCTACATAGAACTGGATGGTCCAAACAAACTGGATGTTCGTGGTTATATAGGTTTCTCTCTTTTGGGAAGAACACAAACCTGGACGCGAGTTGATTAATAAAATATTAAAAATAGTATCTTTAGGCCACCATTTATGGTGGTCTTTTTTTTATTTCAACGGCTAAAAATTCATTAAATCCTTAATCCTAATAAATCCTAGTAAACAATAATTTCTTTGTACTTCATAGACGTAATTCTTCCTATCCCCTTAAAGCAATCTTTCACTTATAGCGTGAATAAAGACGAAGCTGCTTTTTTACTGCAAGGTATGCGCGTGGCTGTGCCTTTTGGCAAGTCAAAGGTGTACACGGGTATAGTCTATCAGGTGCACGACCAACCGCCCATAGGGTATGAAACAAAACCCATTGACCAGATCCTGGATGAGGAACCCATCATCACCCAATTGCAATTGAAACATTGGGAGTGGCTTGCAGGTTATTATATGTGTTCTTTAGGCGAAGTGATTAAGGCGGCGCTGCCAAGTGCATTCCTTTTGGAAAGCGAGACAATCATCAAACTTTCCTCCCGAAACTTTCAGGATGAGGAGTCACTCACCGATGATGAATTTGTTTTATACGAAGCTTTGCAGCACCAATCATCGCTTCATATAAACGATGCGCGTTCCATTTTGGATAGAAAGAATATCGTTTCGATAATTCAAAAACTGCTCGATAAAAATATTATTGAAGTCGAGGAAACTGTTTACGAGCAATACGTTCCCAAACTAAAACGCTACATAAAACTCTCACAGAAATACACTTCTGAAGAAAACCTACGTGAGCTTTTAGATTCACTGACTCGGGCCCACAAGCAGCGTGAGGTTCTAATGCATTTTTTTATGCTGAATAGCCAGACACAAAAACCCATCAGTCCAACGGCCTTACAAAAGAAAAGCGAAGCATCCGGAGCAACTTTGAAATCACTTATCGATAAAGGTATTCTGGAGGAATATTACATCCAACATGATCGTGTGGAGTTTTCAGGCGAAGCTTCTTCTGAGGTTAAATCGTTGAGCGAACCACAGACAAAAGCATATCGAGAAATAAAAACAGCGTTTGAAGTTAATGATGTTGTACTGCTACACGGCGTTACCTCCAGCGGAAAGACCGAAATTTATGTGCGACTTATTGAAGAAGTGATTGCTACCGGAAAGCAGGTGCTTTATATGCTTCCCGAAATTGCACTAACCACCCAACTCATCACGCGTCTCCAAAAATATTTTGGCGAAAAGATATCAGTATTCCATTCCAAGTTTTCTGTGAATGAAAGGGTTGAGGTTTGGAACAATGTACTTTCAGCAAAGCCAAAGGCACAAGTGATTATAGGCGCTCGCTCTTCAATGTTTCTTCCCTTTCAAAATTTAGGTCTTATAATTGTAGATGAAGAGCATGAGCCAAGTTTTAAACAATACAGCCCTGCGCCGCGTTATAATGCCCGCGACAGCTCCATTGTTTTGGCAAATATTCAAAAAGCAAAATTGTTGATGGGTTCCGCTACACCTTCCTTGGAAAGTTACCATAATGCAAAATCCGGGAAGTTCGGGTTGGTTGCTTTAAAAAAACGTTTCGGAAATGTATTGATGCCAGATATAGAATTGGTTGATATAAAAGAAAAAATCCGAAAAAAGCAGATGGTGGGCCATTTCAGTGATCGTTTGCTTGAAGAAATGCGAGAAGTATTAAAAAATGGCGAACAAATAATCCTTTTTCAAAATAGAAGAGGTTTTTCGCCCGTTGTGGAATGTACTACTTGTGGTGTGTCGCCCCAATGCCCCAATTGCGACGTTAGCTTAACTTTCCATCAATATAAAAACCAATTGCGCTGTCACTATTGCGGCTACCACATGGCGATGATGCAGAGCTGCATTGCCTGCGGAAGTGAAACACTGGATACAAAAGGTTTCGGGACCGAACAGATAGAGACCGAATTGAAAACCTTGTTTCCGAATCATAAAATTGCCCGAATGGACCAGGACACAACAAAAGGAAAACATTCCTATTCAAAATTAATTGAGGCTTTGGAAAACGAAGAGATTGATATTTTGGTGGGGACACAAATGCTTGCCAAAGGTCTGGACTTCAGAAAAATTAGTCTCGTTGGCGTGATGAACGCAGACAATCTCTTGAATTTTCCCGATTTCCGAGCGCATGAGCGCAGTTTTCAGTTGCTTCAACAAGTTTCGGGCAGGGCAGGGCGCACACAAAAGCGCGGCAAGGTTTTGATACAGACTTATAACCCGTATCATCAAATTCTAAAACAAGTTAGCGTGAACGATTATGAAGCAATGTATAAAGAGCAGCTTGAAGAACGGTATAATTATAAATACCCGCCATTTTATCGAACCATTAAAATTGTTTTTAAGGACAAAAACTTATCTCGCGTCCAAAAAGCTTCTGCATGGTTTGGACAAGCGTTAGAGATTCAATTCAAAGAAAATATATTGGGACCAGAGTCACCACCAATTGGGAGAATAAAAAATAAATACATAATAAATCTTCTCGTCAAAATTCCAAAGAAACAATCATTGGAAAGGACGAAAAAATATATTGACAACGTACAGCGAAGCTTTAATTCTATAAAAGAATTTTCAAGCGTTCGCGTCAATATAGATGTGGATAATTATTAGGCGTTCTGGGTTGCGGCTAATGCTTCAACAAGATCAGCTTTTCTATTTCGGCTTAAAGGCAGTTTGTCTTTGTCCAATTCAATAGTCTTACTGTTATAGCGCTGCACTTTGTCCAAATTCACAATGTAAGATTTGTGTATTCGCAAAAATCGATCGCTTGGCAGTAGTGCCTGAAAAGCTTTCATGGTTGAAAGAACCACAAGTGAATCAAACTCGGTAACCAATTTTACGTAATCGCCCAGTGCTTCAATATAGCGCAATTCGTTCAAGAAAACTTTTCTTTTCTTTAGATTGCTCTTAACGAATATGAAGTCTTCATCATCAAAGCCTTCCTCATTTTTCAGCTTGTAATTGTTGATAGCTTTATGGACGGCATTTAAGAAACGATCTTTTGCGATGGGTTTACGAAGGTAATCTACCGCATCATAATCAAAAGCTTTAAAAGCGTATTTGGTTTTTCCGGTAACAAAAATAACTTGGGGCTTTCTTTGAATATCATCCAAAAGATCAAATCCGGAAAGAATAGGCATTTCAATATCAAGAAAAATAAGGTCAATTTCAGTTGATGAGAGGCCCATTTTAGCTTCGACAGCATTTTTATATTCTCCAACAAGTTTAAGAGATGGATGCATTTGAATTAGCTTTACTATTGAAAGCCTTTGCAACGTGGAATCATCCACAATAGCACATTTTAGAATTGTTTTTTCCACAACAGTAGGTTTTGCTTAAGGCAATAGTATGCAAATAATCGATGAAATGCAACTTTTTTTGACTTTAAACGAAAAAAATATACACTTCGTCTAAAATTGATAATTTCAAAGACTATTTGAGTTTAGGTTTGAAAATAACAAATAAAATAGTATTTTTGCACCCTCTTTGGCAGAAGGCCAAGGTTTTAATCATTAATTTTAATAGATTTTTTATGAATCATTACGAAACTGTTTTCATCTTAAATCCCGTTTTATCTGAAGATCAGATAAAGGAAACAGTAAAGAAATATGAAGATCTTCTTGTTTCTAGAGGTGCTAAGATGATATCCAAAGAAAATTGGGGCTTGAAAAAACTCGCTTACCCAATCCAGAACAAAAAAAGTGGTTTTTATCACCTTTTTGAGTACACCGTTGATGGTGAAGTAGTACACGAACTAGAGACTGAATTTAAAAGGGACGAGCGTTTTATGCGGTACCTTTCAGTAAGCCTTGACAAGCACGCAATTGCTTGGGCAGAAAAAAGAAGAAACCGCGATAAAAAATCAGCATAAATTATGGCCACACTACAACAACAAGCAAAAGGAAAAAAAGACGGAGAGATCAGATATCTTACTCCTCTTAATATAGAGACCAATAAAACAAAAAAATACTGTCGTTTCAAAAGATCCGGTATTAAGTATGTTGACTATAAAGACGCAGATTTCTTATTGAAATTTGTGAACGAGCAGGGTAAAATTCTTCCAAGAAGACTTACTGGAACTTCATTGAAGTATCAGCGCAAAGTGGCCGTTGCCGTTAAAAGAGCTCGCCATTTGGCACTTATGCCTTACGTAGCCGATTTATTAAAATAAAAAACCAGAAAGTATTATGGAACTTATATTAAAGAAAGACGTAGAAAATCTGGGATTTGCAGATGATCTTGTAAACGTGAAAAACGGTTACGGAAGAAACTTTTTAATTCCACAAGGGCATGCAGTTCTTGCAACCCCTTCGGCTAAAAAAGTATTGGCTGAAACTTTGAAGCAACGTGCATTTAAAGAAAAGAAAGTAGTTGACGAAGCAAAAAAACAAGCTGAGAAACTTAACGGACTTGAAATTAAAATTACCGCCAAAACCGGCGAAGGTGATAAATTGTTCGGCTCAGTTACTAACGGTGATCTTGCTGAAGCACTTGAAAAAGAAGGTGTTTCTATCGAGAAAAAATACATCGTTGTTGCTGGTGGAGCTGTGAAGCGTACCGGCCAATATGAAGCAACTATCCGTTTCCACAGAGATGTTGTTAGCACTTTGGCTTTTGATGTAATTGCTGAAGCTAAACCAGAGGTTAAAAAACCTAAGGCAGAAGCTAAACAAGAAGCTAAACCAGAAGCAAAAGCTGAATCTGAAGAAATTTCAGAAGATAAATCAGAAGATTTATTGAATTCCAATTAAAGAATACAATTAATTGATATAAAGCCTTTCCTGTTTCCAGGGAAGGTTTTTTTATTTTTAATATCAAGAGAATAAAGAATTTAAAAAATAGAATGAAATACGCCAGGTTAACAAAAGAACAGTTTGAAGAGCTGAATCAAGAATTTATAAATTTTCTAGCAACGCAATCCATAACCGCTGACGAGTGGAGAACGCTAAAGGCAGAAAAACCTGAAGTTGCTGAACAGGAATTGGATATTTTTAGCGATTTAATATGGGAAGGCGTTTTAGGTAAGGTGAAGTATTTGGAACACATTTCTCCCAAACAATTGATGCTTTTCCGCATAACGGAAGCTTTTATGGAATTAATCGCCATAAAAGTAGAAGCTGAAAATATTGACATTACTACTGAATATGGATACAAATGGCTTCAGCAAAACTTGCACGATGATGCTGTTAGTCTTTACACTTCCTCCAAAGCCATAAAAGATGATCGCAACAAGGACATTTTTGTTTTGATCCAGCAAGGCTCGGTAATTACGAAAGGAGAGCTTTACAATTATTTTGGAGATTTATTAAGCGAATAATATTAGCGCCAATTAAAAAAATCCAAATTCCAAAATTAAATTCTATTGGGATTTGGAATTTCTTCTTTATTCATAGCGCAGACTTTCAATTGGGTCCAATCCCGCAGCTTTTGAAGCTGGATAAGAACCAGCAATCACGGCTACAATAAACGTAATAATTGTTGCCCAAATAATTGCAGACCATGGCAGTGAAAAATCAAACTCGAAGATTTTCGCGAAAGCAAAACCGGTCAAAACTCCCAGAATAATTCCTAAAATACTTCCAAACTGACCAATCACAATGGTTTCCATAAAAAATTGGGTAGAAATTGTGGAGCGTTTAGCACCCAACGCTTTGCGCACGCCAATTTCGCGGGTTCTTTCAGTAACTGAAACAAGCATTATGTTCATCAAAGCTATGGAAGAGCCTAGAATGGTTATTATGCTGATTATCCAAGCTGCAATTTCCAAATATTGGGTAATGGAAGCTATTCTATTTATAAGGTCTTCGCTACGTTCAATCCCAAAGTTATTGGCTTCCACAGGATTCAGGCCGCGAATGTTTCTAAAAGTAATGATAGCTTCATCCTGCGCGGCCTCCATTAGTTGTTTGTCAGCTACTTTTATGCTTATGTTGTAGTTTATATTAGGTTGTGTGTAGATTCCGCGTGCAACTTGAACCGGAATCAGTACCTTTAAATCTTGGTTGTTCCCAAATGTTGAACCTTTTGATTCCAAAAGGCCGATAATTTTGAATTTCACACCGCGAATACTGATACTTTTGTTAATTGGGTCTTCGTTTTTAAAAAGATTTTTTTCAAAATCGGAACCTATCAAACAGACTTTATTGTTGTTTTGGATATCAAAAATGGTGAAATTTCTTCCCTTGTCAATTTCAGTGCCGGTGTTTTCCAAATAGTTTTCGTTCACACCATAAACCTGTACTTCGGGATCGGTTTTTTCGGAGCCGTACTTAACTTCAGCAACAGAGGTTCCTTGAAAGGAAAGTGAAGTTTTGGTTGATGGAAATTCATATTTATCCAAAAACTCCCGAACGTTGTTATAACTAATTATCGGATTGATTTTTTCACGTTCGCCACTTCTATTTGTTTGAACCGTAAATTCATACTGCTGAATGTTGAAAGTATTGGCGCCCATAGAGGCAAAATTCCCTGAAATGGTGGTTTCCAAAGCTTTCACAGCGCTCAAAATACCTACAAGCGCCCAAATGCCAATCCCAATAATTACAATGGTTAGAATGGTTCTTAGCAACTGGCTTTTAATAGAATCCAGTGCAATACGGACATTTTCCCAAAAAAGTGAAAACATATTTTTAATTAGTGTTTCTCGTTAGACTGCAAACGCACGATAAAGTTACAGAATTTGTGTAAAGCTAATAATGATTCCGGCAATCTTATTGTGGCAAACTTCATTATTATTTAGGATATTTGCCTAATCAAATTAAAACCTGAAAGTCTTGTCAAAAAAACCATCCATCCCAAAAGGCACACGCGATTTCAACCCGGAAGAGGTTTCCAGGCGCAATTATATTTTCAATGCAATTAAGGAAACGTTTTCACTGTATGGATTTCAACCTATTGAAACGCCGTCTTTTGAAAACAGTGAAACCTTGATGGGAAAATATGGCGAAGAGGGGGATCGATTGATTTTTAAGATTTTGAATAGCGGGGATTATTTATCTAAAGTTGACAAAAAATTATATTCAGAGAAGGACAGTAGCAAAATTACTTCATCTATATCTGAAAAAGCGCTTCGTTATGACTTAACAGTTCCTTTTGCGCGATACGTAGTGCAGCACCAAAACGAAATCACCTTTCCTTTTAAACGCTACCAGATTCAACCTGTTTGGCGTGCGGACAGACCCCAAAAAGGTCGTTTCCGTGAATTTTTTCAATGTGATGCTGATGTTGTTGGTTCAACATCACTTTGGCAGGAAGTTGAATTTGTACAATTGTATGATGCTGTTTTCAGCAAGCTCGGTCTAAAAGGAGTAACTATAAAAATAAATAACCGAAAGATATTGAGTGGCATTGCCGAAACCATCGGTGCGGAAGATAAATTGATAGATTTTACCGTGGCGCTGGACAAGCTCGATAAAATTGGGGAGGAAGGCGTTAAAAAAGAAATGCGTGAAAAAGGTATCTCAGAAGATGCTTTACAGAAATTACAACCTTTGTTTTCATTAAAGGGTACGGCAACTGAGCAATTAAAAAAGCTAAAAACATTATTAAACAATTCCAAAATAGGATTATGTGGTGTGGAAGAGCTGGAATTTATAACTGATAATATTGAAACGCTGGGTTTGCAAACGGCTTCGTTACAAATTGATGTTACTCTTGCGCGCGGATTGAACTATTATACAGGCGCCATTTTTGAGGTTTCGGCACCAGCGAACGTGAATATGGGAAGTATTGGCGGCGGAGGAAGGTATGATGATCTAACGGGAATTTTTGGATTGAAGGATATGAGTGGTGTTGGTATTTCTTTCGGTTTGGACCGGATTTATTTGGTGCTGGAAGAACTGAATCTTTTCCCGGAAACCGTTTCAGAAAACAGCAAGGCACTTTTTATAAATTTTGGGGAAAAGGAAGCCCTTTATGCAATGAAAGCGATATCGAAATTGCGAATTGCGGGTGTTAAGGCCGAGCTATATCCAGATGCTACAAAGATGGGAAAACAAATAGGGTATGCGGATAAGCGGAATATTGCATTTGCAATCCTGGCAGGCGAAAAAGAAATGGAAGCCCAATCATTCACTCTGAAAAACATGAAAAGCGGGGAACAGACCCAAATGGATTTTTCAGAACTGGAGACATTCCTTAAAGTTTAAAGAGATTTCAATATTCAGCTTAATCTAAATATTAGCATTGTCTTCCAAAAGCTCTGGTTTCGTTTTTTCCATTAGCTTTTTTTCTACTTCAAGCCTTGCCGCTTCAGAGAGCATGCCGGCTATACGAAGTTTCGTTAAGATTTTTAGTGTTTCATTCATTCGTCCCCTATTTCGTTTATAATTTTTTCATAGGAAATAACATAGTCAATCTGTTTTTCCTCTGAAACGTGTTTGCGGGGAGTTTCAAGAATTATAAAATCAAACAGTTTTGATATTATTTTTTTAAGGCGTTGTTCCGTTGTCAATACTGCTTTATGTAAAAAATGGGCAGCAAAAGTTAAAATTATGGAAAGAATAAATAAGGTTATAAAATATACAGATGTGGAAAAATCTGTAATTGGTAGGAAAGTATAAATCATAAAAAAGAATCCTACAAATAAAAAAGAGTGGCTTATGTGTTTAAAGAAAACGTTAAATTGAGACAATTGTCCAGAAACAAATTTCAATAATAAGCCTGAACAAATCGCCATTAATGGAAGACTTAAAGAATACATAAAAGAGGACATATATGCAAAACCAAATATGCCCTCTTTTTCATTTAAAAGATAGAATATATGCAGAAACGGTGATAGCACCGCTACA
>Ga0116152_10003723_pt1 | contig 12177 bp, 13 predicted proteins | sample AD_UKC119_MetaG_FD_89894 | JGI IMG/M metagenome (GOLD analysis project Ga0116152, IMG submission 89894) | Active sludge microbial communities of municipal wastewater-treating anaerobic digesters from Hong Kong - AD_UKC119_MetaG | ecosystem: Engineered > Bioreactor > Anaerobic > Digestate...
ATAAATGGTATGCGAATATGCCGGTTCACATGATTGACAGTCATCTGCAAAATCTGCAAAAATTAAAGGCAATCAAGCTGGATTGGGGACGCAATTCCGGTGAACGATTTACCCAACAGTGCAGGATGTTCAGTGAACGACTGGAAAATGTGGGAATCACACATTTCGCTGAAGAATACATTGGAACCCACACCAGTGGTATTTACACCAAGGATGGACGCATTCCTCAGCAAATGCTTCCTTTTTTTGATTATTACCTGAAATTCGAGTGAAGGATACGATAAGCTTTCAGTCACTTTCCGGAGCCAACTGAAGTTGGAGTCCGTCCATGGCTTCGTTAATCATCAGTTGGCAACCTAACCGGCTGCGGGCGTCTACAAAAAAAGCCTGGTCCAGCATTTCTTCTTCCTCCGCACCCATTTCTGGCAAAGGGGTGTCTGAGAGCACGTATACATGGCAGGTCGAGCACATGGCCATCCCCCCACAAGTCCCTTTAACCGGAAATTCATAGGCCTTGCACAGCTCCATGATATTCATATGCATATCCGTGGGAGCTTCCAGGGTATGCTCGACTCCCTCACGATCTACAATGTTTATTTGAATCATAGCGACTGCGCTTTTTGCAATAGTCCCTGCTCACCCATTACCGTCGTGTATTTAAAACTCAGCTTTTTGTCCGGGTGAATGTATTGAAAAGTTCTTTGCACCATCAGAGTCGCTTCGTGGAAGCCGCACAGGATCAGCTTGAGCTTCCCTTCATAAGTATTACTGTCACCTACTGCAAATATGCCCGGCACATTAGTTTCATAGTAAGGCAGACTAACCCGAATCCCTTCTTTGGTTGTTTCCAAACCCCAATTCTCTATCGGCCCAAGTTTGGGTGTCAGGCCAAATAATGGAATAAAATAGTCGATGTCCTGACCAAATTCGCCGAACTCCTCGCTGGAGATGATCACTTGTTTTAGTCCGTCATCGTCCCCCAGGACATCGGTTACCTGCGCATTTCTCCTTAAGTTAACCCGCCCGGCTTCAGCCAGCTTCAACACTTTCTCGATGCTGTCCGGTGCTCCGCGAAATTCGGTTCTGCGATGTACAAGGGTAACCGACCGGGCGATATCCACCAGGTCCAGAGTCCAATCCAGCGCCGAATCACCACCACCTGCAATGAGAATGTCTTTGTCACGGTATTTTTCAGGATCTTTCACAAAATAGTCTACGCCTTTACCTTCAAACCGGGGGAGACCGGGGATAGGTGGCTTTCGGGGCTCGAAGGAACCGAGTCCGGCTGCTAAAACAACCACTTTGCCCCGTACAACCGTTCCTTCATTGGTTGTTATTTGCCATTCTCCCTCATCTGTTTTTTCTAGGGTTTCGGCTCGCTCGCCCAGACTAAAGCCCGGATCGAATGGTTGAATTTGTTCCAATAAATTGGTTGTTAAATCTTTTGCCAGGATGGAAGGCAATCCCGGTATATCGTAAATTGGTTTCTTGGGATAAATCTCATTCAATTGTCCACCGGGTTGTGGGAGGATATCAATCAGATGACAACGAAGTTTAAGTAACCCTGCTTCAAAAACAGTAAATAGACCTACCGGGCCGGCGCCTATGATAATAAGGTCAGTCTGGATCATGTAATGCAGTCTTTCAAATTTCAGCCGGTAAAATTATTTACCATTGGTCGATTACCGGATGATTTAAATCATTTTGTAATTTGAGTGCCGTCAAACTTCGATAGACATCTTCAAGAGATTTTTGCAGCCATGAAAGAATCGCCTGTTGAAATCAGCGTTTCAGAGCGAAAACCAACTTGTGTGCACTGTGGGGAGGCATGCGACACGACGCATATTGTGCATAATGATCTGGACTTCTGTTGCGAAGGCTGCCAGTGGGTCTATCAAATCCTCCACGACAATAATCTACAGGAATATTACAAGATTCAGCAGTCTCCAGGCATCAATCAGCGGGTGCGGGAAGCTACGGATTATGCCTTTCTGGACGAACCGGAAATTCAGCAAAAGATCATTGACTATGCCAGCAGTCACCTGATCAAAGTTACTTTTCATTTGCCTGCCATCCATTGCGCATCTTGTATCTGGCTGTTAGAGCATCTCTATAAATTAGTTCCCGGAGTAAGCCGTTCGCAGGTCGATTTCTTACGTAAGAAAGTGACGATCCATTATGACCCTACCCAGGTCACGCTGCGCAGGATTGCCGAAATGCTGGAACACATAGGCTATGCGCCCTCGTTGAACATGGGCCAACTGGAAGAAAAAAAGTTACCGGTCGTTCCCCGGAAATTATATTACCAACTTGGCGTAGCGGGTTTTTGTTTTGGCAACATTATGTTGCTCAGTTTCCCGGAATACCTGGGCATCGAAGGCGACCAGGCCAGCCGCTGGTTCAACTACCTGAATTGGGGACTTGGGCTACCCGTTCTGTTATACGGTGCACAGGACTATCTTAAATCCGCCTGGCACGGGGTTAAGAATGGCGGGCTAAACATGGATGTCCCCATCACCCTTGGTATCATCGCCTTGTTTGTGCGCAGCACCATCGATATTTTTGGAAATTATGGCAGCGGTTATATGGATAGCCTGGCCGGGCTGGTTTTTTTCCTTCTGATCGGCAAATGGTTTCAACAGAAGACCTTTCACCACTTATCCTTTGACCGCGATTACAAGTCCTATTTTCCCATTGCCATTTCGGTATGGCAAGAAGACCGCTGGACTACCATCCCGCTTTCAAAAGTGGAGCCAGGACAGCGCATTCAGATCAAGAACAATCAGCTGATCCCGGCAGATGGCATCCTCCTTACGCCAGCCACGCAAATCGATTACAGTTTTGTTACCGGAGAATCCGATCCGGTCTTTAAACGGGCCGGGGACACCTTATATGCGGGAGGGAAACAAATCGGCAGCCCCATTGAAATTCAGGTTACGAAGGCCGTCGGACAGAGCTACTTACTACAACTTTGGGAAGACCGTGCCTTTACCCAAAAGAAAGAAACGCGCGACCATCGGCTAGCGGATCAGATCGGCACCTATTTTACGGTTGCCATCCTGACCATCGCCGGCATTACCTTCCTGTATTGGTCAGGCAAGGATTTAAACATGGCGCTGGTCACCGTCACATCGGTGCTGATCATCGCCTGTCCTTGTGCACTAGCACTGGCAATCCCGTTTACCTATGGTAATGTCATGCGCTTACTGGCGGATAAAAACATGTATTTGCGCAGCACGCGGATCATTGAAGAGATCCAGCGCTTAACGCATATCGTTTTCGACAAAACCGGGACGCTGACCGCTGTAAATGATTATCACATCCTGTTCCATGGCACACCACTGAGCGAAGCAGAGTCTGTTCTGGTGCGCTCGGTAGCCCATGCCTCCACCCATCCACTCAGCCACCAGCTGGACCTTTACCTCAATAAGTACCAGCTGGGCAGCATCGAAGATTTTCGGGAAGAGCCCGGGCAGGGTGTAACCGCCAGGGTAGCCGGTCAGGTGGTGCGAATCGGATCGGCAAACTGGACAGGAGCTCCAAATCCTGGCTCAAATGGCAAGCAAAGCGTTCACATTTCCATAGACGGCACTTACCAGGGCAATTACCTGTACGAATCGAGGTACCGCGCTTCCTGGAGGAAAACCATCAAGGTGCTGGCCCGGGATTATCAGCTTTCCCTGCTTTCCGGCGACGGAGACCGGGAGTTAAGGAGGATCCGTTCGGTCTTTCCGGCCGCAAGCACGATCCTGTTTAACCAGAAGCCAAAAGATAAATTGGAATACATCCGTGCCCTGCAGGACGCAGAACAACGGGTGATGATGATCGGCGATGGCATTAATGACGCCGGCGCTTTACAAGCCAGTGAGGTAGGTCTGGTGATCACGGAGGACATTAATAATTTTACACCAGCCTCCGATGCTATTATCCACAATGGTCTTTTTCCTTACCTTCCGCAATTAATCCAGTACACCCGTTTAAGTCGGCGGGTCGTTTTTGGTGCTTATTTTCTGGCTTTGTTATATAATGTGGTCGGACTAAGTTTTGCAGTGCAGGGAATGTTATCTCCGCTGGTTGCCGCCGTTCTGATGCCGATAAGCAGCGTGACTATGGTCCTATATGGCCTTTCTGCCAGCACATTATTGTTCAGGATAATGAAATTAAATGAACTGCCACAAGCGGATTGGGTCCAAACGAAAGTGGATGATTTATATCAATTTTCAACGTGAGTAATGTCACATTTAATAAATATATGCACTCTATCTTGCATTTAAATTCAGCTGTATGGGGGTGATATTTTTGCTTATAGGCATTAGTCTTATAGTTGCAGGCGGCTTTCTTGCTGCATTTTTCTGGGCCGTACGCAGCGGTCAATACGACGACGAATACACCCCAAGCGTCCGCATCCTCTGGGACGATAAAAAACCCGAAAATTCTACATCAATCGATAACAATTCTACAACCGTTAACAAACCTTAAGGAATGGGAAAGATCGAACAATTCAACTACGACAACGGGATCGTGCGTAATTTCGCCGTTGCAACCGCCATCTGGGGATTGGTGGGGATGCTGGTGGGCGTGCTCATTGCATTCCAGATTTTCACCCCGGGACTAAACATGGGGCCTGAGCTGACCTTCGGCCGGTTGCGTCCCCTGCACACCAATGCTGCTATTTTTGCATTTGTCGGCAACGGTATTTTCATGGGTGTGTATTACAGCTTGCAGCGCTTGCTGAAAACCAGGATGTTTAGTGACATGCTGTCAAAAATCCACTTCTGGGGATGGCAGCTGATCATCGTATCCGCCGCATTAACCCTACCTTTTGGGATCACCTCAGCCAAAGAATATGCCGAGTTGGAATGGCCAATAGACATCGCCATTGCCCTGGTATGGATCGTCTTCGGCTTGAATATGTTTGGCACCATCCTGAAACGGAGAGAGAATCACCTCTACGTGGCTATCTGGTTTTACATTGCCACATGGATTACAGTGACTGTCTTGCACGTGGTCAATAACCTGGAGTATCCCTGGAGCTGGATCAAGTCCTACCCGGTCTTTGCGGGTGTACAGGATGCCCTTGTGCAGTGGTGGTACGGGCACAACGCAGTCGCCTTCTTCCTGACAACACCTTACCTCGGGCTGATGTATTATTTCATGCCAAAGGCTGCAAATCGCCCGGTTTACTCCTATAAACTATCGATCGTCCACTTTTGGGCATTGATTTTCATCTACATCTGGGCGGGCCCACACCATTTGTTGTATACCTCGTTGCCTGACTGGGCCCAGTCCCTGGGCACCGTGTTCTCGATCATGCTGATTGCTCCGTCCTGGGGTGGTATGCTCAATGGTCTATTGACACTGCGTGGCGCGTGGGATCGTGTACGCGATGACCCAATTCTGAAAATGATGGTGGTGGCCGTTGCCGCCTACGGTATGTCCACATTCGAAGGCCCAATGCTTTCCATTAAATCCATCAACGCCATTAGCCACTACACCGACTGGACCATTGGTCACGTACATATTGGAACGCTGGGATGGAATGGTCTGCTGACCTTTGGAATCTTATACTGGTTAATACCAAGATTGTACAATACCAAACTGCACTCTGTTAAAATGGCGAATGCCCACTTCTGGATTTCGACGTTGGGTATTGTCTTTTATGCATTGCCACTTTACTGGGCCGGATGGACCCAAAGTTTGATGTGGAAACAGTTTACCCCGGAAGGCTTTCTGCAGTATGGAAGTTTCCTGGAGACCGTAACTCAGATCATACCGATGTACATGATCCGTGCATTTGGCGGAACCCTGTATTTCAGTGGTGTCATCCTGATGCTGATTAACCTCTGGAAGACGGCAAAATCCGGTCACCTGATCGCCAACGAGGCTGCCGAGGCTCCTGCCCGGGAAGAGTATGTCGCCCATGCTGGTGAATATTGGCATAAATGGATCGAACGCAAGCCCATCCAGATGCTTATCGCCAGCGCCATACTGATCCTGATCGGCGGTATGGTCGAAATCATCCCGATGTTGACCATTGGCAGCAATATTCCGAAAATTGCCTCCGTCAAGCCCTATACCCCGCTTGAACTGCAGGGCCGCGATATTTACATCCGGGAAGGGTGTCTAGGTTGTCATTCACAGATGATCCGTCCTTTCAGATCGGAAACCGAGCGTTATGGTGAATATTCCAAATCGGGTGAATTCGTCTACGATCATCCATTTCTGTGGGGTTCCAAGCGTACCGGACCGGATCTGCAACGGGAGGGAGGAAAATATCCAGACAGCTGGCACTATTATCACATGATGGACCCTGAAAGCATGAGCGCTGGTTCCATTATGCCTCCATACCCCTGGCTGGCACGTCGGGACCTGGATCTTACCTATACAGCAGCCAAGATTAAGACGCTTCAGAGCCTTGGCGTACCGTATCCGAAAGGATATGCCGAGAAGGCAAATGACGATTTGATCAAACAGGCACAGGATATTGCCGCATCCCTGAAGAAAGACGGCATTGAAACAGAGAATCTTGCGACCAAGGAAATAGTTGCATTAATCGCTTATTTGCAACGGTTGGGAACGGACATCAAGCCTTCCACCGGAGCCGTACCAACATCCAATTAAATCACTTTTCAAAAGCTTTAATTATGTTCAAACACATCATCAATAGCTCCGGAAATGTGAATTGGATGGCCATACTGGCTCTCCTCACGTTCATGTTCATTTTTGTCATAAGCATAGTCCTCATTTTCCGGAAGGATAAAAAATATCTTGATCATATGGCACATCTGCCGTTGGATGATGATGAAGATTCCTATTCCTCAACCACCTTAAAGCAATAACAAAATGAAAAATCAACATACCTCCAAATACATTTTGCCGGCAATTCTGCTCCTGGCACCGGGAATAAACTGGGCGCAGGACGCTGCCACAACATCCATGGGTACGAGTAAGTCCGGAAGCGATCTCCTCTCTTTGATTTATGACAACCTGTTCCTGATTCTGGGTGTCGTGGTGGTGGGAATCGCAATTTGGGTTCTTTACCGAACCAATGAAACGCTGACCAGATTGTATACCTACAATTTATTGCAGCAACAAGGCATCAGTCCTACTGCACCGGAAGCGGTTCAGACCTTGCAGGAATCAAGCTGGCGACGTCTGATGAAACGCCTGACCAACCGCGTGCCCCAGTCGAAAGAAAAAGATATTCTCTTTGATCACGATTACGACGGGATTTATGAGTTGGACAATGTTCTGCCTCCCTGGTGGTTGTGGATGTTTTATTTTACCATTGGGTTTGCGGTTATATACCTGGGTTATTACCATTTTTCCGGCAGCGGCTGGAGTTCCAAACAGGAATACGAAATGGCGATGAAAGAAGCAAAACAACAGGTAGCCGAATATGTAGCCGCCCAGGGGAACCTGGTAGATGAAACCAATGTCACTGCCAGAACAGACGACGCTGCATTAGCACAAGGAAAGGATATTTGGATAGCAAATTGTGTGGCATGTCACGGAGCCAACGGAGAAGGTGGCGTGGGACCAAATATGACGGACAAGTATTGGATCCACGGTGGAGACATTAAAAATATATTTAATACGATAAAATACGGTGTACCCGAAAAAGGGATGATATCCTGGCAGACACAGTTATCACCATCTGCTATGGCGGATGTTGCCAGCTATATCTTAACTTTGCAGGGTACCAATCCTCCCAATGCAAAAGCTCCTCAGGGTGATTTATACAATCCTGAAGGTGCTGGTGAAACCACCCCTGCATCGGAGGTCATTCAAAATTAATTCAAATAGAGGATGTCAGAGAACACACCGCTGCCAATTGTAGAAGAGGATGATTGGTATAGAGATCACCTGGCTACGGTTGATGAACATGGCAAACGGGTATGGATTTACCCCAAAAAGCCCAAAGGGAAATTTACCAATTACCGCACCGTAGTATCGGTCATTTTATTGGTTATTCTTTTCGGTATGCCCTGGATCAGGGTTCATGGCAATCCTCTCTTCATGTTTAATATCCTGGAGCGGAAATTCATCCTGTTTGGATCTTATTTTCCGCCCCAGGATTTCCATTTGTTTGTCCTGGCAATGATCATCATGGTGATATTCATTGCCCTTTTTACGGTGATTTACGGTAGGATTTTCTGCGGATGGATATGTCCACAAACCATCTTCATGGAAAGTGTCTACCGGAAAATTGAGTATTGGATCGAAGGAGATTCCAATGCCCAGCGCCGGTTAAATAATGCTCCGTGGACGGCATCCAAATTCATTAAGAAGTTTAGCAAACAAGTTATCTTCTTTTCCATCGCCGTTTTAGTTGCCAATACCTTCCTGTCCTACATCATCGGTACTGACCAGGTTCTGGCCATCGTCAAAGATCCGATCTCCAAACACACGCAAGGCTTCCTGGCGATGATTGCCTTTTCTTTTGCTTTCTACGGCGTCTTTGCTTTCCTGCGTGAACAGGTTTGTACCACTATCTGCCCATACGGCCGGCTCCAGGGTGTACTGCTGGATAAAAATTCCGTGGTCATCACCTACGACTACCTGCGCGGTGAGCCCCGGGGCAAAATCCATAAAGCCGTTAAAGGCAAAGAGGAAGAAGCTGCCAAGATGAATGCCCTTCTCGGCGATTGCATCGATTGTAAAATGTGCATTCAGGTCTGTCCTACCGGTATCGACATCCGTAATGGCACTCAACTGGAATGCGTCAACTGTACCGCCTGTATTGACGCCTGTGACGAGGTTATGACCAAAGTCAATCGTCCGACCGGCCTGATCCGTTACGATAGCGAAGAAGGAATCCGCACTGGCGCTAAAAAAATCATGACACCTCGCGCCATCGCCTATACCAGTGTGCTTGGTGTATTGGTTCTGTTGGAAATCATACTGTTTGCCACCAGGACCCAGGTGGAGGGTTTACTTTTACGGACACCGGGTATGTTGTACCAAAAGACCGATGATGGCTACATCAGTAATCTTTACAATTATCAGTTTGTCAACAAGACCTCCGACACCCTGGCTCTGGAAATGGAACTGATCGGAATCGATGGACGCATCAAGTGGGTGGGTCACGCTCCGATTGCCATTCCTAATGATGTGACCGAAGGCGCTGTTTTTGTAGAATTACCACCTTCCGAATTGCAGACTGGAAAGAACAAGATCACTTTGAGGGTACGCTCAGGCGACCGGACAGTGGATCAGGTGAAGACCTCATTCTTGGCACCTTAATCGTAAATTCCATGAAATTTCACTGGGGCACAGGCATCGCCATCTTTCTCATACTGTTCGTGTTATCACTGGTTGGTGTGCTGATCAAATCCTTCCAATACGACAACAGTCTGGTTATCGATGATTATTATAAAGAAGATCTGGCTTACCAGCAGCATTACGACAAAATGGCAAATGAGCAACTAAGCCCGCTATCGGTAGCCATTGACCGCAACGCCCATCAGGTGACCATCGATTTTCCGGAGAAGGATACAAACATCATCGGTACACTGCAGTTTTACAAACCAGACAATAAAGCATTGGACTTTACCTTGCCGGTAAAGATCGATGGACAAAACCGAATGACGGTTTCTACCCAGGAGTTGCTAAGAGGCCTGTGGCGCATCAAAGTGGACTACTCAGCCAATAACGAAGCATTCTATTACGAACAGAAAATCGTGCTCTGATGATTCTGTGGTCAGCCCTGATATTGGGATTGGCCGGCAGTTTGCACTGTGTGGGCATGTGTGGTCCCTTAACGCTGGCACTTCCATTTGCCCAGGGGGAAAGGCCGGCGTGGTTGCAGGGTATCGTCTATCATAGCGGTCGTATTTTTATGTATGTTCTGCTCGGCGCGTTGTTCGGATTGATCGGACAAGCCATTACGCTTGCTGGCTTTCAAAAATATTTTGCCATCATCGGAGGAAGTCTGATCCTGCTCGGAGTCTTTACCTCAATCCGCTATCCGGCATCCTGGCTGGATCGGATAACCGGTCCTGCCCAGCGCAAAATTTCAACCGGCATCGGCCAATTAATTCGTCGTGGCGGGTTGCCGTCTTATTTTGGGATCGGCATGCTTAATGGAGTTATCCCCTGTGGTATGGTCTATGCGGCCATCGCACTGGCGATCTCGAGTGAGCACATAACCTGGGGTATGGGCGTCATGGCCCTGTTCGGTTTAGGTACATTCCCGCTCCTCTTCGCTTTGGTTGCTTTTCAGTCACGCATGAAGCCATCCTGGCGCCATGCTCTGCGTAAGATATCACCCTGGACCATGGGGTTATTCGGGGCTTTACTCCTTTATCGAGGATTGTCGCTCGTGCTTCCCCATGAAATCATCCTTTGGGATTCATTTGTCAATGAGGTTTTTTGCCATTAGCCCTGTTCTGTACCGTATTGATTTCAGGATAACGATCGCAAAAGACTAGCTTCGCAGTCACAACCAAAAGGTAAGAAAACCATTTTAGCAGCCATCCTGCTCGTCCTGACCGCCATCGCTTGTCAGCAAGCAGAACCCAACCAGGCATCATCCCGGCAATTTTATCAGCTACAGATTTATACTTTTGAACGAGCGGAACAAATCACCCAAACCGACCAATATCTGCAAAATGCACTTATCCCAGCATTAGAAAGGCAAGAGGTCGGACCGGTTGGTGTATTCAAAAACCGTTTGAGCGGGGAAGATACGGTTGCACACACTTATGTGCTCATCCCATTGGAATCGCTGGATCAGGTGCAACACATCCCCCTAAGCCTGGAGCAGGACAGTAGTTATTTGTCTGATGGTTCGGATTATTTCAAGGCAGCTTATAATGCCCCACCCTACCTGCGATTTGAATCCATACTACTGCATGCTTTCTCGGAATGGCCAAGGCTGAAGGAGCCCGATTTAACGGGCCCACGCATGGAACGGATTTATGAATTACGCAGCTACGAATCGCCTACCGAAACCTATGCAGCCAATAAAATTGAAATGTTCAATGCAGGTGGTGAGGTTAAGTTATTTGACCGCCTTGGTTGCAATGCGGTATTTTACGGCCAGGTCCTTTCCGGCTCCCGGATGCCGAACCTGATGTATATGACCGCTTATTCCGATTCTACCAGTCGCAAAGAACACTGGGATGCTTTCTTCGGCTCTCCGGAATGGAAGGAGTTGATTGCCAATCCGCACTACGAGCACAATGTCAACCATGCGGATATCTGGCTCTTATACCCGACAGCTTATTCGGGATATTGACCTGAGCTTTTTAACTGGCGTTATATTTTACTCAATACCCCTCTGCGTGATCATCCCCCCGGGTGTCCGCAGCTCCCACCAGGGTGCCGTCAGGCTGGCGCAGGATCGCATCGACCCGCCCGATATTGCCCCGGATGTTCAGCTCATAACCCATGGCCCTCAGACCCTGCATCGTAGCAGCTGGCAGCGAGTCTGGCTCGAGAAAAATAAAATCGGGCTTCCATTGGTGATGGAACCGCGACGACTGGACCGAAGCGTCCATAGTCATCCCAAAGTCTATCACATCCACGATCATCTGGAAGACAGACGTAATGATGGTTGAACCTCCGGGTGAGCCGACTACCATAAATAGTTTTCCATCTTTTGCAACGATGGAAGGGGTCATTGAACTCAGCATGCGCTTGCCTGGCTGAATGGCATTTGCTTCACCGCCTACCAGGCCGAACATATTCGGAACACCCGGTTTTGAAGAAAAGTCATCCATTTCGTTATTAAGCAAAAAACCGGCTCCGCTGACCACAGTCTTGCATCCGTAACCGCCGTTGATGGTTGTCGTAACCGAAACAGCATTTCCATCTTTGTCCACGACCGAGAAATGGGTGGTCTGCTCACTTTCTTTAGCGGCCGGTGTCCCGGCAGATATCGCATCACTGGGCGTAGCATGCGCCGGGTCGAAGTCTTTCATCCTGGCCTGATTGTAGGCGGGGTCGATCATCCCTTCGATGGGAACCGGATAAAAATCCATATCTCCCAAATGTTCTGCACGATCCGCATAAACGCGTCTTTCTGCTTCCGCCATGACATGCACAGCCTCCGTCGAATGGAATCCATAATCAGCCAGGGGAAAGGTCTCCACCGATTCCAAAAGCTGCAACAATGCAACCCCGCCGCTGGATGAAGGAGGCATCGTAATCACCTGGTAGCCCCGATAATCG
>Ga0116152_10003724_pt1 | contig 12176 bp, 12 predicted proteins | sample AD_UKC119_MetaG_FD_89894 | JGI IMG/M metagenome (GOLD analysis project Ga0116152, IMG submission 89894) | Active sludge microbial communities of municipal wastewater-treating anaerobic digesters from Hong Kong - AD_UKC119_MetaG | ecosystem: Engineered > Bioreactor > Anaerobic > Digestate...
TCATATCCGCAGATAAAAAGACATCATAGGGAGCGCCGTGTAGGATCTGAGCCGTGATCTTGCCCGATGCATTCAGGATGAGCTGGGATTTGATGCCATAGATGGAGTCAAACCGATTAATAATGCGATCCATTACCGGTTGGAGGTTTGCGGCGGCAGCTATCGTTAACGATTTTTCTCCGGGAGCAGAACAGGACAATAACCAATGCGACAAACTCAGCAAGCAAATGACAACTCCGGTCTGGATTCGCAATCCGGTCATTTTGAATTTGCTGGATGAACAGAGAGGTAGATCCAGCAAGCGAGATCCTCCGCCGGGACGGTGGTATGGATTTCTACATCATGCCCGTAGGCACGATTTAAGTGTTGGTCGTCTTTCCAGATGACTTCCCATTCGGCCATCAGCGCTTGCGGCATATGACCTTGTACTGCGCGGGGAAGGTATCGTCCTTCGGGTACTTCCAGACGGTGTAAGCCATCAGGGATGCCTTGAAAGTCACCTACGGGACAACCGATAAAGGCTGTGTAATGATCCTGGAAGTTGGAGGCATAATCGTAATAAACCACCCAGATTTCATCATTGAGTCGCTGCGGTACCTGTTGCTGAATCTGTTGTTCGTAAAATGATTTCCAGAGCTCGCCAAGATCAATCATGGATTGACCATTCCGATTAATTGTGCGCACCTGTATGCCGGCCAGGTAAGCCTTTGATCTGTCAATTGACTTCATGAAAACAAGATACGATATTTCCATGGGAGCGTCCGGGGGAAGAAAAGATTGGCCACCTCTGGATACGCGCCTGGCCAGGACGGATTTTCAGTCATGAACACCGAATGAGAAACGTTCTGGAAATCCCATTCGCCGTTCCAGGTAGGGGATCAGAGGTGACCTTTCAAGTTAAAACGCAAACCGGACAGTTGCTTCCAAACCAGTCGGCAGTGCCGGCTGGATTCACATCCTGTCCTGTCAAATAGACTTTGGGATAAATGGAGGTCACCGGAATGGGTAGACTTTTTCGTTCGGATGATTGTTTTCCGGGATGGATCGGATTAAAAGAGCCCGGGCAGAATCTCCACCCAGGCCAAAATAGACTGTATTCACGATGTTCTTAGGAAGAGGACGAATGGGTTAATGATCCATCCATTCGACCCGATATCTGAACAAAGGACCGTGGGTTAGCAATCAGGTCACTAGGACCCACTCATTTTTTTTAGTGCCGGGAAGGTGTAGATCAGGGTTAATCTTCCGATCCCATATTGCGTATGGTCCCCTTTCCAGTAAATATCGCGGAATTCACCGGCGATTTCTGCTTTGAACCGGGACTTGAACTTATAGCCTAAACCGGCATAGTATCGGTATTCCTGTCCGTAAAACCGGTCGAATTTCGGTGCGATGGACCACAGTCCTTCGATATAGGTATTGATGTAAAGTGGTTTTACTTCCTTACCTATCGACAAGGGAAAGGCTGGATTGATGCGGTAGCGCGGTCGGTAAGAGTAATCATAATTTTCCCGGTATCTATTTTGTATCCACCGTTCTTCCCACCACATTCGATGGGTCAAAGTCCATTTCCACACGGGCTGGCTTGCAACAGCGAAAAGATAAGTGCGCCATTCATGCCGGGCAGTCAATTCGAAGGGATTGTAAGTGCGCAAAGTCGCACCAATTCCAGCCTTTAACCAATGATTTACGCTCCGACCTCCTTCCAGGTGCCCTTCCCAAAGCAGAATGTCGGTGTAGGCATGCAGGTTCTCCAGATCTTCCGGAATGGTCAGGTGGCGTGAAGCGCCAAAGGTCATACCAGTTACGAACCAATGGTTATCCACAGGAAGCGTGACAATGGCTCCGGGCAGGCTGGCACCATACCGGTTGATTTGACCATGCAGCGGCACAGCCCATAATGTCATGCCGGACAGGAGTAGGACAAAAAGATCTATTCGGGGGGCGGGAAGGGTATTTTCAGGCCGAATCATGATTCATTGAGCAATTGATTCGTGGGCGAAAGTAGCGTGGACCGCCTGGGTGTCACAGAACCTGGATAAGGCAAGTTTATGATCTATATCATACAAATAATTGCCAATGAAATGATGGCAAAAACAGCTAATTGACCATTTTCTATTGGCGATTAATGACGATGTCAGTTATTAATAGGCATAATATTAATTATTTAACCATTACAAATATGAATCATGTAAAAAATACCCAAAACGAATATGCGCTAAGTGCCGTATCACTGCATTAAATTAACCAAACGGTTAAACTTAATGGATAAACCAAATAGTCAAGACCGGGTCGATACGGAGGCGCGCATACTGGAGGCGGCGCGTTTGGTTTTTTTCAAACAGGGCATGGCCGGCGCCCGGATGCAGGACATTGCCAACCAGGCCGGAGTTAATAAGGCGCTGCTTCATTATTACTTCCGCAGTAAAGACAAGCTCTTCCAAACTATTTTTATCCAGGCATTTCAAACCATGTTGGCTTCATTTAAAGAGATCATCGTCTCCCCGGTGGGAATCCGGGAAAAACTGGAGGCCTTCATTCATATTTATATCTCCAACATGCGACAGAACCCGTACCTGCCGCTGTTTATCATCAATGAAATCAATAAGAATCCCGATAGTTTCCCGAAACAACTAATTCCCCAGCATAACCAGGTTGATTTGCGGCAACTCTTTGTACAGGCTCAAAAAGAAATCGAGGAAGGCAAAATTGCGCCTTTCAAGCCTTTGCATCTGATCATGAATGTATTGGGCATGAGCATCTTTACATTCATTGCAAAACCAATGATGGTCCAGATGCTGGGCATCAATGAAACGCAGTATGAAACATTTCTCAATGAGCGCGAAGAACAAATCATTTCTTTTGTCCGCAGTGCTCTTAATCCATCATAAAACGAAATCGATCGTATGAGAAATTTTTGGATCCAACTCACTTGCATCGTGGCACTGCCCCTGACCGGATGGAGCCAGAACATCACTCTGGAATCCTGTCTGAATCAAGCCGTGGCCACCAATCCGTTGTACCGGATGCAGGAACGGCTGCCGGTCATAGAGGAGGCACAAGCCAAGCAAGTTACCGCTATGTGGCTTCCATCGCTCAAATTAGGCGGCCAGGCCACCTGGCAATCCCAGGTGACCTCCGTCCCCATTGAATTTCCGGGGATTAATATCCCGACGCCTACGAAAGATCAGTACCGGGTGACAGCTGACGTGCAGCAGACGATCTGGGACGGTGGGATGATTCAGGCGCAAGAGCAGCTATTGAAAGCACAGACCGCTGTCCAGCAGCAGTCCCTGGAGACACAATTGTATGCCATTAAAGAGCAAGTCATCCAAACCTATTTCAACATAAGGCTTGCTCAGGACCAGTTGAATTTGTTGCAAACACAGCAACAATCGATTCAGGGCCGGTTAAAGCAAATTCACGATCTGGTCAATGCGCAGATCACCAGCATTTCGGATGAACGCCAGTTGGAGATGAAGGCGGAAGAATTAGCCCTGAATATTCTGGATGCACGAGCACAGAAGCAGGTCGCTTTAGATGCGCTGGAGACTCTGACCGGACAGCATTATGACACGACCGCTGTATTTGAAGATTATACCATGGCAACTGCTGATGAGGCGCAGCATCCAATGATCGCACTTTATGCGCGTCAGACCGAAGCAACCAAGGCCCAGGAGACCATCATCCTGCGACAGAACCGGCCGCAAATCGGTGCTTTCGCTACTGCAGGATATGGTCGACCCGGATTAAATATGTTAAGTAATGAATTTGATACCTATGCCATCGTTGGCGCCCGGCTTACCTGGGATCTTTCAAAGTTCTACAACGGTACCCAAAAACACGCATTAGCGGTGCAGCGCCTGCAACGGGAGCAAATCCAGGATCAACAGGATGCCTGGCAAAAAGGTCAGGATGTACAGATGCAGCGGGAAGAAAACGCGCTGGCTTCGGCACAGCGTTCGCGGGACTCCTGGGATCGCAGGCTGGCGCTGGCGCAGGCCAATCGCAAGGATTACGAGGGACGATATGACGCAGGGTTGGTCGCATACAGTGAATTACTTGACCGGATCACCGAAGAGCAGACCGCCGAGCAAATGGTCACGCAGGCCAGAGTCAGAGCTCAGTGGCAAGAGGCACGAATTGCCTGGTTGAAAGGCGAGTTGTGATCATCAAATTGGTTAAAGAAATTTTTGATCGATAAGATTGATTTTGTCTTAATAGTTTAAAATCAAGCATTTTACGCATGAAAAAAGGAATAATATTTGGTATGATGGCTGGCTTTTGGATGTGGTCGGCCTGTTCTTCCCAAAAGTTGGGATACGATGCCAGTGGCGTATTTGAAACCGATGAGGTCATTGTAGCAGCACAGGTGGCAGGTCTGGTAAAGACGCTGCGTCTGGAAGAAGGAATGCATCTCGCTGCGGGCGATACCCTAGGTCAGGTAGACTGTGCCGGTCTGGCGTTACAGAAAGAACAACTGGAGGCCAGCATCAACGCATTGCAGATCAAGACCATGAGTGCCCAGCCTCAGGTGGCTGTTTTACAGCAGCAGATCCAAGCTCAGGAAAAGCAGGTTTCAGTCCTGGAGGCACAGCGGGCCGTCTGGATCAAAGAGAAAAACCGGGTAGAACCCCTGGTGGCCAGCAAATCGATTCCGGCCAAACAACTGGATGATATAACCGGTCAACTGGACGTATTGCAGCAACAGGTAAATCTGGCGACCCAGCAAATCCAGGTCTTAAAACAACAAATTGCCGCACAGCAGTCGGTTACACATGAGCAAAACGAATCCATTTTAAGTGAAGGGGAACCTCTGGTCAAGCGGGTGGCACAGATCCAGGACCAGATCGATCGATGCAATATCGTAAACCCCTTGGATGGGGTGGTCCTGACCCAGTATGTCGAGCAGGATGAAATGGTCAATCCGGGTAAGCCATTATACCGGCTGGGAAATCTGAAGCAAATGATCCTGCGCGCCTATGTCACTGCCGACCAATTGCAGCAAGTCAAAGTGGGTGATGGCATTAACGTGCGCATCGATGATGGCAATGGCGGGTTTAAGTCTTATCCCGGCACCATCGAATGGATTGCGGAAGAGGCTGAGTTCACGCCCAAAACCATTCAGACGAAAAATGAACGGAGCAGCCAGGTCTATGCTATGAAAGTCCGTGTTCAAAATGACGGACAAATTAAAATTGGGATGTATGGAGAAGTTGATTTCCAGAGCGCCGGCAGTTAAGATCCAGCAACTGCGTAAGACTTACGAAAACGATACCGTCTTGGCCATCAAAGGTTTGGACCTGACGGTGGGCAGCGGTGAGTTACTGGCATTGATCGGCCCGGATGGAGCGGGAAAGACTTCCCTGTTTCGTATCCTGGCAACCTTGATTCTGCCTGACGGAGGACAGGTCGAGGTATTGAGCTATGATGTGGTGAAAGACTTTCAATCCCTGCGCCTCATCACGGGATACATGCCGGGTCGCTTCGCCTTGTATCAGGACCTGACCGTTCTGGAAAACCTGAGCTTTTTTGCAACGGTCTTCAATACCTCCATCGAAGCCAATTACGACATCATCCGGGATATTTATGTTCAATTGGAGCCATTTAAGCACCGTCGGGCTAGCCAGTTGAGTGGTGGGATGAAACAAAAACTGGCCTTGTGCTGTACCCTGGTCCATAAACCTTCCATTTTGCTGCTGGACGAACCGACCACCGGTGTAGACCCGGTCAGCCGGCAGGAATTCTGGGATATTCTCGACAAGCTGAAAGCGGATGGGATGACCATGATCGTCAGTACCCCGTATATGGATGAAGCCCGTCGCTGTGACCGGATTGCAATGATGAATCGTGGCGAACTGCTCGATATATCCACACCGGAAGCCTTGATCGATGGATTTGGGAAGCCGCTCTATGCCATCCAAAGCGACAGGATGTTTGCCTTATTGCAGGATTTACGTAAGTATCCGGTTACAGATACCTGCTTTGCATTCGGAGAAGCTCATCATGTGACTTTTAAAAAGTCCATCCAGGTGGATGATCTCCGTGGTTACCTGCAGATGCAGGGACATCACCACGTGGATATTGCACAGATACAGCCAACGGTAGAAGATTGCTTTATGGACCAACTAGCATCCTGATCATGGAGACACCAGTCATTCAGGTACGAGAATTAACCAAAAAATTCGGCCATTTTACCGCCGTTGATCACATCTCTTTTGATGTACACCAAGGTGAGATTTTTGGCTTTCTGGGCGCCAATGGAGCCGGCAAAACGACAGCAATGCGAATGATTTGCGGTCTGCTGACGCCTACCTCAGGGAAGGTCGATGTGTTGGGCCTGAACATAGCCACCCAGACAGATGCCGTCAAGCGACAGATCGGGTATATGAGTCAGAAGTTTTCGCTCTACGACGGGCTGACGGTAAGAGAGAATGTGACTTTTTATGGAGGCATCTACGGTATGGGGAAAGATCAACTGAAATTAAAGATTGCTGAGCTTGCCGAGAAGTTAGGTCTGGAAGACAAGATTGATCATCAGGTAAGTTCCTTACCCCTGGGCTGGAAGCAGAAACTGGCCTTTTTAGTAGCTATTCAGCATGATCCCAAAGTTGTTTTTTTGGATGAACCCACGGGAGGCGTGGATCCCATCACACGCCGTCAATTCTGGGAGCTGATCTACGAAGCCGCTGAACGAGGCATTACTGTATTTGTAACCACGCATTACATGGATGAGGCGGAATATTGTGACCGGGTTTGCATCATGGTGGACGGAAGTGTCGCGGCGCTTGACCGTCCGGAAAATCTGCGCCACAAAATGGGAAAAGAGACCATGCATGAAGTTTTTTATCAACTGGCCCGTGCGGCCCAAAGACAGGAATAGGCTTACATGAAAACGTTTTTGGCATTTATACGCAAAGAGTTCTGGCATATCCTAAGGGACCGCCGGTCACTGATCATTCTCTTTGGCATGCCCGTCATGCAAATCGTCCTCTTTGGCTTTGCGCTCTCCAATGAGCTGAAGAACAGCAAGATTGCCATATTGGATGCTTCCCACGATCCGTACACGCAACGCATCATCCAGCAACTGAATGCCAGTGATTATTTTACGATTACAACCAGTATCCAGGACGAAAAAGAAATCGAAGGGCTGTTTCACAAAAACAAGGTAAAAATGGTGGTGGTCTTTCCTGCCGGATTTGCCGATCTGCTGTCCCATCAACATCAGGCTACCGTTCAACTTATTGCTGATGCTACGGACACCAATACAGCCAATACCATGGTGAGTTATGCCAGTGCCATTCTGGGCAGTTTTCAGGACTGGCTACTGGACCAGCAAACATTGCCTTACACCATCCATGCAGAGACCCATATGCTTTACAATCCCCAGCTCCGCAGTGCCTATAACTTTGTGCCTGGTCTGATGGCGATGATCATCATGATCCTGTCGGCGATGATGACGTCGGTTGCTATTGTCCGCGAGCGGGAAAACGGGAATATGGAAGTATTGTTGGTGAGCCCGTTAAAACCCATGTGGATCGTCATTGCCAAAGCAGTACCTTATTTTCTGCTTTCTTTTGTCAATGTCCTGATCATCCTCTTGCTCAGCTATACATTATTGAGTTTGCCGGTCCATGGAAGCTTGATTTTGTTTCTTTTTGCCTGTCTGGTCTTTATCCTCACCTCGCTGGCATTAGGATTATTGATTTCAACGGTAGCCGGTTCACAGCAGGTAGCCATGTTTATGTCTCTGATCGGGTTAATGATGCCAACGATCATACTCAGTGGTTTTATGTTTCCGATTGAAAATATGCCGTGGGTTTTGCGAGCCATTTCCCATGTCGTACCGGCCCGCTGGTTTTATACGATAGCCCAAAGTATACTCCTCAAAGGCGTCTCGATCTTTACCTTATGGAAGGAGATGCTCATTTTGTTGGGTATGGCCTTATTTTTCCTGGTTATCAGCATCCGTCGGTTCCGGTTGCGCTTAAATTGATGTTGAATTATGAGTACGTTCAAATATGTTCTCCAGAAGGAATTTCAGCAGATCCGGCGCAATCCGACCATTGTGCGGATGATGCTGGCCGTGCCGATCATCCAGTTGATCGTATTGCCATTCGCCGCGGACTATGAAATCAAACAGCTGAATCTTGCTGTGGTTGACCAGGACCATTCCAGCTACAGCAAGGAACTCATCGGGCAAATGACCGCTTCAGGATACTTCCAACTAGCCAATTATTCTTCGAATTTCAATGAAGCCATGGGAGCTGTTGAGCGCAATGAGGCCGATTTGATCCTTGAAATTCCTGCCCATTTTGAACGGGATCTGGTCCGGGAGGACGGGGCTACGTTGGCGCTGCACGCCAATGCCATCAATCAGGTTAAGGGCGGTCTAAGTCAACTCTATGCCGGCCAGATTATCCGGCGTTTCAACAATCAGATTCGTGCCGAATGGGTCCAATGGCCACGCTACAGTCCGGTGGAGATGGTGAAGATCGAGCCGCAGCTTTGGTTTAATCCACATATCAACTACCATCTGTTTATGGTTCCCGGAATCCTGGCGGTGCTGATCACCATGGTGGGTAGTTTTCTGGCCTCGATGAATATTGTCCAGGAAAAGGAAGCAGGTACCATTGAGCAGATCAATGTGACGCCGATAAAAAAATACCAGTTTTTGTTGGGTAAGATGATCCCTTTTTGGGTGATGGGGATGTTTTCGCTCACGTTAGGATTGGTCATCGCCTATGTGGTTTATGGCATCGTCTCGGTCGGCCCGCTGTGGGTAATCTATGCGTTCTCGGCCTTCTACCTGGCGGCCATCCTGGGGATAGGTTTGTTGATCTCCACCTTCGCGGATAATCAGCAGCAAGCCACTTTTGTATCTTTTTTCTTTGTGATGATCTTCATCCTGATGAGCGGGTTATACACTCCGGTGGAAAGCATGCCGGACTGGGCAAAAGTGATTGCCTATGCCAATCCGGTGACCTATATGATCCAGGTGGTCCGCGGCGTGATGATCAAAGGAGCCGGATTTATGGATATCCTTCCTTTCGTTGGCATCATCGGTGCATTCGGGATCTTTTTTAATGCACTGGCGGTATGGCGTTATCGAAAGACGGTGTAGTTGGAGGGCGCTCGAGATGAATTCGGAGAACTGGCTAGCCTTTGGAGTTTTCTACTTAATGCTTCTTCCGGGTAAAATTCAGCCTGTTACAACCTTATTATTGCAGCCCATTTTATGGATTAATTGCTACATTTAATGGAGCACTATTATTAATGCATCCACTTATTTACATACCATCGATTGTATTTGTTGTCGTCCTGATCCTGCAATTACCGTTGGTTTCCTGGCAAATAGCAGGCTTATGCCGCCCCTATGCGTTCATTGCTTCGGATGGTCAATTTGAATTCTTCGGGATGACGTGTAAAGGAAAAGGAATCCAAATGAAGGAAGTGAATTATTCGGCTTATAATGTAAAAGTGAATGATGCACGCCTGCAGTTGTTTCGGAAGTCAAAAATAAACCCATTAAAATTGGGTTGAGGGGTGAGTATTTGTTTCACGCCAGATGGAAATATCCCTAGACTGCATTTAAATTGGAAGGGAAGTAAATATAAAATGTCATAGATAGCAAAGGGTTTAATCTGTTGATGAATAGTCGATTATGGTGGATTCACTCGTTTTATTATTAATAACTTTTGGGCATTCTGCAAACCTGGATACGACGAAATTTTATTTGTTTAACGATACGGCATTTGAGGAGACCAAATATGGATATTCTGTGGAAGATTATCGTTCCGGTCAAAATTTCCTATTTAATAAAGAGCGACAAATCGGAACGCAAATACCATTGAGCGACTCGGGTGGAAAATGGGTCGTTGGAGATCTAGTTGATGAAGTTTGGGAATGCACTGGTGACGAAGTGACTACATCTTTAGGAACTCCCGGAGTAATCTATCAAAAAAAAGAAATTTCTGTTCAAGCCTTTGGAGTCGGATTAGACACATCCATTACGTATTATGTTTTAGGCAAGGTGCCGGATTACATCTATAATTACAACCCGCACATCTATTTCTTTTTAAACAGGCATCTTAATCCGCATGAATTCCTTGATCCGGATTATTTGGATTTTCCGTTTGTTCTGGAAGTATACCGGTATATAGGAAGTGAAAAGATGGTTTTTCGGGAGGTAGATTCCATTGAAAGGATCCCGCAGGCGGGCTTTAGGATGCCCGACCTATCGACATTCAGGATGCTATCCTATCCGGAATTCAGAAAAGAGCTGGATAGGGATCCGGAGAAAGAATAGTCCAGCTTGTAAACCTGGAATAAGTCTTTACCGCGGAAAAACCGCATTATTTGTAGCTTTAACCATAACCAATGATTATGCGAAAGAATGTGTTGATACTCCTGGGATTCGTGGCCCTCGGATTAGTAGCGGTGGCTTGTGGCCATCAGGACTCCACGTTCGGTAGTGCTTCGGATATGGCAACCGAAGAAGAGCTGATCGCGCGGGCCGATTCCTTTGAGATGAATACGCCTTATGAACCGGTACCGGGAAATGCACTGTCCCACCACATCTCCGGCTTTGCCAAAATCCTGTGTTCAGCCGTCTTCATTACCGGTTTGGATGCCGACTTTGCCGCGGAAAACATCGGCTATTTCAGTGCGCCTTACAAATACCGGAAAGAGGTCATCAACCGGGTTATTGACGAAGAAAAGAAAGAAGTGCGGCTTACGCTCCCCGACGGTACCGTACGTGTTGCCCGGTATTATGGGGATCAGGGTTGTGTGACTTTGCCGGAAGGCGTGGATTCCGTGTATTTCCGGCCGGTCGCTATCCAGAAGAATTTGCCCGATGCCGCGACCACCCCTTGGCCGATGGGAGACCTGGTTCCCGATGCCCCCTGGCCAACGGAAGTGAAATTGGAAAAAGTAGAAGCCGCTCTGGACGCCGCCTTTGCAAACCCGAAGGGAATGACTGCGGCATTTGTAGTTACCTGGAAGGGCCGCCTGTTGGGTGAGCGGTACCGCGATGGCATCACCATGCATACGCCGCTGGAGAGTTGGTCGATGGGTAAGAGTCTGACGGCCACCTTGCTGGGGACGCTCATGCAAAAAGGGGTCTATACCCTGGATCAGCCGGCACCCATACCGGAATGGCAGGAACACGGAGATCCTCGTCAGGAAATTCGCATTAAAGATATTTTGCATATGTCATCCGGGTTGCGCTTTCGGGCGCCTCAGGACCCGGATTACGATGAGTCATTGGGCTATCCGGACCACCTGTATGTCTATACCGATGCCGGCAACTCCTTTCATTGGGCAGCAACCCGCCCGCAGGAGTGGCCGCCAAATACCATCGGCCGTTACAGGAACTCCGATCCGGTTCTGATCAATTACCTGGTACGGCTGGGTGTGGAGAACAACCTGCAGGAGGACTACCTGAGTTATCCCCAGCACGCATTGTTTGATAAAGTTGGCGTTCGTGATATGATCATGGAGACGGATCCAACCGGGAACTTCCTCTTGCAGGGCTATGAATTTGCCAGTGGCCGCGATTGGGCCCGTCTGGGTAATCTTTATCTCCAGGACGGCGTCTGGAATGGCGAGCGCATCCTCCCCGAGGGTTATGCTGCTTTTGTCAGTACGCTGGCTCCCGCCTGGAAAGCCGATCGACGCCCCATCTACGGAGGATTCTTCTGGATCAATGGCGACGGTGGGTTTCCGATACCACACGATGCGTATTTTATGGCTGGCGCCGGCGGGCAATATACCATTATCATCCCTTCACACGACCTGGTGGTCGTACGTCTCGGACATTACAAAGGTGCCCCGGAAGGAGGAGAAGATCTGAATAAAGCATTAGCCTTGCTGATGGAGGCAGTGCCGGGTAAATCGTGATATCGCTGTATGCCGTTCGATATTGGCATGTGTATACGTAATACGTAAACACTACATAACTTAACCTAATCAAAGATTTGCATTTATATTGGGTACCAGATTTACTAAGTAGGAACTAATGCATGAATAGGAGCATTACTTTCAGAACAGATGAGGAATTGATCAAAGCCATAAAGGGCCCGGATGAAATGCGGAATCAAGCTTTGTATTTTGCATATTTCAAACTAGGGTGGCGAGAATCTGCTATTAATTTAGTGGCGAAATATGGAGGA
>Ga0116152_10003727_pt1 | contig 12174 bp, 14 predicted proteins | sample AD_UKC119_MetaG_FD_89894 | JGI IMG/M metagenome (GOLD analysis project Ga0116152, IMG submission 89894) | Active sludge microbial communities of municipal wastewater-treating anaerobic digesters from Hong Kong - AD_UKC119_MetaG | ecosystem: Engineered > Bioreactor > Anaerobic > Digestate...
ACCTACCCCAAGGGCGCCATGGCCGAGGTCGAGATCGCCGGCCAGACCGCCCGCATCGCCGGGATCGCCAAGGGTTCGGGCATGATCGCGCCCGACATGGCGACGATGCTGGTCTATATCTTCACCGACGTCGCCATTTCGCGCAAGGCGCTGCAATCCATCGTCAGCCGCCTGACCGACACCTCGTTCAACTGCATCACCGTGGACAGCGACACCTCGACCTCGGACACGCTGCTTGTCGCCGCCACCGGCCAGGGCCCGGCGTTGGGCAACATGCGCTCGGCCGAGGCCAAGGCCTTTGAACGCGCGCTGTCGGATGTCATGCTGAACCTCGCGCATCAGGTCGTGCGCGATGGCGAGGGCGCGACCAAATTCGTCGGCATCACCGTCACCGGCGCCGCCGACAACGCCGATGCGAAACGCGCAGCCCTCAGCATCGCCAATTCGCCCCTGGTCAAGACCGCCATCGCCGGCGAGGATCCGAACTGGGGCCGCATCGTCGCCGCCGTGGGGAAATCGGGCGCCGCCGCCGACCGCGACCGGCTGGGCATCACCTTTGGGCCGTTCACCGTCGCCTCGGGGGGGTTGGTGGATCCGGGCTACGAGGAAGCCGACGGCGCGGGCTACATGAAGAACCAGGAACTGGAAATCGGCGTCGATCTGGGCATCGGCAAGGGCAAGGCCACGGTCTGGACCTGCGACCTGACGCATCGCTATATCGACATCAACGCCGACTACCGCTCGTGAGGGCCGTGGCCCGCAGCCCCTGGCCGCGGGCCCACCCTGTTGCCTGAAAGACGCCCGGGGGGCTGTGGGTGGTCCCGCCCGGCCTCTCAACCGGAGCCCTGCCCATGAAACTGGTTCTCGTCTCTGCCGTCGCGCTGATCGACGCCGACGGCCGTGTGTTGCTGGCCCAACGCCCGCCGGGCAAGTCGCTGGCCGGCTTGTGGGAGTTTCCCGGCGGCAAGGTCGAACCCGGCGAGTCGCCGGAAATCGCGCTGATCCGCGAACTGCACGAGGAACTGGGGATCGAGACCTGGCAATCCTGCCTGGCGCCGCTGACCTTTGCCAGCCACGGATACCCGGATTTCCACTTGCTGATGCCGTTGTTCGCCTGCCGGCGATGGGAGGGAATCGTCACGCCGCGCGAAGGTCAACAACTGCAATGGGTCCATGCACGCCAGTTGACGCAGTATCCGATGCCGCCCGCGGACCTTCCGCTGATCCCGATCCTGCGCGATTGGCTGTAGGGCGCGGACAATCGCCCCGCGGCCGGGAATGGGTTTCCAAACTGGTGACAGTGGAACAATCAAGTTCTTGATCCTGAACGATAAAATGCGACATAACTCTGGCGAAACCGGGTGAAATGTGGCACAAATGGGGCATGGGAAACGAGGGAAAGACCATGCTGAAAACCATCATGATCGGCCGCTACCTCAGCATTCAGGGCGAATTCGTGCGGACCACCGCCTCGGGGTTGGTGGTGGTCAAGGTCGGTGAAACGACCTATGCCGGGCGCCCGGTGCAAAAGCGCGCCGCCTGATACGGGCCTTCGGGCACGGGCTGCGTGACACGGTCAGGGGCGGGGACCACTCCAGGGGTTCCCGCCCCTTGGTCGTTGATCCACTTTAAGCTTGAAGCATTGGGGCGTCAGGGATAGCCTCCGGCTACCCGTCCAGGAGGTTTCATGCCCACCGATTTCGCCCGAACCCGCGCCCAGTTCGATCTGCCCGAGGGGGTCATCTACCTTGACGGGAACTCGCTGGGACCGCTGCCGCGCAACGTCGCCGCGCGCGTCGGGCAGGCGATCAGCGACGAATGGGGCAAGCTTCTGATCACCGGCTGGAACAAGGCCGGCTGGATGGCCCTGCCCACCCGGATCGGCGACCGTATCGCCCGCCTGATCGGCGCCGAACCCGGGCATGTGGTGATGGGCGACACGCTGTCGATCAAGGTCTACCAGGCGTTGGCGTCGTCGTTGCAGATGCGGCCGGGCAAGACGGTGATCCTGTCCGATACGGGCAACTTTCCGTCGGATCTTTATATGGCCGAAGGTTTGTGCCGCACCCTGGGCCAGGGCTACACGCTGAAAACCGTGGCGCCCGAAGCGGTCGAGGCGGCCCTCGACGACTCCGTCGCCGTCCTGATGCTGACCGAAGTGGATTATCGCACGGGCCGCCGCCATGACATGCCGGCGCTGACCGCAAAGGCCCATGAGGTGGGCGCGCTGGCGGTCTGGGACCTGGCGCATTCGGCGGGGGCCACGGATGTTCAGGTCGGGCCGGGCGGCGCCGATTTTGCCGTTGGCTGCACCTATAAATACCTCAATTCGGGCCCCGGTGGACCGGCCTTCATCTATGTCGCGCCGCGCCATGCCGAGGTCGCGCGCCCGGCGCTGTCCGGCTGGCTGGGGCACGAGGCGCCCTTCGCCTTTGACCTGGACTACCGCCCGGGCCGCGGAATCGAGCGGATGCGCGTGGGCACGCCGCCGGTGCTGCAACTGGCGGCGCTGGACGCGGCGCTGGATGTCTGGGACGGGGTCGAGATCGCCGATCTGCGCGCGCGGTCGCTGGAACTGACAGAGGCGTTCATCGCCGGGGTCGAGGCCGCCTGCCCGACCCTGACCCTGTCCACCCCGCGCGACCCGGCGCGCCGTGGCAGTCAGGTCAGTTTCCGCCACCCCGAGGGTTATGCGATCATGCAGGCGCTGATCGCGCGCGGCGTGATCGGCGATTTCCGGGCGCCAGACACGCTGCGGTTCGGCTTCACGCCGCTGTTCATCGGTCTGGACGAGGTGCGCCGCGCGGTTGAAATCCTGGCCGAGATCATGGCAGGCGACGCCTGGGACCGGCCGGAATTCAAGATCCGGGCGGCGGTGACATGAGGCTTCGCGGGGACATCGGGGGGCTGCTCGCCCCCCGAACCCCCTCGCCAAAGGGGCCTGTGGGCCCCTTTGGAAACCCCTTGCCGCCGCTGTGCCGGCCGGCGGGTTGGATCGCTCTGTGGAAGCGCATGGCGATGGTCGGGAAACTGAATGCGCGGTCCGTGGGCTGAGCCCGCGACCCTCTTTTACCGCATTCAGGAGACGACAATGTCCAACGCTTACGACCCCGCGCGCGACGGCGCGCAAATGGCTTTTGACGGCCGCATGTCCTATACCGATTACCTGTCGCTCGACGCGATCCTGTCGGCGCAGAAGCTGCGCACCTCGGCGCATGACGAGATGCTGTTCATCATCCAGCACCAGACCAGCGAGTTGTGGATGCGGCTGGCGTTGCACGAGATCGGCGCCGCCCGCGACCAGCTGGCCCGGGGGGCCGCGCGGCCGGCTTTCAAGATGCTGAGCCGTGTCGCGCGCATCTTCGAGCAATTGAACGGCGCCTGGGACGTGCTGCGCACCATGACCCCCAGCGAATACACCCGCTTCCGGCAGGAATTGGGTCAGTCGTCGGGGTTTCAGTCGTGGCAATACCGGATGATCGAATACGCCGTCGGCAACCGCAACACCGCTATGTTGCGCCCGCACGCCCACCGCGAGGACCTGACCGCCGCGCTCGAGGCCGAACTGTCGCAGCCCTCGCTCTATGACGTGGCGATCCGGCAACTGGCCGGGGCCGGGTTCGCCATTCCCACCGAGGTTCTGGAACGCGACCTGCGCCAGCCCTGGCAGGCCCATGACGCGGTCGAGGCCGCGTGGCGCGCGGTCTATGCCGATCCGGAAAACCACTGGGAGCTTTACGAACTGGCCGAGAAGTTGGTGGATTTCGAGGATTACTTCCGCCGCTGGCGTTTCAACCACGTCACCACGGTGGAACGCATCATCGGCTTCAAGCGGGGCACCGGGGGCACGTCAGGGGTGCAGTATCTGCGGCGGATGCTCGAGGTCGAACTGTTCCCCGAACTCTGGCACCTGCGCACTGCCCTATGAGGGGCTGAGCCCCCGCCCGAGGATCTGCGCGAGCCGCGCCATATCGGCGCGGATCGCGGCATAGCGGCCGCCGGTGTGCTTCACGCCGCCCAGCGCCGCAATGATGGTGGCGGCCAGCGACTGGGCGTCACCATCGAACACGGCGCCGCCCGCGTCCCGTTGCGCGGCCAGCCAATCGGCCAGCAGGGCGGTCAGGCGGGCCTCGCCCCGGGCGACGATATCGGCGGCGGTGGCGAAATTCGCATCCAGCAACTCGGCGCCATGCGGCGATTCGAAGAGCGGCGCCATCTCAGGCCCGATCTTGGCCTCGAATGCCGCCTGGAGCGTGGCCACCGGGTCGGTTCCGGCGGCCAGGGCCGCGCGCATCCGCGTCTCGGCCAGATCGAAATAGGCCTGCACGATCGATCGGAAGATATCCTGCTTGTTGCGATAGTGCAGATAAAGCGCCCCGCGCGAGAGACCGGCCTGTGCGGCGATGTCCTCCATCGCAGAGCGCCGGAAGCCGTAGCGTGCGAACACCGCGCTGGCCGCCGAAAGGATCGCGGCACGGCGAGGGTCGGTGTCGGGCAGGGGCTGCGTGTTCATGCAAGCGTTCTGACAGTTTGGGTCCATTTTGTCAATTTACACGATGACAATTCTGGTCCATTTTGTCAGAAAGCGATTCGCCGGAGGATTCCATGACCCGCCTGACGATCAACGGCCAACCCCACGACATCGACGCCCCCGACGACACGCCCCTGCTGTGGGTGCTGCGCGACGAACTGGGCATGACGGGCACCAAATTCGGCTGCGGTGTCGCCGCCTGTGGCGCCTGCACGGTGCATATCGACGGCGAGGCGGTGCGATCGTGCCAGGTCGCGCTGGCGGATGTCTGGGGCGATGTCACCACCATCGAGGGGCTGGCCCCACATGCCCTGCAAGTGGCCTGGGTGCGCCACCAGGTGCCGCAATGCGGCTATTGCCAGTCGGGCCAGATCATGCAGGCGGCGGCGCTGCTGGCGGAAAATCCCGACCCCACGGATGACGACATCGACACCGCGATGGCCGGGAACCTGTGCCGCTGCGGCACCTATTCGCGCATCCGCGCCGCGATCCACGACGCCGCGGCAACCCTGCGGGAGGGCACGCAATGAGCCGGCTGGGAAAGATCACGCGCCGCACGCTTCTGGTGGGCTCGGTTGCAATCGCGGGGGGCGTCGCCTTTGGCGTCTATCAGGTGAAAAAGGGGGTTCCGAACCCGCTGCACCCGGAAACGGGCACCGCGTTGAACCCGTTCCTCATCATCGACGCCGACGGGGTGACCATCGTCACCGGCCGGGCCGAGATGGGCCAGGGCGCACAGACCACCCTCGCCGCCTGCCTGGCCGAAGAACTGAACCTGGACTGGTCCAGCGTCCGGTTGCTGCATGGTCCGGCCTCGGGCGCGTATTACAACGGCGCGCTCCTGGAAGGCGCGCTGCCGGGCCCCGACTATGCGCGGCCCGAATGGCAACGCACTCTGGCGGAATCGATCGGTGTGGTCGCACGACCCCTGAAGCTGCAACTCACCGGCGGTTCGACCAGCATCCGCGACGGGTTCGTCCGCCTGCGCCTGGCCGGGGCCAGCGCGCGCGAGACGCTGAAGGCCGCCGCCGCCCGGCGCCTGGGTGTCGCGGTCGCGACCCTCTCGACCGAGGGGGGCGCGGTCCTGGGCGCCGACGGCACCCGCCTGACCTATGCCGAACTGGCCGCCGACGCCGCGCAGATGACCCCGGTCCAGGCCGAGCCGCGCCCGGCATCGGACTGGCGGCTGCTGGGCACCGCCCTGCCGCGGCCGGACATCCCTGCAAAGGTGAACGGAACCGCCGCTTTCGGCATCGACACGCGCCTGCCGGGGATGAAATTCGCCTCGGTCAAACGCTCTCCGCGGCTGGGGGGCACCATGCAAGCGTTCGACCCGGCGCCCGCCCTGGCGATCCCCGGGGTGGAACGGGTGATCGATATCGGCGACGGCGTCGCGGTGGTCGCGCGCAACACCTGGACGGCGATCCAGGGCGCGCAGGCGGTGACCTGCGACTGGGGTCCCGCGCCCTATCCGGCCGACGACGCCGGCATCACCGAGCGCCTGCTGGCGGCCTTTGATGACAGCCCCGATTCCACCATGCGCGACGATGGCGATGCCGACAGCGACACCGGCGGCACCATGATCGAAGCCGAATACCGCCTGCCCTATCTGGCCCACACCACGATGGAGCCGATGAACGCCACCGCGCTGTTCGACGGCGAGACGCTGGAGCTGTGGTCGCCCAACCAGGGGCCGTTCATCCAGGCCCGCGCCGCCGCCGAGGCCGCCGGCATCGACCCCGGCAATGTGGTCGTGCACACAACCTTTCTGGGCGGCGGGTTCGGGCGGCGCATCGAATCCGACTATGCCGCGGTCGCGGCCAAGGTCGCGCGGGCCATGCCCGGCACGCCCGTAAACGTCACCTGGTCGCGCGAAGAGGACGTGACGCATGACTTTTACCGCCCGGCCGCCATTGCGCGCATGAAGGGCGCGGTGTCTGGCGGGCGGGCCGTGCTGTTCGATGCGCGGATCGCCTCGCCCGGGTTGATGGCACAGGCGGGCGGGCGGATGATGGGGCTGCCGATGGCCGGGCCCGACCGCGCGATCGTCGAGGGCGGCTTCGATCAGCCCTATGCGATCCCGAACTACCGCGTCCGGGGCTACAGGGCCGACCTTGCCATTCCGGTGGGCTTCTGGCGCTCGGTCGGGGCCAGCCACAACGGGTTCACGCACGAAAGCTTCATCGACGAACTGGCCCACGCCGCCGGTCAGGACCCGTTGGCCTTTCGTCTGGCGATGGCACAGGGCGAAAGCGCGGCCGCGGCGGGCGTGCTCGAGGCCGTGCGCGACATGTCCGGCTGGGACCAGCCCAAGGCACCGGGCACCGGCCGCGGCGTGGCGATGGTCTGGAGCTTTGGCACGCCCGTCGCTCAGGTGATCGAGGTGCGCGACGAAGGCGGCGCCATCCGCATCGCCCGCGCCTGGATCGCCGCCGATGTCGGCATCCCGCTGGACCCGGGCATCCTGGCCGCGCAGATGGAGGGCGGGATGCTTTATGGCCTGTCCGCTGCGGTGCACGGGCGCATCAGCTTTGCCGACGGCATGGTGCAGCAGCAGAATTTCCCCGATTACGACGCCATTCGCATGTCGGGCGCCCCCGTGACCGAGGTGCGGCTGCTGGCGAACAACCCGCATATCGGCGGCGCGGGCGAACCCGGCACACCGCCCGCCGCGCCAGCCCTGGCCAACGCGCTGTTCGACCTGACCGGAACGCGCGCCCGCACGCTGCCGCTGGACGGGCAATTCACCTTTGTGCTGTGACAAACAAGGGGGCCTTTCGGCCCCCTTTTCTGGTCACGCGGCCGGCGGCCGGCTGACCATATGGCCCAGCATCCGCCCCGACATGATGTGCACATGCAGGTGCGGCACCTCCTGCACGCCATCGTCGCCGGCGTTGGAAATGGCGCGGTAGCCGGTGCCGCCCTCGCCCGGCTGGATGCCCATAGTCCGGCAAACCTGGCCGATGGCGGCGACAAAATCCGCGCGCTCGGCATCCGTGGCCTCGATCGCGAAGTGGTCGAAGGTCACATAGGGCCCCTTGGGGATCACGAGAACATGCACCGGCGCCTGGGGGCGGATGTCGTGGAACGCCAGCGAATGCGCGGTTTCCAGCAGCTTGTTGCAAGGGATCTCGCCGCGCAGGATCCGGGCGAAGATGTTGTTGGTATCATAGACATAAGCCATGGTTGTGCCCTTATGCGTCGTCCGCCGACCAGCCCGAGACGGCCTTGACCTCGAGGAAATCCTCGATCCCCCATACGCCACCCTCACGCCCGCGCCCCGACGCCTTCATGCCGCCAAAGGGCGAGCCCCGTCCGCGCGACTTGCCGTTCATCTCGACCATGCCCGAACGCAGGCGGCGGGCCAGGCGGTTGCGTTTCGCCCCGTCTTGCGACTGCACATAGTTGGTCAGGCCATAGGGCGTGTCGTTGGCGATCTGCAAGGCCTGGGCCTCGGTGTCGAAGGGGATGATCGACAGCACCGGGCCAAAGATTTCCTCGCGCGCGATGGTCATGTCGTTCGACACGTCGGCAAAGACCGTCGGACGCACGAAATAGCCGCGGTTCAGACCATCGGGACGGCCCAGGCCACCAGCGACCAGCCGCGCGCCTTCGTCGATACCCTTCTGGATCAGGCCCTGGATCTTGTCGAACTGCGCCTGGCTGACGACCGGGCCGATATGCCCTCCGGCCTCGTGCGCGCTGGCGACCCTGGTCTTGAGCGCGGTTTCGGCCGCGATCTCGACCGCCTTGTCGTAGATCGAGCGTTCGACCAGCATCCGGGTCGGCGCATTGCACGACTGCCCGGTGTTGTTGAAGCAGTGACGCGCCCCCCGCACCACGGCCTTTTCGTCGGCGTCGGCGAAGATGATATTGGCCCCCTTGCCGCCCAGCTCAAGGTGGACGTGCTTCAGCGTTTCGGCCGCATTCTTCGAGATGGCGATACCCGCGCGGGTCGATCCGGTGAAGCTGACCATGTCAACGTCGGGATGGCCGGACAGCCGCGTGCCCACCCCCGCGCCGTCGCCGTTGACCAGGTTGAACACCCCGGGCGGCACGCCGGCCTCGTGCAGGATTTCGGCGAACAGCATCGACGACAGCGGCGCGATCTCGGACGGTTTCAGCACCATCGTGCAGCCCGCCAGCAGCGCCGGGATCACCTTGAGCGTGACCTGGTTCATCGGCCAGTTCCAGGGCGTGATCAGGGCACAGACGCCAACGGCCTCCTTGATGATCCGATCCTCAGGCGCCTTGTCGCTGAGCGGGGCCTCCCATTCGATCTGGTCAAAGGCGCGAATGAAGTTGTCGATATGCCAGGTGCCAGAGCCCGACTGCGCGGTCTTTGCCATGTCGATGGGCGCGCCCATCTCCAGGCTGATCGCGGCGCCCATCTCGTCGTTGCGGCGGGTGTAGACCTCGAGGATGCGCTTCACCAGGGCCAGCCGTTCGGCCGGGGCGCTTTGCATGAAAGCGGGCAGCGCCGCCTTTGCCGCGGCCACGGCCGCATCGGTATCGGCGGTTCCGCCCGCCGAAATCACGGCAACCGCTTCTTCGGTCGATGGGTCGATGACATCGAGGTCCCGCCCGTCGATCGGGTTCACCCACGCCCCGTTGATGTAGAATTTGCGCTTGTCCAGCATGGCGGTCTCCTGCGAATTTTCGCGACAGACTGTCACTCCCCCAAGACAAGGGCAAGGGGAGGGGTTATCAATCGGGCGCTCTCGCCCTATCTCGTAGAAACGTGAATTCTTCACCCGGATTATGAGGACACCATGAGCCTGCGCATCAACGACGTCGCACCGAATTTCACCGCCGAGACCACCCAGGGCACACTGACCTGGCACGATTACATCGGTGACGGTTACACGGTGCTGTTCAGCCACCCAAAGGACTTCACCCCGGTCTGCACCACCGAATTCTCGGCGGCGGCAAAGCTGGCGGGCGAATTCGCCAAGCGCAACTGCAAGCTGGCGGGTATCTCGATCGACGGCGTCGAAGAGCACAAGAAATGGATGGACGATGTCCGGACCTATGGCGGAACGGCAATGTCCTTTCCGATCATCGCCGACCCCGATCTGACGGTTGCAAAGCTCTATGACATGCTCCCGGCCGAGGCCTATCTGCCCGACGGACGCACCGCCAACGACACCGCCACCGTGCGCACGACCTTCATCATCGGACCCGACAAGAAGATCCGCCTGATGCTGATCTACCCGATGTCGGTCGGGCGCAACTTCTCCGAGATCCTGCGCGCGCTGGATGCCATTCGCCAGACCGACGGTCAGCCCTTTGCGACGCCGGCCGACTGGCAGCCGGGCGATGACGTGATCGTGGCGCTGTCGGTGACGACCGAGGATGCCAAGGCCCGGTTCGGCCAGGTGGACGTCCCCCTGCCCTACCTGCGCAAGACCAAAGCGCCGAACTGATCGGCCCGTTACCGACCGATCCGACCCGCCCTCCGACCCGCCCGAGGCCCCGGCCCGGGCGGGTTTTTGCCGCCGTCTCGCGCTTGTGTTGGGGCGTGAGTCACTTCGCAGATGCAGCGGCCGCGCGGCTGCGGTATCTGTGGGGCATGAAACGCCGTTCGTTCCTTGCCGCCTTGACCCTCGCGCCGATGGCGCTGGCCGCACCCGCGGCAGCCCAGCCGATCCCTCTGGCCGAGATTTCGCGTTATTTCAACAGCTTCCTGACCGCGCAGGCGGATTTCACGCAGATCAATCCGGATGGAACCCTGTCCACGGGGCGGCTGATGATCCGTCGGCCGGGGCGCATCCGGTTCGAATACGACGCACCCGATCGGACGCTGGTGCTGGCTTCGGCGGGCTCGGTCTTCATCTTCGACGCGCGCTCGAACGCGGGGCCGACGACCTATCCGCTCAGCCGCACGCCGCTGGCGCTGATCCTTGACGACCCGGTGAACCTGGACCGCGCCGACATGATCGTCGGGCATACGCAGGACGGGCCCGTCACGACGCTGGTCGCCCAGGACCCCGATCATCCCGAATACGGCAGCATCCGGCTGGCGTTCAGCGCCAACCCGACCGAGTTGCGGCAATGGGTGGTGGCCGACGACACCGGGCAGGAGACCACGGTCATCCTGGGCACCTTTCGCACCGGCGTCACGCTGGGGTCGTTGTTGTTCAACCTCGACGCCGAATTGCAGCGCCGAGGTCTGAGCACCAACCGCTGATCTCAGCGGCGGTTGCAGGCGCGCAGTTGCGAATCATACATCGCCGCGCGCTGCGCGACACGGTCGGCCAGATCGGTCAGCCAGCGCTGGCTGTTGTGGCTGCCGCGCGCATAGCCCGCGTGCCCCTCATGATAGGACAGATACAGATTGCGCGCGTCGGTCGGGTGGATGCCGTTTCGGGCATAGGCCTCGGAGGCATACCAGCCGATGAAATCGGTCGCGTCCTCGATATCGTCGCGCCGCGCGTGCCGGTTGCGGGTCTGGGTCTGGTAATCCTCCCAGGTGCCGTCCAGCGCCTGGCTGTAGCCAAAGGCCGAACTTTGCCGCCCCATCGGGATCACGCCCAGCGCGTAGCGGTGCGGCGTGCGCGCATCGCCGTCGAATCGGCTTTCTGCGTGGATGATCGCCATCTGCACGGGAACCGGGACGTTCCAGCGCCGTTCGGAATCGCGCATCGCACGGAAATAGGCGGGCCGTTCGGTGGCCAGGGCGCAGGCGTCGTCGAGATTGCGCGGCGGCGCATGGTCGCGACCGCCCCCACAGGACGCCAGCAGGAAGGCCACCGCCACCAGGCGGAGAACGCTGCTCATGAATCTGCCTCAAGTCTTTTTTGTCTTTTGTCCTTCCTAGCCGATTTCGCGCCAATTTGAAACGGTTTGCCGGTAAATTCCCTGTCGGCAGGGCGCAGAAACCGCGGGCCGGGCGGCGGTGCCACGATTTCGCCGCATTTTCGCCACTGTTGGAACGGTTTTCACAGTCTGTTTCCAGCCCCTCAGCATCCATCGTATGGACCTTCCAAGGCGACTCAGGATAAAAAATCGTCAGAAAGGGTTCGTTCATGCTGACGTCTCAGGCGAAGTTCAGGCTTGGACAGGTTGTCCGCCACCGGAAGCATCCCTTCCGGGGGGTGGTCTTTGACGTCGATGCGATGTTCGCCAACACCCAGGAATGGTATGATGCCATCCCCGAGGAAAGCCGACCCTCAAAGGACCAGCCGTTCTATCACCTGCTGGCCGAGAATGATAATTCCTATTACGTCGCCTATGTGTCCGAGCAGAACCTGATCGCCGACGAAACCGGCGAGCCCGTGGATCACCCCGATCTTCCCGAACTGTTCGGGGATTTCGAGGATGGGTTCTACCCGTTGCAGGTGCAGTTGAACTGACCCCGGCCGCTGGCGCGCGGGCCCCGTGCCGCGTGCATCGCCTCAGTCGTAGCCCGACCACGGCATATGCATGGTCAACCGATTCCATCCCCGGTCGCGGGCATAGCGCAGATCGCTGGTCAGGCAGCGGATGATGTGCCAGCCGAACCCCCCTTCGGGCAGCGTGTCGGGCGGTTCGATCACCGGCGGCGGCGGGTTCGGTGCGGCGCCGGTGGGCATCGGCCGGCCGCGATCGGCAATGCGGCAGGCCAATGACGTGGGCCGCAGTTCAACGCAGAGTTCGACCGG
>Ga0116152_10003728_pt1 | contig 12172 bp, 9 predicted proteins | sample AD_UKC119_MetaG_FD_89894 | JGI IMG/M metagenome (GOLD analysis project Ga0116152, IMG submission 89894) | Active sludge microbial communities of municipal wastewater-treating anaerobic digesters from Hong Kong - AD_UKC119_MetaG | ecosystem: Engineered > Bioreactor > Anaerobic > Digestate...
CGCCCGAATCTGAAATCGAAAATCTACAAAATCACGCTTAAAGCAATAGAACCCAAAGGCTTACAGGCTTGATCGCACTCCTCAGCCGGACAGTACTGATTTCAGATCTGAACTTGCAGACTCGAATTCAATTTCAAACGCCCATTTCCGCCATCCATCCACGCGCCGCCGCGTGCGTCCGGTGAACCCCGCCCCTCAGTGGCGCAGGCGGATTACGCCGTGGCGATCGATTGCTCGGCCTCGTGGGTCGACGCCGGTCGGATCCCGTTCCCGCTGACGATCCGCCGCCGTCTTGTCGGCGTCGGCAATGGTCTTTGCCTGCGCGCGAAGCGATCGGAGCGGATCGTCGCCGATGGCCGGAAGCGTGTCATCGAGATGGGAAAAGACGTCGTACGCAATGGCAATCTCGCCGGTCGTCGCATTGCGGTAGATTTCAACGATACGGCCTTCCTGCGGCGGATCGAGTGTCGAACAGGTTTCGATTTCGATGTAGTTGTCGCGCTGCGACACGCGATGTCGATGCGTGTGCCCTGCGAGATGCAGCGCAACGCTCGGATGCGCGTTCAGCAAATCACGAAAGCTGTCCGGCAGAAGCGATGAACCATAGACATCCCGCAGGTAGTTGCTGGGATGATGCGAGCAGACAATGACAATCTCATCATTCTGATCCGCCCGTGTCAGTTCGGCCTCCAGCCAGTCGCGCTGGCGCTGCGTGATCGATCCATCCACGTACAAGAATCCCGGGATGCGATGGGCGGGATCGCACGTGTCCAGTCCGATCAGCCGAACACCCTCCACGGGCGACTGGCTCCACCAGCTGTCGCCGAAGACGGGATCACTGAAGCCGTGCCCCGTCGGTCCCGTCTTCGCCGTGAACATCGCGGCGATGAACTCGCGCTTGTCGAAGTACTCGCGATCAGGATTGGGAAAGACGAATCGCGGAATCTCAAACAGGTTCGGCGGTCCCGGCGCCGCCGGCGTCACATTTCCGTTCGCCAGCGCCGCCGTCGGCTTCAGGTCCGTCGGCAACAGCGGCGCCCCCAGTCCACGCCCTGGCAGTGGCGCGCCCCGTACGCCGTCGGGCCCCTGGAAGATGGGAAACAAACCTAGGGCGAACGAATCGTGATTCCCGAAAACGACGTACCAGGGCACGCTGGCGGCGTCGCCGTGGACGGCGTTCCGGTAGATCCCCTGCGCCTCAAAGGCCGCGTGCGGATCAAGCGACGGATCGGGCTTCTGCCACGGAAGTCGATCGTCCACGCCGCTGAGCGGATTGAGGCGCCCACCGTCGAAGAGCGTAAGCAGCCATGCGAGTTCATTCCGCTGCGCATTGTCGCAGGCGTCGCCCGTATTGATCACGAAATCGATGGATCGGCCCGACGCGTGGATGCGATTGATCTGGCGGAGGATACCGTCGACGAGCTGAGTGGAGTACGCCTCATAAGGTCGCCACGCGCTGCGCGTAATGTCAGCTGCGGCGGGAAAACGCGCGGGAGATTCTTCGTCGACCACGTGCGTGTCCGAGATGTGGGCGATGCGCGCGACGAGTGTGAAGCCATCTGTCGCGAAGGGTTCAGACGATTCCCGAGGCAGGAGCGTCGCCGTATCCCGGGGACAGGAACCGGCGCCGCACATGGACAAAACGACCCAGGACAGAACAATCAGGACGCGCCGATCGAGCGTGGATTTGAGCGTCATGAGCATATGGTCGCGTCCGGCGGATTCGCCTATTCTATGCCGCAACTTCCAATCATCGCGGTCCACAACAGTCCGATTGAGGTTCTCAAGATGTCATCATCCCCCAGAACGTTTTCGAAAACAACAACCGATCGAAGCCGACGCCTGACGAGAATCGCCGTGTGCGCGATGGTTGTCGCGATTCCCGGCTTTCTGGCCTGCAGCCAGCGCGCGACGACCGGCGAGCCGACCGTGTGGACGGCGAGACAATCGGGCTGCGAGCTCACATTGTCGGGCGCCGGCGACAGGCTCTTTCAGTGCGAGTTCGGCGGGACCACGTCGAGCGACGCAACGCCGAAGGAGGCTGTGGCGATTGCGGGACCGGCGCCGTGGCGACCGATGACCCTGTCTCCGATGATCGCCCGTCCCGACGTACTCAACGAACAGGCCCGGGAGTTTCCAACGGACTGGTCGAACGCCATCGTGCAAACGACGGGCGGCGGAATCGCGAACTCGATTGAGATTGCGGTGTCATCCGGCGTCGATGGAGCGCCGTCACTCGCGACGATCCGACCCGAAATCGCCAGCGATGGCGGCGTTCGTCTGACATTCACGTCGGGGACCATCGAGAACTTCTATGGCCTGGGCGAGCAGTTCGGAGAGGCCGGCGTGGTCAACGGCGACTGGGGGGGGCGCAAGCGCACGCCCGGCTGCGAGTTCGGCAACATGCTCGTGCAGTTCCACGGCGGCTATGTCGGCAATGCGCAGTTCCCGATTCTCTACTGCGTGGGTGATGACCACCAGCAGTTTGCGATCTTCGTCGACGACACGGCGCCGCAGACCTGGGATTTTTCGAAGGCCGACGCGCCGGACGCGGACGGCAATCGCACCTGGACACTCAGCGTGCCACCGCGAACGACACCTCTGCGATGGTTTGTCATTTCAGGCGCCGACCTGCCGGAACTTCGTCGAAGCTACATGGCGCTCGTGGGCCATGCGCCCGTCCCGCCGAAAAAGATGTTCGGTCTGTGGCTCAGCGAATACGGCTTCGACGACTGGAAGGAGCTCGATGACAAGCTGCGAACGCTTCGGGCGAACCAGTTCCCGATCGACGGCTTCGTGCTGGACCTCCAGTGGTTCGGCGACATTCGCGACGACTACAAAGGCAAACAGATGGGCTCGCTCACGTGGGACCTGGACAAGTTCCCCGATCCGAAGACAAAGATGGCGGAGCTCAGCGATCGCGAAGGCGTGGAACTCATGGTCATCGAAGAGTCCTACGTCGATCATCGCCTGCCGGAATACAGGACGATGGCGGACAAGGGTTACCTCGTGCGCGACACGTCCGGCGAGAAGCCCGCGCGGATCGACAGCTGGTGGGGAGACGGCGGCATGATCGACTGGACGAACACCGCCGGCGCGGACTACTGGCACGACACGAAGCGCGAACCGCTCGTCGAGGCCGGCGTGAAGGGACACTGGACGGACCTGGGCGAGCCCGAGGCCTATCGTAAGGAATTCTGGTACATGAACACGGCCGTCCCCGGCAGTCACAGCCACGCGGACGCCCACAACCTGTTCAATTTCCGCTGGGCCGAGAGCATCGCGCGGGGGTACGCTCGCCACGGACATTCGCGCCCGCCGTTCATCATGTCGCGCTCGGGCACGTCGGGCATTCAGCGATTCGGCGCCAGCATGTGGTCCGGCGACATCGGCTCCAACCTGCCGAGCCTGGCGGCGCACCTCAACGTGCAGATGCACATGAGCCTCAGCGGTATCGACTACTTCGGCTCGGATATCGGCGGCTTCCGGCGGGACAGCCTGATGGGCGACGACGAAAACGAGATGTACACGCGCTGGTTCGCGCATTCGTGTCTGCTGGACGTTCCGCTGCGACCGCACACGTCGAACACGGAGAACCGCTACCAGACGGCGCCGGATCGCGTCGGCGACATGAAGAGCAATCGCTTCAATCTGCGGCGACGATACGCGCTGACGCCCTATCTCTGCTCGCTGGCTGTCGCGGCCGCAGACGAAGGCGCGCCGGTCTTTCCGCCGCTCGTGTACTACTACCAGAACGACGATCGCGTGCGCGAGATCGCCGATCAGAAGCTGATCGGACGCGACCTGATGATGGCGACGGACGTGAAGGCCGGCGAACGGCGCCGGAACGTCTATCTGCCGGCGGGTGACTGGTACGACTTTGAGTCGGGTCGGCGTTACGCCGGCGACAGTGGACGCAGCGTCACGATTGACCCGACGCGAATGGACGGCGTGTTCACACCACCGCTGTTCGCGCGGGCCGGCGCCATCATTCCGATGATGCACGTCGACGAGAAGACGATGAACGTGATGGGGAAGCGAACGGATGGCTCACGACGGGATGAGCTGATCTTTCGCGTCTACACGTGCCGCGAGCGACAACATGAGCTCTTTACCCACAACGAAGCCGACTTCGTGATGCACATCGGCCAGTATCGTCCCTCCGAGAGGCGATTCGAGGTGTTTCTTTCCGGGCTGGATGCGACGGCGGACTCGGCGATCGGCCGGCGCGACGTCATTCTTGAGGTCGTCGGTGATTTCGATGCGAATGCCGTTCAGGAGGTCACTGTCTCGCGGCTGGCGTCAGACGACCCGATCCATCAGAAGCGAGCGTCGATCGACGAACTCCGTGCGGCCTATGGCAACCAGGAAGCGCTACCGCGGCTGGACGCGGCCGGCATTGAGAAGGCGGGCTGGTCGCCCAACGGATCGAACATGATCCGAATCAACTGCGGCAAGCTCGGGGCCGACTACAGCCGATGCGTGTCGATTGAGTGCGGCGGAAAGTAACCTCGCGCCATCCGGCCATCCATCAGTACGGGAACACGATACGTACGCGTTGACGCGCGACCGCGTTGCCCCCGACGTCGGCAAGTTGCTTCGCATCTTCCGCGGCCTGTCAGCGGCCGGTATCGTACGCCGTCCGGCGTGGGATTGCCTGGCGCCGGTGGAGAACTCGTGGAAACGAAGCCCGTCCTAACTGAACTGCGGCCGCGCCTGGAGATTCTCGGCGCCGCCCTGCTCTTCTCGACCGGCGGCGCCGCAATCAAGGCGTGCACGCTGAATCACTGGCAGGTCGCGGGCTTTCGCTCACTGATCGCGGCCGCGCTCATTTTTCTGGCCATGCGATCGGCGCGAACGGGCTGGTCGATGCGATCGGTCATCGTCGGCGTGATGTACGGCGCGACGATGGTGCTCTTCGTTGTCGCGAACAAGATGACGACCTCTGCGAACGCGATCTTCCTGCAGGACACGGCGCCGCTGTACGTGCTGGCCCTGAGCCCGTTGGTTCTGAGCGAACCCATTCGCCGGCGCGATTTCGCCGTCATCGGCCTGATGATCGTCGGCATGGCGCTGTTCTTCTTCTCGGGGGAATCAGCGCAACTCACGGCGCCGCAGCCGACACTGGGCAAGACGCTCGCGATCGTATCGGGGCTGACGTGGGCCGGAACGATTCTCGGGCTTCGGCTGCTTCGCAAGGACAACGCGAAGGGCAACGCAGCGGCGCCCGCGATCGTCATCGGTAATCTGCTTGCGTTTGCCGCCTGCGCATCGTTCGCGTTTCCCGTCGCAAACATGACGACACAGAATGCGCTGCTGGTGGGGTACCTGGGCGTGTTCCAGATCGCCCTGGCCTACATCCTGCTGACCCGGGCCGTGGCGCACGTGCCGGCCCTGGAGGCCGCCGTCATTCTGCTCATCGAACCCGTGCTCAACCCGATCTGGACCTATGCGTTTCAGCGCGAACTGCCCCATACCTGGTCGATCGTGGGAGGCGTCATCATCCTGGCGTCCACGACGCTGAAATCATGGCTCGATACGCGCGCTTCATCGCGTCAGCGACGCGGCGCCACGCCCTGAGCGGCGACGCCTGTCAATCACTCACCCATCGCCATCGCGCCTGTCGAATTCGCGACACATCCTATTGCCAATACAGCCCGTCGCCTTCGATGCGCGCTTATCGGTCAGTTCGGCATTTACTGCGCACGCTTCGCAGTTTTTCAGTATTGGCGCACGCAAAACAGCGGCGTTTCCAGTTGCAACAGCAGTCGTCCGTGATACGCTGCTGATGCCAAAGAAAGGGCCGATTCCGCTCAGCACTCGCCGTGTGAAGCAGGACTTCAAGCTGACTCTCAGAATCGCCGGATTGACTTTCAATCGTGACGATTGCGCGTTTGCGCGCTGTACAGAAACTCGGCAGACACACTTCAGAGGAACCCTACATGTTCAGTCTTGTTCGCATGAATCCCCATCCCTTCAGCCGTTGCGTCGGTCTCTTCGTGGCCGGCCTCAGTCTTGTCGCCGCGAATCGCGCGTTCGCTCAGACTGGCGCGTGCTGCCTGACGAACGGCGACTGTATGAACGTGTCGCAGACCTCCTGCGAAACCGAGCTGCTCGGCGCCTATCAGGGCGACGGCGTCGATTGCGCCGCGGCGGATTGCCGGCCGACGCTCGTCATTAACGAAATCGACTACGATCAGGAGACGTTTCCCGACGCCGCGGAGTTCATCGAGCTGAAGAACACGGGCGCGGGTCCGCTCAACCTGGACCTGTTCGCCGTCGTTCTCGTCAACGGCGATGACGCCACGATCTATCGAACGATCGAACTGCCCGACGTGGATCTTGCCGCCGGCGACTACTACGTCATCTGCGCCAATGGCGCGACAGTCCCCAACTGCGACCTCGACGCGTCGCCCGACACCGACATGATTCAGAACGGCGCGCCGGACGCCGTTGCGATCATCTGGTCGACGCCCGTTCGCGGATTCAACGTGATCGACGCCCTGAGCTACGAGGGCATTGTCTCGGCGCCGTGGAATGAAGGGGACGGCTTCACGCTGTCGGATCCCGCCGTTTTTGAAGTCGGACTGTCTCGTTATCCGGATGGCGTCGATACCGACAACAGCGCCGCCGACTTCAGCCGCCGATGCGTCACGCCGGGCATGCCGAACATCGCCCAGAGCGAGCAGTGCGGACTGTTCCGCGGGGCCTGCTGCATGGACGACACGTGTCTCGACGCCGTCACGATCATCGCCTGCCGCGAAATGGGCGGACGATTCGGCGGTGACGACTCCCTCTGCGCGAATATCGACTGCGGCGCCGCCGGCGCCTGCTGTCTGTCCGACGGGACCTGCGAGATCAGGCTCGGCGTCAACTGCGTCGCCACGGGCGAATCCTATTTCGGCGACGGATCAGATTGTACCGGCGTCAACTGTCTGATCGGCGCCTGCTGTCTGATGAACGGTGTGTGTGACGAATCCAGCGAGACGAGCTGCGAAGCCGATGGCGGGATCTGGGACGGACCGAACACGTCCTGCGCCAGTGTGATGTGCTCACAGCCGATGGCGGCCTGCTGCTACGACGACGGCGCCTGCGAAGACCTGACGCAGGTGGACTGCGAATCGAACGGCGGCTCGTGGCGGGGCTTCGGTGTGGATTGCGCTTCGGCCGCATGCCCTCAGCCGACCGCCGCATGCTGCCTGCCGAACGGCGACTGCGAAATGCAGACGGAAGCCAGTTGTGACAATGCGTCCGGCGCCTGGCAGGGATACGGCTCGGACTGCATGACGACGAGCTGCCCCCAGCCCGTTGCGGCCTGCTGTCTGCCGAATGGCGATTGCGAGATGCGGACCGAAGCGAGCTGCGACGTCGATGGCGGCGGCTGGCAGGGTCTGGGTTCCGACTGTATGAGCGTCCTCTGTCCGGAGCCGATCGCGGCGTGCTGCTATGCGAACGGCGCCTGCGAAATGCAGACGGAGAACGACTGCTACAACACCGCCGGGGACTGGCGGGGATATGGCGTGGACTGCATGAGCGCCGACTGCCCGCAGCCTGTGGCCGCCTGCTGCTACGATGACGGCGCCTGCGACGACGTGACGGAAGCGGACTGCGACGAGGCCGGCGGCTACTGGCAGGGATATGGCTCGGATTGCGCGTCGTCGAAATGCGTCCCCGTCGTGGCGGCCTGCTGCCTCGAAAACGGTACGTGTGAGAACACGACGATCACCAGTTGTGAAGCGGACGGCGGCGCGTGGCAGGGCGCCGGATCGGATTGCGCCACGGCGCAGTGCGCCCAGCCCGCCGCCGCCTGCTGTCTTGACAGCGGATCGTGCCAGGAAATGACGGAATCCGAATGTGCCGCAGCGAGTGGAAGCTGGCAGGGATTCGGATCCGACTGCGTTACGGCGGACTGTCCTCAGCCGCAGCCGGTGCTCGGCGCCTGCTGCGCCGGGGACGGATCCTGCACGGAAGTCGAGGCCGCGGCGTGTACCGGAACCTATCAGGGAGACGACACGACGTGCGCCAACGCGAACTGCCCGACACCCGCGCCGAATCCACAGCCCAACACCAACGACAATACCGACAACGGTAACGACAACACGGGCGACAATTCCAACGACAACGGGAACACGAACGACAACGACAACACGCCGCCGGCGCCACAGACGACGCCGACCAACTGCACGCCGATTTTCTTCCTGTTCCAGTCGTTGTTCGGCATCCCGCTGTGCGGCCCCTGTGTCCTCATCAGTGTCGTCGGGACCTTCGTCGGCATCATGGGCATGAAGCGACGCATGCGTCGAATGCGACGCTAATCGAACCCGCAGGGACTTCTGAATCGATTCGCGGCCCGCTGTCGTCATTGCGACAGCGGGCCTTTTTCGTGGGCGTCCGCCCCCCGCCGGCCGTTCCCGCCCCCGCCGACCTGAGGAATCGTTCCGGTTGTCACCCGCACTTTCCCGAAAATCCGATGGAAAAATACCGCCGTCTACTCGTAGGGACATCGCGACGGGTACAATCGGAGGCGGAACCTGACGCTGTGAGTGGCGCCCACACAGACATTCGGAAAACGAATCGCGGCTCTTCGGACGACGGCGGTCCCGCAACGCGTGACGCCGCCGTGTCGCGACATTCGTCGGGCCTGAGCGATCCGTCGCAATGGGTCGAGCTGCATGGCGACGCCATGTATCGATTTGCCATGCTGCGAATCGGCTCGGCCGAACTGGCCGAAGAGGCGGTCCAGGAAGCGCTGCTCGCCGCCCTGTCGGCGCGATCCTCCTTTGACGGGCGCTCCGCCGAGCGCACGTGGCTGATCGGGATTCTCCGCTTCAAGCTCATCGATCTTCTGCGAAAGCGGCGAAAGGACAAACAGCGACACGTCGCGGATCCGGGGAACGAGTCGCTGTTCAATGAGGGAAGCTGGATTCAACGCCCCACGGCCTGGACGACTGTCGATTCGAAGCTGGAATCAGAGGATTTCCAGCGGGTTTTGCGCGAATGTGTCGAGGCGCTGCCCAGTCCGATGCGTGAGGCGTTTTGCCTTCGTGTGCTGGATGAGATACCTTCGGATGAAGTATGCAAGTGTCTGGACGTCAGTCCGACGAATCTCTGGACGCTCGTGCATCGGGCCAAGCAGCGACTGCGATCCTGTCTGACGCGCAAGTGGTTTGATAACGAGGACGATCGGACAACCGCCTGACATGTTGAGCAAGCTCCGGTACATCCTGACGCTCCGCTGCGAAGAGGCGGATCGCCTGCGCTCCCGGCAGGCGCTGGAGCCACTGAGCCTGGCCGAACGCCTCGCCATGGCGATGCACCAGCTCGTCTGCAAATCATGCCGAATTGCGGCGAAGCAGATCAGAATCCTCGACCAGGCCATTTCGCGACTGCGGGACGACGCCGCCCCCCCCACCGCCGCGGACGCCGGCGGCGCCTTGTCCGGCGACGCTCGACAGCGACTCAGCCAGGCCCTTCGGGACGCCGAAAATTCTCAGGAATAAGTCCGCAAGCGCTGCAAGGCGCGACAACGCCGGACGACTCATGATTCGAATCGCAGGCGCGCGGCGTCGATCGAGACGCATCGCCGTCGTTCGCGCCGAAAATCCTGAACGAGAAATACCAGGGGGCATGTTCGCTGCGGCGCGCGCCGGTCATGCCGGCGTCGCTCCGCGCGGCGGAGCAACGTGTCGCCCCCACAGAATCCAACTTCCGGCTCCGAATCCCCAAGTTCCTTCACCCCCTCGAGTCCGGGAGCACAAACGACTGCACAGCGCCGGCAATCGGCGCTGGCGCAGTCGCTTTTATTCCGGGGATGGATTCCCGGCGTCAGGCGATTCGACAACGCCCCCGTGACGCGCCGCCGGCGGTACAGGGACAATCAGTCGCCCGCGATGATATGACGCATTTCGCTGAGGCTTTCTTCGGGCTGGGCGTGGCCGTAGAGCCCGGACGAGACAACGAGCACATCGGCGCCGGCCTCGACGAGCTGTCTGGCGTTGTGCGCCTTGACGCCGCCGTCGATGGTGATCGTCGCCCCGCTCCCCGTCTCATCGATGAGCTTGCGCAGCCGCGCGACTTTCGTGAATGTGTATTCGAGAAGCTGCTGCCCCGCGAATCCTGGCGCGATGCCCATCATGCAGACGCTGTCGATATACGGCAGCAGTGGTTCAAGCGCCTCGACGGGCGTTTCCGGATTGATCGCGACGCCGGGCCGGACGCCCTTCTTTCGGATCGCGTTGACGACACCCATCGCCCGCTGGCTGGCTTCCAGATGAAAAATCATCTGTGTGTGTCCGCACCCGTCCATCCGCTCAATCCAGTCGTCGGGGCGGCTGACCATCAGATGGGCCTCGACCGGGAGCGTGGTTTCCTGACAGGTGCGGCGAACGACTTCCTCGCCGAAGCTGATCGTGGGAACAAAGTGCCCGTCTGATACGTCCAGAGAGATCCAGTCGGCGCCGGCTTTCTCGGCCATTCGAATCGCGCCCAGCAGGTTCAGGGCGTCTCCCGCCAGGATCGACACCATCAGTTGGAAAGGTCTTGCGGCCATGTTCTGAGATTCGCCTCCTCGTGTGTTCGGGCTATCCTAGCTACGTCGAGCCACGTGTCCACGTGAACGCCGGCCGCCGCCCTATCCCGCCGGAATCGCGGCGGATTCCGGGTTTGGCCCCCGGCCCGCCCCCCTCTATACTGCGAGCAGGGAAAGAATCGACAACGACTTGCGTTGATCAGGTACGCGATATGCCGATCCATGAATTTCAATGCGACACCTGTGAGGCCCGCTTCGAGGAGCTGATTCGAAGCCCGGCCGACGCGTCAGAACTCCGCTGTCCCGAGTGCGGCGCCGATAAAGTCCAGCGGCAGTTCAGTGTGTTTGCCGCGCGATCCGCGGAAGGTGGCGCGAGCGCCGCGCCTCCGCCGATGGGCGGCTGTGGTCGCTGCGGCGATCCCGCCGGTCCGTGCGCAATGGGCGGATGACGGTTCATCAACTCCGCGATGTGAAGGCGAATTGAGTGGCGAAACCCAGTCGAGCAAAGGAAACGCTACCCTCGGCCCCGCTCGCCGCGCTCTTTGCGTGGCTGATGCCTGGTCTCGGGCATTGGTGGATCGGTGAGAAGCCCCGGGCGATCATCCTCTTCCTTGTCATCACGACCACCTTCTGGGGAGGCGTCGCCGTCGGCGGCGTACGCAGCGTCGTATCGGAGCGTGAAAACGGTCCGTGGATCGCCGCCCAGATGTGCCTGGGCCCCCAGGCGCTGATCGCGTGGCAGGCCGGAAGGTCGCTGCGGGAACGGGAAAAGGCGGACCCGACTGTCAGCTTCAAGGCGCCGTGGCCCTCGGGCGATATCGGCGTCATTTACGCCGGCGTTGCCGGGCTGCTAAATCTGCTGGTCATCCTGGACGTTCTCGCCCGCGTCGAGCGACTGAATGACGCGGCGCGCCCCAGGGCGCCCTCCACGTTGCGAAAGGCGGCGAATTCGTGACCTGGCTCAACGACCTGCTCGTCAACTGGATTGAAATTCGCGGCGTGGGTCGGCTGCTCATGCTCATCCCGCTGATTCTCAGCGTGAGCATCGTCTATAAGACGATCCGTTGCGTCGAACTGAAGAAGGTCCCGCTCGCATCGATCAAGCTGTGCGTCATGATCCTCGCCGGCATGCTGGCGATCGGATTTTCGCTGTTCGTGACGTTCAAGTTACTCGCGTAGGCGACGCCGGATGGCGATCGGACTCGCAACACGGCCGACCGCCAGTTAAACTGCAACGACTCGAATGGACTCGCATGTTCGTGAGCTGTCGCTCCGCCCCGCGCGGACGTGATACGCTCTGGTGGTTCCCGCAAATCAACGGAGGATCGATATATGGCCGTCACCGTCAAACGGGCAACGCTTTGGACGACGACGACATCGAACACCCCGGGCTCCCTCGCAGCCTCGCTCAGCCCCCTGGCCGAAGGTCAGGTGAATCTCGATCTCGTGATGGGATACAGCCATCCGGACAAGACTGGCGCGACCATCGAAGTCTTCCCGGTCGAGGGCGCCGCCCCTCAGCGCTCGGCGCGCCGAGCGGGCTATCGCAAGTCGGGCTTCCCCTGCGTCTCAATCATGGGGCAGAACCGCATCGGGCTGGGACGTCAGATCGCGTCGGCCCTGGCGGAAGCGGGGATCAACATC
>Ga0116152_10003732_pt1 | contig 12168 bp, 2 predicted proteins | sample AD_UKC119_MetaG_FD_89894 | JGI IMG/M metagenome (GOLD analysis project Ga0116152, IMG submission 89894) | Active sludge microbial communities of municipal wastewater-treating anaerobic digesters from Hong Kong - AD_UKC119_MetaG | ecosystem: Engineered > Bioreactor > Anaerobic > Digestate...
AATGGCCTTTTGCTCACGAATAAGCGCCAATTGTCCTCTGATATCACTGGCGCGTAATTGCAGCTCATTTAATTCTTGTGAACGCTGTGATTTTTGCTGCTCCATAATCGAGGTCTGGCTGGCAATCTGGTCTTTATTGGCGCGATAGGCATTCATCTCCTCTGTCACGCTTTGCGGCGCGCCTTCCATAACCTCTTTAGGGAATTCAGGGACGCGTCCTTCAACCTCGGCCTGCAACCTTGTCACAGCGGCCAATAACCCCAAATAACGCGATTCATTGGAACCTAAATCCGAAGATGCGGCGATATCGCTGAGGCGGACAAGCATATCGCCTTTTTTAACTTCATCGCCTTTTTTAATAAAAAATTCTTCGATAATACCGCCTTCGAGAGAGGAAATTTTCTGGATATCACTGGATGGGATTACCGTACCGCCGCCGCGCGTTACCTCATCCAATTGAGCAAAGCTTGCCCAGATAATAAAAATAACCCAAAAGCCGACAACGGCCATTAATAGAAGATGGGTGGAAAGAGGCAGATCTTCATCAGTTTTAAAAAATCTTTCGCCATGGGCCTGAACGCGTTCCATATGATCGGCCAGCCAGCGTTTTTTATCATCGGCCGCGCGTTCTTCTTCGGTCATGCTTTCGCGCATTTTCATCTGCATGGCCTTGGCCATGTTCGGATCAGTTCCTGTGATTTCTTTTAACGGCTTAGCTGCTTTTTCTTTTTTACGGCCCAACATATTCTTTTCCTACACGTCAGTTTTTTCCGCGGCGGTGCCGTATTGGCGTGCCTGCAATTTGCGAATAACCTCATCCTTCGGTCCGAAAGCAATCAGTTTTCCGCGGTCCAACAAAATCAATTTATCGACCAAGGTCAGCATCGATCCCTTATGCGTAATCAAAATGGTTGTCCGCCCTTCGGTCACATGATGCAGACGTTTACGCAATCTGTTCTCTGATGCCGGATCCATCGACGCCGTCGGCTCGTCCAAAATCAAAACAGGCGGATCATAGAGAAGCGCACGGGCAATGGCGACGGCCTGACGCTGTCCACCGGAGAGCGCTTCGCCGCGTTCCCCAACCTGCGTATCCAGACCGGCCTGTGATTCTTTCAAAAATTCTGTTACTCCTGCCAATTCGGCCGCACGCAGCACCGCGCGATCAGGCGCCATTTCATGTCCCATAGTGATATTTTCACGAACAGAGCCGTAGAATAATTGCGGGCTTTGTTGTACCGATCCGACATTGCGGCGCAAATCACCCGGGTCAATCTGACGGACATCGGTTCCGTCAAGCTGCACACTGCCCGTGTCAGGCTGATACAAATTAATCAGCAGGCGTTCAATTGTTGTCTTACCCGAACCAACCGCCCCAATAACACCGACATGGTCACCCGGCTCCAGCGCAAAGCTTAAATTATTCAACGCAGGGACGGTTTGATTAGGATAATGGAATAAAACCTCACGAAATTCCACTTTCCCCTGAATGGAAGGCATGGAAATAAAATGTTTACCCGCCGGACGCTCAACATCTTTTTTCATCAACTCATTTAACTGACGCAAGCTTTCGGCAGATTGATGCATGCGTGTCAGCAAACCGGCAATTTGCGCCAGCGGCGCCATCGCGCGGCCCGTCAAAATTACACAAGCAATCAATGCCCCCATGGAAATTTCGGCTTCCTTGATTAAAAATACCCCGACGACGACGACAATCACGCTGACGATTTGCTGAACGAACATGGCAAAGTTCAACGCCAGTGCATTGACGCGGCGCGTCTTGACAGAAGTGCGCGAGGCACGGTCGGTGAGTTCTTCCCAGCGGCGCTGCGTATGGCCTTCGGCTGCCTGCACCTTGACAGTTTCCAGGCCACTGATGGTTTCAAACAGCAATGCGTTTTTCAGCGCGCTTTCCTGCATGGATTGTTTAATAGCCGCCTGCAATGGTTTTTGCATGGCCAAACCGATCGACACAACAATCGGAATCGCCATCAACGGAACAAAAGCGATAGGTCCGCCGATAATCGCAATAATGATGATAAAGAAGAAGATAAACGGCAGATCAATCAACGCCGCCATAGTTGCGGAAGTAAAAAAGTCACGCAATGTTTCAAATTCACGCATATGGCTGGCCATTACGCCCGCACTGGATGGGCGCGCCGACATTGTCATTCCTAACATCTGTTCGAACAAACGCGCCGATACTTTCACATCAGCAATGCGCCCCGCATGATCCAAAAAGTGAGCACGTAAATTTTTCAAGATAAAGTCAAACACATACACAATCATAACGCCCAGCGCTAAAACCCATAGAGTTTCGATCGCATTATTGGGCACCACGCGGTCATAAACGTTCATCACGAAAAGCGAACTACCCAGCGCGAAAAGGTTAATCATAACCGCGGCCATGATTACTTCTGTATAGACGCCCTTATTTTCCCACAAGGCAGACCAGAACCAGCTTTTGGCATTATCAATTTCGGCCGGACCGGCGCGGTCATCAATACGGGCAATGGGGCGGACATAAAAAACGTAATCGGTATAAATCTTGTCGAGATCCTGAAGGCTCATTTCCTGACGTTCGTCCTGTGTTTCAGGAAACTGGACAACAAAGCGGGCATCAGGATGAACGGTGACTTTCTTTTTACCAGAAGTGGCTTTTTGTTTTGGCTGTTTTACTTCCCACAGAATACAGGCCTGATTCCCTTCCAGCACCATGATACAGGGAAGGTTCGGAGCAATCGCCAGCGCATCCAGTTTTCGCTCCACCATATAGGAATTTAAATTGGCCCGTTCTGCCGCGCGAGAGAAAAGCACGGGCGTGATACCCGCTTTTGAAATCGGCAGACCTGATGTCAGCGACGCCACACTGGCGCGGCGGCCATAGTGGCCCGCCAATAATTTCAGACAGTTGACCAGCGGATCATGAATAGCGACGCGGTCAGCCTCCAACGGCCAAACGTCGGGTGCCTTTTCATGTTCTTTTATGCCGCCTTGGGCAGGATCACCCTCACCGTGTCTGTCGGCAGATTCATCGGAGTAAGGATTTTCAGGATCAACATTATATTGAGACGTTGGTTGATTGGCAGGGCTTGATGATTTACCCGATGGCTTTTGATCCTTTTGAGTCACTGATCTTACCTAAATGTTATTAAACGAAATATCGAGAGAACAGTCTATCACAGACCCCCTGATAAATACTAGAAAAGTGATACGTGAATATGAAAGAAAAGAGCCGGACAGCCCGTATGGGCCATCCGGAATCATTAAATATTAGCGGTCAACGACGTATGGAGGAGCGTCGATTGTTGTGCTCTCACGTGGGTAAGCAACGCCCAAAGTAGGCAGTAACTGACCTTTCAGACCCAATAGTCTGAAGACGGAGAACATTTCCAGAAATTCAGAGTTAATTGTGTTGGAACGTGAAACGAATAATTCGTTTTGCGCATCCAATACATCCAACAGTGTTCTGCGATCCAGAGCGAACTGATCTTTATAAGCGCGAACAACTTCGGCGTTTGCAGCAGCCTGTGAAGCAAATTCACGGGCGCGTTCACCGGCAGATGTCATACGGGCCCATGTCTGACGAACATCGTCTTCGATGGCGCGTGATGTATCGGCGCGGCGCTCTTTAGCTACTTCATAACGGTGTGTAAATTCACGAACGCGGGCAACATCGCCGCCGCCGCGATACAGGTTCCAGTTTGCAACCAACAAAGCGGAAGCGCTTGTGTTTCTGCCGTCAACGCCGCTCAGGTTATGGCCTTGTCTGCCGTTCAGTTGCAGATCAAGTTGAGGGTATAAAGTTGAGCCTGTACCTTCTTTTTCAGCATAGGCGACATTGATATCGGATGTGAAGATGTCCAATGTCGGGCTTTGTGTAATTGCCTGTTTAACTTCTTCTTCAACATTCGGGGCAAGCGCATTTACAGGGACTGTCGGCAAAACAAGATCACGCGGATCATCACCAACTTCTTTACGGAAGCTGGATTCAGCAATACGAAGTTGCTGGCGAATTGTTGATTCCTGTGCACGGGCAGAGGCCAAACGGGCTTTGATTTGCTCAAGGTCGGCTTGTGTCGAACGACCGGCATCTACGCCTTCTTGAATCATGTCCATGATCGCAAGGTGTTCATTCACGTTTTCACGCGTAATGCCCAGCAATTCACGCTGACGAATAACTTCCAAGAATGATTCAACAATAGAAAGTCCAACCAGCTCAGCTGTTTCGCGGACGCGGTGGGCGGAAGACTGGATACGGTGTTTTTGACGTTCGTTTTCGTATTTTGTTTCCCAACCGTCAAAAAGCATTTGGGTCAGTGTCAGGCTGGTCTCATAACGATACAATGTTTCAGTATCGCTTTGACCTGTACGGCCACGTGTGAACGGGCTGTCTGTATATTCCCAACCTGTGTCACCGCTGAAATCAATGGATGGCAAATAAAGCGCTTTGGCCTGTTCCAATTCTTCGTCTGTGGCACGGCGTGTACCGGCAACAACACCATATTCAGGGTTGGTCATCACACCGACAGAAATAGCTTCGGACAGGGACATTTGCGCGGGGCTGTCTTGCGCGATGGCCGGCGCCGCCACAGTGATGATTGCTGCGCAAGAAGCCAGCAAAGCTACGCGCTTAATCAGTTTTTTTGTCCATAGATTCGTCATTTGATGACCCTCGCTTAAAAAAAATTATATAAAATGACCTGTTGATAACTTTCAGATAATAACACTGCTAGTTATGTCCTGTTTTAATCCCTAGTGCAAGCATTTTGTTCTTTTTCAATGGCTTGTTTGATTGAATTAATCCAGACGAACCGCAACAGCACGGTATCAAGGCCAATTCTTTCAAATTTCATGCCAAAGGAGCATTTCCTTCAAGAACAATCGTTTAGCACTTTTCATAAAATCAAGGCGCTTATTTTTTAACATAATAAGCGCCTTGATAATTCTTTTTCTAATTAAACAATAATATTGTTGTGATCGAGCAGATCTTCTGCACTGACCCCCTCGACACGGGCGACTTCAACCGCCTGAGCAGGACCGTCAGCACCATCGACATCAACAGAGATCACAGCAGAGCCATTTTCTTCCGTTACGAAGACAAATTCATTAATGGCATCGGTAACATCATCGCCGCTTTGAATCAGAGCAGAAAGATCAATTGTGTCTTCTGCCGTATCAAAGTTGCGGATTTCAACCGCGCTGTCTCTGATCGCCTGGAAGATGAAATTGTCTGCTTCGGCAGAAGCGTTCACCGCCAGACCTGCGCCTGCACCACTGTCATACTCAAACCAAGCATCATATCCGTTCAATGTTGAACCGTCTTCGGTAATGAAATCACCGACAACCGTTACATCATTTCCGGCAATCACAAGATTAACCTCGTGAACAGACAGGTTGATCGCCTGAATACCCAGCTCATCCAAGGTGATGAATTCATCGCCTTGTGAGATGGCATCGCCGTTACGATCCTGCCAGATAGCCAGCGTTGACCAGATAGCATCATTTGCATCGATAACACCGTCGCTGTTGTCATCATATTGTGCCAACATTTCGAAGCCGCCGATTTCATCGTTACCGAACATTTCGGAGTGGTCATTAATCACGCCGTCGCCGTTCAGATCACGAACCAGAATACCGTCATCGGCACCAACCCATGCTGTTTGATCGGCAACACCGTCTTCATCGATATCGAACAAGACACCGTCTTCTTTCGAAATCAATTCGATACCGTCACCGTCAAGGTCGATAACCAACGGACAACCGTCACCGCCGTCGCCACCGTCACCACCGTCACCGCCGTCACCATCGCCGCCATCACCTGTCCATCTTTGCTGAACATTGATGCTCAATACGGCGCTGTCAGTATCACCGTCACTGTCACGCATTGTGTAGTTAAAGCGATCTGTACCACCGTTATCACCGTAACGGAAATAAGTGTATGTACCGTTTGCATTCAAGACCAACTGACCAAAGCTACCGAAATATGTTCCCGGTGTTGTTACGCGAACAGTCGGTCCGTTATCGGCGCCGGAGCTGTCATTGCTCAGAACGTTACCGGTTGCCGTGTTCGTCCACATTGCAAGAGAGGCACTGTCGTTCACTGCATTCGGGCCGTCATCCAGAACAGTAATTGTTACCGTACCTGTTCCTGTGTCACCATCACTGTCGGTTGCTGTCACGCCGAAGTTCAATGTCAGACCTTCGTTGTTGTTGCCGGCAATGCTGTGATCCAGATTTTCGTACTGGACAAAGCGGTAAGTACCGTTGGCATTGATGGTCATCGTAAAGATTGTCTGACCACCGGCTGTACCTGTGTAGGTATTATTACCGGCGTTGAATGTCACGTTTACAACGTTACCATCGGATGTCAGGTTTCCACCCAGCTTGTTACCGCCGGAAGAGAAAGAGCCGTTACCGGTTGTCGTTCCCGGACCATCACCTTGATAGTTCACAGAGATCGTGCCTGTCTCAACATCATTAGCAGCGCCGATTGTCAACGAATCATCCGTTGTACCGGAACCTGTGATATTGATCGGGTTATGATCAGCAGCAACATTGATGGACAAAGTTGCTGTATCTGTATCACCGTCATGATCACGCATTGTGTAGTTGAAAGTATCAATGCCGCCTGCGGCACCATTGCGTGTATAGGTGTAACTACCGTCAGCAGACAGAACCAATGTTCCGTAAGTTCCGTGATAGGTACCCGGTGTTGTCACACGGACATTCGCCCCGTTATCAGCACCGGCATCATCGTTAGACAAAACGTTACCTGTAGCTGTCGTTCCGTTTCTGGAAATGCTTGCACTGTCATTCACGGCATTCGGTCCATCGTCACGAACAGTAATAACTACTGTACCCGTACCTGTGTCACCATCACTGTCGGTTGCTGTCACGCCGAAGTTCAATGTCAGACCTTCGTTGTTGTTGCCCGCAATGCTGTGATCCAGATTTTCGTATTGGACAAAGTTATATGTTCCGTTGGCGTTAATCTTCATTGTGAAAACAGTCACGCCGCCGGCCATACCGGTATAAGTGTTTGTTCCCGCATTGAATGTCACGTTCACGGCAACACCGTTATGCGTCAGATTTCCGCCCAGCTTGTTACCACCGGAAGAGAAAGACCCGTTACCGGTTGTCGTTCCCGGACCATCGCCCTGATAGTTCACAGCGATCGTACCTGTTTCGGTGTCGCTCGCGGCACCTTTGGTCAGCGTATCATCTGTTTCTCCCGTTCCGGAAATACCTGTCGGGTTGTGATCAGCCTGAACATTAATAGTCAATGTTGCTGTATCTGTATCCCCGTCATGGTCACGGATCGTGTAGTTGAATGTATCAACGCCGCCGGCCTGACCGTTACGTGTATAGGTGTAGGTTCCATTGGCATTCAAAACCAATGTTCCGTAAGTCCCTGTATACGTGCCGGGTGTTGTCAACGCAGCATTCGGGCCGTCATCAACGCCGAATGTGTCATTGGTCAACACGTTGCCTGTGATAGATGGTGTGTTACGGCCGATATTGGCTGTATCATTCACCGCATCCGGGCCGCCATCGTGAACATCAATCACGATAACACCTGTATCGCTGTCGCCGTCACAGTCAGTGATATCGACATAGAATTTCAACCAGATAACATCATCAGGATCTGTTGCATCAGGATGATCAATCGGCTCAAACTGTCTGTAGGTGTAAGCGCCTGTGTCAGGATTAATCGTCAGTGTGAAAATTGTCACACCATTCGCTGTTCCTGTGTAGGTACCTGCCGTATTTGTCACCGTAATAGCGTTACCGCTGCTTGTCAGTGTAACAGGCGCGCCGGTCATCTGGAACTTGGCTTCGAACAGACCATTTGTTGTGATCTGACCCGGGCCGTCCTGACCAAAGCTGTGTGTTACTGTACCTGTAGCCACCAATGGACCGGAAGCCAGAACGTCTTCATCGACTTGTTGTGTTACCTGATCAATTTGCGGACCATCATCCAGTACGCGAACCTGCAATGTCGTGCTGGCTGTATCACCATCAGCATCTGTTGCTGTCGCACCGAAGTTCAGTGTAATCGCATCATTTGGATTTAATGTATTCGGATGATCAATCGCTTCATATTGTGTGAAGGTGTAGTTACCGTTCTCCAGAATTGTCATTGTGAAGATTGTTACGCCGTTTGCCACACCTGTGTAGGTGTTGCCGGACAATGTAACGGTAATGGCATTACCACAAGCTGTCAGATTTGTGACAGAGCTTGAGAAAATACCGTTCGGATCAACAGAACCCGGACCGTCAGTACCGTAGTTCACAACGATTGTGCCTGTTTCAACGTTTGGTCCGTTGACCAGATTTGTATCATCAACAACTTCCAAAGCAGGAGGTGCGATAATCGGCTGATCATCAATCGGATTAACATCAAAGCTGATCTCTGCCGTATCACGGTCACCGTCATAATCTTGCAGAACATACGTAAATGTATCTGTTCCGTCAGGATTGTTGCTGTTGGCGTGATAGCTGTAAGCACCCGTCGCAGAGATTGTCAGTACACCGTACTGACCGACAATGTTTACCGTACCGGAGGCAGGAACATTTGTTGTCGTACCGTTAAAGATAACCTGAACAACATTGTTCGGATTGTCTTCACTCATTTCATCGTTGCTTGTAACGTTACCTACAACTGTTTGGTTTTCATTCAATGTTCTTGTGCCGTCATCATAAGCAACAGGCGCATCATCATGAACATAGATTGTGAAAGTACCGTCAGTTGTATCACCGTCAGCATCCGCCGCCGTCACACCGAACTGCATCGTAATAATGTCGTTCGGATCGGTTGAGTCAGCATGATCAATGTGATCAAACAATTGGAAGGTATACGTACCGTCTGTGTTAATCACAACTGTGAAGATTGTGTTACCACCGGCAGTTCCCGTATAGGTGTTACCCGCCAATGTTACGTTCACAGGAACGCCGCCTGATGTCAGCGTACCGCCCTGCAATGAGCCACCGGCAAGGAAACCGCCATTGGCTGTTACAGTACCGGCACCGTCGATACCAAAATCAACGTTCAGAGAACCGTTGAAAATCATCGGACCCGGTGTCAGGTTTGTTTCATCAACGGCCAGTAATTGTGACACGGCAACAGGCTGTCCGTCAGGGCTTACCTCGATAGACAATGTTGCATCTGCTTCGTCACCGTCACAGTCAGTCAATGTGTAGTCAAATACATCCGTTCCGTCAGGATCGTTTGTATTGGCTGTGTAGTTATATGTACCATCACTCTTGATAACCAATGTACCGTAGTCACCGACAATCGTGACAGAGCCGTTGGCAGGTACAGTGTAATCAACGCCTTTAAATGATACGTTTGTTACTGTGCTGCCGTCTTCGCCGCCGTCATCATTGGCAACAACGTCACCTGTAATGAACTGGCCTTCTTCGGCGCTGTTGAAATCATCAGTCGCTGTCGGACCGTCATCGGCAATGTTGATTGTGATTGTGCCGTCATCATGACCACCACCCAGATCGGTAACAGTAATACCGAAATCGATGCTGATAACATCATCAGGATTTGATGCATCAGGATGATCCAAAGGCTCATACTGTGTATAGGTATAGTGACCTGTATTCGGATCAATCGTCAGTGTGAAAACAGTTATGCCGCCGGCTGTCCCTGTGTAGGTATTGCCGTTATTCGTAATTGTCACCGGAACGCCGCAAGAAGCAAGCGGTGTAGATGGGGTCGCCGTGCCATTAGTAGGAATGGTAACAGGATCCAGACTAGTAACATCAACTGTATCTGTATAGACCAGCGGACCGTGATCCAGATTTGTTTCATCAACATCACCTGTTGAATCACCGATAACAGGAACATCATCTTTCACAAGAATGCGGATAATGTTTTCAGCTGTATCATTGTCTGCATCTGTTACCGCAATACCGAAGTCCAGATTGATAATATCGTTCGGATTATTCGGATCTGCGTGGTCAAGTGTACCCAGCAATTCAAAAGAATATGTACCGTCTGGGTTGATTGTCATCGTGAAGATGTCATTACCACCGGCAGTCCCTGTATAGGTATGCGTACCGGCATTATATGTCACAACAACAGGAACGCCGCCTGATGTCAGTGTACCGCCCAGTTGAGAGCCACCGGATGTGAAAGTACCGGTTGCTTCAAAATGACCTGCGCCATCTGTACCGTATTCAGGATGAACACTGCCTGTCACAATAACAGGACCCGGAAGATCTGATTCATCAACGGAGTTTTGTGTGCCGTCCAATGTCGGGCCGTCATCATGAACATCAATTGTGATATAGGCAGAATCTGTGTCGCCGTCGTAATCAACAACATCAACACCGAATTTCAACCAAACAACATCATCAGGATTTGTACCGTCAGGATGATCAATATTGTCAAACTGTGTATAGGTGTAATCACCTGTTGAGCTGTCGATTTCCAATGTAAAGATTGTTACGCCGTTTGCCACACCGGTATAAGTATTGGTGTTTGAATCAAACGTAACCGTTACAGGGTGACCACCCGCTGTCAGCGCAATCGCCGGGCCGCCCATTGTATCAACAGCAAGGAAAGTGTTGTTACCGGCAATCTCGCCAGGGCCGTCTTCGCCGTAATCAAAGTTCAACGTGTCGTTTACAACCAAAGGACCGGCTGTCAGGTTTGTTTCATCAACCTGATTTGTGTCGTTGCTGATTTGCGGAACATCATCCAGAACATCGATAGAAATCGTGGCAGAAGCAGAATCGCCTTCGTAATCCGTTGCCGTCACACCAAAGTTCAATGTGATGATATCATTGGCTGCATTCGGATCAGCATGATCAAGCGGACCTGACAATGTAAAGTCATAGTGACCTGTCGCAGGATTCAAAACCAATGTGAAGATTGTGTTACCACCGGCTGTACCCGTGTAGGTGTTTGTACCGGCATCAAATGTCACTGTAATTGGTGTACCGTTTGACGTCAGAACACCGTTATCAACAGAGCCTGTGGCTGTAAAGGTATTGTTCCCTGCAATTGTTCCCGGACCGTCGCTGCCGAAATCTACAGTTACATCGCCGTTAACAGATGTCGGGAATGTGTCTGTTTCATCCAGGCTTTCTGAATCGCCTGTGATAACAGGCGCATCATCCAGAACATTAACGCGCAAAACGCCGTTTGCTGTATCACCGTCATAGTCGGTGACGCTGGCGCCGAATTCCAGAACGATTTGATCATTCGGATCAGCATCATTTGCATGATCAAGAGGTGCGCATAGTTCAAATGTATAAGCACCTGTTACAGGATCCAGAACAAACGTGAAAACAGTCGTCCCACCAGCAACCCCTGTGTAGGTATTTGTACCGGCGTCAAATGTCACGACCACAGGAACACCATGTGATGTCAGTGTGCCGTTATCAACGGACCCTGTTGCATTGAATGAGCCTGTACCCGCATAAGATTCGGGTGTGTCTTCACCCGGATCGGTGTAGAACTGGCCTGTTGTGCTTACTTTGCCATTAACGTCAAAGTTTGTTTCATCAACTGTTTTATCAACTTGTGATGTCACGATCGGCGCATCGTCCAAAACATTAACGCGGATGGATGATGATGTTGTATCACCATCATTGTCAGTCGCGCTGATACCGAAGTTCAATGTAATGACTTCGTTTTTGTTGTTTGGATCAGCATGATCGAATTGTTCAAACTGCGTATAAGTGTAATCACCTGTCGCAGGATCCAACACAAAGGTGAAGATAGTTGTTCCGCCGGCTACACCTGTATAAGTGCTTGTCGCGTTATCATAAGTCACAACAATCGGCACGCCGCCGGATGTGAAGACACCGTTATCGACTTCGCCTGTCGCGCTGAAAACGCCGGTACCGGCCAATGTACCCGGACCGTCATTTCCGTAGTTAACATTAACAGTACCTGTAGCTACAAGATTGCCGACACCCAGATTTGTTTCATCCAGAACTTCATCAGGATTGTTGAAAATCGGACGATCATCCACGGCATTTTGTGTAAAGAACACATCTGTCGGAACCTGAGGCGCTGTATAACGCAATGCTGTCGGGCCAAGAGGACCGATCGCATTCGGAGAGCTTAATGGCTCAGCTGTCGGCGAACTGTTGAAACCATAACCGGAGTTGGTAACACCTGTTTCACCGGCAGCAGGTTCAATC
>Ga0116152_10003735_pt1 | contig 12164 bp, 10 predicted proteins | sample AD_UKC119_MetaG_FD_89894 | JGI IMG/M metagenome (GOLD analysis project Ga0116152, IMG submission 89894) | Active sludge microbial communities of municipal wastewater-treating anaerobic digesters from Hong Kong - AD_UKC119_MetaG | ecosystem: Engineered > Bioreactor > Anaerobic > Digestate...
AGGCGGCCACTCCTTTTTGTAGCCATCCATAATACTCTTCAATGTCTGGCGTATAACCCACCGGTTCAATAAGGTTTTCCTCATTATGGTCCATCAAAACATAGAAGGGTTGCGAATTGGTTTTATATTTTATGGTTTGTAACTCGCTCCATTTTTGACCGATATACTTAAGTTTTTTACCGGGTTTTAATTGTGATTCAACTATTTCGTCATCTTCAAGTTTGCGTTTGTCATCAACATATAATGATATAAGCACAACTTCATTTTTCAACATATTTAATACCTTGTCATCTACCCAAACGTTCTGCTCCATTTTTCGGCAATTAACACAAGCCCAACCCGTAAAATCAATCATCACAGGTTTACCTACTGTTTTTGCATATGCAAGGCCTTTGTGATAATCATTAAATGCTAAAATTTGATGGGGGGGCAATAGATGGGCACCTTCGGGCAAGTTGTGATCTTCGCTTGCAATAACGCCTCCTCCAACTTTGGAATTACCAACTCCATAAGGCGATTCTGCGTAATCTAAAGGCGGCGGGAAAGCACTAATTAGGTTTAATGGCGCACCCCACAGTCCGGGAATCATATAAACGGTAAATGCTAATACCAATAGCCCAAGGCTAAGTCGGCCAACCGATATATGTGTTATAGGCGAATCATGTGGCAATTGTATTTTTCCGAAAAGATAAAAAGCTAAAGCTCCGAATATGGCTATCCAAATAGCGATGAACACCTCTCGTTCCAACCAGTGCAACTGAAGCACAAGATCTGCATTTGAAAGAAATTTAAATGCCAGGGCCAATTCCAAAAAGCCCAATACTACTTTTACGGTGTTTAACCAACCTCCAGATTTTGGCAGCGAATTCATCCATCCTGGAAATGCTGCAAATAATGCGAAAGGAAGTGCTATAGCCAAAGAAAATCCAAACATTCCAACAATAGGCCCTACTTGACTTCCACCAGCAGCAGCTTGAACCAAAAGCGTTCCAACAATAGGCCCAGTACACGAAAACGATACAATAGCCAAAGCCAGCGCCATAAAAAAGATACCTATTAAACCGCCTCTATCAGCTTGTGAGTCCACTTTATTTGCCCAAGAATTTGGTAACATAATTTCGAAAGCGCCTAAAAAGGATACTGCAAATACAATTAATAAAACAAAGAAGATAAGGTTAAACCAAACATTGGTTGATAGGGCATTTAATGCTTGTGGACCAAATATTATACTTACTAGTATCCCTAATAACACATAAATGATAATTATTGAAACCCCATAAATAATAGCATTTTTTATGCCTTTTGCTTTTGTTTTGCTTTGTTTCGTAAAAAAACTTACCGTCATCGGTATCATTGGGAACACACAAGGAGTTAATAAGGCAGCAAATCCAGAAAGGAACGCTATAAAAAAAATGGCCCAAAGTCCTTTTTCTTCTTGTTTTTGGTTTTGTTCAACAGCCGAAAGAGATTCGGCCGAAGCTGCTTTAATAGTGTCATTTACTACTACATTAGTTTCTAATATGGTATCAACCACAACAGTATCTTCCACAATTTCAGTGGTTTCTTCCGATACTTTAGGGTTGTCTGTATTTTCTGGGGTTACAACTGTTTCAGTTTTTTTGGGAGCAGGAATCTCGAAAACTAAATCAACATAGGAAGGTGGGAGGCAGCGTGTATCATCGCAAACCATGAATTCTACCTCACCTTTTATCGTAGTGCCTTTATCTCCGGTTAATTGAATTCGTTTTGTAAATGTAGCGGTGTTCGCAAAAAATGTAATTACCATGTCAAACACGGGGTCGTGTTCGGTAATTCCTTTGCTCTCCTTTATCTTTCCTACGGATTTATATGAGGCATTTTCCTCAAAGGTAAAAAGTGTTGGCAAAGGCCCATTGTCTGGAACTACCTGCGAATAAAGGTGCCATTTGTCTTCAATCGTGGCTTTTGAAATTAAATCGTATTCGGTTTCAGATATTTTTTTAATGCTTGTAGACCATTTTACCGGGTCAAGAACCTGAGATTGAACTGATGCAAGAGAAACCGTGGCGAGGAGGAGAAAGAGGAATAATTTTTTCATTAGTGAATATTATATAGAATCTTTAAAAGACATCAAATTTGAGGGAAAAAATGCAGTATTCAAAATTATGACGAGGTTTTTGGAAAAACCCCCCTAAAAAGATTTCAATTTTAACGCTTTAAAAACACAAACTGAGTTTGAGGGCGCTCTTCTTTCTGTCCTAAAAAAGCAGTATTCATTTCTTCAAAATTGTTTATTTTTGCACACTTTATTGCAACACCCACATTATGAGCACCAAATTTAAAGAATACAAAGGGCTGGACCTCCCTAAACTGGCGGAAGATATACTCGATTTCTGGAAAGAAGAAAACATTTTTGAGCAGAGTATTTCCATTCGCGAAGGGGCTAAGCCGTTTGTATTTTTTGAGGGTCCACCTTCCGCAAACGGTTTGCCGGGAATCCATCACGTAATGGCGCGTGCTATTAAAGATATTTTTTGCCGCTACAAAACCCAAAAAGGATTTAAGGTTGACCGGAAAGCAGGGTGGGACACACACGGTTTGCCAATAGAACTTGGAGTTGAAAAAGAGCTAGGAATTACCAAAGAAGACATCGGCAAAAAGATTTCAGTTGAAGAATATAATGCAGCTTGCAAAAAGGCAGTAATGCGCTATACCGATGTGTGGAATAAAGTAACCGAAAGCTACGGCTATTGGGTAGATATGAGCGATCCATACGTTACCTACGAGCCAAAATATATGGAAACCGTTTGGTGGTTGCTGAAGGAAATTTACAACAAAAATCTACTTTATAAAGGCTATACAATCCAGCCGTATTCCCCAAAAGCGGGAACGGGCTTAAGCTCGCATGAACTCAATCAACCGGGAACCTATCAAGATATTACGGACACAACGGTTGTTGCCCAATTTAAGGCGATGGCAGAAACCTTGCCGGATTTCCTTGGCGAAGAATCAAACAACATTTGGTTTCTCGCATGGACAACTACTCCTTGGACGCTTCCCAGCAACACTGCTTTGACAGTGGGCGCGAAGATTGATTATGTTTTAGTGAAAACATTCAATCAATATACCTTTCAGCCCATAAATGTTATTTTGGCGAAAAATTTGGTAGAGAGCCAATTCGCGAAAAATTACGAGGAAAAACCAAATGAAGAAATCCTCGAATCTTATAAGCAGGGAGATAAAGTAATTCCATATTTTATTGCAAAAGAATTCAAGGGCTCGGATTTAGTAGGAATTCGTTACGAACAGTTGCTGGATTATGCAAAACCACACGACAATCCTGAAAATGCTTTCAGAATAATTGCAGGAGATTTTGTTACCACTGAAGATGGAACCGGAATCGTGCACACCGCGCCAACTTTTGGTGCTGATGATGCCAAGGTTGCAAAAGAGGCAACCCCTGAAGTGCCACCGATGTTGGTAAAAGACGAAAACGGCAATCTAGTTCCTCTTGTGGATTTGCAAGGAAAGTTCCGTCCGGAAATGAAGGAACTAGCAGGCAAATACGTTAAAAACGAATACTACGAAGATTCCGAAGCGCCCGAAAAATCGGTTGACGTTGAAATAGCAATAAAACTAAAGACCGAAAACAAAGCCTTTAAGGTTGAGAAATACGTCCATAGCTACCCAAATTGCTGGCGCACGGACAAACCGATTTTATATTATCCACTGGATTCTTGGTTTATAAAAGTGACCGAGTTCCGCGATAGAATGTTCGAATTGAACAAGGAAATAAATTGGAAACCCAAAGCAACCGGCGAAGGAAGATTTGGAAACTGGCTCGCAAACGCCAACGATTGGAACCTTTCACGTTCACGTTATTGGGGAATTCCGTTGCCTATTTGGAGGACTGAAGATGGAAAGGAAGAAGTAATTATCGGTTCAGTTGAAGAACTTAAAACCGAAATGCAAAAATCCGTATCAGCCGGATTGATGCAAAGAGACATTTTTGAAGATTTCAAAACAGGAGATCTTTCCAAAGAAAACTATGCAAAAGTAGATCTTCACAAAAATATTGTTGATGAAATAACGCTCGTTTCCCCAAGCGGAAAACCAATGAAGCGCGAAGCTGATTTGATAGACGTTTGGTTCGATAGCGGGAGTATGCCGTATGCACAATGGCACTATCCTTTCGAAAACAAGGAAAAGGTTGAAAATACCTGGAGAAAAGCTGATTTTATCGCGGAAGGCGTTGACCAAACCCGTGGTTGGTTTTACACATTGCATGCAATCGCAACGATGATTTTTGACGATGTTGCGTATAAAAATGTAGTTTCCAACGGACTTGTTTTGGACAAAAACGGACAGAAAATGAGCAAGCGTCTCGGCAATGCCGTAGATCCTTTCGAAACCTTGGATGTTTTCGGACCCGACGCAACGCGCTGGTATATGATTAGCAACGCCAACCCATGGGATAACCTAAAATTTGACCAAGACGGTATTTCGGAAGTGCGCAATAAATTCTTCGGAACACTTTACAATACGTACAGTTTCTTCAGCCTTTACGCCAATCTCGATAATTTTCAGTATCTTGAAAAAGACCTTCCGTTGGAAAGACGTCCAGAAATTGACCGCTGGATACTTTCAGAATTGCATACGCTCATCCAAAAAGTAGATGATTATTACGCAGATTATGAGCCGACAAAGGCTACCCGTGCAATTTCAGAATTTGTACAGGAAAATTTGAGCAACTGGTTTGTTCGATTAAGTCGGAGAAGATATTGGAAAGGAAGCTATAATGACGATAAGATTTCGGCATACCAAACCCTTTATACTTGTTTGGAAACCGTTGCAAAACTTGGTGCTCCCGTAGCTCCGTTCTTTATGGACAGACTTTACATAGACTTAACGCAGGGAACAGCTAAAGATAAAAACGAACCTGTGCTGAGCGCAGTCGAAGCATCGGTACATTTGACCGATTTTCCAAAGGCAGACGCTTCGTTCATTGATAAAAACTTGGAGCACAAAATGCAGAAGGCGCAAACAATATCATCGTTGGTGCTTTCGTTACGGCAGAGAGAGAAGATCAAAGTGCGCCAACCGCTTCAAAAAATAATGATCCCGGTTTTGGAAGATGCAGAAAAAGAGGAAATCCTTGCAGTTTCAGATTTGATCAAAAGTGAAGTGAACGTAAAGGAAATTGAACTGATTGATGAAGGTTCGGGTCTGTTGGTTAAACAAATAAAACCCGATTTCAAGACTCTTGGCCCACGTTTTGGAAAAGACATGAAAACGGTGGCTACGGCCATTTCAGGCTTTGATCAGAAACAAATTGCAACTCTTGAAAAAGATGGTGAAATAACTGTTTCTATTAATGAAAAAAATACTACTTTGGCGCTCGATGACGTAATCATTAGTTCACAGGATATTGAGGGATGGTTGGTTGCAAATGCAGATGGAGTTACTGTGGCACTGGATGTTACGATAACACCCGATTTGAAAAATGAGGGAATTGCCCGAGAATTGGTAAACAGAATCCAAAACTTGCGAAAAGATAGCGGTTTTGAAGTGACTGACCGCATTGAGGTAATGCTTCAAAATAATGAAAAACTGATTGAGGCGGTAAACCAAAACCTTCGTTATATTAAAGAAGAAACATTAACAGAGGTTTTGCAATTTCAGCCAGAAATAAATAACGGAACAGAAATTGCATTCGATGAAATTGAAACACGTATAAGCATTATAAAAAATTAAATATGACAGATACAGAAAAAACCAGATATAGCGATGCCGAACTGGAAGAATTTAAAACCTTGATTACAGATAAAATAAAGAAGGCAATGGAACAGTTGGAGTTAATCCAAAGTTCTTATAAAAACGATAGTAACAACGGAACAGACGATACTTCGCCTACTTTTAAGGCTTTTGATGAAGGCAGTGAAGTGATGAGCAAGGAAGCGAATTCGCAGTTGGCCATTCGTCAGGAAAAATTTATCCGCGACCTTAAAAATGCCTTGGTCCGTATTGAAAACAAAACCTACGGCATTTGCCGTGTAACGGGAAAACTTATCAATAAAGAGCGTTTGAAACTTGTACCGCATGCAACTTTGAGTATTGAGGCGAAGAATATGCAGAAATAAGCCCATCCCCAGCCCTTCCCAAAGGGAAGGGAGTTGATTCGCAACATATTGCCCTGAAATTTTTCGGGGCTTTTTTATTGTATCAAATTCTTCGCGACCTTTGTGGTTAAATTATGCGCCAAATATTCTCCATAATCGTTATTCTGTTCTTTGGAAGCTATTGCTGCGTGGCCCAAAAAACCATTCAAAAGGAATTCGATTCGGAAGGAATACACACGCTTTCCATAGCAGATAATGCCATTTTTAAAATAACCGTACAATCTTCCGAAGAATCGACCATCAAAATTTTGGCACGCATTTCTGGCGAACATTTTGAAAGTGTGATTATGGAAGAGAAAATCGTTGATGGAACCCTTTCCTTGAAAACTGGGTTTGCCCCATTTTTCACTTTGGAAAATGACAAACTTGCAGCGCATAAAGTAATGGCTATTGAAGTGAATATAACACTTCCGAAGAAAATGACTGTTATAATTAAATCGAAGCTGGCCTCAGTATATACCAAAGGAATTTTTGAAAATCTCGACATTTCCTTGGAAAACGGAAACTGCACTTTAAAACATTTTTCCGGAAATGCCCAACTTAAAACAATAGCAGGAAATATAACCGTCCACGCCCAAAAAAATGTTTCGGGTAAAGCAATTTCGAAGTACGGAACTTTGGTAAATAAGCTTTCAGGCCAAGGAAAATTTAATATTGAGGCAGAAAGTATCAATGGTGTTATTTCGTTGCTGCAAACCGAATAATATTGCTATTTTTGCCTCCGCACTCCGAAGCTTTAGCGAGAGAGTGCCTTCGTCGAAAAAACTATGAACCTAAGAAAAGCCACTTTTATTATTGTACTGATTCTCTTGATAGACCAGATTTCAAAATTTTATATCAAAACACATTTTGTTTTAGGTGAAGAAATCCGGGTTTTTGATTGGTTCCGTATTCTTTTCGTTGAAAATGAAGGAATGGCTTGGGGCGCTAAGATTCCGGGAGAATATGGAAAGCTCTTTTTAACTTTATTTAGAATTGTGGCAATTGCAGGAATCGGTTATTGGCTTTGGGATTCTGTGAGAAAGAACATGCCCAAAATCCTCATTTTTTGCGTTGCCTTGATTTTTGCGGGCGCTTTGGGGAATATCATCGATTCTGTTTTTTACGGAATAATTTTCAATGATAGCCATCACCAAGTAGCTACTTTATTTCCCGAAGCTGGAGGCTACGGTACGCTATTTCACGGAAAGGTAGTTGACATGCTTTATTTTCCGCTTTACGGAGGTACATTGCCGGAATGGTTTCCTTTTTGGGGCGGTGAGTATTTTACCTTCTTCGACCCTGTTTTCAATGTTGCTGACTCTTCCATCAGTGTTGGGGTAATTTTGCTGCTTATTTTTAATAAAAAGGCATTTCCAAAAAAAGAAACTGCAGGGTAATATTTAGCCCGTAGGTGCAAGCAAGTTGAAAGGATAGAAAGATAAATTCCTTAAAAACCAATAAAGAATTGCAATCCCAAAATATCCAAAGATAAATAGGTTGCTATAAAAAAGCTTGAATCTATAATGCGTGCCAAAAATCCAATTGCCGATTGTAATTCCCAAACCGTAAATTAAAATAGGCAAGGTTAAGACCATTAACGGGTTGAACCTAAATGCTCCAATAAAATCTCCGTGTAACAATAAATGCACTGCGCGTTGTGAGCCACAACCTGGACAGTAAAACCCAGTTATATAATGAAAGGGACAGGGAATGAAAAAAGAGTTTTCCGAAGGATTGTAGAAAAAGTAGAGAATAAAAAAGCCCCCAAATAAAATAAAGATGAGGGCTATTTTTAAAAATTTAATTGTATCCTGCGAAAGCCCCACCAAGACCAATAACTACAAAGAATATAACATAAAGCACCCAAACTATGGCTGCTGCTACTGCACCCCATATAGCCCATTTTTTGGCATCATCAGCAGCTTTTTGTGCACCCGCTTTATCGCCCTGCGCCCAAAGTTCTTTCACTTTTGTTGATTTAATTATTGATACGATACCCAAAGGTAGGCAGCATAAAACGGTACATAGAATTGCCCATACAAGGTTGTTGTCTGGTGGGGTTTCCATAGGTTGATTGGTTGTTTCCATTTTTTTTATTTAATTGGTTAATAATGGTTTATATCTCATAAAGATAAGAGGTTATTTTTAAAAATCAATTATTTTTTTTGGTGTGATGCAAAAATTTAGTGGGATGTCTCTAGGTTCAAAATCTATTTCAGGTTCTGGTTCAAAAAAAGAAAGTCCAACAAAAACTGCATTTGAACCGCATTTTTCCAAAAAACGATCGTAAAACCCTTTCCCATAACCAATGCGATTCCCATTTTGGTCATAAGCCAAAAGAGGGACAAAAATGACATCTAAAATTTCCGGTGAAATTTCTATGCCCGAAACGGGCTCGGAAATTCCATATTCCGAAGTTTTTAAAACCGTGTTTTCCTGCAACAAAAAATGCTTCATTTCTCCCGAATCAAAATCTGCTTTTGAGACAATGATGCTCTTGTCCTTTCCTTGTAGAATGTGTAATAAGTATTCGGTATTCACTTCTTTTTTTGACAAAATGGGCAGGAAAATATGGTAATAGGTTTTGTTCCAAATTGGAAGTTTCAGCGCCTGGTTTGCAATCTGAAGGCTCATTTCCTCAATAGATTCTTCAGAAAGGTTTTCCCGAAGCTTTTTATATTTTAAACGGAGCGCTTTTTTTTCCATTACATTAATCTTCCATTTCCTCGGTTTCCGTATTTGCAGTGTTTACGGTTGAAATATGAAAAATAGCGTCGCCTTGATTTACAATTGGAGATTGGTTCACATTAATTATATAACCTTCGTTGGGCGAAGTAACCTTAAACCTCATTTTCCCATAAGGGTCTGTTATTGTTGCCAAAAATTCTCCTTTTTCTACGTGTTTATTACAATCAACTTTTACGTGAAGCAAACCGCTGCGGTGAGCGCGTATCCATTTGCTTTTTTCTATAATTACCGTTTTTGTAGCAGGGTCTGGGGCAAAGTGCCTTTTGCCCAACATATCCAAATGTTCCAAAAAACGCATAATTCCATCAACGCCTTCCTTTGCAATGTGTTTGTTGCTCTCAAGGCTTTTGCCGCCTTCAAAAAGAAGTATAGGAATACCCATTCTCTGACATGTTTTTCGGTATGATTTTTCAAGAGTATTGGAATATACTGTAAATGGGGCATTGAAAACTTTTGCAAGTTCCAATAATTTTTCATCGTCGGGTTTTATACGGATTTGTGGTGCATTGAACCTGCTGGCGCCGCCAGTGTGAAAATCGAGGCAATAATCTGCATGTGGTAACACTTTTTTTGTGAAATGGTATGCAACCCGGCTTGCCAATGAACCTGTTTTCGTTCCGGGAAAAACCCTGTTTAAATCGCGTCCATCGGGAAAGGAACGGTTACCGTTTAAAAATCCGAAAACATTCAAAATAGGGATACAAATAATGGTGCCGCGTTTAGGTTTGTTTAATTTTCGGGCAATGAGCTGGCGCACAATTTCCACCCCATTTATTTCGTCTCCATGAATGGCCGCAGTTATTAAAACTGTTGGTCCGGGAATTTTTGAGCGCTCAATGATTATTGGAATTTCAACTTTGGTGGAAGTATAAAGTTTTGCAATACTGAAATCCACTGTTTTACTTTCGCCAAGAGCGATGCGTTCATTCAAGATTACAATATCACGTTCTTCCTTTTTGGCCATCATTAAACGTTGCGTTCTATGTATTTTATGATTGAGTTTGCTATGTCCTTGCCTGTAGCTTGTTCAATTCCTTCCAAACCGGGGGATGAATTTACTTCCAGAATAAGCGGTCCTCTGGCTGATTGCAACATATCTACCCCAGCAATGCCAAGTCCCAAAGCTTTTGCGGCTTTCAAGGCTGCGGTCTCTTCTTCATCGGTAAGTTTTATTACTGTAGCAGTTCCTCCGCGATGTAAATTACTGCGGAATTCGCCTTCTTTCCCCTGTCTTTTCATTGCGCCAACAATCTGTCCATCTACAATAAATGCACGAATGTCTGCGCCCCCGGCCTCTTTTATAAATTCCTGAACTATAACTCGCGCCTGTAAATTGTTAAAAGCTTCAATTACGGATTCTGCTGCTTTTCTGGTTTCTACCAAAATAACTCCGATACCCTGCGTCCCTTCAAGCAATTTAATGATTACGGGCGCACCGCCAGCTTGGTCAACAATTTCCTTTACGTTTTTGGAATAGTTGGTAAAAACGGTTTTTGGCAACCCCAATCCAGCACGGGAAAGTATCTGAAGGCTTCTCAATTTATCGCGTGAACGAACCAAAGCCTGCGATTCGGTGGTTGTGAAAACACGCATCATTTCAAATTGACGCACTACCGCCGTACCATAAAAAGTTACAGAAGCCCCAATGCGCGGTATAATTGCATCAGTATGGTCTAACTTGTGGCCTTTGTAGATTATTACCGGATTTTTCTTTTCAATAACAATATCACATTTCGCGTGATTTATAACCTCTACGTTATGTTTTCTGGCTTTTGCCGCCTCCACAAGACGTTTGGTGGAATATAAATTTGCGTTCGCCGATAATATCTTGATGTTCATTTTTTGTTTTTTAGTTTGAAGGAAAGGTTGGTTTTATTTATGTCAACCACATATTTGTTACTTAAAAAATTTCTTCCCAAAAGTACGGGAAAACGCATCTCTTCACGGTCGCTTAGGGTTAAATATATTTCCTGTGTTTTACCGAAAAGTAAAATTTCTGTTTTTATTCTATATCTGGCTTCAGATTGACCGTTGCTGCTTTTCACCACTTTCACGTCATATTCGTCAAAAACGATTTCCTTTTCGTGATAGCTGGGATGTTCCTCGTCCAGAAAGTTGCATTTTAAATAACAATCTTCCACTTTCATGTTTTTGCAATGTATGGAAGAAGTGTAGGCACCCGTGTCAATTTTCACTTCAATGTCGAGGAGATTCAGCAATGGAAAATCTACTTTGTCTATTCTGCCGATGTTTCTTTTCAAAGTATTGGAGGTTTTGTAATTGCAATTTAAATAATAAAAATTCCATCCTGATAATTAATAAGGATAAAAAATGAAATTACTGCCTAAAAGCGCTATCTTTTATTCCGCTCAATAAACCCAATCACACTCTTCGAAACATTTTTGCCCGAAGTATTTTCAATGCCTTCCAATCCTGGCGTGCTGTTGATTTCCAAAACTAGCGGCCCGTTTTTCGATTGCAGAATATCTACCCCACAGAAGCCCAAATTCATCGCCTTTGCAGCTTTTATGGCAATTTTTTCCTCAGCGGAAGAAAGTGAAATCATTTCTGAAGTCCCGCCACGATGCAAATTACTTCGGAAATCGCCGACCTTAGATTTCCTTCGCATTGCCGCAACCACAACTCCGTCCACAACAATTGCACGAACGTCAGCACCTTTTGCTTCCTCAATAAATTCCTGCAGCAAAAATTTTACGCCAGCCGCATTTAAGGTTTCTATGGTTGCCAAGGCATTCTGCGGACTTTCGGTAAGAATAACGCCTTCGCCATGCGTGCCTTCCAAAAGTTTGATGATTATTGGCTTGCCGTTGAAGGTTTTGAGTTGTTCCTCAAATTCAAAAAAAGATGCATAAATAGTTCGAGGCACGGGAATTTGGTTCTTTGCCAAAATTTGAAAGCAAGTCCATTTGTCGCGGCTATTGTTAATTCCTTCGGAAGAGACCACGCTAAAAACGCCCATCGCCTCAAAATGGCGGACCACGTTTGTGCCAAAATAGGTGTTTGAAGCACCAATTCTTGGGATTACTGCGTGCAGGTCATCCACCAATTCATTTTGAAAATAGAGCACCGCTTTTCCGCTTTCCACGGTAAGGTTGCAGTAGGAAGGGTCCAAAACCTCCATGGCGTGGTTGCGTTCTTCGCCAGCTTTTATAAGACTTTTGGTGGAATATAGCGCTTCTCCACGCGATAAAATGGCAATGTTCATAGTTGGTTATTAATGGTGCAATTTAACCAAAAAGCCCAAAGGGCCTTAAA
>Ga0116152_10003737_pt1 | contig 12160 bp, 12 predicted proteins | sample AD_UKC119_MetaG_FD_89894 | JGI IMG/M metagenome (GOLD analysis project Ga0116152, IMG submission 89894) | Active sludge microbial communities of municipal wastewater-treating anaerobic digesters from Hong Kong - AD_UKC119_MetaG | ecosystem: Engineered > Bioreactor > Anaerobic > Digestate...
TAAAATGGTTCTATGTACATATCCAATATTCTTAATTATACCTATAATATTTATGTTAGCTACAATCTTTATTAGTGCAATTATACCTGCAAGAAGAGCAAGTAAAATTTCACCAATTGAAGCAATTAGATTAAATGATGATATTAAAATTAAAGGCAAAAAAGTTAAATCACCTAAATATATTAGAAAAATATTTGGTATTGAAGGAGATATAGCTTATAAAAATATTAAACGTAATAAGAAAAAATATCGTATTACAATAGCTTCTTTATTTATTAGTATTGTATTATTCATATCATTCTCAGGATTTATGGATTATGCTTTAAGAGGATCAGAAGATTATTTAGGATCATTTGATTTTGACGCTATTGTAACATATCAAGATAAAAATAATTATGTAAATAGTGTTATAAATAGTGAGTATATAGATTATTCAGCAGATTTCACAATGATTGGATTAAATACAACTGATAAATTTGATAGTTTATATAATAAGAATTTTAAACAATTATTAGATGATAATGATATTGGAAGTGAAAATAATTTAACTGTTATTATTCTATCTGATAAAGAATTTAATAAATATTTAAAAGAAAATAATTTTAAAGAAGAAAAAGCAATATTATATGGTCATTATCAAAAAATCATGTATAGTACTAATAGTAGAAAATCATATAATATGTCAAAATATAATAATAAATTAAAAGATAAGATGAGTATTAATATATCTGCACTTATATATGATGAAAATAAAGATATAGAAGGTTCTAATTATGAAGGTGATATGGTATCACTTAGTACTATTGAAGACTATTATATTTCTTCAAAAGAAATACCTGGTTCAGCTTTATTAGATTCTTATGAACATCCAATTATATTATTAAATAACTCATTAGCAAGTAAATATAGTGTTAAAAAATATAAAGAAAAAGTAGAAAATTATATTTTAATTAAAACTAATAATAATGATAAATATGATAAATATGTATCAGGAATAGAAGATCATGCTAGTGAAAAAGATAAAGAAAATGCTTATTATGAAAATGTAACTAAAGAAATTAAAGATACTCTTAATATGATTTTTATAGTTAAATTATTAGTATATGGATTTATTTGCTTAGTAACATTAATTGGTATTACTAGTGTATTTAATACTATTAATACAAGTATAGCTTTAAGAAGAAAAGAATTTGCTGTATTTAGAAGTATTGGATTAACACCTGGTGGATTTAGAAAAATGATGTTATGTGAAAGTATATTCTTTGGTTTAAAATCATTAATATATGCTTTACCAGTTTCAATTGGTGTTGTAGCATTAATCGCAAAATCAACTGAAGGAATGGTATCTATGGATCATTTATTAATTCCATGGGGAAGTATAATATTCTCTATTCTAGGAGTATTTGTTGTAATCGCTATATCTATGATATATGCAACACATAAAATTAAAGACGAAAACATCTTAGATGCAATTAGAGAAGAAAATATATAAAAAAGTAATGAAAATTACTTTTTTATGTGCTAAAATTGAAGTGGTGATAGTATGGATTACTTAAAAATAGTTAAACAAAAAGATTTATTGATTTTTAAGGATGATGTAATGATGCAATATCATTTTGATTATGATTCTAAAAGACTATATCAATTTAAAAAAGGATTAGAAAAATACGCAGTTAATAAACCTATTGAAATTAATGGTATAGTTGATGATGGAACAAATCCAATTAATCATATTCTTAGACATAATCGTAAAAAAAAGAAACATATTTCTTATCGCTTTACTAATAATTTACATTATGTATATAATTATAGAACAGAAAAAAGAAATGATAAGAAAGTAGAATTATATGATATATATGCAGATGTACAAGAACTATCTGGAATAGAATTATCTTTTTGTGATTCTGATAAAGATTATGATATTATATTAAGCCCAATAAAAAAATATGCTGAACAACAATTTAACTATAAAAATAGTAGTATGGATAAAGATATAATATCATTAGAAAAATTAAAAGAAGGTTTTTATGCTTTAAATGTTAAAGACCGTAAGTTATCATTAGATGATATTCAAAATTATATGGAAGAATATCAAAGTTGCTTTGAATTAGTTGGAGAAGAAGAATATCAAGGTGATTGTGATGAATATTATCTTAAATTAGCTAAAGAAAATACAGAAGCACTAGAATATTTAAAAGAACATAATATGTTTAGTAATTTTATTCCCCAAAATAAAATAAAATTAAGATAGAAGGAAAAGGGAAAATGATAAAAATAATAGAATTTGTATTCTTAGGAATACTACAAGGTTTTACTGAACCAATACCAGTTTCAAGTAGTGGTCATATACTAATTTTTCAAACAATATTTGAAAAATTTAATCAAAATATAAATATAGATTTTTCATTATTAGCGACTTTAACTAATTTTGGTAGTCTAATTGCAATATTATTATTCTTTAGAAAAGATATAATAAATTTATTTAGAGCATTCTTTACTTATATTTTTAATAAAGATAAAAGAGAAAAGAATAAAGATGATTATAAATATTGTTGGTTAGTTGTTTTAGCAACTATTCCTGCAGGTATAGCTGGAATAATTGTAACTAAATTAGAATTACTTGATTTTTTAGAGGAAAATGTTAGATTTGTAGGTTTAATGCTTATTGTAACAGCGTTCTTCTTATTCTTGATAAAAGACTTTAAAGGAATAAAAAGTAATAAAAATATAACTTTTAAAGACGCAATTATAATAGGATTTGCACAAATGATTGCTTTAATACCAGGTATTAGTCGTAGTGGTGCTACTATCGTAGGTGGGATGTTTAGAGGATTAAAAAGAGAAGTAGCTTTTAAGTTTTCATTTATATTATATATTCCTATTTCAATTGCAACTGGAATATTAGGTATTAAAGATTTAATAGAATTATCTATATCTAAAACAGAATGTTTATATTATTTATTAGCGACTTTACTAGCAGGTATATTAACTTATATCGCAACAAAATGGTTTAATAGAGTTGTTAAAGAAGGAAAATTTATTTATTTTTCAATATATTGCTTAATCGCAGGATTACTTGTAATAATATTTTTATAATATACGTATATATACGTATATTTTTTTAATTTTAATGAATTTACAACATTTGACATATATCTTATTTTATAAAGCATATAATTATGATATAATTACGATAGGGTGTGATAGAGTGAGAGTTATAATTAGTGCTGGTGGAACTGGCGGACATATATATCCTGCTTTAGCTATTATAAATAAAATAAAAGAGAAAGAACCAAATAGTGAATTCTTGTATATAGGAACACATAATAGAATGGAAAAAGATATTATTCCAAGTATGAATATTCCTTTTAGAAGTATAGAAATATATGGTTTGAATCGTAAAAAAATATTTAAAAATGTTAAAGTAGTATCTTGCTTATTTAAAGCATATAAAGAATGTAAAAGTATTATTAAAGAATATGATCCAGATATAGTAATAGGTGTTGGAGGTTATGTTACAACACCAGTAATTAAAGCTGCTAAAAAGTTAGGTTATAAAACTTTTATACATGAGCAAAATAGTATACCTGGTAAAGCTAATTTATATTTAGAAAAATATACTGATAAAATTGGTGTTTCATTTGAATCTTCAATGAAATATTTTGATAATAAAAAAGTAATATTTACTGGTAATCCTTGTAGTGAAAACAGTTTAAAGATAGAAGCTGCTTCAAAAAAGGAATTTGGTTTAAGTGAAAATAAGAAGACTGTATTATTTGTAATGGGTTCTTTAGGATCTTCTAAAATGAATAATTTCTTAATTAATACTATGCATAAGTTTGATAAGAAAGATTATGAAATAATATTTGTTACAGGAAAAAATGATTATGAAAAGATTAGTAAAATAGAATTCCCTAAAAATATTAAAGTAGTTCCTTATATAGATAATATGACACGTGTTATGAAATTTACTGATTTAATCATATCTCGTGCAGGAGCATCTACATTAAGTGAAGTTATTGCTTTAAATGTACCTTCTATATTAATACCTAGTCCTTATGTGACTAACAATCATCAATATAAAAATGCAATGGATTTAAAGAATAAGAATGCATGTATTTTAATAGAAGAAAAAGATTTAAATGAAGATATTTTAATTAAAAATATTGATAGTATTCTTAATGATGAAGAAAAGATTAATGAAATGAAGAATAATTTAGAATTGATGAGTATTAAAAATAGTGCAACAAAGATATACGATGTTATTAGAAATTTAGTGGGTAGATAGTATGAATATAAAAGAAATTAAAAAACTTAAAGTTGGTAAAATAATAGAGAATATTGACTTAAAAGAATATACTACGTATAAAGCTGGAGGTAAAGGAAGATTATTAGTTATTCCTTCTTCAGTAGAACAATTAATGCGCTTAATTGATTATATTAAGACAAATAATATTAAATATAAAGTTTTAGGTAATGGTTCTAACTTATTATTTTCTGATGAATTATATGATGGAATATTAATTAAATTAGATAGTTTTAATGATATTGATATTACAGGTAAAGAAATAAGAGTAGGAGCTGGATTTAGTTTAATTAAGTTAGCTTTAATTGCGGCTAGAAATGGTTTAACTGGATTAGAATTTGCTAGTGGAATACCAGGAACTGTTGGTGGAGCAATTTATATGAATGCTGGTGCCTATAAAAGTGATATGGGATATATAGTTAAGAGTGTTAAAGTATTAACTCCTAATTTTGAAATAAAAGAATTAAGTAATAAACAAATGAATTATCATTATAGAACTTCTTTCTTACAAAATAATCCAGGATATATATGTTTAGAAACTACTTTAAAGTTACAATATGGTAATAAAGAAACAATCTTAGCTGTAATCCGTGATAGGAAAAAAAGACGTCTAGAATCACAACCATTAGAGTTTCCTAGTGCTGGTTCAGTATTTAGAAATCCAACTGATATGTATGCTGGAAAACTAATTGAAGATTTAGGATATAAAGGTAAAAAAATAGGTAATGCTATGGTAAGTGAAAAGCATGCTAATTTTATTATTAATACTGGTAATGCTAAAGCTAATGATATTAGAAAACTTATTTTAGAAATAAGAGATAAAGTAAAAGAAAAATATGACATTGAATTAAAAATAGAACAAGAATTTGTAGATTAATAGGTGAATATTGTGAAGAAGAAAAAGGAAATTAAAAAGAAGATAAAGAAAAAAAGAAGAATTAAAATAAAAGTGGTATTATTATTCCTAGTTATTTTATATTTTATAGGTTTAATTATATTTACTCTTATTAATAGACCAATTTCAAGCGTATATGTAAGTGGTAATACATATTTAAGTGATTGGGATGTTATTAATTCTGCAAAATTATCTAATTATCCTTCTGCTTTAATCACAACAAATAGTTCTATTAAAAGAAAATTAGAAAAAAATATTTATATTAAGAAAGCTAAAGTTAAAAGGAAATCATATACTTCAATTAAAATAGAAATTATTGAAAATAAACCTATTTTATATAATAGTATAAGTAATAAAACTATTTTAGCTGATGGTACTGAAGTAACTAATACTTCAAATGTACCAATATTAACTAATGAAGTAGAAAAGAAATACTATAATAAATTCTTAACTGAATTAGATAATGTATCATTAAATATCTTAAATAAAATATCAGAAATTACTTATGCTCCTGATAGCGTAGATAAAAAAAGATTCTTACTTAAGATGACTGATGGTAATTATGTATATTTAACTTTATCAAAATTTAATTTAATAAATGATTATATTAATATTATAAAAGAGTTTAATAATAAAAAAGGTATATTATACTTAAACTCTGGAGGTTACTTTAAAATAATGAAAAATTAGTTCTTTTTAGAACTTTTTTTCTTTTTATACTTTTCCTTTTATTAAATTTATAGTATAATTGTTATAGATTATAGGAGGATGATATTGTTGAAGAATATATTTACTAGTATTGATATAGGCTCTGATAATGTAAAAGTAGTTACTTGTGAGCTATATAACAATAAATTAAATTTATTAGCAGCATCTTCTATAAAATCAAAAGGAATAAAAATGGGTGTTATTGTTAATCCTAATGAAGCATCAAGTGCTGTTAAACAAGCGCTAAATGAAGTAGAATCAATGCTTGGAATTAAGATTGACAAAGTAATCGCATCAGTACCAAGTAATTTTGCAGAATTTACTTTTATTAAAGGTGAAATAGAAATTACTAATGAAGAAAGTATTGTAACAAGTAAAGATATAGTTGAAGTTATGCAAATTGCTATGGATAGTAAATTAACTGCAGATAAAGAAATGGTTACAATATTGCCAATAGATTTTAGACTTAATGATCAAGATTTAGTTACAAATCCACTTGGAAGACAAACTAAAACATTAAGTACTAGAGCAATTATGGTAACTACACCAAAAAGAAATATATATTCTGTAGTTAGTGTACTTGAAGATGCTGGTTGTGATGTTATAGATATTATGATAAATAGTATTGGAAATATTAATTCATTAAAGAATAAAGTAACAGAAAACAAAATAGGTGCTATAATTGATATAGGTGCTGAAACAACAAATATAGCTTTATATAATAAAAATATAATTGTTAAGAATTCAATAATTAACATGGGTAGTAAAAAAATCGATGATATTATTATTAAAGAATATAATTTAGAACCTAGTGATGCAAAAAGAATTAAAGAGAAATTTGCACTTGCACATAAGAAATTTGCTAATGTTAGTGATTTTTATGAAGTTACTAATAAATTTAATGAAGATGTTAAAATTAATCAATATGAAATATCAGAATTATGTATGAATAAATTAGTAGAAATGATAGACTTATCATTAAAAGAATTAAATAATATATGTGGTAAAGAATTAGATTATGTTATCTTTACTGGAGGTATCTCTATGATGTCTCACTTTGATTATTTATTAAAAGAAGAATATGATAAGAATGCTAGTGTAGGATTAATGAGAATTATAGGAGTTAGAAATAATATGTATTCAGCTGCTATAGGAAATATAATATATTTTATAAGTAAATTAAGATTAAAAGGTAAAAATTATTCTATGTTAAATTCTAATGATATGGAACAATTATCAAATAGAAGAAATAATACTAGTGTATCAAACAATTCAATGTTAGGAAAAGTAGTAGATTACTTTTTTGGCGAATAGGAGGACAAAAATATGTTTGGTTTAGAAATGGATCAATTAGCTAAAATAAAGGTTATAGGTGTCGGTGGAGGCGGAAATAACGCTGTAAATCGTATGATAGAATCAGGAGTACAAGGTGTTGAATTTATAGTAGCAAATACTGATTTACAAGTATTAAATAATTCAAAAGCTCCAATTAAAATTCAAATAGGTCAAAAACTTACTAATGGTTTAGGAGCAGGAGCAAATCCAGATATTGGTAAAGAAGCTGCTTTAGAATCAAAACAAGAAATTGAAGCTGCCTTAGAAGGTGCTGATATGGTTTTTGTAACTTGTGGAATGGGTGGAGGTACTGGTACAGGTGCTGCTCCAGTAATTGCTGATATTGCTCAACAATTAGGTGCATTAACTGTTGGTATTGTAACAAAACCTTTCTCTTTTGAAGGTAAGAAGAGAATGACACATGCTGAAGATGGATTAGCTGAATTAAAAAAACATGTAGATACATTAATTGTTATTCCAAATGATAGATTAAGAGAAATTATTGATAAAACAACTCCATTATTAGAATCATTTAAAGAAGTTGATAATGTACTTCGTCGTGGTGTTCAATCAATCTCTGATTTAATTGCTGTAGCAGGTTTAATTAACTTAGACTTTGCTGATGTTAAAACAGTAATGGAAAAACGTGGTAATGCATTAATTGGTATTGGTATTGGCGTTGGTGAAGGAAGAGCAACAGAAGCTGCTAAACAAGCTGTATCAAGTCCATTACTTGAAACTAGTATTAGTGGAGCAACAGATGCAATTATAAATGTTACAGGTGGTGCTAACTTAACTTTATTTGAAGTTGAAGAAGCAGCTGAAGTAATTAGAACATCAAGTGGTACTGATATTAATACAATATTTGGTGCTGTAATTAATGAAAATTTAAATGATGAAATAATTGTTACTGTAATCGCAACAGGATTTGAAGATGAAGAAAGAGCAAAAGTAGCAAATACTGCAAGTCATGCTAAAATAGAAACATTAACTGAAGATGATGTAACTGGTGACGATGATGATGAAGGTTATATTTTCTCAAGTTTAAGAAAAAGAGGTTTTTAAGAAGTATATTAATACTTCTTTTTTTTATAAAACGACATAATTTATTACTATTATTATTTATAATAAATATGGTGATAATATGAAAATATATCTTGATCTAGTTTTAGTACTTAATTTTATATTTGATTTAATAATATTAATTACTGTTTCTTATGTGTTAAAAAGAAATGTAAAAAGTATTAATTTTATATTAGGTGGTTTACTTGGAAGTTTAACTACCTTATTTTTATTTATTGATATAAATAGTATAGAATTATTTTTCTTTAAATTAGTAATAAGTATTTTAATGACTATTATTACTTTTTCATATAGAAATATAAGATATACTTTAAAAAATTTATCATATTTATATATAGTAAGTATTATTTTAGGTGGATTTTTATATTTTTTAAATATAACTTTCTCATATAAACATGATGGTTTAATATTTTATAATAATGGATTAAGTATTAATTTTATTTTCTTAATAATATTTTCTCCAATAATACTAATTATGTATTCTAAACAAGTAAAAGAATTAAAGAATAATTATTCTAACTATTATAAAGTGGACATATATTTAAATAAGAAAATAATTAAAACTAATGCATATTTAGATACAGGTAATAAATTAGTAGATTGTTATCTTAAAAGACCAGTATTAATATTAAATAAAAAGAAAATGATTTATGATATAAATAAATTTAAGATGGTATTAGTTCCCTATAAAACAATAGGTAATACAGGATTATTAAAATGTATAATACCAGATAAAATTTATATTAAAGGGATAGGTGAAACTAAAAAAGTATTAATAGGTATTAGTAATGAAGACTTTAAAATTAATGGAATTGATTTAATATTAAATACTAGAATATTGGAGGATATATGATAAAAAAAATAATTAATTTTATAATTAGTATATTTAATGAAGATGCAAATGTTTTTTTTGTTGGTAGTCTTGATAAATTACCAGAACCATTATCTAAAGAAGATGAAGTAAAATATGTAGAATTAGCGTCTAATGGTGATACTGAAGCTAGAAATAAATTAATAGAGCATAATCTTCGCCTTGTGGTCTTTTTAGCAAAAAAATATGAGAATACAGGTATAGATTTAGAAGATTTAGTGGGTATTGGAACTATTGGTTTAATTAAAGGAGTTAATACTTATAAATTAGATAAGAATATAAAACTTGCTACTTATTCATCAAGATGTATAGATAATGAAATATTAATGTTTTTAAGAAAAAATAAAAAAAGAAAAACAGAGATTAGTTTTGAAGATAGTTTATCATATGATGCTGAAGGAAATGAATTACATTTAGAAGATATACTTGGGACAGAAGATGATATAATTACTAAAGAATTAGAAGATGAATTTGATAGAAAGATGCTTTATGATGAATTAAAAAATTTAAATGAGAGAGATAAACAAATAATGATTTTAAGATATGGTTATATAATAGTAATGAAATGACACAAAAAGATGTTGCAGAATTATTAGGTATAAGTCAATCATATATTTCTAGAATAGAAAAGAAAGTAATTAAAAAATTTAAAAATTTATCTAAATTATAATTACCTAGTAAGTTTTAAATAAATATATGTTATAATTATAATGTTAGTAAGGAGTATTTGTATGAGAATATGTTCAAGATGTAATAAATAAGTAAGAAAAGGTGAAGTTATATGTTCTAGATGTGGAGCTTCATTAGTTAGAGATAAATATAATAAAAGAATCGGTAGAGATGAAGTAAGAGAAAGTGTTAGTAATTATAATAAAGATAATACTGATAGTACAAATAATTCAAGTAAGATAGGAGGATTTACTCCTAGATTTGCTACTTTTGATAATATAGATGATTTTAAAGAAGCAATGACTAGTAAAACTGGTCTTAAAGATGCTTTTGATAAATTAAATATTAATGGTGTAAATAATAAAGTTAATTCTTCAATGGACAAAATTAATAAAGTAAGAAAAATAATAATAGGTATTGTAATAGTAAATATGTTAGCAGCTTTTATTCCAATAGTAATGGGAATTATAGGAGCATCTAATGAAATAAATAATGAAAAAACTAATAAGAATAAATTAGCTTCAAAGAATTTATATAATAACTTTGTAAAATCTTCTGACATAATGGCAAAAGATTATATGAATGTATTAGAGTTAATTAATGATAATACTAATACTAAGATTACAATAAGTGATATAGTTAATAATACTACTGTTAAAGAAGAAAATACTGATACAACTGAATGTAAGTATTTAAGCTATAATAAAAAATATGCTTTAAACTGTGTAATAAGTGCTCATAAGAAACAAGAAACTTATAATAATGCATTAGATGAATTACATGATTTATATAGACAAATCTATGATAATAAATATCTATCTAATAAGAATGATTTAATAGATTTATATAATGAGGCAAGTGATTTATTCTATTTACCATATTCTTCTTTAAGTTATGAAAAATATAAAGAAAATTATGATGAAATAATAGAATCAATAAATGAAATAATTGATGAGAATTAAAGTATTAATAATACTTTTTTCTTTTAATTATTACATTAATAAGGTATAATATTAAGTATATGGGGATGATTTAATGGACGTTTTAAAAATTGATAAATTATGTGCTAAAATTGAAGATAAAATGATTTTAAAGAATTTTTCTTTAGAAATAAAAACAGGAGAAATTCACGCAATTATGGGACCTAATGGAACTGGTAAGAGCACACTTGCTAAAGTAATTATGGGAGATCCTAATTATAAAATTACTAAAGGAAATATATATTTTAATGATAAAGAAATAAATAAATTAAATGCCTGTGAAAGAGCTAATTTAGGAATATTTTTAGGTATGCAATTACCACCAGAAATTGAAGGTGTTACTAATGCAGATTTTTTAAGAAGTTCATTAAATAGTAAAATGGGTGATAAATTTAGTTTAATGCCTTTTATTAAAAAAATTGATAAAACAGTAAGTGAATTAAAAATGGATAAAGAGATGGTTCATCGTAGTATTAATGCTGGTTTTAGTGGTGGTGAACGTAAAAAGAATGAGATTCTACAAATGTATATGTTAGAACCTACTTTTGTATTACTTGATGAAATTGATTCTGGTTTAGATGTTGATAGTTTAAAAATAGTTGGTGAAAGTGTAATGAATTATTATAAAGAACATGATTCAAGTATTTTATTAATTACACATTATCAAAGATTACTTGACTATATTAAACCTGATTTTGTTCATATTATGTATGATGGAAAGATCATTAAAAGTGGTGATGCTTCATTAGTAGAAGAAATAGAACAAAATGGATATGAAAAAATAATTATTAAATCTGGTACTAGTAATATAAATGAAAGTTTAGTAAATGAATAAAATAAAAATAGTTAGTGATGTATTAGAAAAATTAGAAATAGATGATTCTATAGAAATAGAAGAAATACCTAAGAATGAATTTTTTGATGTTACAACAATATGTATAAATATAGTTAAAGATACAGATTTAATACTTGAATATAGTACTAGAAAAGCTACTAAACTTAATGTTAAAATTAAAGTTTTAAAAGATGTAAGATTTAATCTTTATGAATATAGATATGGTAAAAACTTTAAAGTTCAATATCAATATAATTTACTAGAAAATAGTGATACAAAGATTTATAAATTTTATGATGTAGCAGGAATTAAAGAAATGAATATGATATATTTACTAGAGAATAATGCTAAAATAGATTATTATTTTAAGACTATATCTAGTGGTTGTGAAAAATATAATATGACAATATATCATTATGCATCAAATACTATTAGTAATATATATAATAATGGAATTAATATATTAAAAGGGAATTTA
>Ga0116152_10003738_pt1 | contig 12158 bp, 7 predicted proteins | sample AD_UKC119_MetaG_FD_89894 | JGI IMG/M metagenome (GOLD analysis project Ga0116152, IMG submission 89894) | Active sludge microbial communities of municipal wastewater-treating anaerobic digesters from Hong Kong - AD_UKC119_MetaG | ecosystem: Engineered > Bioreactor > Anaerobic > Digestate...
CGCCCAATTCGGCGGCTTAGGCACTGATGCAACCAAGGCATTAATGAATCTGAGCAGCCAGGTGAGCCGTGATCAAAACATGGGGCTTCTGGAGCACACCAGCGAACTCCTGGTCGAGTTCCTTGAAGGGCGGGTCGCCGCATTAAAATACATCGACTTACACCAGCCCGAGCTCTTTGAGCAAGCCCGGGAAATAATGGTGAACAAGATCAGTCTGCAAAAACAAGCGCTGGCCGAGAAAGCTCAAGGCGCTTATCTAACGCAGATAGAGGCATTCACCAAGGCTCATGACGCCTATATTGCTTTGTTGCCGTCCTTGCAGGAAACCATCGAAAAAAGCGATGACCTGATCCAGAACACCCTGGACCGGATCGGGCCAGAGGTCGCTAAAGCCACCGAAGAGATCAGAGTATCGTACCGGGCCGATCAAGACGCGCTTGGCCCCAAGGTACAGTTCGCCACCACGTTAACCGTGAACATCGTGACGGGGTTATCGGTCATCAGTGTGGTGCTGGCCGTACTGATAGGCTGGTTCATTGCCCGTAGCGTCACTGTCCCGCTCAAGCAAGGCAGCCAAATTTTGAACGTGATCGCCGGTGGCGATATGACCTGCAAAGTCCCCGCCGCCCTGACTGTCCGCCGGGATGAAATTGGCGATCAGGCACGCGCCATGGAGACTATGACCACGCAATTAAAGGATATGGTGAATCAGGTCACGCAAACGACCCACCAGGTCAGTTCAGCCGCCGCGGAAATTGCCCAGGGCAGCGCCGATCTGTCACAACGCACCGAAGAACAAGCCTCTGCTCTGGAAGAGACAGCCTCTTCAATGGAAGAACTGACCTCGACGGTCAAGCAAAGCGCCGACAATGCTGGACAGGCCAATCAACTCGCCAGCGCCGCCCGGACTCAGGCGGAGCAAGGCGGACAGGTGGTCGATCAAGCGGTTGTGGCTATGAGCGCGATCAGCACCAGCAGCCACAAGATCGCCGATATTATCGGTGTTATCGACGAAATTGCCTTCCAGACCAATTTGCTGGCGTTAAATGCGGCGGTGGAAGCGGCGCGCGCTGGAGAACAGGGCCGGGGGTTTGCCGTCGTGGCCGCTGAGGTGCGCAAACTCGCCCAGCGCAGTGCAGACGCGGCGAAGGAAATCAAAGGATTAATTACTGATAGTGTGGCCAAGGTCGAAGATGGCGGCAAGCTGGTCGAACAATCGGGGAAAACCCTCCAGGAGATTGTCATCGCCGTCAAGAAAGTCAGCGACATTGTGGCTGAGATTGCTGCCGCCAGCCAGGAACAGGCCTCAGGCATCGAACAGGTCAACCGGGCCATTCTGCAAATGGATCAGGTCACGCAACAAAATGCGGCGCTGGTGGAAGAAACGGCAGCGGCCAGCCAGTCGATGGGCTCTCAGGCGCATGAGCTCCAGCAATTGATGAACTTCTTCAAGCTGGATGCAGGTGTCCATGCGGAGGAATCACCGGCTCTGCACCTGACGGTCGTGGGTGGCGGAAAAACTGCACCGCGTTCGGCTTCAACGGCCACCGGCTTGCACGGTCCGCGCCGGCACCCGTCGCCGGCTGACAAAAGAGAAGCCAAGCCGATGTTAGTACATTCCACGCCGGCCAAGAAAGCGGCCCACGGCGGTGGCGGTCATGCCAGCAGCGATGACGGGAGCGAGTGGGCACAGTTCTAACGCCGGCTTTTCTTTCTCCCGCATGAAAAGAAAGCGGGAGGAACTGGCAAAAAGGTAGCGCCAGGCGAACCCTAGCGAACCAGAACCTTGCAGCCTGCGGTACCCTGTCAACCTTCCAGATTTGAGAGCACGATTATGTTTGAGGAGCGAAACGTGGCAACGATGAATACAGAAATTGCGGTCTCAAGGGACCACCACCTGGCGATGCGCGAGACGGCCAGCGAACGGCAATACCTGACCTTCTGCCTGGCCGGTGAGCAGTACGGCATCGATATCCTCAAGGTGAAAGAGATTAGAGGCTGGACACCGGTCACGCAAATACCGAACGTCCCCGCTTTCGTGCGAGGTGTGATGAATTTACGAGGGGTTATCGTCCCGATCATCGATCTGCGGAGCCGGTTTGGCCTGGACACGGTGGTCTATTCCAGCACGACCGTGGTGATTGTGGCCATGATTCAGAAGGAAGCCAGCGATCACATCGCCGGTTTAGTCGTGGATGGCGTCTCCGATGTCCTCAATGTCCGCGCTAATGAGATTCAGCCGCCGCCCGATTTCGGTGGCGCAGTGAACATCGAGTTCATCAGCGGCTTAGTTACCCTTGAAACAAGCATGACTATGCTGCTGGATGTCAACCGGTTACTTGCTGTTGAGGCGCTGTTCGCTTTGGCGGTGCCCGATCAAATGGCCGCTTAGCAGGGAGATTAGCCAGCGGGTTTCCGGGCTGCCTGCAAGCGGCTGGCTGCCTGATCCTGCCGGTTCAGCACCGGTGTTTATTGCCGGCTAAACGAGATCTCCGGCAGTGGGTCCAGCAGGAGACCTTTGTCATCGATCTCACTTTTCGGGTGCATCTGTTTTTATATTTTTGGAGACGAATGATGAAAAAAGCCTGGTTTGCAGTCGGTATGTTGCTGTCGGTCTCTGCGTTTTCCGCCCGTGGAATCCATTGGGAATATTCAGGCGAGGCAGGGCCTGAGCACTGGGCCACGCTCGACCCGGAGTACAGCGCTTGTGCGGGAAAAAATCAGTCGCCGATCAACCTGACGGCATTTGTCGAGTCTGAGCTGGCGCCCCTTGTTTTCCGCTATGGAGAAGGCAGTGCGGAAATTCTCAATAACGGCCACACCGTGCAAATCAATGCGCTCCCAGGAAGCAGCCTCTCCGTTGATGGCATTCAATTTGAGCTAAAACAGTTTCATTTTCATGCACCGAGTGAAAATTTGATCGATGGAAAATCCTTCCCGCTGGAAGCGCATTTGGTACATGCCGATCAGGATGGCCATTTAGCGGTTGTAGCGGTCCTGTTTACTGAAGGAGCAGCGAATACAGTGCTTGAAAAAGCGTGGGCACACCTGCCGGAAACAGCAGGCGGCCCGTTGACTCTGCCACCAGGCATCTCTCCGCTGGACCTTTTACCTTCCAATCGTGATTACTACCGCTATAACGGGTCGCTGACCACGCCTCCTTGCTCCGAGGGCGTGCGGTGGCTGGTGATGAAAAACCCGGTTCCGGCCTCCAAAGCACAAATAGATGCCTTCACGCATGTGATGCACCACCCCAACAACCGCCCCGTGCAAGCCGTTAACGCACGCTCTGTACTGAAATAAGGGGCATAACAAGCAGAGCATCCCAGCAGGGCCTGGGCTTGCAGGGCGGGAGTGACAAGATCATGAACGCTTTTACTTCACTATGGCTGGCGGGGGTACTGGGGTTTGGCAGCCGCCATAGCGGCGATTGCGGAACCCAAAGTGCTCGTGATGATGCGTTACGAGGACCAGAATTGACCTGGTGACATTCATTGCGGGCGCGCAGATCTGCCGGAATGCGCACCCGCATCAAATACAGTAACCATCCCCCGGCTCTGCCGGGGACGTCAGACACCATAAGCCGGCACCCGCCAAAGCTGAGGCGCCAGGGCGCCGGAAGCGGGAACTCGAACAGCGCACAGTGCTGGCCGATACCCTGGCCGCTTGCGCAATCCTCAAGTGCCGCCTCACGTCGCCACCGGCTTCGCCAGTTCTGGGCCTAATCCCGCCTTCAAACTTCCGCGCCACCGCGCTTCCGCTCGATGCCGAGCTTCTTCATCCGCGCCTCCAGCGTGGTCGGTTTCAGCCCCAGCAAGCGCGCCGCGCCGTTTTCGCCGCTGACCCGCCAGCCAGTGATCTCCAGTATCTTGAGGATATGCTCGCGCTCCATCGCTTCCAAGGTCGTGACCGGCGCCTTGCCGGTACTGATTTCAGCCGCCGGTTCTCGCAACCAGTCGCCGAATTCCAGCGTCGCGCCTCGGCTCACGATCACCGCCCGCTCGATGACATGCTGCAATTCCCGCACGTTGCCCGGCCAGGAATAAGCCTGCAATCGCGCTAGAGTGGCCAAAGGCACCGTCTCGATGGTCCTGCCCAGACTGGCCGCGTATTTCTGCACGAAGTGGCGAACCAGCAGCGGAATGTCTTCGCGCCGGTCCCGCAGCGCCGGCGATTGAATAGGAAACACGTTCAAGCGGTAGTACAGATCGGGACGGAACTGCCCTTCCCGGCAGCGTTGCTCCAAATCCCGGTGGGTGGCGGCAACTACCCGCACGTCAGTCTTGAGCGTCTGCGTCCCTCCTACCCGTTCGAATTCGCCTTCCTGCAACACCCGCAGCAGCTTGGCTTGCAGATCGAGCGGCAATTCCCCCACCTCGTCGAGAAACAGCGTGCCGCCGTTGGCCAGTTCGAACCGGCCGGGCTTGCGTGCCAGCGCCCCGGTGAAAGCGCCTTTTTCGTGGCCGAACAGCTCGCTTTCGGCCAAGTTCGCCGGGATCGTCGCGCAATTGAGCTTGATCAACGGCTTGGCCTGGCGGGGGCTGCGGTTGTGGATCGCCCGGGCGATCAGTTCCTTGCCGGTGCCGGTTTCGCCGGTCACCAACACGGTGGCCTGCGTGCTTGCCACGGTCTCGACTTCCCGGAGCACGGCGCGCAACGCCGTCGAAGCGCCGGCCATTTCCTCGAAATCGTGCTCGGCCTGGATCTCGTCCCGCAAATACAGATTCAAGCCATGCAAGCGGTTGAACTCCGCTTCGGCCTGCTTGCGGGTTTCGATGTCGCGCAGAATCATCGTGTACAAAGCGTGCCCGGCAACCGTCGCCCGCGACAGTGTCGCCTCGACCGGAAACCGCTTGCCGCTGGCCCGCAGCGCGTGCAAGCCTTCCGGCACCCACAACCGGGGTTCGCCCCGCTGCTGATAGTCCCGTACCACCTGCCGCAGCGGCTCCGGCAGCAAGGAATCCAACGGCTGACCCAGCACCCCGGCGGCGGCGCGGCCAAACACGGCCTCGGCGGCGGGATTAAATAATGTAATCTGGCCATCCGCGCCAAAGGTCACAATCGCGTCCATCGCGCTGGTCACGATCGCGGTCAGCCGCGCCTCGCGTTCGGCCAGCTCGCGCTTGAGCCGCTGCACCGTGAGGTGGGTGTGAACGCGGGCCAGCACTTCCTCGTGCTGGAAAGGTTTGGTCACGTAATCCACCGCGCCCAGCCGCAACCCTTTGACCTTGTCCACGGTGTCGCTCAGGGCGCTCATGAAGATGACGGGAATATCCTGGGTATCGGGCTGTTCCTTGAGGCAGCGGCAGGTTTCGAACCCGTCGATGCCCGGCATCATCACATCCAACAGGATCAGATCGGGCCGGGCGTAAGCGGCCCGTTCCAGCGCGCTCTCGCCGTCCTCCGCGACTAGCACATCATAGCCGGCCTCGCTCAACAGTTCGTACAAGACGCCGAGATTGGCCGGGGTATCGTCCACCATTAAGACGACCGGGGTTGACTGAGATGCTTCGATCATTGTTCAAAGGCATTCTAGCTGGGATTGATTCTGTAAGCACAAGCCGGTCTAGGGAAAAACCAAACCTCAAGTGCCTGCTATGCAAGATTCTCGTTGCGTTCTAGCGATAGTCTGTAGAACTTGCTGTCAACGGCCATGACAGGAAAGCTTTTTGGCAAGGTCTCGCCGGCCACCTCGCAGAAGCCGTTCTTCTCGTAGAAGCGGTGAGCGGCCAAGAATTTGGCCGTTGTCCCCAGGAAGATCTCTCGCACGCCTTGAGCGCGACACCAAACGAGCAGCGTTTGGAGCAATTTTCTGGCGACACCATGCTCCGGACCGCGGTATGAACTGGCTACGAACATCTTGCGCAGCGCCGCTTGATGGTTACCGATGTCGAGGAGCGCCAGCGTACCGACGACGGTACCCGCATCCACGGCGACCCAGAAGTTCCCATCACCGCATTGATAGAAGCCAGGAATATCTCTCAGATCCGGCTGAACATCCAGCGTAACCGGGATCGCAAACTCTGTCTGCTGAATCGGCAGGATGACTGATACGACGCCCTCGGCGTGTTCTGGAGAGAAGGGGACGATGCGAATCATTGGCTTTATTTTTGACGCTCGACGAATGAAAGGGATTTTCCGGCTCTAAGCCGGGCACCGTGTGGCAAGCAGCAACGAGTACCGGGATGAGGTTGATAGCATGGCTGCAGATAAACGACAAAGAGCGGTAATAGAGTGTTCTTGTGCATTTTCTCATCTATCTGGAGTTGGCCTGATCCGCCACTCGTCCGGTATTAAACGCTCGATCTGAATTTTAAAATAACCTCTCAGGACCATCCTCAAAAATAAGCTGGTTTTTCGAGGTTACTGGCGATCCGTTTATTTATAAGCTTTAATCTGCTTACCCTGATACATGAAAACAGCCGCTTTATTATCGAGCAGGCTGTCAAATTCATGATATAATTCCGATATGATCACCGATGTGATTCTTTCCTCAGAAACCAAGTTTTCCGAGGCGCTAAGAAAAAGCGATTTCCAGAAATCTAAAAACTCCGCCCTCTTTGACACCGATACCATCCTTCCATCGAGAATGGGTGATACGTCATGCAAGCCGACGTGTTTAAAACCCGCCTCCAAAGCCAAATTTACCAGTTTCATTCCGATATCGGGATCACCACCCATATCGATCTGATATTGATTGAATGCCGCCCAATAGCAGGTTATCGCCGGACAATGCGGATAAATGTATAAACCAGAATTAAATACTTCCGTGCAGTATAGAACACCGCTTGATTTCAAGACCCGGCGCGCTTCATTTAACACGGCAAGGGGCTGCTCAACATGTTCCAATACAGAAAAAATGCATACGCCATCATAATACTGACCGGGAAACGGCAATTCATAGGCCGAGGCAATTGCCAAATTGACTCGTTGACTCGCCATTAAATCCGCAAGAACATGGTTTGCGCGATTGATCTGTGACTCCATAAAATCGATGCCATCGATGCATAAATCAGGAAACATTTTTGCAATCATGGCAACTTGCGCGCCGACTCCACAGCCGATTTCCAATATGCGATTGCAGTTAGAAAAATCAATTTTCTGATAAATGTATGGTTCAAGAAATTGAACTTGTCTCAAGAGCCTATCCTGCTCTTTTTTTGAAAATGTGTGAATGTATCTTGGCTGAACCATAGATGACCTGCCAGGTTCCTAATAAATGATTAATAGGTCTTTTTTGAAAGAGTCCAGGTTTGATGCAGTCATGCTCATTGTGCATTGAGCCTGGCGATGAGGGTGTCATGGCTGGGATTCTTTTAGGAGACGCGCTTGATTATAGAAGTGGAGGTAGAGAGGGTGTTGTAACGGCGTTTCCAAGTAGCGGGCGGAAGGGAATATCGTGGTTTTCAGCGCACCGGTGGCGCGGCGATTGAAGCGTTCGACCCTGCCGTTGGCTTGGGCCAATCTCCCGCTCGATGTTCAGCGTCAGTTCTTCGATAAGACCCGCCCACCCTGAGGCCGGTCCAGGGTTCGCAGATTTCCGGTGCCTGCTGATTCCAGTAAATTATGGTGGATTTTGGCATGGGCCACTCTCCGGGATACAGAATCGTGCTGGACGCCTGAGCCAAGCGATGCGGCAATCCCCATTTGAGAAGCGCAGTGGTCAAGCGGCATTCACGTTATATTCTTTGCACAAGACAGGCGGCATATCGCCTGCGCTTGATAAAGGTGATCGTGATGACCGCAAGGCAAGCTAATGCGTTGCCGGAAAAGATTAAAGCTGTAACAAAATCTTTAAGACACACAATAGCATAGATAATCGTAGTTAGATGTGACACCAGAAACAAGGCCCAGGTAGAACAAGAGATCCCAGATGCTCCATTGACGTCTTTGGCCGCAGTCAGCATTTGCGGCACATACGCCAAGATACGCAGAGAATTCACGAGCATGAATGCCCCGAATACGGTAGAACGAAGCCACTCGCTGTCGTTGCCGCTCAAGTACATCTTGGCACCGATTCCAAGCGCTATCGCCAAAGCGCAAGAGCCAGAATGCTGCTCACCCAACCAATCCCGGCACGACGTTCAGGCATGTGGACACTCAAATTATTCGTTGAAGCGATCACGGTATACTCTCCAAAAATCATGTTAGAGTTGGTCAAGCTGTTCCTGGCCACCCTCGTCCTTCATCCTGTTTAAACGGGTATATGAAGCCGTTCATGCAGATCTTGCTGGCCCCCAGGCCGGTGCCGTGACCGGCAATGCCCAGTTGGCAGGCGCTCTAAGACCCGCTCAGCACCTCGATCCACTCCTTGTACTTGAAGCCCTTGCACTCGCCCTTCACATCACCGCTCTTCAAAAATGCACCCGCCATCATCGTGTCCTCAATTGAGATGGTGGTTTGCAAGCCGCGATGGGGTTTACCCCGACCGGTTATCCATGACTTGCAGATGATCAAGTTCAAAGGCCATCAAAAATCACTTATCTAAGCATCAGCAAGCGCTTTGCCAAATTTAAAAATGGTTAAATAAAATTATAATTTATTATTTAATAACAGTTTTTTAATTAGATAGCTGTTGCCGGAACCTGAACTGATGCGAGCAACGGAGAGAGGCATTCCCAAAATATCGGGAATGCCCCAGCATATTGGGACTCACCAAGATGCGCTGAAAAGAAGTCAGCAACGACGGATTTCTGCTGGATAAGGTATATTTGCATTCGTTCGCCAACGGTCTAGTAAGGGAGAACCATACGCATGACCGCCTCCTCCGCAACGGATTGACGCCCGCGCCATGCGCATCAGTGCCTATCGGCAAACCTTAGCGGGCAAGACTCTGCTCAAGATTGCGCTTGGTATCACCCTGATCGTCGCCTTGGCCAGCGGGGTCAGTTACGCGCTGATCTTCCAGGAAATCGAAGGGCGCGCGCTTGATCAGTTGCGCGAATACGCTATCCAGCGCGCTAAATTTCACGAAGCGCATTTCGCGCTGGCACGCCAATTTCATCAGGTCATCAAACAAGAGTTTCTGCGGCGCTACCAGGAACCCTCCTCCGATTTCGAACGGCGTTTTGATCAACTGATGATGCGTTACCCCGATGGTGCCATCCGTAACCGGCCGGAATACGCCAACATCGTCCGTTACTCGACCGGCTGGATTCACAAAGACGTGCAACCCGACCGGGAATTCAAACGGCTGTGGATGCTGTTTTTCGATCTTTCCGAGCAGTTTGCCAAGCTGACCACCACCCGGTTCGTCAACCTGTATTTCTTGCATCCCGCCAAATCCGCCAACATGGGTTACGACGACCCGGTACGCTCCAACTACGTGCAATGGGCCGCCGATACCGCGGCAGACTGGGCGCTGAATGAACAGGAATCCTTCCTCGCCGCCACGCCGGCCCGCAATGCAGGGCGGGAAACCGTCTGGGCCGGTCCGGAGTACGAACCCGCTTACCATCAACTGCTGGTGCCGGCGGTGACACCCATCGATCTCAACGGCGTCCATATCGCCACCGTCGCCAGCGACACCCTGCTCGACGATCTGGAGGCCAGCATCCTGCACGCCGGTATTCCGGGCGCCGTCCATACCGTATTCCGGCACGATGGACGGTTGATCGCCGATCGGGCCTACAAAACCAGAATCGTCGAACACGAGGGCACTTACTTCATTGGCCAAACCAGCGACACCCGCCTGCACGCCCTTCTGGCGCTGGCTACCCACGCACCGGCGTTGCCGCGTTACGGCTACGACGCAGGCGCCGACCAGTACTACGCCATCAGCCGGTTGCAAGGGCCGGGCTGGTACTTTGCCTCGATCTTGCCGGGCGGCGCGATCCGCACGGAAGCGTTCAAAGCCGCGCAATGGGTGTTGTGGACCGGTTTCGCTTCGCTCGCCCTGGTGCTGGGTGTGTTAGCGATGTTGCTAGAACGGCAAATCGCCGCGCCGCTCCGCCAATTGCTGCTGGCTGTCCGGCAGATGGGCGAACGGCGCGTGCTGGCGCCGCTGGACACCGCACGCCGGGACGAAATCGGCCAGCTCGCCGCCGCTTTCGCCGCTACCGCGCGGTCGGTGACGGAAGAAATCCGCCGGCGCGACAGGGATCTCCAGCAGGAAAGTTCCGGCCGTATCCAAATCTACAACGCGTTACAGGCCAGCGAAACGCGTTATCGGGCCGTGGCGGAACAGACCGGCCATATTGTGTACGACCATGATTTGGTCAGCGGCCGGATCGATTGGGCCGGTCCCATTCCGCAAATCACCGGTTATAGCATCAAGGAATTTGCGAAAGTCGATATTCGCGGCTGGACAGAGTGCATCCATCCCGATGATCGCGCCAAGGCGCTGCAAACCTTGGAACGGGTCCAGATAGAATTCGGTAAGTACCAGGCTGAATACCGGTTTCGACGTGGCGATGGCCGCTACGTCTACATCGAAGACGAAGGGATATTGCTGACCGATCTCAAGGATCGATCCCAGCACATACTCGGCACCATGAAGGACATCAGCGAGCGCAAGCGCGCCGAACAGGCGCTGCGCGAAGCCAAGGAAGAAGCGGACAAGGCCAATCGCGCCAAGAGCCAATTTCTGGCTGACATCAGCCACGAACTGCGCACGCCTCTGAACGCGATCCTGGGTTACGCGCAAATTCTGTTGCGCGATGCCGCGCTGCCCGGCAAGGCCCGCAACGGCGTCACCATCATTCAGCAATCCGGCGATCATCTGCTGGGCCTGATCAACGATATTCTGGATCTGGCCAAGATCGAATCAGACAAGCTGGAAGCCGACGTGCAACCGTTCGGCCTGCGGCATTTTCTGCAAGGCATCGCGGAGGCTTTCGCAGTCCGGGCCAAACAGAAGAACCTGGATTTCCACATGAACGCCGATCCCCAGCTACCGGTTCAGGTACAGGGCGACGAACGGAAACTGCGGCAAATCCTCTTTAACCTGATCGGCAACGCCATCAAGTTCACCGATGCGGGTGAGGTCGTATTTGCCATCGACAGGGATGCAGCACAAATCCGCTTCGCCGTGACCGATACCGGTTGCGGTATCCGAACCGATGAGCTGGGGCAATTGTTTCAGCCATTCCAGCGAGTGGGCGACCGCAATCGCGTCACGGAAGGGGCTGGCTTGGGTCTGGTCATCAGCCGCCGGCTGGTCGAGTTGCTCGGTGGCACGCTGCACGTCGAAAGCATCTTCGGCCAGGGGAGCCGGTTCTGGTTTGCGCTGTCCTTGCCGGCGGCTGATGTGCCGGCGCGCGTGCCGGCCATGCCGGCCGTGCCGGTCACCGGCTACTGCGGGCCGCGCCGCCGGATACTGATCGCCGACGACAAACGCGAGAACCGCGCCGTGCTGGTCGATATGCTGGCGCCGCTCGGCTTCAGAATCGCCGAAGCCGGCAACGGCCAAGAGGCGCTGGAGGTGGCGGCCCGATTCCAGCCGGATGCCGTGCTGATGGACATGCGGATGCCGGTGCTGGACGGCCTGGAGGCCACGCGCCGGCTGCGCCAGTCCGAGGCGTTACGCGACGTGATCGTGATCGCTGTATCCGCCAGCGCTTATGGTCATCACCGCGAGCAGTACTTGGCGGCCGGCGCCGACGATTTTCTATCCAAGCCGTTCCAGTTGGACGAATTGCTGGAGTTGCTGTGCGCTCGATTGAGCCTGAAACTGGTCTACGCCAGCGATACCGGTCCGCCCGCATCCGGCAGCGCACCCGATGAAGAAATCATCGTTCCGCCCGGCGCTGAACTGGCGATCTTGCGGGATTTGGCCCAGCGCGGCGATCGCCGCAACCTGTTGGCGCAGATCGAGCGGCTGGAGCGCGCCGACGAGCGTTACGCGCCTTTCGCAGCCCGGTTGCGCGGTCTGGCCGAGCGCTTTCAGCTCAAGAAAATCAACGAGCTGCTGGCCGGCGTGAGCCCGCCGTCATGAGCGAATCCACGGCCCGGCGAGAGCGCTTAGCGCGGCATTACAACCGGCTGATCGCTTGGAGCGCCGTGCCGTTGTCGATCGTCATCGCCGTGCTGGCCGCGCAACAATTCTTTAAGCAGCGGGAAACCGAACTCGACCGATTGCACAATATCGCCACCGAACAGCGCGTGATGTTGAATGCCTTCGTCAGAATCGCCAACTTGCACGTCGGCGCCATGCGGCG
>Ga0116152_10003739_pt1 | contig 12157 bp, 10 predicted proteins | sample AD_UKC119_MetaG_FD_89894 | JGI IMG/M metagenome (GOLD analysis project Ga0116152, IMG submission 89894) | Active sludge microbial communities of municipal wastewater-treating anaerobic digesters from Hong Kong - AD_UKC119_MetaG | ecosystem: Engineered > Bioreactor > Anaerobic > Digestate...
CCCGGCCCCCCCGGGGGTGGGGGGAACAAGTTCGGGGGAGCCCGCACCCTGTTTTCCGTCTGCCCCCCCCTGCCCGACTCTCCCGGGGCGGCGAAAGGACCGGGGGGGGGGGGGGGGCGCCCCCCCCCCGCACCCCCCGGTTCATTCCGCCGCCCGGGAATAGTCGGTCAGGGGCGGACAGACGCAAAACAGGTTGCGGTCTCCCCAGACGTTGTCCACTCGACCCACGGGCGGCCAGTATTTGTCCACCCGGAACGATCCCGGCGGAAAGCAGCCCTGCTCGCGCGAATAGGCGCGGTCCCAGTCCGCGACCAGGTCCTCGACCGTGTGCGGCGCGTGGCGCAGCGGGCTGTCCTCGGCGCGGATCTCGCCCGTTTCCACGGCGTCGATTTCCGCGCGGATCGCCAGCAGCGCGGTGACGAACCGGTCGATCTCGGCCTTGGTTTCGCTTTCCGTGGGCTCCACCATCAACGTGCCGGCCACCGGCCAGCTCATGGTCGGCGCGTGAAAGCCGTTGTCGATCAATCGCTTGGCGATGTCCTCGACGGTGACGCCAGCCTCGGCGAACGGCCGGGTGTCCAGAATGCATTCATGCGCGACGCGGCCCTTGTTGCCCATGAACAGCACCTTGTAGGCGCCGCGAAGCCGCGCCGCGATATAGTTCGCGTTCAAGATCGCCACGCGCGTCGCCTGGGTCAGGCCGGGCCCGCCCATCATCAGCACATAGGCCCACGAGATCAGCAGGATCGAGGCCGAGCCATAGGGCGCGGCGCTGACCGGCCCCTCGGTGCCGCCGGTCTCGGGGTGACCGGGCAGGTGGGGGGCCAGATGCGCCTTGACACCGATCGGCCCCATGCCCGGCCCGCCGCCGCCATGCGGGATGGCAAAGGTCTTGTGCAGGTTCAGGTGGCTCACGTCGCCGCCGATCTCGCCGGGTTTCACCAGGCCCACCATGGCGTTCATGTTCGCGCCGTCGATATAGACCTGGCCGCCCTGGTCATGGGTGATGCGGCAGACCTCGCGCACGGTTTCCTCGAACACGCCATGGGTCGAGGGATAGGTGATCATGCACGCCGCCAGCCGGTCGCCCGCCGCGGTGGCCTTGTCGCGGAAATCCTCGACATCGATGTCGCCGTTGGGCGCGGACTGGACGACCACCACCTCCATCCCCGCCATCTGCGCCGACGCCGGGTTGGTGCCGTGCGCGGACATCGGGATCAGGCAGACCTTGCGCTGGGCGTCGCCCCGCGCGCGGTGATAGGCGAGGATCGTCATCAGCCCCGCGTATTCCCCCTGCGCGCCCGAGTTGGGCTGCATGGACATCGCGTCATAGCCGGTGATCTCGCACAGTTTCGCGCTCAGGTCGGCGATCACCTCGGCATAGCCCTGCGCCTGGTCGGGCGGGCAGAACGGGTGCAGGCTGCTGAACTCGGGCCAGGTGATGGGCATCATTTCGGCGGCGGCGTTCAGCTTCATGGTGCACGACCCCAGCGGGATCATCGCCCGATCCAGCGCCAGGTCGCGGTCGCTGAGCCGGCGCATGTAGCGCATCATCTCGGATTCGGCGCGGTTCATGTGGAAGATCGGATGCGTCAGATAGGCGCTTTCGCGTGCCATCGCCTGCGGAAAGCCCAGTTGCGCGCGGTGCGGGGGAACGCCGTCGATGCCAAAGGCCCGCAGCACGCTGACCAGCACCGTCTCGTCCGTGGTCTCGTCCAGCGCGATGCCGACCCGGTCGCGACCAATCTTGCGAAAGTTCAGCCCCTCGTGCCGGGCCGCGGCAAGGATGCCGGCCTGCCCGACGCCGACCTCGACGGTGATCGTGTCGAAAAACGCCGCGGGTTCGACCCTGGCACCCGCCGCCTTCAACGCGCGGGCCAGCCGTTCGGTCATGAAATGCACCCGTTCGGCGATCGCGCGCAGACCGGCGGGGCCGTGGAACACCGCATACATCGACGCCATCACCGCCAGCAGCGCCTGCGCCGTGCAGACATTCGAGGTGGCCTTTTCGCGGCGGATATGCTGCTCGCGGGTTTGCAGCGCCAGGCGATACGCCTTGTTGCCGCGCGAATCGACCGACACACCGACCAGCCGCCCCGGCATCTGGCGCTTGTGCGCGTCGGCGCAGGACAGGAAGGCCGCGTGCGGGCCGCCATAGCCCATCGGCACGCCGAACCGCTGCGCCGAACCGACGGCGATGTCGGCGCCCATCGCACCGGGTTCCTTCACCATGCACAGCGCCAGCAGATCGGTCGCCACCACCGCCACCGCCCGGGCGGCGTGCAGCGCGGCGATCGCGTCGGTGAAGTCGCGCACATGCCCATAGGTGCCGGGATACTGGAAGATCGCGCCAAAGACGGCCGAGGGGTCCAGGTCCTCGGGTTGGGCGACGATCACGGCGATGCCCAGTGGCGCGGCACGGGTTTGGATCACGGCGATGGTCTGCGGGTGGCAGTTCGCATCGACGAAAAAGCCCGTGGCCCTGGATTTCGCGACACGGTGCGCCATCACCATAGCCTCGGCCGCGGCGGTCGCCTCGTCCAGCAGCGAGGCATTCGCCACCGGCAACCCGGTCAGATCCGCGACCATGGTCTGGAAATTCAGCAAGGCCTCGAGCCGCCCTTGCGCGATCTCGGGCTGATAGGGGGTGTAGGCGGTATACCAGGCGGGGTTTTCCAGGATGTTGCGCTGGATCGCCGGCGGCGTGATCGTGCCGTAATATCCCTGCCCGATGAGCGAGGTCATCACGGTGTTCTTTTCCGCCACCGCGCGCATCCGCGCCAGCAGGCCGCCCTCGGACAACGGCGCCCAGGGCAGCGGTTGTTCCTGACGGATCGACGGCGGCACGGTCTCGTCGATCAGCGCCTCGAGGGACGGGCACCCGACCGCCTCCAGCATATCGGCCATCTCGGCGGGCGAGGGCCGATGTGGCGGCGGTTGGCGAAATCGTAGGGGTTATAGTCGGTGGGCGTGTAGGGCATGGGGCACTCTCGCGGGGGGCGGTGACGGGGCCGTCAGAGTCAACGGCCCGGCCAGGCGATTGCGGCGCGGGCGCTCAGCCGCCCGGACCGGGCGGACCTCAGGCGATGAAGTCCTTGTAGGCGTCCTCGGACATGTAGGCATCCAGCGCGGACAGGTCGTCGATCTTCATCTTGAAGAACCAGGCCGCGCCCAGCGGGTCCTCGTTCACCAGCGCAGGATTGTCTGACAATGCGTCGTTCACGGCGACGATCTCACCATCCAGCGGGGCCAGGATGTCGCTGGCCGCTTTCACGGATTCGATCACGCAGACCTCGTCGCCCTTGGAAACCTGCGATTCCAGCTCGGGCAGTTCCACAAAGACAACATCGCCCAGTTGTTCGGCGGCGTGCTCGGTGATGCCGACAACGACCAGATCGCCATCGACGCGCAGCCATTCGTGTTCTTCGGTGAATTTCATGTCAGGGCCTCATTTGCGGAAGTTGGAAGGACGGAAGGGCAGGGCGGTGACGCGCGCGGGCAGGCGTTTGCCGCGCACCTCGCCAAAGACCGGGGTGCCGGGGGCGGCCAGTTCGGCGGGCAGATAGCCCATTGCGACGGGCGCTTGCAGCGAGGGACCGAAGCCGCCCGAGGTCACGATTCCCACCGGATCGGCGGCGTCGGCGGTGGCGAACAGCGGCGTGCCCTCGCGCATCGGCGCGCGCCCCTCGGGCAGCAGGCCCACGCGCAGGCGGCCCGTCCCCTGGGCCAGGTCGCGCTGGATGCGCGCGGCGCCGGGAAAGCCACCCTCGATGCGGCGGCGCTTCTGGATCGCCCAGCCCAGCGCCGCCTCGATGGGCGAGGTGGTGGTGTCGATGTCGTGGCCATAGAGGCACAGCCCGGCCTCGAGCCGGAGCGAATCGCGCGCGCCCAGCCCGATCGGCGCGACCTCGGGCATGGCCAGCAGCGCGCGGCACAGGGCCTCGGCCTGCGCGTCAGGCACGGAAATCTCGAACCCGTCCTCGCCGGTATAGCCCGAGCGCGAGATCCACAGCGCGACCCCGTCCCAATCCAGCACGCCAACATCCATGAACCGCATCGCGGCGACGCCCGGCACCAGGCGGGCCAGCGCCTGTTCGGCCTCGGGGCCTTGCAGGGCGATCAGGGCGCGGTCGGTGATCGGCTCGACCCCCGGCAGATGCGCGCGCAGATGGGCGATATCGGCGTCCTTGCAGGCGGCGTTGACCACCAGGAACAGGTGATCGCCCCGATTCGCGATCATCAGGTCATCGAGAATGCCGCCCGCCTCGTTGGTGAACAGGGCATAGCGTTGCCGCCAGGGCGCCAGGCCCTGCACGTCCACCGGCACCAGCGCCTCGAGCGCCTGCGCCGGGGCACGCAGGATCACCTGCCCCATGTGCGAGACATCGAACAGCCCGGCGCGGGCGCGGGTGTGATTGTGTTCGCCCATCACGCCCATCGGGTATTGCACCGGCATTTCGTAGCCGGCAAAGGGCACCATCTTTGCCCCCAGCGCGATATGCAGATCATAGAGCGGGGTGCGCCGCAGCTCGGTCATGCCGTCCCTCATTCGTTGGCCGGATGACCCGGCACCAATCCCGGCGCGATCCTCGCGCCCTTGGTGCCCCCTCTGTCCCTGCCCGGTGAAACCGGACGCCTGAGATCGTTATCCCTTCGGCGGGCGCGGCTGCGCCACTCTCCAGAGCTGTCGTTGTGAACACGGTCCCTTGCGCCTGAGAGATTACCGGGGCGGTTGCTCCTTCGGCACCGGCGGGGGTGGAGCCCGCCGGATTCTCCCGTCTTCACGACGCTTTCGATAGCAACTGCGACATGGGGCTGGCAAGGGGTTTGTATGCCGGTGCACACGGGGCCTCTTGCAACCCGCCCGGTGCCCGGGCATCCCTGTGCGGACAGCAAACCGAGGCCGCGCATGTCCGACCCTTTCTTCTTTGGCTATGGCTCGTTGGTGAACCGGGCGACGCATATCTACACCCCGGCGCACCGGGCCCGACTGTCGGGCTGGCGGCGGGCGTGGAAGCACACGCAAGGCCGCCAGACGCCCTTTCTGACCGGGGTGCGCGATGCGGGCAGCGCGATCGACGGGCTTGTGGCGCTGGTGCCCGGCGCGGATTGGGCTGCCCTCGATCAACGCGAGGAGGGCTACGGGCGCCACCCGATCGACCAGGGCCTGACGGTCGAGGGCGCGATGCCGGTCGCCGTCCAGGTCTATGCCGTGGCCCCCGAAACGATGGTCGTCCAGGCCGATCCGGCGCCGATCCTGATGAGCTATCTCGACGTCGTGGTGCAGGGCTACCTGCGCGAGTTCGGCGAACGGGGCGCGCGCGATTTCTTCGCCACCACCGACGGTTGGGACACCCCGGTCCTGAACGACCGCGCCGCGCCGCGCTATCCCCGCGCGCAGGTGCTGACGGGGGCGGAAACCGCGTTGGTCGATGCGCTGCTGGCGGCGGTCGGCGGGCGGGTGATCTGACCCGAACTCGCGGCATCAGGGCATGAAAAAACCGGGCGCGAGCGCCCGGTTTCGGGATCGTGGGCCAGGAACCCTCAGTTGATCGACAGCGCGACAAAGCGCGGGTCGCCGTTCGAGCGCACCATCAGCAGAAGCGTGCGGCGACCGGCCTCGTGCGCGGCATCGAGCTGCGCTTGCAGATCGGCGGCCGAGGTGACGGGTTGCTGCCCGGCTTCGGTGATCAGGTCGCCGGCGCGCAGGCCCTTGGTTTCCGCGTCCGAGCCGGGCTCGACGCTGCGGATCACCAGGCCGTTCACCCCGGCGTCCAGGCCCATGTCATTGCGCATCTGGTCCGTGAGCGGCATCACCTCGAGGCCCAGAACAGTGGTCGGCGCCTGCGGTTGACCGGGCGCCACACTGCCCGAGGCGGGCATCAGGCGTTCCTCGTCGCGCTGGCCCAGCGTCACATGCAGCGTCTGCTCCTGGCCATCGCGGAACACCACGACCTCGACCGCGCGGCCGATGCCGGCGTCGGCGACGCGGCGCACCAGGTCGCGGGTGTCGGCCACGTCGCGGCCGTCAAAGCGGGTGATGACGTCGCCGGTTTCGACCCCGCCGGCGCGCGACGGGCCGTCCATGACCTCGGTCACCAGGGCGCCGTGCGGGCTGGGCAGGCCCAGCGAATCCGCGATGTCGGCGCTGACGTCCTGGATGCGCACGCCCAGCCAGCCGCGGCGGGTTTCGCCGAACTGCTGAAGCTGGTCCACGACGCGCTGCACCACATGCGAGGACATCGCGAAACCGATGCCGATCGACCCGCCGTTGGGCGACAGGATCGCGGTGTTCACGCCGATCACCTGGCCGCTCATGTTGAACAGCGGTCCACCCGAGTTGCCCCGGTTGATGGCGGCGTCGGTCTGGATGAAGTCGTCGTAATTGCCTTGCAGAGCGCGGCCCCGGGCGGACACGATCCCGGCCGAAACCGAAAAGCCCTGTCCCAGCGGGTTGCCCACGGCCAGCACCCAGTCGCCGACGCGAGCGGCGTCGCTGTCGCCGAAGCTGACAAAGGGCAGGTCGTGTTGGGTGTCCACTTTCAGCAGCGCGATGTCGGTCGCGGTGTCGGTGCCGACCAGCGTGGCATCGGCGCGGGTGCCGTCGAAGAACTCGATCGAGATCTCGTCGGCATTCTCGATCACGTGATTGTTCGTGACGATATAGCCGTCAGCCGAGATGACAAAGCCCGACCCCAGCGCCTGGCTCTGACGCGGGCGCGGTTGCTGCTGCGGGCCGCCGTTCGGTCCATTGTGGTTGAAGAAGTCGTTGAAGAAGTCCTGGAACGGCGAGCCGTCCGGCAGTTGCGGAATGCCCTGGTCGAGGTTCGCGGTGACCGTCGTCGATGTCGTGATGTTGACGACAGCCGGGCTGACCTGATCGGCCAGATCGGCAAAGCTGACCGGACGGTCCTGCGCGTAGACGGGCAGGGCCAGGGCGGCCACGAGCAACACCACTCCCAGGAGGTTCAGCCAGCGCAAGACCGTCCATCCGGCGGTCGGTCGTGCGATGGCAAAGGCGCTGCTGGCGCCTGCCCGGTGATGCATCATGATGAATTCCCCTTGGTCTTTGTCCTGAACACCCGGGCGTCCCGGCCCGGGGGCGTGGCCGACTGTAGGGGCATCGCCGGCGAAGGCAAACACACAAACCCGTTTCCACGGCGAGCTTTCAAGCGAAGGTGAAAACCGGTGACGCGACCGCGAGGCGAAGGGCGGCCCTCAGCCGTGGATGCGTTCGAGCGCGCGCGCCAGATCCTCGCGCAGCGCGTCAAAGGGGCGGTCCACGGTGACCCCCGGCTTGCCGACCAGCACATAGTCCCAGCCGGCGCGCCCGCGCGTGCCCAGCATCGCCTGCGCCAGCGCCCGCAGGCGGCGCTTGGCGCGGTTGCGGGTGACGGCATTGCCGACCTTCTTGGAACAGGTAAAGCCCACGCGGATGCCCTGCGCGGCTTCGCCGCTGTCGCGCTGTCGCGCTTGCAGCAGAAAGCCCGCCACGGGGGCGCGGCGGGCACGCGCGGCGGCCAGGAATTCGCCGCGCTTTGTCAGGACCGTCAGGCATGACAAAACCGCCGGGTCCACCTGGGCCCCCGGTGTCGGGGTGATCAGGGGCACATCCGGCGGTGTCATCGTGGTGACGGGCTGCTGGCCTCAGGCCGGCAGGCTTACGCCGAAAGGCGCTTGCGGCCGCGGGCGCGGCGAGCGTTCAGAACCTTCTGGCCGCCTTTGGTCGCCATGCGGGCGCGGAAGCCGTGGCGCTTCTTGCGAACCAGGTTCGAGGGCTGATAGGTGCGTTTCATCGCTCCGGTCCTTTGTCTTGCACCCGAATACACTCGGGGATTCGGATGGGAATTCCTTCTGAAGGCCGGGCAATAGCCGGGCCTTGGGGCCAAGTCAATCGACCGGCGCCCGCGAAAGCGGAAAAAAGCGCCCGCCGCGTGACTGTTTCCCGCGCGCGGGGCCCGATGGCGCATCGCCCCGCCCCGAATGCACCGCGCAGGCCGGCGACGCTTGCGGTTTCGGACGGGGCCTGCCACCTAGTCTGTAACGATTGCCCGTCGGGTTCCGTCTTGCCCGGGGAACGGAAGAGGACCGACATGACCCTGCGCCGCTGGTTGCCGCTGATCGTCATCGCCCTGGGGGCGGCCCTGGGCTTCGTGTTGCTTCGCGACCGCGTCGGCTTTGACGTGCTGCGCGACAACCAGTTGGCGCTGCTGGCCTATCGGGCAGATCATCCCGTGCTGATGCCGGTGCTTTTCGTCGGAGCCTACGCCCTGTTCGTGGCCTTTTCGCTGCCCGGGGCCATCTGGTTCACGCTGGCCGGCGGCTTTCTGTTCGGGGTGATTCCCGGCGTGCTCTACAATGTCGGTGCGGCGACGATCGGGGCGCTGGCGCTGTTTCTGGCGGTGCGCACCGGCCTGGGCGAGGGGTTGCGGGCGCGCATCGACGCCTCGGACGGGGCCGTCCGGCGGCTGACGGACGGCCTGCGCGCCAACGAGGTGCCGGTGCTGTTGTCGATGCGGCTGATCCCGGTGGTGCCGTTCTTCATCGCCAACCTGATCCCCGCGTTCCTGGGGGTCGGCGCGGCGCGCTTTGCCTGGACGACCGCGCTGGGCATCGTGCCGGGGGGGCTGGTCTATACCTGGGTCGGCGCCGGGACGGGCGCGGTGTTCGCGCGGGGCGAGGCCCCCGACCTGGGCATCATCTTCGAGCCCTTCGTGCTGGGGCCGATCCTGGGGCTGGCGGCGTTGTCGCTGCTGCCCGTCTATCTGAAAAGCCGGAGGCGCTGATGCAACGGATCAAGACCGACCTTTGCGTGATCGGCGCTGGCTCGGGCGGGTTGTCGGTGGCGGCCGGCGCGGTCCAGATGGGCGCGCGCGTCGTCTTGATCGAGGGCGCCCTGATGGGCGGCGACTGCCTGAACCACGGCTGCGTGCCCTCGAAGGCGCTGCTGGCGGCGGGCAAGGCCGCGGCCGCGCACCGGCGCGGCTTTGCCGGCGTCGCGGCGGATGAGCCCGCGCTGGATTTCGCCGCCGCCGGGGACCATGTCGCGCGGGTGATCGCCGCCATCGCCCCCCACGATTCGCAAGAGAGGTTCGAAGGGCTGGGCGTCGAGGTGATCCGCGACTGGGCCGAATTCACCAGCCCGCGCGAGGTGCGGGCGGGCAAGACGCTGATCCGCGCCCGCCGCTTTGTCATCGCCACCGGCGCGCGGCCGCTGATCCCGCCGATCCCGGGGCTGGACGCGGTGCCCTGTCTGACGAACGAGACGCTCTTTTCCCTGCGCGAGCCTCCGGGCCATCTGCTGATTGTCGGGGGCGGGCCGATCGGGCTGGAAATGGCCCAGGCGCATCGGCGTCTGGGGTGCAAGGTCACGGTGATCGATGGCGCCGCCGCGCTGGGCCGCGAGGACCCCGAGGCCGCCGCACTGGTGCTGGCCCGCCTGCGCGCCGAGGGGGTCGAGATCGTCGAGCACGCGCCGATCGAGCGGATCGCCGGGCGCGCGGGCGCGATCGAGGTGCAGGTCGCCGGTGGCACGGTGATGATGGGCACGCATCTGTTGATGGCCGTCGGGCGCAAACCGTCGCTGGAGCGGCTGAATCTGGACGCGGCGGGCGTGCGGACGGACCGCGGCGCCGTGGCGGTGGACGACCGTCTGCGCAGTTCGAACCGGCGGGTCTACGCCATCGGTGACGCGGCCGGGCGCGGCCAGTTCACCCATGTCGCGGGGTATCAGGCCGGGGTGGTCCTCAGGTCGCTGTTGTTCGCGCTGCCCGCCCGGGCGCGCACCGACCACATCCCGCGCGTGACCTACACCGATCCCGAACTGGCCCAGATCGGCCTGACCGAGACCGAGGCCCACCGTGCCCATGGCGCCGAACTGACCGTCCTTCGGCAGGCGTTTGCGGACAATGACCGCGCCCGCGCCGAGGGGCACGACGAGGGGATGCTGAAGCTGATGGTGGTGCGTGGGCGCGCGGTCGGGGTGACCATCGCCGGACCCGGGGCCGGCGACTTGATCGCGCCCTGGGCGCTGGTTCTGGCCAACCGCTTGAAACTGGGCGCGATTGCCGCGGCCGTTTTGCCCTATCCCACGATGGGAGAACTTTCAAAACGCGCCGCAGGTGCCTATTTTACGCCCAGACTTTTTGATAATGCCTTGGTGAAGCGGGTGGTCAGACTGGTGCAGACTTTGGTGCCGTGATCGCCCTTCGGTGGGTCAGGTATGTTCTTTCGGACGCTCTCGGGCCGATTTCTGCTGTTGATGCTGCTCTTCGTGCTGTTGGCCGAGGTGCTCATCTTCGTGCCCTCGGTCGCCCGCTTCCGCGAGGACTATCTGCTGACCCGCCTGGAACGGGCGCAGATCGCGGCGCTTGCGCTGCTGGCCTCGGACGGGCAGATCAGCGACAAGCTGGCCGAGGAACTGCTGAACACTGCCGGCGTCTACAACGTGGTCCTGCGCCGCGACGCGGTGCGCGAACTGGTGCTGTCCTCGCCCGTGCCGGGGCCCATTTCGGCGACCTACGACCTGCGCAACCCGCCCTTGCCCGACCTGATGCAGGACGGGATCAGCGCGATGTTCGTCGAGGACGGCACCGTGATCCGCCTGATCGGCGACCCGGTGCAGGAAGCCGGCCTGCTGATCGAGGTGACGATGGACGCCGACCCCCTGCGCGACGGCATCCGCGATTATGCGCTCAGGCTCTTGTGGTTGTCGCTGGTCATCACCCTGGCCACCGCCGCGCTGCTGTTCCTGTCGGTGCAAACCCTGATCGTCACGCCGATTCGCCGCGTCGTCGCCTCGATGGCGGCCTATGCCAAGGCCCCCGAGGACGCGCGCAGCATCATCGCCCCCGACGCCCGCGTCACCGAACTGCGCGAGGCCGAGGAAGCCCTGCAACACATGCAGGAGGACCTGACCCAGGCGCTCAGGCAAAAGGAACGTCTGGCGCAACTGGGCGGGGCCGTGGCGCGGATCAGCCACGATCTGCGCAACATCCTGTCCACCGCGTCCCTGGTCGCAGACCGGATGGAGGGGTCCTCGGACCCGGCCGTCAACCGCGCCGCGCCAAAGCTGCTGAACGCGATCAACCGGGCGGTCAACCTGTGCGAAAGCACGCTGGCCTTCGGCAAGGCCGAGGAACCGCCGCCCCGCCTGACCCAGATCGCCCTGCGCCCGCTGATCGAGGACGTGACCGATGCCGAACGCCTGGCCGGCGCCGGCTCCGAGGCAGTCGAATTCCTGGTGGACGTGCCCGCGTCGCTGACGCTGCGCGCCGACGCCGAGCAGATCTTCCGCGTGCTCTCGAACCTGATCCGCAACGCCCGCCAGGCGATCGAGGCCACCGGCCAGCCCGGCACGATCGAGATCAGCGCCCAGGATCAGGACGACGGCACGGTGATCCGCGTCATCGACACCGGCCCCGGCCTGCCGCAACGCGCCCGCGACAATCTGTTCGCTGCGTTCCAGGGCGGTGCGCGCAAAGGGGGCACGGGGCTGGGGCTGGTCATCGCCGCCGAGTTGGTGCGCGGTCACGGCGGGCGGCTCGAACTGGTGCGCAGCGATGCCGAGGGCACCGAGTTCCGTCTCTGGCTGCCGCATGGCGGGTGATCGCGGCGGGTGAAAAAAAGGCACGCAGAAAACCGTTCTTACCCCCTTGCAATGCCCGGCGGCTGACGGTAGATCACCCCCCACAGCGGACCCGTAGCTCAGCTGGATAGAGCACCAGACTACGAATCTGGGGGTCGGGCGTTCGAATCGCTCCGGGTCCGCCATGAAATTCAAGGGCTTAGACGGAAACGTCTGGGCCCTTTTTCTTGCCCCGGACCACCCGGTCCGCCGCATCGAACGCATCAGGCTTTCGCATCGTTCGGCGCACATTTCCGAATTTGCCAGAACCGCCGCGCCCCGGCATTCTGGGCCGAAAAGGGAGATGCGCCATGACCCGCAACCCGGGCCCCTACGACCTCTGCATTGCCGATCGCGCCTATTCCAGCTGGTCGCTGCGCGGCTGGCTGCTGTTCGACGCCTTCGGGCTTGTGCCCCGGCTGGTGGTGACCCGGCTCTACGAGCCCGGCTTTGCCGAATCGCTCAAGGCCTTCGCGCCGGCCCGCACCGTGCCGGCCCTGCGTCTGCCCGAGGGGGTCTGCATCGGCGACA
>Ga0116152_10003741_pt1 | contig 12155 bp, 11 predicted proteins | sample AD_UKC119_MetaG_FD_89894 | JGI IMG/M metagenome (GOLD analysis project Ga0116152, IMG submission 89894) | Active sludge microbial communities of municipal wastewater-treating anaerobic digesters from Hong Kong - AD_UKC119_MetaG | ecosystem: Engineered > Bioreactor > Anaerobic > Digestate...
CCCCCGCCGCACTTCCATAAGCGGATTGAAATGCGCTGAGGCGACATCCGTCGGATCGAACCGCAGGCAATGCGAAAATTCTGCGCGCCAGCCGGAGGTCAGCTGCCAGTTCTCGCCTTTGATGTCGTGCACCAGCACCGAATGCGGCCAGGACAGAAGCGTCGGCACAACCAGCCCCACGCCCTTGCCGGACCGGGTCGGCGCAAAGGCCATGACATGATCGGGGCCGTCATGGCGGAGATAGGAGCCCTGGGCCTGACCAAGGAACACGCCTGCAGGCTTCAGCAAGCCGGATTTACGCAGATCCCTGCCTTCCGCCCAGCGCGCCGAGCCAAACGTTGAGACCCGCTTGTCCCACCGTGCCCGGAGGATCGATCCTGTCACCGCAATCACGATCGCGGCGATACCGCCCGAGCCGGCGATCAGTCCGCCCCGGTCGAACACATCCGGCGCATAGGCATCGAAGGAGTACCACCAGCCGAAGAAGGCCCACGGTACATAGACGGGCATGTCGAGAATGACGAAGAGCGGCTCACCCAGACGCGGCGACCAGCCAAGCGACCAGGCCGTCCACTCCGTCGCGCCCCAGAGCGCCACCAGGACGACAAGCAAGATGAGGATGATCTGCCAGAAGAGGTTCGTGCCATGTTTCATGACACAGAACCTGACAAATCAGCCTCTCAATCTCCAGAGAGGGAATCGGGGGAAATGTGTGGGGTGTTCTGGAGGATTGGGAACGTTCGGGTGGTTGGCGAGAAGTTCTGGGTAGATTGCGCGATGACGAATCTCTAGCGTCAGCTGGCGTTAACGATCTCGACCGTCGCCAGTTCACTGAGCAGCAGGCCAGTTGTCAGTCGTGTGATACCTGATCACTCTGGGTGGTCTGGCGAGCTGGTAGATTTGGCTTTCTGGCTACAAGCAAAAGGAAAGCGGCACGAAACGAGGTGACGCTACCGATGAAGCGGTCGAGCCGCCCCATCAGAAGTGCAGCGATGCCGATCGGCGGATAGAAGATCGCTCCGCTGACTTTGATTTCCGACAATCCGGCCCGTTCGGCCAGCGCGCTGAGTTCACCGGGCGTGCGAAACCGGGCGGCGCGCCATGTCGCCGAGCCGAGCCAGCCCTTGATCCGCCGGAGAAGCGCCCAGAGGCTGAGCCGGCCGAGTTCTCCCAGCACGAGACGGCCGCCGGGCTTGAGCACGCGAACCATTTCCCGCATGGCCCGGTCGGCGTCGTCGATGAAACAGAGCACCGTCACGGCCGTGACGACATCGAACGTCTCATCGGGGAATGGCAACGCGTCGGCCTGGGCCTGTTCGAACCCGACCGGCAGGTTCTCCGCCCCTGCGCGCGCCTTCGCGGCCGCGACCATGGCTTCGGATGCATCGACGCCGGCCACATCCGCGCCGCGCCTTGAAAGTTCGACTGCGAGGACGCCGTCACCGCAGCCGACATCGAGGATGCGCAGACCTTCTGGTGGACCGATGCGTTCCAGAATGAGGTCCAATTCGAGCGCGTCAGTGATGCGCCCGAGCGGGCTTGCGCGCCAACGCGCATAGGCGGCTGGCAGGGCGGCAAGCGGGTCTGGCTGTCGGCCGTCTCCGGGCAAGAGCGCTTCTTCGTTCAGAACACGATCACCTTGTCTGCGGCGAGCGTCGCTTCGGCGAGCTCATCCATGGTCGAACGGGCGGCGCCCTCAAGCATATCGTCTTCGGCGAGCCCTCGCGCGTCCATACAGGTTCCGCACATCAGGATGCGGCCCTTGGCCGTCAGAACGCGCCGGACCATGCGTTCGAGATTGTAGTAGCCGTCTGGCGTCTTCTGCCCCGCCTTGGCGCAGAGTACCGCGTCGGCCATCAGAAAAACGGTCACGTCAGCCTCGGGGTCGTTCTTGACCAGCGCATGCGCCATTCGTAGCCTGTTATAGCTGCGCTCGGTGCCGTAAGGCGGATCATTCAGCACGATCAGATGTTTCATGGTTTGCTCTCGATAGGCGTTGTGCCCGAAGCGGGCGGGGGAATGTTCTTCAGCCTGACGGGCGCCGGGCCGATGAAGGGCTGGACAAACATGCGATCGATCCGGAGGTCGCGCGGCGTGCGGAACTGTTCGATGCCGATCGTCATGCCCGCGTGGCCGTCCCTGGGCTGTGCGCGGTAGGTGCCGAACAGGCGGTCCCAGACCGACAGGTTGAAGCCGTAATTGGAGTTGGTTTCCTCGCGCCGGATCGAATGGTGGACGCGGTGCATGTCCGGCGTGACCAGGACGAGACGCAGGAACCGGTCGAGCCATGGCGGCAGGCACAGATTGGCATGATTGAACATGGCGGTCGCGTTGAGCAGGACCTCGAAGATGACCACGGCGACGGCAGGCGCACCGATGAGCACGACAATGCCAAGCTTGATCAGCATCGAGAGCATGATCTCGAGCGGATGGAAGCGGAGCGCCGTCGTCACATCGAAATCGAGATCGGCATGGTGCATGCGGTGCAGCCGCCAGAGCCAGGGCACATGGTGGAACAAGACATGCTGGCCGTAGACGGCAAGGTCGAGGACAAGGACCGCGGCCAGGATGGCAAGCCAGTCGGGAAGCTGGATCAGGTTCAGGACGCCCCAGCCCTGATCGGCAGCGACCATGGCTGCGCCGACGGCCAGAACCGGAAAGGCGATGCGCAGCACGGCCGTGTTTAGCGCGACCAGGGCGAGATTGCCCGGCCAGCGCACGCGGCGCGGAAACTGGCGGCGCCGGCGCGGCAGCAGCGCTTCTGCAATCGCGATCGACACGAACACGCCAAGAAAGGCCGAGAGGCGGATCATGGGCTCATGGGAAAGAATGTTTTCACTCATGGCGGCTCCTTGCGCAGGAAGTGTGCATCATATATTCAATTGATAAATTGAATGAAAGGGTCAAGCCTCATGACCGGCGTCTCTCCGAAACTTGCTATTCTCGAAAAGGTCGCCGCGCTGGCGCGCGCGCTCGGATCGCCAGCCCGCCTCGACCTTCTGGAGCAGCTTGGACAGGGCGAAGCCTCGGTCGAGACGCTGGCCGGCCGTACAGGTCTTTCTGTCGCCAATGCGTCGCAGCATCTGCAGACCCTGCGCCGGTCCGGCCTCGCGACAGCGCGGCGAGACGGTAAGCACATCCTGTATTCGCTGAGCGACGATGCCGTTGTAGGGCTTGTCGATACGCTGTCGGGCGTCGCCGAGCGGCAGATTGCGGAATTCGATCGCATCCGGCGCGACTGGTTCGACGTCCGTGACGGCATGGAGCCGGTAACGCGCGAGGATCTTCTCAGTCGCATGAAGGATGGAGTGGTGACGGTTCTGGACGTTCGCCCGGCCGACGAGGCCTCTGCAGCATGCCTGCCGGGCGCGATCAATGTTCCGTTAGCGGAACTCGAGGCCCGGCTGGGTGAACTCGATCCAGATCATGAGATCGTCGCCTATTGCCGCGGCCCCTGGTGCGTTCTCGCGTTCGAGGCAGTCGCGAAACTGAGGGAGAAAGGCTTCAGGGCCCGAAGGCTCGAAGGCGGCCTGCCACAATGGCGTGCGGCTGGATTGCCTGTTCGCTGAGGTTCAATGCGAGTGGCACAAGTGCATCAACTGAAAAGGTGTCCGCGCCAATGCCACTCCGACCAGTCATGTCGCGCCCCCCACCGACACAACTGACACGGAATGCATGCGTCGCCAATTCGCGCTGATTCCGGTCGTCCATTCGGGTTACTTGAGCAATTGCCGGAGCGTGAGTTCCGTGGGCTCCGAACCGAAAGAGGCCTTACGCCTCAGGAACTCGGTACGGCGCTCGGCATCTGTCATCGGCGGCTCCAGAACTACGAAACATGCACAAATCGCGTGTCGGCGGATACGCTCTACCCCCTTGCTGAGTCTTTTCGAACGCCTGTCGAATTCCTGTTCCATAAAGGCAGGAGTTCGTTGCCGCCGAACGCGATGAGGCGTGCGTGAAAGGGTTGAAATTTCGCCTCATCACTTTAACAAGCGCATTCCCCCCATGCGTGCGGTACTCCGATGTTCCTGACCCTCTACAAGCATCTGAACGATGCGATTGCGAGCGCCGGGCGATCGCTCGGTGAAAGAATGCGTCGGCACCCGCGTATATCTGCTAGCCTGTATCTGCTTGGCGCCATCGTGCTGGCCGTTGGGTTGACGAAATGCTCGAACATCTCATTGTCGTAAGAGGCGATCTGTCGGTCGGACTGACTTCCCCGGGGCAATGAAGCCGAGGAGATCCGTCCTCACGTCCTGCTGTCTTTCCGCCTGAAACTGTCCGGCAATCGAATAGGAGTCGGCTTTGATTGCGAAGCCGAGAAATGCGCAAGTAAGACTGGGCCGAACCCGATCCAGCGAGAAAAAGCTCACCTGAGCGATCCGCATCGTCTATGGCATCTTGATCCTGTCAATGCAATCGTCACCCTCGGTTCTCGTATTGCAGATTGCCATGATGCGGAACGACCCGTCGCGGCCCTGTTTGACCATGAAGCTCACCTCGTCGCCGTCGGCGAAACCGGAGAGGTCGACGCCGCTGACAATGTCGAAGCCCATGGTCATCGCACCCATGCCGATGCCGTCGATCGGGCCGTGCTCGATGGTCAGGAAGTCGCTCTGGTTTCCGACCGAGCGGATCACGCCCTTGCCATGACCGACGCCGACGCCCATGGCGTCCATATCGTGATGGCCGCCGACCGTGCCGGCGCCCGTCATATCTTTGGTCGCCTCGTTGGAAGCCGTCTCCAGTGATGCTGATTTTTCGGCGTTTCCGCAAGCGGCAAGGGTAAGTGCAAGCAGGCTCGCGGTGATCAGTGTGAGGGGTTTCAAGTCGTTTTTCCTTCAGGTTTGGTGGTGAGGGCGTGGGTGATTCCGGGGCTGGTTCCGGCACGCGCAGAAATCTGACGCCCGACGCGGATATAGTAGATCGCCGGAACGACAATCAGGGTAAGGATGAGAGTTGAGGCCATGCCGCTAGCCATGGGCAGGGCGATCCGGCGCATCACGTCCGAGCCGAGCCCCTCAGTCAGGAAGATGGGCGCAAGGCCCGCGAAGATGGTCGTTACCGTCATCAGCTTGGGCCGAACACGCATGGCCGCGCCCCGGCTGATTGCCGCGAACAGGTCGCCCTGCGTTTCCGGCTTGGTCTTGCGCACTTCGGCATCGACATAAAGCAGCATGATCACCGCGGTCTCGACCGCGATGCCGCCGAGCGCAACGAAACCGACCGCGACCGCGACCGACAGGTTGTAGCCCGCCAGCCAGACCGCCCAGATCCCGCCGAACAGTCCGAAGGGCAAGCTCGCCATGATGATCAGCGTGCGGTCGAGCCGCCCGAAATGCAGCATAAGGAGCAGGAAGATCAGCGCCAAGGCAGCGGGGATGGCGAGCCGGAGGCGGGCATTCGCTTCTTCGAGCTGTTCGTACTGGCCCGAGAAGGCGACCGCATAGCCCGGCGGAAGAGCTACGGCTTCGGCGACGGCCCGGCGTGCCTCGCCGACATAGCCCCCCAGGTCGCGCCCGGAGATATCGACGAAGACCCATCCTGTCAGGCGGGCATTTTCTGAGCGGATCATGGGCGGGCCTTCGGAGAAGGCGATCGTTGCGAGGTCTCCGAGCGGGATGTGGGCCCCGGCGGGGGTGGGAACGAGAATCATTTCGAGGTCGCCGGCGCTTTCGCGGAATGGCCGGTCATAACGCAGGATGATGTCATAACGCTCCCGGCCTTCGACGGACTGGGAGAGCCGCAGCCCGCCGAGCGCGCTCTGTACGACCGACTGGAAGACCCCCATGTCGATGTTGCGCCGGGCGAGCTCGGCCCGGTCGGGCGTGATTTCGACATATTTGCCGCCGAGGACCCTGTCGGCGAACGCCGAGCGCGTACCGGGAATGCCTGCGACGACGGATTCGATGTCCCGGGCGATACGTTCGATTTCGACGAGATCGTCGCCGGTTACTTTGATGCCAATGGGGGTACGCACACCGGTCGAGACCATATCCATACGGATCTTGATCGGATACCCCCAGGAATTGACGAGGCCCGGCATCTGCAGGCGCTGGTCGAGCTCTGAGGTGATGTCGTCGATGGTAACACCAGGCCGCCAGTCTTCTTTGGGCTTGAGGCGCACCCAGCTCTCGATCATCGTCAGCGGCGCCGGATCGGTCGCCGTATCCGCGCGGCCGGCCTTGCCGAATACGCGCTCGACTTCCGGCACAGTCATGATCACGCGGTTGGTCTGGCCGAGGATTTCCCGCATCTTTGTCGAGGAGGCGCCCGGCAGGGTGATCGGCATGTAGAGAAGCTCGCCCTCATAGAGCGCGGGCATGAATTCCGATCCAAGGCGCTGGATGGGAACGATCACACTGAGTGTGAGCGCGAGCGCGATGGCGACCGTCGCCCATTTGAACCGGAGCGCGAGGTGCAGCACAGGCTTGTAGGCCCAGATGAAGAAAGCATTCAGCGGATTGGCTTCCTCCCGCCGGAACTTGCCTCGCATCAGGTACAGCATCAGGACCGGTACGAGCGTCACCGACAGGATGGCGGCGAACGCCATCGCATAGGTCTTGGTGAAGGCGAGCGGGCTGAACAGGCGGTAGCTTTCGCCGGTAAGTGCAAAGACCGGCAGGAAGGAGACCGTGATGATCAGCAGGGAGAAGAATATTCCGGGGCCGACTTCCTGTGCGGCTTCGATAAGCGCGGTGCGCCGTATCTTCGCGTCGATCCCGTCACCGAGTTCGGAGAGGCGCCGGCTCGCGTTCTCGACGAGCACGATGGAGGCATCCACCATCGCACCGATCGCGATGGCGATGCCGCCGAGCGACATGATGTTCGCCGTGACCCCCTGCCAGGACATGATGACGAAAGCGCCGAGCACGCCGAGCGGCAGGGCGATGATCGCTACCAGGGACGAGCGCACGTGCAGAAGGAAGACCAGGATCACAAGCGCAACGGCGATGCCTTCCTCGAAGAGCTTGTCCTTCAGATACGCGACCGAGCCTTCGATCAAGGGGCTTCGGTCATAGACCGTGACGACTTCCACGCCTTCGGGAAGGCCGTGCTGGAGTTCGGCGAGCTTGTCCTTGACCCGGCCGATGACGTCGAGTGCGTTCTCGCCGTCGCGCATGATGACAATGCCGGCGACTGTCTCGCCTTCGCCGTTCAGTTCGACGACGCCGCGCCGGAGCGCGGGGCCCTCAACGATGCGGGCGACATCCCGCAAAAGTACGGGCGTACCGTCTGCGGCGTAGATCACGACCTCCTCGAGATCGGTGCGTTCATCGACATAGCCCGATGAGCGGATCACGAACTCCGTTTCGGCCTGTTCCAGAACGCGCCCACCAACTTCGCTCGAAGCGGCGCGCACCGCGTCACGGACACGCGCAATCGAAAGGTCGTAGCTGCGCAGGCGGTTCGGATCGAGCAGCACCTGGTATTCGCGCACGAACCCGCCGGCCGAGGCGACTTCCGCCACGCCTTCAACGCCTGCAAGTTCGAGTTTCAGGAACCAGTCCTGAATTGAACGCAGCTCGGCAAGATCGGTGTTTCCGCTCTTGTCCACCAGCGCATACTGATAGACCCAGCCGACGCCGGTTGCGTCCGGGCCGATCTGCGGGACCGCGCCTTCGGGTAATGAGGAGCCGAGCCGCGAAAGCGCTTCGAGGACGCGCGAGCGCGCCCAGTAGAGGTCTACATCATCCTCGAAAATGACGTACACGAAGCTGGTGCCGAACATGGACGAGCCGCGCACATCTTTTGTCTTCGGTAGTCCGAGGAGGTTGGTCGAAAGTGGATAAGTGACGAGGTCTTCGACGATCTGCGGGCTTTGTCCCGGAAAATCTGTGCGGATGATGACCTGTGTATCGGTCAGGTCCGGCACGGCGTCGAGCGGCGTGCGCTCCACGGCGAGCCATCCGGCGACTGCCAGTGCGGCGGCGAGGAAGAGGACGATTAACTGGTTGCCGACGGACCAGGAAATCAGCCCGGCGACCCAGGACTTGGAGGGATCGGGACCCGAGAGGTCGTGTGAAGATTTATCTGACATCGCCGCCTCCTATTGGTGATCCGTATCGGGATCATCCAGGTCTTGCCCAGAAGGAGGGCTCTTGGCTGCGGCCTTGCCCATGCTCTCCATCGGATCAGGCCAGGGAATGAGCTCGGCTTCGCCGCCGCCGTAGGGATTGCGCGGCGCGGCGCCTTCCTGAATCCAGAGGTGGCCCGAGCTGGTTTCCCGGAAAAGCGACAGTCCGGCATCGCGGTAGTGGACCGGCGCGCCCTCGAGCAGCCAGGGTTCCAGCGCGGCCATCAGGCGCGTCAGCTCGCCCGCGAGAGCTTGGCCTTCGCGTGCGTTCCTGGCAGCGCGAAGGGCGACTTCCGCCGCTTCGAGGATCGGGACGAGTTTCGTGCCAGCAAATCGCGCTTTAAGTGTCTCGCCCAGACTGAGTGCGGGGTCCACGAAGTAGGGGTCGATCCGGTATCCGTCGATGAGCGCCTCATGGAAATAGAGTGCCATGTCCGTAAAGTGGTCGATCTCGGCGAGCGTCGAGGCATCGACGGGCAGTTGAGACAGAGGAGTGTCCGGTCCAGCGGCCATGGACGAAGAGGGCCCCTCCAGCTTTGCAAGGCCCTCACGAAGACTGGCTTCACTGTCGAGCAGGAACTGGCCGCTGGCGACGACCGTCTCGCCGGGCGCGAGCCCGACAAGGATTTCCGTGCGGCCCTGCGCGCTTACACCGGTGCGCACCTCGCGGCCAGCAAACCGGCCCTCACCGAGCGCGACGATGACATGTGCGCCCTGACTGTCCCGCAGGATCGCTTCCGTTGGCACGGAGAGACGGCCCTCACCAGCGATATCGAGCATGATGTCGGCATAAGCGCCAGGCCGCAGATAGCCGGCGGCGTTGTCGACTTCGATGCGGACCTGCGCGGTGCGGGTCTTCGGATCGATGGTCGGATAGATATAGTCGACTATGCCTTCGGCGGGCGCTTCGGGGGCGCTTGGAAAGCCGAGCCGGACAGGGATTCCGGTGTCGATCAGGGGCAGATCGGTCTCCGGCACCGAGGCCATGACCCAAACGCCGGAATAAGATTGCAGACGCAGGATCGGCGTGCCGGTTCTGACATAGTCGCCTTCGCGGACCTGCAACTCGGACACCGTGCCGCCGGCTTCGGCATAGACCGGCACGCGTTCGAACGCCTCCCGGGTTTGCGTCAGGCGTTCGATGGCGGCGTTCTGCATGCCGAGTGAGCGCAGGCGCTGGCGCACTGCGGCGATCCTCTTGTCATTGCCGATGCCGAGTGCGTTCAGGTAATCTTTCTGAGCCGCGATCAGGTCAGGGCTGTAAACCCGGTAAAGGAGAGCGCCCGGGCGCACAGCGTCGCCCTTGGCGCGCACGGTGAGATTTTCAATCCAGCCTTCGAGACGCGCGACCGAGACATTTTCAAGCCGTTCATTCGTCTCCACCACGCCAAAGGCGCGTAGCGATCGTCCGAACTGAGCCACTTCGGCCGGAACTGTGCGAATCCCCATGGTCTGGATCATTTCAGGGGCGACCCGGACGCCCGGCCCGGAAGCTGCGCTGGCGTAAACGGGGATGTAGTCCATCCCCATGGAGTCCTTCTTGGGCACCGGTGAGGTATCCGGCAGCCCCATGGGATTCTTGTAATAGAGGATCTCGTCGCTCCCGCCGCCGGTAGCGTTGTTGGTGGGAACGAGTCCCATCCCGCAGATCGGACAGGAACCGTTCGGGTCGGTTGAGATGTAATGCGGATGCATCGGGCAGGTGTACTGAGCCGCCTGCGCGTCAGGTGCCGTTTGCGCCTGTTTGCCACCCGCCGTTTGGCCGGCACCGGATGTATCGCCGCACGCCGTCAACAAAGCGGCGGATGCGGCAGCGAGAAAGAGGAGGGGCCGTTTCATCATTGCACCAGAAGCGCGTTCATGCGTGCGATCGCAGCGGCCATGCGAGACTCTTCTGCAGCGATGTCAGCGCGGATTTTGAGAATGGCGATTTCGCCGTCGATGATGGGCGCATAGGTTCCGGCGCCGGACTCGTAGATCGTGAGTTGCGCCGCGATTTCGGTCTCGACCGCGGCGATATTGCGTTCCAGCACGGAGATCGTATCCCGCGCAGCGCGCCAGGCCGCCGCCTCGCTAGCAAAGCGTGCCGCCGATGTGCGCGCTGCGACCTGATAGCGCATCTCGACGCTTGCTTCGCTGGCCTTCGCGGCGCGCAGTCGCGGCGCCTGGCTACGCCCGGCCCAGAGCGGGACCGTAAAGGTCACCATGCCGGAGACCCAGTCGTCACCCGCGAAATTCGCACCGGACTCGCGCTGCTGGTAGGTGAGCTGCGCGCCCCAGTTCGGGCGCCATGCCGCCTCGGCGCCGGCAACGGCGTACCCTGCGACCCGGATAGCGGCATCGGCGACCCGAACAGCGTGGAAGTCGCGCGCTTCGCCCGACCAGTCCATGGGGGAGACCGGCGGAGGCGGTGTCACTGGCACCTGCCCCACGAGATCGATCAACCGGGCGTCGAGTTCGGCTTCCTGGCGGCCAAGATCCACGAGCGTTCGCGACACACCGGTGCGCTCGGCCTCGATCTCAGCCAGCCTGAACACCGCCGGGCGGCCAGCATCAATTTCGGTTTCGACGACATCGGACAGTTCACCGAATTTTTCGTTCCTCGCGGCGGCGAGGTCGCGCTGGCGTGCGATGCGCGCTTTTTCATGGAGGAGCGCGATCAGCTCTCCGCGCAGGGCGGCAAGCTGCGCGGCGCGGACGAGCTCGGTCTGTTCGGCCAGGGCACGGGCTTCCTCCGACCGGGCTTCACGGCCGGCGCGGTTGGGAAGCTCCTGCCGAATCCCTACCGCATTGTTTGTTGGCAGGAATTCGCTGAAGGAAGGATCGAAGATCGGGAAATTGTTGATGCCGAGCGAGATGACCGGGTCCGGCAGCGCCGTCGCCGCAAGGCTCCGCTCCCGGCTGGCTTCCGACTTGTAGGCGAGCGCGGTGAGCGATGGGTGGTCGGCGAGGCGCGCTTCCAGCGCGTCAAACGTCTGAGCTGCGGCGGGGAGGCCGCCTGCCGCCCAGTTCAGAGCTGCACAAATCAGCCCGTATCTGAATGAGGAATGCATAGGAATTGCGCCTTGTTGACTTGAGACGAAAAGCGGGCAACCGCGCCATCGCGCGGGCCTCGCCGTCTCAAATCAGAAGGCACTGTTTCAGGGTGATGGGAGTTGCGAGAGGTAGGGGCGGATCGTCCGGCGGCCCGATTTTTAGGATTGTGGGTTCATGCCCGAAGCCGGAAAATTTCGCATCAAGCGCGGCGAGGGGGAATTCCGGCGGAACTGCTGAATGAACAGCACTGTCATCTGAGGCTTGTGCCAGCATGACTGGACGATCGCAGTCATCGCAGCTCGGACAATCGTCGTTGTCTTGATCGGGATCGTCCGAAGCGACAGGCGCCATTGGCATGCCGTTGCCATGGCAAAGTGGGTTTGCGTCCTGCACGACTTCGAGCGCAGGAGCAGGATGACCGACGAGACAGCACGCCATCACCGGCTGCGCCGCAATGAGAGCAACAGTCAGTAGTGCAAGGAGGCGATGCAAGCCAAGCATAAGCAACTTGTATGCAGAAACTGCATTGGAAACAACTAATTGGTTCCAGGATAACAACATAGTTACCCGGCGAGCGATGCCAGTGTTTAGGTCATAAACTCATAAACGGGTTTCACAATTTCGGCGAACACTGATTCCTTCGCGATGAGGAGGAAGCGCCATGACCCGTCGTCATTATGAACTGACCGATTTCGAGTTGTCGCTCATCGAGCCGCTCTTGTCGAACAAGCCGCGCGGCGTGCCACGGGTTGACGACCGGGAGGTGCTGAACGGTGACCTGCTTCCGCAAAGCTAGACCGTTCGATTTTGGAAAATTCTCGTTTAGCATGGGGGCTGCGGGACGAGGATGACAGATGAGGAAGTCGAAGTTCACGGACGCGCAGATCGCGTTCATTCTGCGCCAGGCGGAAGAAGGCACGAAGGTTGAGGAGGTCTGCCGGAAGGCGGGTATCTCACAGCAAACCTTCTACCGATGGAAGAAGTTGTACGGTGGCCTGATGCCTTCGGAGATGAAGCGCCTGAAACAGCTGGAGGAAGAGAA
>Ga0116152_10003742_pt1 | contig 12154 bp, 5 predicted proteins | sample AD_UKC119_MetaG_FD_89894 | JGI IMG/M metagenome (GOLD analysis project Ga0116152, IMG submission 89894) | Active sludge microbial communities of municipal wastewater-treating anaerobic digesters from Hong Kong - AD_UKC119_MetaG | ecosystem: Engineered > Bioreactor > Anaerobic > Digestate...
GCGGCCGAGGATCTGGTCGTACTCGATCTCGTCGGCGTCGGCGAAGCTCATCATCAGGCGCTGGTCCTCGCCGTCGAGCACCATGTGCCAGGGCGTCTCGACGCCGAGCAGGCGGCGGATGTGGCCCATGACCTCGGCCATGGACAGCCGGTGCTGCGCCAGGGCCTCGCGGTCCAGGATGACCACCGTCTCGTCGGTGCTGTTGCGGCTGAAGCGGTCGCCGCTGGTCAGGCGCGGGTTGCGCACGCGGCGGTTGCGGTCCAGGCGCGCCAGCACGCCGTCGGACAGTTCCTTGAGCTCCTTCGAGTTGTACCCGGTCAGGCGGATGGTCGAGTTGCTCATGCCGCCGCCGCGGCCGCCCTTCATGTAGGGGTCGCCGAAGCCGTTGATCCAGATGAACATGCCGCCGAGCTCCTCGGCCAGCACGATCAGCTTGTTGCGGAACAGCTCGGGATAGGCCGACGTCAGCAGCGCGTCGTCGAACTCGATGTTCAGCCAGGCCTGGTTGCCGAACGCCCCGGCGCGCATGTGGGCGCCCTCGGGCAGCGGCAGCACCTCCTGCTCGAACAGCTTGATGGTCTCGCTGGACAGCTTCACGTCCGTGCCCACCGGCCGCTCGCAGTAGACGACGATGGTCTCCTTGGGCTGCGGCCGCCAGAACCCGCCCTTGCGCACCTTCTCCTTGTAGGCCCAGCCCATGCCCACCGACAGGGCGACCAGCAGCACCAGCGGGTAGAACCACAGCTTCAGGTGCAGCCGGGTCAGGGCGTCGACCCAGGCCACGAACACGCCGACGGCGCCGAGCAGACCCGCCGCGCCGCCGATCCAGGGCAGCCAGTCGCCCGCGGTCGAGCGGCCCTTCCAGGCCCAGGCGCCGCCGTAGGCCACCACGGCGATGATCAGCGTGGCCAGCAGCCAGCGCCAGGCCATGGGCCAGCCGCGCAGGGCGAACTCGTCGTCGGCGGCGGCGGTCGAGCGCAGCTCGCGCTCGGACGGTCCCTTGAGCGCCACGGGAATCCAGCAGAAGGCCACGAAGATCGAGGCCAGCATGGCGATGCCCACGCTCACCGCCAGCGGCACGTAGAACAGCGACAGGCGCTCGGTCATGAAGATGAACGAGAGGAACGCCACCACCGTGGTCAGCGTCGTGGCCATGATGGGGAAGGCCACCTCGCGCGTGCCGGCGATCAGGGCCTCGCGCGTGTCGCCCTCTTGCCGGCCCGACAGGCGCCGGTGGATCGCGTCCAGCACCAGGATGCTGTTGTCCAGCAGCATGCCGAAGCAGATGGTCAAGCCGCTGATGGTGATGAAGTTCACCGACACGCCGAAGAAGTAGAACAGCGACAGGCAGATGACGATGGCCAGGATGATCGAGCCGATCACGATGGCCGTCAGCCGCACCCGCTTGAGCGCCGCCGCCAGCATGGCGAACAGCAGGCCCAGGATCACCAGCGACCGGATCACCAGCTCCTGCAGCTTCTCCTGCAGGTCCCGGCCCTCGTCCTGGTCCACCTCGAAGTGCACCGCGAACGGCGCGTCGGCCTGGATCACCGGCAGCTCGTGCCGGAGCCGCCGGCTGACGGCGATCGAGTTCTGCCCGCTGCGCTTGGTGATGTTCAGGGTGATGACGTTCTCGCCGCCGATGCGGCTGTAGTACGCGATGTCCTCGAAGTCGGGCCGCACCTCGGCCACGTGCCGCAGCGTCACCGGCTGCCCGCCGACCGTGGCCAGCACCGTGCGCTGCAGCTGGGCCAGCGTCACGTCGTCGCGCACGCTCACCGTCAGCTCCAGGCCGTGCCGCCGCACCGGTCCCGCCGGCACGATGTCGTCCAGGGCGTCCAGCCGGTTCGCCACCTGGTCCGCCGTCAGCCCGTAGTTCTCGAGCTTCTGCAGGTCCAGCAGCACCTTGACGATGGGCCGGGCGCCGCCGCGCAGCTCGGCGTCCGCCACGCCGCTGATGGCCAGGAACCGCGGCACCAGCCACGATTCGGCCCGGTCGCGCAGCTCGTTCATGGGCAGCGGCGAGATCAGGTTGACCGAGAAGAACTCCTCGGCCCGCAGCTCCTCGGGCACGTAGGGTCGGATCATGGGCTGCCCGGCCTGCGGCGGCAGGTTGCGCCGGACCGCGCCCAGCTGCTCGGACAGCTCGAGCCGCGCGAAGTCCATGTTCGTGCCGCGCTTGTACTTGACCGTGACCGTGCTCTGGCCGTGCTCCGAGCGCGAGTCGATGTCCTCGACCGCGTGGCAGCCGGCGACGGCCTCCTCGATGGGCAGGGTCACCGAGCGCTGGATGGCGCTGGGCGACGCGCCGTTCCAGCTCGTGACGATGGACAGCTCGGGCAGGTCCGTCTCGGGCATCGCCTCGACGTTCAGTCGCGGCACGGCGTACAGGCCCGTCACCAGGAGCGCGGCGAACAGCATCCAGGTGGCGACGGGATGGTCGACGGCGAAGCGGATCATGCCCTAGTACTCCCGGTCCAGCCGCCGGTGCACGGCCTCGTACACCAGGGGCGTCAGGTACAAGGTCAGCAGCGTGGCCACGCTCAGGCCGCCGATGATGGTGATGGCCAGCGGCCGCTGCATCTGCTCGCCCGTGCCCAGGCCCAGGCCCATGGGCACCATGGCCAGCACGGTCGTGACGGTGGTCATCATGATGGGGCGGAAGCGCAGCTCGCCGGCCGCCAGCACGGCCTCGCGGCCGCCCATGCCGTCCTCGCGCAGCCGTCGGATGGTGGCCACCTTCACGATGGCGTCGTTCACCGCGATGCCCAGCAGGGCGATCATGCCGATCAGCGAGATGATGTTCAGCGACTGCCCGGTCAGCCACAGCGTCAGCAGCGCGCCGCCTACGCCCACCGGCAGCACGGCGGTGATGATCAGCGGGTCGATGAAGCTCTCGAACTGGGCCGCCAGGATCATGTACACCAGCAGCGCCGACAGCAGCAGGGCCCAGCCCAGGTCGTGGAAGCTGCTGTTGATCTCCTCCTGCTCGCCGCCGGTCACGAAGCTGACGCCCTCGGGCAGGACCGTACGCGCCAGCAGCGCGTCGACGTCGGTCCACACCTCGGCCAGGCTGCGGCCGTTCACGTCGCCGGCCAGGGTCAGCTGCCGCCGCTGGTCGCGCCGCACCACCTCGCGCACGGGCTGGTCGATGGTCTGGATCACGAAGGTGCCCAGGGGCACGGTCTTGCCGCCGGTCACGGCCACGGGCGAGGCCAGCACCGCGCCCAGGTCGTAGCGCTCGTCGCGGGGCAGGCGCACGGCGATGTCGATGCGCTGCTCGATCTCGTTGTAGGTCGTCGCGACGGTGCCCTGGATGCGATTGCGCAGCTCGCCGGCGAGCGCGTCGGGCTCCAGGCCGTAGCGCAGCGCCTTCTCGCGGTCGACCGTCACCTCGACGGTGGGGTTGCCCAGCACGCGGTCCATCTCCACGTCCTCGAGGCCCCTGATGCGGTGCAGCTTCGGCAGCAGGTCGTCGGCCACCTTCAGGGCGTCGTCGCCGCGCTCGGCGGTGATGCCCAGGGTGAACGCGGCCTCGCCGCTGGCCAGGATCTCGCGCAGGCCCACGCCCTCCTCGCGGAAGGCCCACACCGCGCCCTCCCGGGCGGCCAGCCGGCCGGCCAGGCGTTCCTTGATGTGCTCCATGTCCCGGCGCCCGTGGCGTGACGGGTGCAGCATGACGCGGATGCGCGCCGTGTTGGCCGCGCTGTACTCCTTGAGCGAGGCCAGGGTCTTCTCGGTCACGCCCACCTGGGCGTAGACCGTCTCGACCTCGGGCATGGGGGCGATGTACGCCGCCAGGTCGTGGGCCGCCGCGTGGGTGACCTCCAGGGGCGTGCCCGCCGGCAGCTCCAGCGCCAGGGTGAAGTCGCCGCGGGTGCGGTCGGGCATGAAGGTCAGCCGCAGCTGCGACCCCAGCCAGCCGCAGGCCGCCAGGGCGATGACGACCACGGCGACGAACGCGGCCTTGTGCTCGAGCACCGGCACCAGCGCCGCGTGGTAGCGGCGGATCAGCATGCGCACGAAGGCGTCGAAGGGCCGGTAGATCGCCGCCGGCCGGTCGCCGGGCGCCTTCAGGATGTGGGCGCTCAGCATGGGCTGCAGCAGCAGGGCCGCCAGGATCGACACCAGCAGCGAGATGGTCACGGTCAGGGCCTGGTCGCGGAAGAACTCGCCCGCCACGCCCGGCACGTAGATGACCGGGAAGAACACGGCCACCGTCGTCAGCGTGGCCGCGACCACCGGCGAGGCCACCTCCTGCGCCGCGCTGGCGCAGATGTCGGCCACCGAGGCGCCCGAGGCCCGCGCTTCCTTCAGGTGGCGGTTGATGTTCTCCAGCACCACGATCGAGTTGTCCACGAGCATGCCCGCGGCCAGCGACAGGCCGCCCAGCGACATCAGGTTCAGGCCCACCTTGGCGAAGTAGAGGAAGGCCAGGGTGGTCATGATCGACACGGGGATGGCCAGGCCCACCACGATGGGGCTGCGCCAGTCCATCAGCGCCAGGAACAGCACCGCGAAGGCCAGCGCCGAGCCGTACAGCAGCGAGCTCTTCAGGCCGTCGAAGCTCTCCTGCACGAAGTCCGCGTCGCGGTAGATGAACGAGCACGAGAAGTCCGGGTACTGGCCGCCCAGGATGCCCAGCACCTTGTCGATCTCGGCGGTGGTGGTGATGGTGTTCTCGCCGACCTCCTTGTACAGGTGCAGCGAGACGACCTCGTCGGTGCCCGTGAGCGTGAAGCCCTCGGGCTCCTTGGTGGTGTCCAGCACCTGCGCCACGTCGCCGATGGTGATGCCCGGTCCGGCGGCGGGGATCTCGGTGGCGCGGATCTCGTCCAGGTTCTCGAACTCGCCCAGGATGCGCAGCGGCAGGTGCAGCGGCCCCTTGCGGATGCGCCCGCCGGGGAACGAGATGTTGGCCACGCGCAGGGCCGTGGCCAGGTCGTCCATGGTCAGGTTGTACAGGCGCAGCTTGCCGAAGTCGGGCTCGACCAGGATCTCGCGCTCGGCGCCGCCGATCACCTCGGCCTGGCTGACGCCGTTGATCTGCTCGAGGGCCGGCTTGACCACCTCGCGCGCGAAGTCGGTCATCTCGGCGATGGGATCGTCCCCGTGCAGCACCAGGATGGCGATGGGCCGCGCGCTCGGGTCCCAGCGCAGGATCAGCGGCCGGTCGGCGCCGGAGGGGAAGTCGTCGCGGTAGGCCACCCGGTCGATGGCCTCGCGCAGGTGCAGGTTGGCGAAGTCCATCTCGGTGCCCCACTCGTACTGCACCGTGATGGTCGAGACGCCCTCGCGGGTCTTCGACACCACGCGCCGCACGCCCGCCAGGCCGGTGATGACCTCTTCCAGGGGCTGGGTCACCAGCCGGGTCAGGTCGTCCGCCGGGGTGTCGGCCCAGTTGGTGATCACCGTCAGGTTCGGGTAGTTGATGGACGGCAGCAGGTCGATGGGCAGCCGCTTCATGGCCATGGCGCCGATCAGCACCAGTCCCGCGAACAGCATCAGGATGGCGACGGGACGCCGGACCGCGGTCTGGATGATCATCGGCCCGCCTCGCCGGCGACCGCGGCCCTGGCGAAGGCCCAGCGGTCCTCGCCGTCGACGGTGCGCCGCACCTTGATCTTCGCCTCGTGGGCCAGGGTCAGGTGGTCGCTGACGACGACCTGCTCGTCCGGCGCCAGGCTGCCGCCGCTGTGCACGGCCTTGATCTCGACCCACTCGTCGTTCTCCAGGCCCGTGTCCACGTACAGCCACTGGGCGCGGTCGCCGTCGCGCTTGAACACCAGCGGCCGGTTGTCGCGGATCAGCACCGCCGCCTTGGGCACCAGCAGGCGGTCCGGGAACACGAAGCCGGCGATCTGCGCCCGCACGAACATGCCGGGCCGGTAGCGGCCGTCGGGGTTGGCGAAGCGCACCAGCACCTCGCAGGTGCGGCTGGCCTCGTCCAGGGTGGGGGAGATGACGTCGACCCGCGCCCGCAGCGTGTCGCCGGTGGCCGGCACCGCCAGCAGCACCGGGCGGCCCTCGTGCAGGTTGCCCAGGTCGGCCTCCAGCACGTTGACGGCGGCCTCGAGGTTCTCGTTGTTGAAGACCGAGCACACGGCCTGGTTCAGGGTCGTGATCTGGCCGGCGACCATGACCAGCCCCTGCACCGTGCCGGTGAAGGGCGCGCGGATCTCGGTGTACTCGAGGTTCAGCTTCGCGCGCTCCTCGGCCATGCGCGCCTCGGCCAGGCCGGTGCGCTGCTGGAAGACCGCGTCGCGGAAGGCGCCCTTGTCCAGGGCGTGCATCTCGAGCTCGAGCAGGCGGGCCTGGTACTCGTCGCGGCTGATGCTGCCGCGGTCGAGGGCCCGGTCCAGGTCGTCGCGGCTGGTGCCGAACTCGCGCAGGGCCGCCGCGTTGACCGTGAAGGTGTCGGCCTCGGCGGCCATCTGGCTCAGGGCCTGCAGGTGGCGGTACCGCGCCTCCTCGAGCGCGATGGCGTATTCGCGGGGGTCGATGCGGGCGATCACCTGGCCGCTCCTGACGCGGTCGCCGTCGCGCACCAGCACCTCGCGCACCTCGCCGGCGACCTTGGTGCGGATCTCCACCGACCGCGGCGTGCGGATGGCCCCGTCCGCGTAGATGGGCATCACCAGGTCGCCGCGGCGCACGTCCGCCACGTCCACCGTGATCGCCTTCTCCTTGGCTTCCTTGTCGCCCTCGCCGGACGAGGTGTCGGCCGCCGCGGCGGTCGAATCGACGGCGGCGGCGCCGCCGTTCGCGTCCTTGCCCTTGCAGCCGGCCAGGGCCGCCAGGCCGGCCACGAGCACGAGGAGGAGCGGCAGCAGGGCCGCCGGACGGCGCTGTCGGGTCGCGCGGATCAGCATGGTTCGCCTTTCACGGGAACGGGGTTGCGGACGAAGGCCCCGCCCGCGGGCGGGGCCCCGGCCCCAGGAAACTACTCCATGGTATAACAGATCACCTCGAGAGGCTCCGCCTCTTCCGCGGCGCTCTCGGCGCCGACGGCCTGCTGGTTCAGCCAGGCGTCCAGCGCGCCGGTCACCACCACCACGCGGTTGTCCGGCAGGATGAACAGCGCATCCTTGTCCGGGTCGTGGGCGCCGGGCAGGGCCACCTGGCCCGCGAAGGCGCCGTCGGCCCCGAACCGGTCCAGCACGATCCAGCAGCCGGCCGGAACGTCGACGCCGCTGCGGCCCGTGGCCACCCACAGGCTGCCGTCGTTCGCGGGGAACAGGCCCGCCACCGCGGCCTCGGTGTCCTCGATGGTCACGCCCTTGAGCGGCGCGGGGTAGTTGGCGCCCACGGCCTCGATGACCTTGCGCGCGATGGCCTGCTGGCGCGCGTCGCGCGCCGGCGCGGTGTAGTCGCGCGTGAGCACGCGCTGCTCGGCGCCGTCCGGACCGAAGACGCGGATGGCGTAGGCGCCGCGCTCGGGCGCGACGTAGACGCGACCGTCCGGGCCCACGGCCAGGCGCTGCCACACGAAGTCCATGGCGCCCTCGTCGAGGCGGAAGTCGGCGTAGTCGACCGTGTGCTCCTTCTGCAGCAGCACGTGCTGCTCGGCTCCGTTGGCGTCGCACTCGGCCAGGAAGTAGGTCTGCTTGCTCTGCGAGCCGCCGCCGAAGGTCATGCGGATGCCCGCGAGCACCATCCCCTCGCCCTGCCCGAACGCGCGCACGATCACCGCGAACTGGCCGGCGGCCGGGCCGCCGGGGGGCGTGTAGCTGGACTCGCCGGCCGGCGTGCCGTCGGCGTGCACCAGCACGATGCGCCCGGGGAAGCCCTGCACCAGGGCCACGTCGCCGCTCGGGCGCACGAACATGCCGCCGGGCCGGCGCACCTCGCCGGGCCCGTCGCCCTCGCGGCCGAGGGTGGAAAGATGCGTGCCGTCGGCGCCGTACACGTGCACCTGGGACAGCTGCGAATCGAGCACCAGCACGTGGCCCTCGGTGTCGACGGTCACGCCGCCGACGCTGCCGAACAGGATCTCGTCGTCCTCGCCGCCGGCCCGCCAGGCTTCCTTGAGGGCGGCGGTCCGCGGCGCGGACAGGGCCGCCGGCGCCAGCAGGACGAGGCAGGACAGGACGGCGGGCCGGATCAACCGGCTCAGGTTGCGGTCGCGCATGGATGGTTCCCCCTTGCTGACCGCCCGGCGGGCGCCGGGCGTGCTATCGTCTGCGTTCAGCCGGTGTTCCGGGCGCGGATGCCGGCCGCGGTGGTACGCAGGGCGGGCCGTACGGTTGCACCGCCGGCGCCGCCCTGCGGGGTCGGTCGGCGCGCCTAGCGCACCTTGTAGCAGATCACGGCCATGGGCTCGGCTTCCTCGTCGCTGCCGGTGGCGGCGTTGGCGCTGAGCACCGCGTCCCAGAAGCCGGTGACCTGGAACACCAGGCCCTCGCCGGCGAAGATCAGGCGGTCGGCTGCCGGGTTGCCCGGGCAGACGACCCGCACCTGCTCGCGGAACGCGCCGTCGGGCGCGAACACGTCGTAGGTGGCGAAGGTGCCGGGCTCGGGCTCGTACATGCCGCGGCTGGGCAGCACCCAGATGCTGCCGTCCTTGGCCACGCGCAGGTCGCACACGTCCTGCTCCTGCTTCTCGACCTCGCGCTCGACGGGGAACGGGAAGTTGGCGGCCTGGGCCTCCATGATGGCCTCGTAGCGCTTGTAGACGGTCTCGCTGCGGTCCCACGACGCGTACTCGCGCTCGATGACGCGCTCGAGCTTGCCGTCGGGCGTGAACACCGACAGGGCGTAGTCGTAGCGCGGGATGTTCACGACCACGCGCCCGTCGCCGCCCACGTCCATGCGCCACCAGATGAAGTCGTTGTCGATCTCGCGGAACTTGAAGCCGGGGCCGAAGACCCACTCGACGGGGTTGGCCAGGTACTCGGCCTGCTGCGTGCCGTCGACGCCGAAGCTGCGCACGAAGTAGTTGCGCACCTGGCCGTTGCCGGCATCGTTCGGGCGGATCTGCACGCCGCTGAGCACCAGGTTGCCGCCGGCGGAGCGGCCGTTGACCAGGGCCAGGAAGCCGCCGGCGGTGGCGCCGCCGGTGTCGGGCGTGAACTCGCCGGCCGGGTCCCCGTCCATGGTCAGCTTGACGATCTTGCCGGGGAAGATCTGCACCAGGCCCAGCGTGCCGTCGGGCATGAAGACGACGTCGCCGGGGCTGTTGACCTCGCCCGGGCCCTCGCCCTGGCGGCCGAGGGTCTTGAGGTGCTCGCCCTTGGGCGTGAACACCTGCACCTCGCTCAGCTGGCCGTCCAGCAGGTAGACGTTGTTGTCGCTGTCCACCAGCGCGCGGCTGATGATGCCCAGCAGCACCGACTCGTCATCGCCGCCGATGCGCCACTGCTCGTCCAGGTTCAGGGTGCGCACGCCCTGCTCGGGCGCGGCGCCGTTCATCACGTGGGGCACGCCGTCGACCATCGTCACCGGCGGCGCGGCGTGCGCGGCTGCGGCCAGCGCCAGCAGGGACAGGACGGCAATCAGCGGGCGGGGGATCGACATGGCGAGACCTCGACTTTCCTCGTTCCAGGTTCAGGGCCGGGGGGCGGGCGGTGTACCCGCAGCCCGGCCGCGCTATTCGGATGTCCTAGCGCCGCGGCGCCGGGGCCGCGGGCAGGTCCTCGGCCCATTGCACCAGGCGGTCGGCGGCGGGCGACCAGCCGTCGGCCGCCGCGAGGATCGTCACGCCCGCGGCGCGGGCGGCGATCCCCGGGGCGGACCAGGGTCCATCGCCCAGCCCGGCCACCCATACGGGCACTGCGCCGAATCGTTGCCCCAGGAATGCCAGCGCGGCCTCGATCTCGGCCGCGTCGGCGTCTTCCCGAAGCTCGGGCACCACGTAGACCGGGTGACGGCCGCCGGCCCCCGCCAGGTCGCCGTTGGCGTAGAAGCGGGCCAGCAGGCCCGGCAGCGCCGCCTGTGCTGCCGGCGGCCCGAGGACGAGCACGGGGGTTTCGCGGCCGCGGCCCGCGCCCGGCGCGGGCCGGAACACGGACGCCAGGCGCTCCTGGCCCGACGGACCGGCGTAGGCGACCAGGCCGGGGCCGGCCTCGGGCCAGGCCGAGCCGGTCTTGCGGGCCCTTGTCAGCATCGCGTCCAGGTCGCCCAGGGTGCGGGCGATGGGGCCGGGGTTGGTGCGCGGCGCATGGTCCGCCACCGCGGTCGTGACGGCGCGGCGCAGCATCGCGACCGTCGGGGCGTCGATGGGCGCGACCGCGGCGCATCGGGCGGCCAGCGAATCGTCCCAGCCCGGCGCCAGGTTCAGCAGCGAGGCGCCCCACTTCAACGGGGCGTTCCCCGGCAGGACGAGCTCGGCCCGCAGCTGGTACGAGCCGGTGCCGAGCCCGGCGAACGTGGCCTGGCGCGGCAGTTCCTGGCGGCCGGCCACCAGGTCCACCGTGCCGGACAGCGGGCCGTCGGGCAGCACCGAGCGCTCGCGGTTGTCGACGAAGTCCAGGGTCAACCGTCCGCGTCCGGCCTCGGGCGCCACCACCACCAGGGTAAAGTCCAGCACGTCGCCGTGGACGATCGTGTCGGCCAACCGCCCGACCAGCGCCGCCTCGCGCCACTGGTCGGCCGCGAAGGCCAGCCGCGCCACGCGGAACGACGCGGCCCCGGGCCGGCGCAGCGCGGGTTCGGGCACGACGCCGAAGTCGTTCGTGCCGTCGAGGCGGGGCAGGGTCAGGTTGAAGCCCAGGTCCGGATCCGCCAGGGGGTGGAAGGGCTGAATCAGGCTCCAGGGGACGGCGACCGACCAGGCGCCGCCGTTCCCGGTCCGAGGGGCCAGTTCGGCCACGCGTTGCCAGCGTCCCAGCGTCGGCACCCACACCGCGCCCCAGGGACCGGCGGCGTCGGCGCCGAAGGCGAACCGGAACGGCTGGCGCGTCAGGAAAGGCGCGTCATGATCCCGGGGGCCGATCGTCAGCACCAGTTGGGGCTCGTCCACCGCGGAGGGCGGCAGGGCCTTGCCGCGGGCTTCGGTCACCACCAGGGCCTCGGTGGTCCAGGTCAGGGTGAACGGGGGCCAGGCCGACAACGGCGTCGGCCCACTGGCCCGCAGGCGGATCCGCTCGGCCTTGCCCGGCACCAGGAGCACGCCCTGGGCCGAGGCGTCGAGCACGAGCCGCGACCGGATCTCCGTCACCACGGCCCGGAAGCGCGGATCGTCGCGCAGGGGCGCCAGGTCGGGGTCGGCTTCGAGCTGCTCGACGGCGTCGAAGCCGCTGCCCGGCCTCGCCAGCGCCGCGAGCGCATCCAGCGCCGCCTCGCGTCTCCCGAGCCGCGCCTCGAGGCAGGCCAGGTTGTAGCGCATCACCGCGTCCCCGGGGTGCGCGGCGACGTAGGCCCGCAGCGCGGTCACGGCGGCGGCGTCATCGCCGGCCCCGATCCGGGCCATCACCGCGGTGCGCGTCGAATCCAGGGGCGCAGGCGCCGCACCGGCGGGGGCGGCGAAGTATGCGGCGGCCAGGACGACGGCGGCCGCGGGCAGGTGGCGCATGGTTTCCTTCCGTTTCATCGGTTCGCCGAGCATACACGCCCGGCGCGGGGTTGTGAACGGGGCGATTTTTTCGTAACATCCCGGTCCAGGGCCCCGGCCCGCTGCGGCCGCGGCCACCCCACCCAGGGCGGCGCCCGCGCCGCCCCGGCGAATGGAGGTCTCCATGGCCATCATTCCCTTCCACATCGTCGACGCGTTCGCCGACCAGCCGTTCACCGGCAACCCCGCCGCCATCATCCCGAACGCGGCCCACCTGACCGACGCCGAGATGCTGCAGATCACCGACGAGCTGTCCATGGAGGCCGGCTTCGTCCTGCCCCCCGAGCGCGGGGCCGCCGACGTGCGGCTGCGGTTCTTCACCAACCGCCGCGAGGCGCCCCTGTCCGGCCACGTGGTCATCGCGGCCTTCGCCTCCATGGCCGACCGCGGCTTCTACCGGGCCGAGCCCGGGGGCACGCGCCTGCAGGTCGAGACCGGCGCCGGCATCCTGCCGGTCACGCTCACGGCCGCGCCCGACGGCCGCACCGTCGTCACCCTCGGGCTGCCCGGGCCGCGCTTCGGCGAACCGGTGCCCGCGGGCGAGGTGGCCGCGGCCCTCGGCGTCCCGGCCGACGCGATCGGGCTGGATGACCACATGCCCCA
>Ga0116152_10003748_pt1 | contig 12143 bp, 7 predicted proteins | sample AD_UKC119_MetaG_FD_89894 | JGI IMG/M metagenome (GOLD analysis project Ga0116152, IMG submission 89894) | Active sludge microbial communities of municipal wastewater-treating anaerobic digesters from Hong Kong - AD_UKC119_MetaG | ecosystem: Engineered > Bioreactor > Anaerobic > Digestate...
CCGGATGACCGGACGGCGAAGGGGTTGAATAAGAATTGAAAAAAGAGGTAAAAGAAGTAAAAGAGGTAGCAGAGGTAAAAGAGGTAAAAGAGGTAGCAGAAGTAGATGACGAGTGCTGACCGAGGGTAGCGAGCGTCAGTAGGTAGAATTTGTCAGCATAACGCTTCATAGCCCCACGGCTTTAGCCAGGTGAGATAATATTTCCATAGCCTCACGGCTGTAGTCTGGAACGTGGAGCACAGAGCGAATTGATGCTTCGGTCAGCCCAGTCATGGAGTTTTAAAGGTCATTCTTAACCTAGTTTCATCTCGACCGACCAACGGGAGTGGAGAGATCTCAGGTAGCAAAAGGAGCCTGGAGTATCGAACAAAAGCAAAAACGGTATATTTATGGTCTTTGGTCTGGGGGTACAAATAGATGGATTCATTAACGCATATCGTTGTAGGAGCCGCAGTTGGTGATTTAATGCTGGGGAAGAAAATAGGTAACCGGGCGATGGTCTGGGGTGCGCTGGCCGGATCGGTGCCGGACTTCGATGTCTTTGCCAATTTCTTTACCGATGATTTGGGTGGCTTGGAAGTCCACCGGGGTATAACCCATTCGTGGTTTTTTATGCTCTTCGGGTCGCTTCTTTTAGCCTGGCTTGAGCGCCGGTGGTATCGCGGAGGCTGGCGTTTGACGAAAGGCTATCCCTGGCTAAGGGGTGCGATTTTCCTGTTGTTGTATGTCCTGCTGGTTGCCCTGGTTTCAGGCGTGACCGGATTTCTGGCGGGATGGTATGCTTTGATACCCGTTTCACTGGGATTGGGAATAGGCTGGATGGTTTTCCGCAATGTTTATTTCAACCAGATCATTGGTTTTGAAGATCATGCACAGGAGCCTGGGCAAGTGAGTTTTCGCAGTTGGTATTTGCTCTTTGGCCTGGGAATTCTGACCCACATCGTGCTGGATTGCGCCACCGCTTATGGAACCCAGATCTGGTTGCCTTTCTCCAACCAGCGTGTTTCCTGGGGTAATATGGCTGTAGTTGACATTTTATTCTCCCTCCCAATGGTCATCAGCGTACCGATTGCGGCGGCCCTACCCAGGCGATCCATGCTGCGAAAAGTCCTTTTGATCAGTGGCCTGTCGATCAGCGCCCTGTATTGGGGCAATACCCTAGTGCGTCGCGACAAGGTGGAAGCCATCTGGCAGAAGACCTTAGTTGCTATGCAGATACCGGCGAATCGCCATTTTATAGCTCCGACTTTAATGAATAACATTGTTTGGCACGGTGTGGCGGTGGCGGCAGATAGTATATATGTAGGTGACTATGCCTTTACGGATAGCCGGCCGGAGTTCCGGATTACCGGCAGGTATTCGTACTGGGTGAATCCACCTCCGGACCTGAATGGCAGCCGGGCCTGGCGGATCCTGACCTGGTTCTCCAAAGGTTTTTATCGCTGGGAAGAAGAAGGTATTGGTTATTCTTTTACCGATTTGCGTTTTGGAGGTATTCCGGCTGAAAGTGATGACGACGGAGTCTTTAAATTTCATTTGGTTCGCGACGCTTCCGACGCATGGCATGTTGCCGGTGGGAGAGAAGGCAGTGAACAGGACATCCGGGAAGGATTGCGCCGGTTGTGGGTTCGTATGCAGGGTCTGCCGTAAGCCCGGTGACCTGCCTTGAGATAACGGCTCCGAATCAAAGTTTGATAAACCGGACGGCGGGCTTGCCCGAAATATGGAGCAGGTATAACCCGGGATCCAATTCCGAAATCAGCAATTCACCGTTTGTTCCAGTAGTTTGTTCCAGTATCGGGTGCCCCAGGACATCAGTTATAACCACTTTTTCCAAATGATTCAGACCTCGTACATGCAAGCTGCCCCACGCCGGATTGGGATAAATGGTTGGGGATATGGTAGTTGGACCATTAGGCCGGTTTGTAGTAACCTGAGTTGTGAGTTTGAGTTTATGTGACATCAGGGTCAGCTCCGGTGCATCCGGATGCGTTATTTCTACGTAATAGGTGCCGGTGTCCAGGATGCTGAAGTTTGGAAATGCTAGCAGCCCGTCAGCAGATGACATCCAGTTAATCTGATCCCGGTAGAAATGAAAGGTTTTGTTGCTGATGCTTGTGTCAATGGCAAAAACATAGGTGAAATCCGTGCCGGAGGCGACATCGATAACGGTGTCTTTGCCGACAGGTTTCATGCCTGCATAGGTGAAAAATTCAACAGCGCCGATATTAGGCAACACATCCTCAAAAGTAAATTCATTGCCACCGATATCCAGTGATTGGAGGGACGGATGACCATGGAAATCGGGAATTTCATTTAAGTTGTTGTCCCGGATATCCAGGAGGTTTAACTGGGCTAAGCTTTTAATGCTACCCGGAATAGCACCAGTAAAATGATTATCCACACAACTGAATGACTCGATGCTGGCGGGTAATATAGGAAACGGGCCGGTGAAATCATTTTCGCTGAATTGTGCGCGTCTCAGCTTTTCCATATGAGCCATTAAATCATTGGGAAATCCAGTCAGTTCATTGCGAAAAACGATGAACTCTTCCAGGTTTTTGGCATCCTTAAAGTCCTCCGGAATCGTTCCGGTAAAGTGATTGGCAGATATATTGAAGGTACGCAATAGGGAGTTTTCGCCCATTCCAACCGGGATGGAGCCGGTCAGTTGATTGTTGCTTACGTCAAAATCCAACAAGTTTTTCCATTTGGCCAAAGTTCCTGGTAAGGTATCTGATAGCTGATTGCGGGCCAGATTTATGCTGGTGATATTTTCCAGGTCACCGAAGGAAGGTGGGATGCTGCCGGAGAGCTGTGAATTTGTACAGTAAAAAAACTGCAGTTGTTTCATTTTTTGGATGCTATCCGGAATCGTACCTGTAATGCTGTCGTTGCCGATCTGAAAGTTTCGCATTTCGGTGAGGTCAAGGATGGCATCGGAGAGTTCTCCCTTGAGATTGTTATTTAATAAGGAGATGCCATAGACCCGGTTGTTCGCCATATCCAGACCATACCAGGTGGATAGGGGTTGGTGCAGATCCCAGGTGGTAGTCCAGTGTTCACCATCCATATCCCGGTAGAAGGCGACTAATGCCAAGGAATCACTCTGGGATAATAGTAAGTAAGGAAGACAAATAAGCGATATAATAAGCCCTGATTTCATGTATTCGATAAATTGGGTCTGTTCTAAACATACGGATTTTGACAATGAATCTCAAAGCCTAATTTGAAACTTGCCAGATGCCGGTATATGCACCACAGGGAGAAAAAAGAATCCAATAAGTGGAATGGGTATTGACTTTCGTGCAGCGAAACTTGTACGCTTCATCCGTCTCTACACGCCAGTGTTTACATATTGCAGTTGCAATTTTCCAGACACTCGATGATCAGGGACACGTCGCGCTCTTTGAGGGAATAAAACATATTGCGGCCATCGCGTTCGACGCTAAGGATGCCTTTGAAGCGCATGTTTTGGAGATGATGAGACAGTAGGGACTGTTCGCAACCAAGCATTTCGCAGATTTCGGTCACGGCCAGCTTGGGATACTGCTCCAGCAGGTGGATGATCCCCAATCGCAGTGGATGGGCCACCGTCTTGAGGATAAATGCTGTGCGCTCCAGGCGCTCAGCCAAATCGCGGTTAATGACTTCGGTTTCTCTCATGATAATCAAAGATAGCGAGGAAAGCCCGCTTATGCAAATAGGAGTAATCAGTAGTCAGACATCAGTAGTCAGTAGTCAGACATCAGTAGTCAGTAGTCAGACATCAGTAGTCAGTAGTCAGTAGTCAGTAGTCAGTAGTCAGTAATCAGTAATCAGTAATCAGTAGTCAGACATCAGTAATCAGTAGTCAGTAATCAGTAGTCAGTCATCAGTGGTCAGTAATCAGTAGTACTAGCTAAGGACTACTCCAAGAGAATTATAACAATATATGAACAAATGTTCATGTTTTTAGCACAATTGATTATATTGGACCTTCATCGCTGAGCCAAATTACATTGGCCAATTAGTCAATTGTTAAAAAATTCGTGGTATGAGAGTAGAACAAATTTATACCGGATGTCTTGCCCAGGGGGCTTATTACATCGAAAGCGACGGCGAAGCTGCCATCGTGGATCCGCTGCGCGAAACCGAACCATACATCCAGAAAGCCAAGGCTGATGGAGCGACGATTAAGTACATCTTTGAGACCCATTTTCACGCTGATTTTGTATCGGGCCATCTGGATCTTGCCAAAAAGACCGGCGCTCAGATAGTATACGGCCCGCAAGCGGATACAGCATATGAAAAGCATACCGCGAAAGATGGAGAGGAGTTTCCATTAGGTAAAGTCCGGATTCGTGTCTTGCACACACCAGGCCACACACCAGAAAGCACCACCTTTCTTCTGCTGGATGAGAACGGTAAAGAATATGCCATTTTTTCCGGCGATACACTCTTTATCGGAGATGTGGGCCGCCCGGACCTAGCTCAGAAGAAAGGATCTCTAACCAAGGAAGACCTCGCCGGATGGCTCTACGATAGCCTCCGCCATAAGATCATGACTCTGCCCGATGATGTGATCGTTTATCCCGCACATGGTGCCGGCTCGGCTTGCGGCAAAAACATGTCTTCCGAGACCTGGGATACCCTGGGTCATCAGAAAGCAACCAATTATGCCTTGCGGGCAGATATGACCCGCGAAGAATTCATCAAAGAAGTGACCGATGGTTTGCAACCGCCTCCGCAATATTTTGCGAAGAATGCGAAAATCAATAAATCGGGATATGAAAGCATCGATGTGGTAATCAAACGCGGCGCCATACCGTTGTCTCCCCGTGCTTTTGAAGTTGCTGCCAACGAGCACGATGCACTGATCCTGGATGTCCGCGACAAAGAAGATTTTGTAAAAGGATTTGTTCCGAATTCGGTGTTCATCGGATTGGATGGTTCATTCGCTCCCTGGGTCGGTGCCCTGATACCGGACTTGCAGCAGCCCATCCTCATTGTAGCGCCGGAAGGCAAAGAAGAAGAAACGGTCCTGCGCCTGGCTCGGGTCGGCTATGACCATGCCATTGGATACCTGCAGGGAGGTTTTAATGCCTGGAAGGCAGCCGGAAAAGATTTCGATACCATTGATACGGTGGACGTACCTGCCCTCGCCGGCATGGTGCAGTCTGGTGAAAAACTTCGCATCCTGGATGTTCGTAAACCCGGCGAATGGAGTGCGGAACATGTGGATGGAGCAAGTCATTTCCCGCTTGATTTCATCAACGATCACATGAGTGAGATCAACCGCGATGATACGTATTATTTGCATTGTCGTTCGGGGTACCGCAGCACCATTGCTGCTTCAATCCTTAAGTCCCGTGGATTTGAAAAGATCGTCGATGTCATCGGGACCTTTGAGGACATGATCGACGCAGGAATTCCGACGACAGACTACGTGTGCCCGTCTACACTTAAGAGTGAAGGATAGGCTGCAAATTGTTATTAACCGATATTAAGCATTAACCATGAGATTTGGATTCGTCATCGATAACCGTAAATGCATCGGTTGTCATGCCTGTACCACCGCCTGCAAAAGTGAACATCAGGTTCCGGTAGGCGTGAACCGCACCTGGGTCAAACAGGTCGAAAAAGGTACGTTTCCCAATACACGGCGGTTGTTTTCCGTCATGCGGTGTAACCATTGTACCGATGCTCCCTGTGTGGAGATCTGCCCGGTGGAAGCGCTGTTTTTCCGTGAAGATGGGATCGTGGATTTTAACAAGAATCGCTGCATCGGATGCAAGTCCTGTATGCAGGCTTGCCCTTATGATGCTTTGTACATCGATCCGGACACCCACACAGCTGCAAAATGCAACTATTGTGCACACCGGGTAGATGTAGGACTTGAGCCGGCATGTGTCAACGTATGTCCGGAACATGCCATCATCTCCGGAGACATGGACGATCCGGATACAGAGATCGCCCAGTTATTATCCCGTCAGCAGGTGAAAGTGCGGAAACCGGAAAAGGGGACCGTCCCAAACCTCTTTTACATCGACGCCGATGATGCATCACTCAATCCTTCCCTGACCGAAAAGTCCAATAGTTATTTCTGGAATTCTCAGGAACGTGGGGTAGGTCATTATGCCAAGCAGGCTGAAAAGATGGCCTTCACGAATCCGGATGTGGTTCAGGCTGTCATCCAGGCTTCCGGCGTACAGGGTACCACGGTTGAACCTGAAGGCGCGAAATCCATCGACGTTCTGTTGGGAAAACCCCGGCGGATCTACGACAGTCCGGACAAAGGTATTTTATGGGGCTGGGAAGTTTCCGCCTATGTTTTCACCAAGGCCATTTCTGCCGGTGCTTTCCTGATTCCCTTCCTGGGATGGGCATTTGGATTGGCTCGTCCGGACGCCCCGACATTTTTCTGGGCTTTAGGGCTTGGCCTGCTGTTTTTAGGCATGACCGGATTGTTATTGGTCAAGGATCTCGATCGCCCGGATCGTTTTCTGAATGTCCTTTTCCGGCCACAGTGGAAATCCTGGCTGGTCCGTGGTGGTTATACCATTACGGCATACGGCGGTCTCATTGTGCTATTAGGGTTGATCAACTGGTTTGGCTGGTTTGGGCTGGAAGCACCGGTGATGTGGTTAACGGCTCTGGTGGGTGTGATGGTTGCCATATACACCGCCTTCTTGTTTGCACAGGCTAAAGGGCGTGACTTTTGGCAAAGCCCGACGCTCGCTGTGCATATGCTGGTACACAGTTTTATGGCCGGGTCTGCAGCTTTTCTGATTCTGAATCTTCTGATTCCACAATCCTGGGATTGGACAGCATTGCTGCAGCGCGTCCTGATGATCGGTATTGGCATCAATTTGTTCACTATGCTCATGGAGATGACCATGACGCATCCGACGGTGGACGCCAAGCGCGTGGTGCATATGATCCTGGAAGGCCGTTATCGCAATCAATTCTGGGTGGGAACGGTGTTAATCGGAAATGTGATACCGGTAACCCTGTTGATCTTTGCCCAGGATAACCCACTGCTGTGGGCTTTAGCTGCCGTACTGGTTCTGGTTGGAATTTACGTGACTGAGAAAATTTGGGTGGAAGCCCCGCAACGTATTCCTTTAAGTTAATTGTGAAATAAGAAATCTTATGGGTCATCATAAAGCATCCGTGATCGAACGCATCGCCGAAAAAATCGGCTTGATTCCAGATTTGCATCAGGCAGAAGAAGCACCGTTAAACCGGCTTACTGAACCTGGCGACCTGACCAAGTTTCCTCCGCCGGAGCAATGGGACGATTGGGTTGAGTACGAAGCAACGGCCTGGCCTAAGAAGGAGAAAAAGCATTATTCCATAGTGCCTACCACCTGCTTCAATTGTGAAAGCGCCTGCGGATTAACCGCTTATATAGATAAGGAAAAAGGAGAAATTCGTAAGCTCGAAGGCAATCCGTACCATCCGGGCAGCCGCGGACGCAATTGTGCCAAAGGTCCGGCAACCATCAATCAGATCACCGACCCTGACCGTATCCTCTATCCGATGAAGCGTACCGGCGCCCGGGGTGAAGGAAAATGGGAGCGGGTGACCTGGGATGCAGCATTGGATGATATTGCTGCACGCATCCGCAAAGCAATCCAGGAAAAGCGCAATAATGAGGTGGTATATCATGTGGGACGCCCCGGGCACGAAGGTTACATGGACCGTATTCTGAAATCCTGGGGGGTAGACGGACATAATAGCCATACGAATATCTGTTCTTCCGGAGCACGCTTTGGCTACAACATCTGGTACGGTTACGATCGTCCTTCCCCGGATCACTCCGAAGCAAAATTTATCTTATTGATATCGGCCCACCTGGAAAGTGGCCACTATTTCAATCCCCATGCCCAGCGGATCATTGAAGGCAAAATGAAAGGGGCCAAACTGGCAACCATGGATCCCCGCCTTTCCAATACGGCAAGTATGAGCGATTACTGGCTTCCTACTTACCCGGGGTCTGAGGCAGCGGTACTTCTTGCAATGGCAAAAGTCATTTTGGATGAAGGCCTTTACAACCGGCCGTTTTTGGAGAATTGGACGAACTGGCAGGAGTTTCTGGAAAATATGCATCCGGACATACCGGTGACCTTCGATAATTACATCTTGAAGATGCGTGAAGCTTATGCGGAATTCACGCCGGAATATGCAGCCAAAGAAAGTGGGGCAAACCCTGAAATGATTGTCGAAGTAGCCCGGCAAATCGGCGCCGCCGGCGAGCGTTTTGCTACGCATAACTGGCGGAGTGCAGCGAGTGGTAATCTTGGCGGCTGGGCAGTATCCCGCTGTCTGCACTTTCTGGTTGTCCTGATGGGAGCCGTGGGTGCGAAGGGTGGGACTTCACCGAACAGCTGGAATAAATTTAAACCGACATTTTTCGATAACCCTCCCGGACCAAAGTTCTGGAATGAATTGCATTTCCCGGATGAATATCCGCTGGCTTTCTTTGAGATGAGCTTTTTATTGCCTCATTTCCTGAAGGAAAAACGCGGCAGGATGGAGGTGTATTTTACGAGGGTATTTAATCCGGTATGGACTTATCCCGATGGATTTTCGTGGATTGAAGCCCTGTCGGATGAATCGATGGTCGGGTTGCATTGCGCGCTGACGCCTACCTGGAATGAAACCGCTTTCTTCGCAGATTACGTATTGCCTATGGGGCATTCGGCGGAGCGACACGATATCAACAGCTATGCAACACATTCGGGAACCTGGATCGCTTTCCGGCAACCCGTTTTACGGGAATTCGCGCGCAAACAGGGTAAGGAGTTTACATTCACCTACGAGGTGAATCCGGGAGAAGTCTGGGAAGAAGACGAATTCTGGATCGAGTTAAGCTGGCGCATCGATCCGGATGGCGAGCTTGGAATCCGGAAACATTTTATCAGTCCATATCGCCCCGGGGAAAAGATAAACATCGATGAGTATTACCAATTCATCTTTGAACATACCAAAGGCTTGCCGGAAGCTGCAGCCAAGGAAGGTCTTACCGCGTTGGAATACATGCGGAAGTATGGAGCTTATGAAGTTGAAAAACACGGCTATAAAAAACATGAAAAACTACTGAGCGACGCCGACCTCAAGGACAGCACCGTCGATCCAAAATCACAGATCATCCGGAAGGATGGAAAGGATATAGGCGTCATGATTCAGGGGGTTGCTCATGTCGGCTTCCCCACTCCTTCCCGTAAAAATGAATTTTATTCGCAAACAATGGTTGACTGGAAATGGCCCGAGTATGCGATTCCAGCCTATGTGAAAAGCCATATCCATCCGGAAAGTTTGCAAAAGGAGAAGGGAGAGTATGTTTTGGTACCTACGTTCCGCCTGCCTACGCTGATCCACTCCCGCAGCGGTAATGCCAAATGGCTAACGGAAATTTCCAATCGTAACCCGATCTGGATGCATCCGCAGATAGCCAATCGCTTTGGATTTAAAACCGGTGACCTGGTGAAAGTGAATACAGACATCGGCTATTTTATAGACAAAGTATGGGTCACGGAAGGAATGGCACCGGATGTAGTCGCTTGCTCGCACCACCTGGGGCGTTGGCGGCGTCCGCAGGATAAAGTTGGCAATCGCTGGGCAACCAATACAGTGCAGATTAGCAATGACGGGAAGGGTGGCTGGAAGATGTCTACTCTTTCCGGAATTCGACCTTTTGAAAGTACCGATAAAGATAGCAAGCGCATCTTCTGGAGCGACGGAGGGGTACATCAGAACATCACACATGCGGTTCATCCGGACCCCATCTCCGGAATGCATTGCTGGCATCAGCGTGTCCGGATTGAGGTGCCTCAACCCAACGATAAGTATGGTGATATATTTGTGGACACCAAACGGTCCTTTGAGAATTACCGCGAGTGGCTGAATATGACCCGTCCGGCCCCTGGCCCGGATGGCTTGCGTCGCCCCTTGTGGTTCAACCGACCGCTGCGTCCTCAGACAGAATTGTATTACCTCGATAAAAAGGAAGAATAGCGCGATCTTGTCTTCAGAAGCTGAAAAAGCAGGCCCGGCCTCGCCGCATGCCCTATTGATTTGGTATCTTTCCGATTCATGGCGTTGAAAAAGTGGTTACCGGTTCTGGAGTGGTTGCCTCAATACCAGAAAGGATGGTTCAGGCACGATCTGGTTGCCGGCCTCACCGTAGGTGTGATGCTGGTACCTCAGGGCATGGCCTATGCCCTCCTGGCAGGTATGCCCCCTATATATGGGTTGTATGCCAGTTTGATACCGTTATTACTCTACGCAATTTTCGGTACCTCAAGACAAATTTCGATTGGCCCGGTCGCTGTGGATGCATTTCTGGTGCTGGCTGGACTCAGTCTTATAGCAGAGCCGCAATCGCCGGAATACATTTCACTCGTTATTCTGACCGGTTTGGCTGTCGGCGTTTTGCAATTGATCCTTAGTTTGCTCAGGCTAGGATTTCTGGTCAATTTTTTGTCGCACCCGGTAGTTTCCGGGTTTACCTCAGCCGCAGCCGTGATCATCGCTGTCAGTCAATTAAAATATTTGCTGGGCATCAGGATACCGAGATTTAATCATGTTTATCAGACATTTTATTATGCGTTGACCCACTTGTCTGAAACCCACTGGATCACGCTGGTCATGAGTATCGCCGGCATCGCACTTATCCTCTTGTTAAAAAAGTTGAATAAGAATATTCCGGGCGCACTGATAGCGGTCATTCTGGGTATTTTGATCACATGGATCTGGCGGCTGGATCAGCATGGACTCGATACCGTCGGTGTGGTGCCCAGAGGTTTGCCTCATTTTGAAATTCCGGACATGTCCTGGCAACGCCTGGTTCAGATCTTCCCAACCGTACTGGCCGTTTCCATCATCGGGATTGTGGAGTCAGTCGGTATTGCCAAGAGTTTGGAATCCAAGCACCGGAGTTATGTGGTCGTTCCTAACCAGGAATTGCTGGCTCTGGGAGTCTCCAAAATTGGCGGCGCGTTCTTCCAGTCACTGGTTACCTCGGGAAGTTTTACCCGCTCGGCCGTCAATAACGACAGCGGAGCAAAGACGCAGCTCTCATCAGTAATCACCATGCTGGTGATTGTGTTTACCCTGATCTTCATGACCGGGCTTTTTTATTACTTACCCAATGCGATCCTGGCAGCCATTATTATGCTGGCGACCAAAAGCCTTTTTGATTATCAGGGAGCGATCCGGTTATGGCATGTCCACCGGCATGATTTTTACATGATGATCCTTACTTTCCTGGTAACCTTGTTATTTGGAATTGAAGAGGGGGTATTGGCCGGCGTATTGCTTTCCATTGCCATGGTCATCTACCGCAGCTCGCTGCCGCATATGGCGATCCTGGGCCGGTTGCCGGAATCGACCCATTATCGCAATGTAACCCGGTTTCCGGAAGCCCTGCAGGAAAACGGGGTGGTCATCATCCGTTTTGATGCACCCTTGTATTTTGGGAACTCTACTTATTTTAAGGATACGATTCGACAAATCATCCTGCAGCAAAAAGAGCCGGTCAAAGCGCTTGTATTGGATGCAAGCAGCATCAGTGATCTGGACACCAGCGGATTGGAAGCATTGGAGTCTGTCATTAATCAGATGCATGCGAATCAGGTCGACTTTATGTTGGCCGGAGTAATTGGTCCGGTCCGTGATATTTTATATAAAGCAGGACTGCGGGAGCTGATCGGGAAAGACAATTTGTTCCTGCATGTCCAGCAAGCGATTGATGATTACCACAACCGGATGGATGAACGATCGGAACGACTGCAAGCCAAAGCACTGCAGACAAATGTTCGTGCCAGGAAGAGTGATCCCACCAAGGACCAGTGAACTTATTACCCCAACGTTGCGAGATATGTTGTAACTTTAATTTTCAACCCTTTCTAGTGCATGGAGGATAAATCATGTAAGACGTCTCGCTGGCGCTTCCTCAAAGCTCAATTAAACAATCTTTTGCCGGAAGATTTCTGGCAGGCTATCCTTCGTGCGCCATCTTCTGTCATTATTGATGTACGTACCCCTGCGGAATTTGCGGCAGGTCATCTGCCGGATGCGATCAATATCAATTACTTCGGAGAATCATTTTGGGAAGATATCTGTTCCTTACCTCCTGATGCGGAGTATTTTATCTA
>Ga0116152_10003750_pt1 | contig 12138 bp, 6 predicted proteins | sample AD_UKC119_MetaG_FD_89894 | JGI IMG/M metagenome (GOLD analysis project Ga0116152, IMG submission 89894) | Active sludge microbial communities of municipal wastewater-treating anaerobic digesters from Hong Kong - AD_UKC119_MetaG | ecosystem: Engineered > Bioreactor > Anaerobic > Digestate...
ACGGCGAACCAGCCGTCGCCCACGGCGGTGGCGAACGAGGCCGAGGTCAGCACCCACCAGGGATCGATCAGGACGGCCGTGTCCATGGCCGTCACGCCGTCGGTGACGGCCCCCACCGCGCCGGTGGTGGTGTCGACGACGCCGTTGATGATGGCCTGGGCGGGACCGGCGGCCGCCAGCGCCAGGGCCAGGACCGGCCCGCTCCACCCCCGCATCCCGAACCCGCCGCGCGTCCTCATGGTGTCCTCCCGTGGTGCCCGTTCCCGGGCCGGCCATGGGGCCGGCCGTCGATGAAAATCCACGATCAATCATAGCACCCCCGCCGATGCCCTGTCACCACCCCCCCGTTTCGCCGCCTTTTTCGCTTCCGGGCCACCCCGGCGACCGTTAGATTCGCGGGACCACCGACCGCCAAGGAGCCCCATGCCCCGCGTCCAGCTCACACCGCGCCCGGCCTACGCGTTCGCCACCGAGCTCGCCGTGCGCACCACCGACCTGAACTACGGCGGCCACCTGGGCAACGACCGCCTGCTGTCGCTCGTCCACGAGGCGCGGGTGGCGTTCCTGGCCTCCCGCGGCTGGACCGAGCTGGATTGCGGCGGCACCGCCCTGATCATGGGCGACACGGCCATCGTCTACCAGGCCGAGGCCTTCGCCGGCGACGTGCTGCGCTTCGAGGTGACGGCCTGCGAGCCGGGTCGGGCCGGCTTCCGGCTGGCCTACCGCGTCACCCGACCGGCCGACGGCAAGGCCGTCGCCCTGGTGGAGAACGGCATGGTGTGCTTCGACTACACGACCCGCCGCATCGCCGCCCTGCCGGCGGCGGTGGCCGCGGCCTGCGCGGGGGAGGACACGCCATGAGACCGCCCCTGCAGATCACCAGCACCGCGAATCCGCGGGTCAAGGCCCTGGTCCGGCTGCGCACGCGCAAGGAGCGGCGCGCCCAGGGCCTGGTGCTCATCGAAGAGCCCCTGGTCATCGAGCGCGCCCTGGCTGCACGGGTGGCCGCGGTCGAGGTGTGGGCCTGCCCGCAGCAGATGGACACGGCCGCCGCCGCCCTCTACACCGGCATCACCGCCGCGGGCGTGCCCGCCATCGAGGTGCCGCCGCCGGTGATGGACAAGATCGCCTACCGCGAGAGCAGCGAGGGCCTGCTGCTGGTGGCGCGCCGCAGCGAGCCGGTCCTGGCCGACTTCAGGCTGCCGGGCAGCCGGGCCGCCCTGCTGCTGGTGCTCGAGAACGTCGAGAAGCCCGGCAACCTGGGCGCCGCCCTGCGCATCGCCGACGGCGCCGGGGCCCAGGCCGTGATCTGCAACGGCGAGGGCGCCGACCCGGGCAACCCCAACTGCCTGCGCGCCTCGCGGGGCGCCGTGTTCACGGTGCCGGCGTTCGAGGCCACGCAGGCCGAGACCGTGGCCTGGCTCGCGGCCCACGGCGTGGCCATGCTGGCGGCCACGCCCGAGAACGGGCGGCCCTGGGATGCGGTCGACCTGACCGGTCCCGTCGCGCTGGTGCTGGGCGCCGAGCACGAGGGCCTGTCGGCGGCATGGCTGGCCGCCGCGCCCGACCGCGTGGCCATCCCCATGGCGGGCGCGGCCGACAGCCTGAACGTCGCCGCCTCGGCCGCGGTGCTGCTGTACGAGGCGGTGCGGCAGCGCCGGGCCGCCGGAAGGAACGCGCGATGACCAACACCTTCTACAACGCCTTCGACTGCGAGGAACTCGAGCCCCGCGACCCCGACTACCGCACGGTGTTCCAGCGGGGGCGCGACCGGCTCATCCACAACGCCGCATTCCGGCGCCTGCAGGCCAAGACCCAGGTGTTCATGTCGGGCGAGTACGACTTCTACCGCACGCGACTGACCCACAGCATCGAGGTCAGCCAGATCGCCGGCTCCATCGCCCGCTGGCTCAACAGCAGCGCGCCCGAGCTCGAGCCCGGCTTCGAGATCGACACCGCCCTGGTCGAGGCCTGCGCCCTGGCCCACGACATCGGCCATCCGCCCTTCGGCCACGCCGGCGAGGCCACGCTGCACCGGCTGATGAAGCCATGGGGCGGCTTCGAGGGCAACGCCCAGACCCTGCGCCTGGTCACCGAGATCATCTTCACCAGCGGGCGCAGCCGCCGCGGCATGAACCCGACGCGCGCCTTCATGGACGGCGTGCTCAAGTACAAGACCCTGTTCTCGGAGTGGGACGACGCGCGCCGCCACTTCCTGTACGACGACCAGGCGACCTACCTCGGCTTCGTCTTCGCCGGCCGCCCCTTCCCCGCCGACCTGGCCCCCGGCAAGGCGCGCAACGGCTTCCGCAGCCTCGAGTGCCAGATCATGGACTGGGCCGACGACACCGCCTACTCGCTGAACGACCTGGTCGACAGCGCCAACGCCGGGTTCCTGCACGTGGCCGCGGTCGAGCGCTGGGCCGCGGCGCAGGGCCTCGCGGGCGACGACGCGGCGCTCATCGAGACCCTGGTGCGCGACATCAGCGAGCGCCGGCTCGAGCGGGTGATGAACCGCAAGATCGGCGTGTTCGTCGAGGCGTGCCGCCTGGTCGAGCGCGACACCTTCATGAACGACCTGACCAACCGCTACCGCTTCGGCGTCGCGCTGGACCCGGCCGTCGTGCGCGAGCAGAAGCTGTACGCGCGCCTGGCACGCGAGGTGGTCTTCCAGTCGCCGCAGGTCTGCCAGCTCGAGCACAAGGGCGGCTTCATGCTGCAGCGCATCTTCACCGCCCTGCGCGCCAACTACCTGGACGAGGGCGGCGCCCGGCAGGCCCTGCTGTCCCGCGACTTCGAGGTCGAGATGCAGGCCGCCGGCGACGAGCCGGCGCGGCGCGCGCGCATCATCTGCGACTACCTCGCCGGCATGACCGACGCCTTCGCCAGCCGCATCTACAAGCGGCTGTTCGACCCCGACTACGGTTCCATCGTGGACCTGGTGTGAGATGACACGGATGACGCCGGCCCACGGACGGGCCGCCCTGCTCGCGCTGCTGCTCGTGGCCGCGTCCGCCGCCGGCGCCGCCGAGCACCGCCCCGACATCACCTACGGCGAGGCCGGCTGGACCGACACCATCGCCGGCCACGACGGCACGTACTACTTCTACCAGGGGCGCGACTACGGGTCGCAGGCGCTGATCCACCCGCTGCGGCTGATCATCAACGGCGGCTACGGCATCATGCAGATCAGCAACCGGGACAACCGCCCCGGCAGCATCAACTACGCCACCGGCGCGGCCAACGTGGCCCGCAACCTGGCGTTCCCGGGCTGGTCCATCTCCGAGAAGGGGTTCTGGAACTTCCTGTCGAGCGAGGTCATCCCCGTCTCGACGAAGACCGGCAGCGCCCAGTACTGGCCCAACTACATGAACCACCTGCTGGGCGGCGGCATGAGCTACCGCATGATGACCGAGTACTACCGGTACAACGCGTGGCGCCATCCGAAGGCCATGGCCGGCCTGACCATGTTCGGGTACCACTTCCTGAACGAGGTGGTCGAGAACAACGACCGCGTGGGCCCGAACGCCGACCCGGTGGCCGACTTCTGGATCTTCAATCCCGCGGGCATCATCCTGTTCAGCAACGACGGCGTGGCGCGCTTCTTCAGCCGGACCCTGCACATGGCCGACTGGTCCTACCAGCCGGTGTACCTGCCCTGGCGCGAAGAGATCCAGAACATGGGCCAGAACTTCGTGGTGAAGTACCCGCTGGACCGCGGAGGGCACCGCGCCATCTTCTACCGCTGGGGCGCGCACGCCGAGCTGGGCCTGAGCTGGACCGACCACCAGGGCCGCTGCCTGTCCTTCGGGGTGGGGCTGGTGGCCAAGAACCTGAAGGACGTCGACGCCATCAGCAAGACGGCGGACCTGGCGACGTCGGCGGGCCTGTTCTACGACCGCAACAACTCGCTGCTGGCCAGCCTGCAGTACGCCAAGACCAAGGAGATCCGCTGGCGCCTGAACCTGTACCCGGGATTCATCCCGGCGGGCGTGCTCAGGCCGGGCGTCTTCCTGGCCCTGTCCGACCGCAACCGCACGCTGTTCGGCATCAGCTTCGGTACGCTGCGCAACATGCCCGTGGGCATCGGCGGCACCTACGACACCGAGTAGCGCGGGCGCCTAGCGCAGGTAGCTGGCGCAGTTCACGTCGATGATCGCGCCCTGCAGCGCGTCCGCGCGCCCCGACACCGCCAGCAGCACCACCGCCGCCACCTCGGCCGCGGTGGCCACGCGGCCGGCCGGGCTCTGGGCGCGGATGGCGTCGCCCTCCTCGCCCTCGAGGTACTCGCGGGTCATGTCCGTCAGCACCCAGCCCGGCGCCACCCCCACCACCGCGATGTTCCGCGGCGCCAGGGCGCGGGCCAGCGACTGCGACAGGGCGTTCAGGCCCGCCTTGGCCGCGCCGTAGGCCGGGGCCTCGGGCTCGCCGCGGTAGGCGCCGCGGCTCGAGACGTTGACGATGTGGCCGCGCCCCGCCCGGTCCATGTGGGGCAGCGCGCCGGCGATGACCAGGGCCGCCGAGGTGAGGTTCACCTGCAGGGTGCGGTTCCAGGCGTCGAGCCAGCCCTCTTCGCCCAGGTCGTGGCGCTCGTAGATGCCGGCGTTGTTCACCAGGATGTCCAGGCCGCCCAGGGCGTCGGCGGCGCGGTCGGCCAGGGCCGCGGCCTGCGCCGGATCGCCCAGGTCGCAGCCCAGGCAGACGTGGCCCGGACCGGAGAGCTCGCGGCGCACGGCTTCGGCGGCGCGCTCGTCGCGGCCGTAGTGCACGGCGACGCGGGCGCCCTCGGCGGCGAGCACGAGGGCCACCGCGCGCCCGATGCCCCGGCTGGCGCCGGTCACCAGGGCGCGGCGGCCCGTCAGCGAGATGGTCATGCCGATCCTCCGCGGCTGGGGCAGGCGCCCCGCGGCCGGGGACGTCCGGTCAGCGGATCAGCGCCAGCTTGCCCACCTGCACGTCATTGTCCATGCGGACCTCGTAGAAGTAAACGCCGGACGCGGCGGCGCCGCCAGCGTCGTCGCGCCCGTTCCAGTCCACGGAGCCCGAGTGCTCGACCCGGCCGTCGAGCACTGTGCGCACCAGCCGGCCGCGCACGTCGAAGATCTTCACCGTCAGGTGGCCGGCGCGCGCCACCGTGTAGGCGATGGTGACCTTCGGGTTGAAGGGATTCGGGCTGGCCGCGGCGCCGAAGCGGGCGCCCGGCACGGCGGCGGGATCATCGCCCACGTCGCCGACGCAGCCCAGGCCGTCCGCCGGCCAATACCAGTTGCCGACCAGCCACCGGTCGAAATCGAGCAGCAGCAGCGGCATGACCATCCCCGGCGACACCACGTGAGCCAGGTCGTAGGGCGTGCTCAGGCACCGGCCCTGGCCGACCGGCTCGCATGCGGTCATGGCGGAATACACGTAGCCGCCCGGCGCGCCGGAGGCGTTGGCGAACTGGGCGATCCGCTGGCCGTAGGCCGTCGTCTGCACGGCGTTGAACGTGCGGATGGTGGGACAGCCCCCGTTGAGCCAAACCTCGCCGACGAGGTCCAGCACGGGGTTGCCCGCGATGGGCAGCACCTTGGGCGAGAGCTGGGCGCCGATCAGGGGACGCAGGTCGCGGGCGATGGGCGAGATCCCCAGGTCGTCGTTCAGGAAGGCCAGGCCCCCGTCCCGTCCCGACAGGTCGTAGGCCAGCTGGTCGCCGCCCAGGTACAGCTCCTTGCCGGCGTCCAGCCAGCCCGCCAGCAGGTCGATCTCCGAGGGGTAGCCGATGCCTTCGCTGCCGTCGGTCAGCAGGTTCCGGTCCAGCCCGCCCGCGGCGTAGTAGATGACGTCGTAACCCATCAGGCCCGCCAGGTCCGTCGCCCCGCCCAGGCCCGCGTAGGGCTCGGTGCCGGCGGCCTGCGTGCGGTAGATGTCGTATTCGTAACCCGGGAGCGCGCACACGCCGGCCCAGGCCGCGAGCCAATGCTGCCACTCGGCGTCGTCGCCGCCGTCGTACCAGAACAGCCGCCGCGGCGTCTGGAACCCGTAGTCGTAGGACGGCAGGGCCCGCATCGTGAACCGGGCGTCATAGTCCCGCGGGACTATGACGCCCGGTTCACGATGCGGGCCCTGCCGTCCTACGACTACGGGTTCCAGACGCCGCGGCGGCTGTTCTGGTACGACGGCGGCGACGACGCCGAGTGGCAGCATTGGCTCGCGGCCTGGGCCGGCGTGTGCGCGCTCCCGGGTTACGAATACGACATCTACCGCACGCAGGCCGCCGGCACCGAGCCCTACGCGGGCCTGGGCGGGGCGACGGACCTGGCGGGCCTGATGGGTTACGACGTCATCTACTACGCCGCGGGCGGGCTGGACCGGAACCTGCTGACCGACGGCAGCGAAGGCATCGGCTACCCCTCGGAGATCGACCTGCTGGCGGGCTGGCTGGACGCCGGCAAGGAGCTGTACCTGGGCGGCGACCAGCTGGCCTACGACCTGTCGGGACGGGACGGGGGCCTGGCCTTCCTGAACGACGACCTGGGGATCTCGCCCATCGCCCGCGACCTGCGTCCCCTGATCGGCGCCCAGCTCTCGCCCAAGGTGCTGCCCATCGCGGGCAACCCCGTGCTGGACCTCGTCGGCGAGGTTTGGCTCAACGGGGGCTGTCCCACCATCCGCACGTTCAACGCCGTGCAGACGACGGCCTACGGCCAGCGGATCGCCCAGTTCGCCAACGCCTCCGGCGCGCCGGGCGGCTACGTGTATTCCGCCATGACCGCATGCGAGCCGGTCGGCCAGGGCCGGTGCCTGAGCACGCCCTACGACCTGGCTCACGTGGTGTCGCCGGGGATGGTCATGCCGCTGCTGCTGCTCGATTTCGACCGGTGGCTGGTCGGCAACTGGTATTGGCCGGCGGACGGCCTGGGCTGCGTCGGCGACGTGGGCGATGATCCCGCCGCCGTGCCGGGCGCCCGCTTCGGCGCCGCGGCCAGCCCGAATCCCTTCAACCCGAAGGTCACCATCGCCTACACGGTGGCGCGCGCCGGCCACCTGACGGTGAAGATCTTCGACGTGCGCGGCCGGCTGGTGCGCACAGTGCTCGACGGCCGGGTCGAGCACTCGGGCTCCGTGGACTGGAACGGGCGCGACGACGCTGGCGGCGCCGCCGCGTCCGGCGTTTACTTCTACGAGGTCCGCATGGACAATGACGTGCAGGTGGGCAAGCTGGCGCTGATCCGCTGACCGGACGTCCCCGGCCGCGGGGCGCCTGCCCCAGCCGCGGAGGATCGGCATGACCATCTCGCTGACGGGCCGCCGCGCCCTGGTGACCGGCGCCAGCCGGGGCATCGGGCGCGCGGTGGCCCTCGTGCTCGCCGCCGAGGGCGCCCGCGTCGCCGTGCACTACGGCCGCGACGAGCGCGCCGCCGAAGCCGTGCGCCGCGAGCTCTCCGGTCCGGGCCACGTCTGCCTGGGCTGCGACCTGGGCGATCCGGCGCAGGCCGCGGCCCTGGCCGACCGCGCCGCCGACGCCCTGGGCGGCCTGGACATCCTGGTGAACAACGCCGGCATCTACGAGCGCCACGACCTGGGCGAAGAGGGCTGGCTCGACGCCTGGAACCGCACCCTGCAGGTGAACCTCACCTCGGCGGCCCTGGTCATCGCCGGCGCGCTGCCCCACATGGACCGGGCGGGGCGCGGCCACATCGTCAACGTCTCGAGCCGCGGCGCCTACCGCGGCGAGCCCGAGGCCCCGGCCTACGGCGCGGCCAAGGCGGGCCTGAACGCCCTGTCGCAGTCGCTGGCCCGCGCCCTGGCGCCGCGGAACATCGCGGTGGTGGGGGTGGCGCCGGGCTGGGTGCTGACGGACATGACCCGCGAGTACCTCGAGGGCGAGGAGGGCGACGCCATCCGCGCCCAGAGCCCGGCCGGCCGCGTGGCCACCGCGGCCGAGGTGGCGGCGGTGGTGCTGCTGGCGGTGTCGGGGCGCGCGGACGCGCTGCAGGGCGCGATCATCGACGTGAACTGCGCCAGCTACCTGCGCTAGGCGCCCGCGCTACTCGGTGTCGTAGGTGCCGCCGATGCCCACGGGCATGTTGCGCAGCGTACCGAAGCTGATGCCGAACAGCGTGCGGTTGCGGTCGGACAGGGCCAGGAAGACGCCCGGCCTGAGCACGCCCGCCGGGATGAATCCCGGGTACAGGTTCAGGCGCCAGCGGATCTCCTTGGTCTTGGCGTACTGCAGGCTGGCCAGCAGCGAGTTGTTGCGGTCGTAGAACAGGCCCGCCGACGTCGCCAGGTCCGCCGTCTTGCTGATGGCGTCGACGTCCTTCAGGTTCTTGGCCACCAGCCCCACCCCGAAGGACAGGCAGCGGCCCTGGTGGTCGGTCCAGCTCAGGCCCAGCTCGGCGTGCGCGCCCCAGCGGTAGAAGATGGCGCGGTGCCCTCCGCGGTCCAGCGGGTACTTCACCACGAAGTTCTGGCCCATGTTCTGGATCTCTTCGCGCCAGGGCAGGTACACCGGCTGGTAGGACCAGTCGGCCATGTGCAGGGTCCGGCTGAAGAAGCGCGCCACGCCGTCGTTGCTGAACAGGATGATGCCCGCGGGATTGAAGATCCAGAAGTCGGCCACCGGGTCGGCGTTCGGGCCCACGCGGTCGTTGTTCTCGACCACCTCGTTCAGGAAGTGGTACCCGAACATGGTCAGGCCGGCCATGGCCTTCGGATGGCGCCACGCGTTGTACCGGTAGTACTCGGTCATCATGCGGTAGCTCATGCCGCCGCCCAGCAGGTGGTTCATGTAGTTGGGCCAGTACTGGGCGCTGCCGGTCTTCGTCGAGACGGGGATGACCTCGCTCGACAGGAAGTTCCAGAACCCCTTCTCGGAGATGGACCAGCCCGGGAACGCCAGGTTGCGGGCCACGTTGGCCGCGCCGGTGGCGTAGTTGATGCTGCCGGGGCGGTTGTCCCGGTTGCTGATCTGCATGATGCCGTAGCCGCCGTTGATGATCAGCCGCAGCGGGTGGATCAGCGCCTGCGACCCGTAGTCGCGCCCCTGGTAGAAGTAGTACGTGCCGTCGTGGCCGGCGATGGTGTCGGTCCAGCCGGCCTCGCCGTAGGTGATGTCGGGGCGGTGCTCGGCGGCGCCGGCGGCGGACGCGGCCACGAGCAGCAGCGCGAGCAGGGCGGCCCGTCCGTGGGCCGGCGTCATCCGTGTCATCTCACACCAGGTCCACGATGGAACCGTAGTCGGGGTCGAACAGCCGCTTGTAGATGCGGCTGGCGAAGGCGTCGGTCATGCCGGCGAGGTAGTCGCAGATGATGCGCGCGCGCCGCGCCGGCTCGTCGCCGGCGGCCTGCATCTCGACCTCGAAGTCGCGGGACAGCAGGGCCTGCCGGGCGCCGCCCTCGTCCAGGTAGTTGGCGCGCAGGGCGGTGAAGATGCGCTGCAGCATGAAGCCGCCCTTGTGCTCGAGCTGGCAGACCTGCGGCGACTGGAAGACCACCTCGCGTGCCAGGCGCGCGTACAGCTTCTGCTCGCGCACGACGGCCGGGTCCAGCGCGACGCCGAAGCGGTAGCGGTTGGTCAGGTCGTTCATGAAGGTGTCGCGCTCGACCAGGCGGCACGCCTCGACGAACACGCCGATCTTGCGGTTCATCACCCGCTCGAGCCGGCGCTCGCTGATGTCGCGCACCAGGGTCTCGATGAGCGCCGCGTCGTCGCCCGCGAGGCCCTGCGCCGCGGCCCAGCGCTCGACCGCGGCCACGTGCAGGAACCCGGCGTTGGCGCTGTCGACCAGGTCGTTCAGCGAGTAGGCGGTGTCGTCGGCCCAGTCCATGATCTGGCACTCGAGGCTGCGGAAGCCGTTGCGCGCCTTGCCGGGGGCCAGGTCGGCGGGGAAGGGGCGGCCGGCGAAGACGAAGCCGAGGTAGGTCGCCTGGTCGTCGTACAGGAAGTGGCGGCGCGCGTCGTCCCACTCCGAGAACAGGGTCTTGTACTTGAGCACGCCGTCCATGAAGGCGCGCGTCGGGTTCATGCCGCGGCGGCTGCGCCCGCTGGTGAAGATGATCTCGGTGACCAGGCGCAGGGTCTGGGCGTTGCCCTCGAAGCCGCCCCATGGCTTCATCAGCCGGTGCAGCGTGGCCTCGCCGGCGTGGCCGAAGGGCGGATGGCCGATGTCGTGGGCCAGGGCGCAGGCCTCGACCAGGGCGGTGTCGATCTCGAAGCCGGGCTCGAGCTCGGGCGCGCTGCTGTTGAGCCAGCGGGCGATGGAGCCGGCGATCTGGCTGACCTCGATGCTGTGGGTCAGTCGCGTGCGGTAGAAGTCGTACTCGCCCGACATGAACACCTGGGTCTTGGCCTGCAGGCGCCGGAATGCGGCGTTGTGGATGAGCCGGTCGCGCCCCCGCTGGAACACCGTGCGGTAGTCGGGGTCGCGGGGCTCGAGTTCCTCGCAGTCGAAGGCGTTGTAGAAGGTGTTGGTCATCGCGCGTTCCTTCCGGCGGCCCGGCGCTGCCGCACCGCCTCGTACAGCAGCACCGCGGCCGAGGCGGCGACGTTCAGGCTGTCGGCCGCGCCCGCCATGGGGATGGCCACGCGGTCGGGCGCGGCGGCCAGCCATGCCGCCGACAGGCCCTCGTGCTCGGCGCCCAGCACCAGCGCGACGGGACCGGTCAGGTCGACCGCATCCCAGGGCCGCCCGTTCTCGGGCGTGGCCGCCAGCATGGCCACGCCGTGGGCCGCGAGCCAGGCCACGGTCTCGGCCTGCGTGGCCTCGAACGCCGGCACCGTGAACACGGCGCCCCGCGAGGCGCGCAGGCAGTTGGGGTTGCCCGGGTCGGCGCCCTCGCCGTTGCAGATCACGGCCTGGGCCCCGGCGCCGTCGGCGATGCGCAGGGCGGCGCCCAGGTTGCCGGGCTTCTCGACGTTCTCGAGCACCAGCAGCAGGGCGGCCCGGCTGCCCGGCAGCCTGAAGTCGGCCAGGACCGGCTCGCTGCGGCGCGCCACCAGCAGCAGGCCCTCGCTGCTCTCGCGGTAGGCGATCTTGTCCATCACCGGCGGCGGCACCTCGATGGCGGGCACGCCCGCGGCGGTGATGCCGGTGTAGAGGGCGGCGGCGGCCGTGTCCATCTGCTGCGGGCAGGCCCACACCTCGACCGCGGCCACCCGTGCAGCCAGGGCGCGCTCGATGACCAGGGGCTCTTCGATGAGCACCAGGCCCTGGGCGCGCCGCTCCTTGCGCGTGCGCAGCCGGACCAGGGCCTTGACCCGCGGATTCGCGGTGCTGGTGATCTGCAGGGGCGGTCTCATGGCGTGTCCTCCCCCGCGCAGGCCGCGGCCACCGCCGCCGGCAGGGCGGCGATGCGGCGGGTCGTGTAGTCGAAGCACACCATGCCGTTCTCCACCAGGGCGACGGCCTTGCCGTCGGCCGGTCGGGTGACGCGGTAGGCCAGCCGGAAGCCGGCCCGACCCGGCTCGCAGGCCGTCACCTCGAAGCGCAGCACGTCGCCGGCGAAGGCCTCGGCCTGGTAGACGATGGCCGTGTCGCCCATGATCAGGGCGGTGCCGCCGCAATCCAGCTCGGTCCAGCCGCGGGAGGCCAGGAACGCCACCCGCGCCTCGTGGACGAGCGACAGCAGGCGGTCGTTGCCCAGGTGGCCGCCGTAGTTCAGGTCGGTGGTGCGCACGGCGAGCTCGGTGGCGAACGCGTAGGCCGGGCGCGGTGTGAGCTGGACGCGGGGCATGGGGCTCCTTGGCGGTCGGTGGTCCCGCGAATCTAACGGTCGCCGGGGTGGCCCGGAAGCGAAAAAGGCGGCGAAACGGGGGGGTGGTGACAGGGCATCGGCGGGGGTGCTATGATTGATCGTGGATTTTCATCGACGGCCGGCCCCATGGCCGGCCCGGGAACGGGCACCACGGGAGGACACCATGAGGACGCGCGGCGGGTTCGGGATGCGGGGGTGGAGCGGGCCGGTCCTGGCCCTGGCGCTGGCGGCCGCCGGTCCCGCCCAGGCCATCATCAACGGCGTCGTCGACACCACCACCGGCGCGGTGGGGGCCGTCACCGACGGCGTGACGGCCATGGACACGGCCGTCCTGATCGATCCCTGGTGGGTGCTGACCTCGGCCTCGTTCGCCACCGCCGTGGGCGACGGCTGGTTCGCCGT